>Ga0187892_10011953_pt1 | contig 10477 bp, 11 predicted proteins | sample MA1701073metaG_FD_139345 | JGI IMG/M metagenome (GOLD analysis project Ga0187892, IMG submission 139345) | Bio-ooze microbial communities from a basaltic lava cave in the Kipuka Kanohina Cave System on the Island of Hawaii, USA - MA170107-3 metaG ...
CGCCTCTCCGGCCTGGCCCAGGCGCTGGGCGCGGTGAACACGGTGGTGCGGGAGCCGGGAGGCGGGCTGCGGGGCGAGAACACCGACGGGCCCGGCTTCCTGGGGGCCCTCCGGGACGACGAGGGCTTCGACGTCGGCGGGCGCCGCTGCCTCGTCGTGGGGGCGGGCGGCGCGGCCCGGGCCGTGGTGAAGGCGCTGGCCGACGCGGGCGCGACCGAAATCGTGGTCGTCAACCGCACCAGGGCGCGCGCCGAGGCGGTGGCGGCGCTGGCGGGCGCCGGGTGCGGGCGGGTGGGCGTGGCCGCCGACGCCGGCGAGTGCGACCTGGTGGTGAACGCCACGCCCCTCGGGATGGCGGACGCCGGCCTGGAAACCGACCTCCCCCTCGACCCTGCCGACCTCGGCCCTGGCCAGCTGGTCGTCGACCTCGTGCCCAACCCGGCCATCACCCCCCTGATCGAGGCGGCCCGGGCCCGGGGGGCGGTGGCGGTCAACGGCCTCGGCATGCTCGTCCACCAGGCGGCGCTCGCCTTCCGGCTGTGGACGGGCGTGGACCCGCCGGTGGCGGTGATGTCGGCCGCCGCCCTCCACGAGCTGAACCGCCGGGCCGGGTGATCGGCGTCGTCGCCTCGGCGGCGCTGGGGTTCGCCGCCGGCCTGTTCCTGAACGTGGTCATCGACTGGGTGCCGAGGAAGGGCCAGCGCCTCCGCCCGCCCCGGTTCCGCTGCCCCCGCTGCCCGCTGCTGGAGAAGCCCCGGCCGGGATGGCCGGTGACGGCCTGGCTGCGGCCCGGGGCGGCCTGTCCCGTCTGCGGCCGGTCGCTCCCGAACCGGTACTGGCTGGTGCCGGTGGCGACCGCCGCCTTGTTCGGTGCGGGGGCCGCGCGGTTCGGGGCGGACTGGGCCCTTCCCGCCTACTTCGTGTTCCTGGCCTCGCTGGTGGCGATCACGGTCATCGACTACCAGCTCCAGATCATCCCCAACCGCATCGTGTACCCGACGATCTTCGTGGCCGTGCCGCTGCTGGCCGTGGCGGCGGCCGCGTCCGGCGACTGGGGGGCGCTGGGGCGGGCGCTGATCGGGGCATCGGCGGCGTGGCTGGCCCTGTTCGCCATCCACCTCGTGTCGCCCGGTGGCATGGGTTTCGGCGATGTCCGCCTCTCGTTCATCCTCGGCCTGTTCCTCGGCTGGCTCAGCTACAGCCACGTGTTCGTGGGGATGTTCCTCGGGTTCATGCTGGGAGCGGTGGTGGGGGGCGGGCTGGTCCTGTTCCGCGTCCGGTCCCGCGCCGACCACGTGCCGTTCGGCCCGTTCCTGGCCGCAGGGGCCATCCTGGGCGTCCTCTTCGGGAACGCGCTGGTGAGGAGCTGGCTCGGCTGAACCGGGCCCAGCCTGGACGGGAGCCACCGGTACGATGCTCACCGTGGCCTGTTCGACGGTGCTCGTGGGGATGATGGGGTCGGGCAAGACGACCATCGGCCGGGCCGCGGCCGAACGCCTCGGCTGGCGGTTCCTCGACAGCGACCGCCAGGTGGAGGAGGCCACGGGCCGCACCGTCGAGCAGATCTGGCGTGACGAGGGGGAGCCGGGCTTCCGCCACCTCGAGACGGCCGCCCTCTCCGACGCCCTCGCCTCGACCGGCGACGAACCGGCCGTGGTCGCCGCCGCCGGTGGCGTCGTCCTGAACCCCGACAACCGGCACCTCCTCAAGCGGCACCCACCGGTGGTGTGGCTCCGGGCCCGCCCCGACACGCTGGCCCGGCGCGTGGGCACGGGCAGCGGCCGGCCCCTGCTGGCGGGCGACCCCTCCGGCGCCCTGGTGCGCCTGGCCGAGGAGCGGCGGCCGTATTACGAGGAGGTCGCCGACACCGTCATCGACGTCGACGACCTCACGCCCGACCAGGTCGTGGACCAGGTGGTCGAGGTCGCCAACGCGCCGGCCCCGCCGGTGCAGGAGCCCCAAGCGAGGGAGTGGGACCGGGTCGTCACCGCGCTTCCCGAGGACGAGGCGGCGGAGGACGAGGTCGCGGAGGACGAGGGGCAGGCGTGATCACCGTCCCCGTTCGCCTGGGCGAGCGGAGCTACGAGGTGCTGGTCGGCCGGGGCGCCCGCCACCGCCTGCTCGAGGTCCTGCCCGTGGGCGTGCAGCGGGCTGCGGTCGTCACCCAGGCCGGCATCGGTGTCACGGTCGACGCCGGCGTGGACCAGCGGGTCTTCACCATCGACGACGGCGAAGCGGCCAAGTGCCTGGAGACGGTGGAAGACCTGTGCCGCAGCTTCACCCGGTTCGGCCTGACCCGGGCCGATGTGGTGGTGGCAGTGGGCGGGGGCGTGGTCACCGACACGGCCGGTTTCGCCGCCGCCGTGTACCACCGCGGCGTGGCCGTGGTCCACGTGCCCACCACGCTCCTCGGCCAGGTGGACGCGGCCATCGGGGGCAAGACGGGCGTCAACCTGCCCGAGGGCAAGAACCTGGTGGGGGCCTTCTGGCAGCCGTCGGCCGTGCTGTGCGACACCGAGGTCGTCGAGACCCTGCCGCCCCGTGAGTACCTGAGCGGCCTGGGCGAGATCGCCAAGTACCACTTCCTCGACGAGCTGTGTGATCTCAGCGAACTGCCGCTCGACGAGAAGGTTGCTCGCTGCGTGGCCATCAAAGCCGCCGTCGTGGCCGCCGACGAGCGGGAGGAGACGGGAAGGCGGGCCACCCTCAACTACGGCCACACCCTGGCCCACGCCCTCGAGACGTCGGGCCGCTATGACCTCCGCCACGGCGAGGCGGTGGCCATCGGGCTGTGCTTCGCCGCCCGCCTGGCCCGCCGCCTCTCCCGCATCGACGACGACCGGGTGAAGGAGCACGACACGGTGGTGGCCTCCTACGGACTGCCGTCCACGATCCCGCCCGGCCACGACCCCTCGACCCTCCTGGCCCTGATGGCGAGGGACAAGAAGGCGCTGACCGGCTACACGTTCGTGCTGGACGGGCCGGCGGGCGTGCAACTGGTCGCCGACGTGGACCGCAACGAGGTCGAGGCGGCGCTGTCCGAGGTCAGCGAATGACCGACGCGGCCTCGCCCCTTGTCCTGCTCCTGTCCGGCCCCAACCTCAACCTGCTCGGCGAACGCCAGCCCCTCATCTACGGGCCCGCCAGCCTCGACGACCACGTCGCCACCGCCCGCGCCGCGGCCGAGGCCAACGGGCTGACGCTCGAGCACCTCCAGTCCAACCACGAGGGCGACCTGGTCGACGCCGTCCACCGCGCCCGGGGCCGGGCCGCTGCCATCGTGGTGAACGCCGCCGCCCTGTCCCACTACTCGTGGTCGCTGCACGACGCCCTCGCCTGCTTCGAGGGGCCCGTCGTCGAGCTCCACATCTCCAACCCCGAAGCCAGGGAGCCGTGGCGGCGCACGTCGGTCGTCTCCCCGGTGGCCACAGGTACGATTCAGGGGTTCGGAGGCCACGGTTACGAGCTCGCCATCCTCGCCGTGGCCCGCCTGCTGAAAGGAACGGCATGATCGCGATGGACGTGGCCGGCCGGGCGTCGCGCCTGCGCGAGCGCCTCGACGGGGCGGGCTGCGACGCGCTCCTGGTCACGCGCCTGGTCAACGTCCGGTACCTGACCGGGTTCAGCGGGTCAGCGGCCATGGTCCTCGTCCTGCCCGACCGCCTCGTGTTCGTGACCGACGGCCGCTACGGCGACCAGTCCGTCGAGGAGCTGGCGGCCGCCGGCGTGGAGGCCGACACCCACGTGCGCCGCACCGTCGCCGAGCAGCGCGAGCTCCTCCAGGGCGAGGCCAAGGGCATCGCCCGCATCGGCCTCGAAGCGGAGTCGGTGACGTGGGGCCAGCAACAGCGGTTCGCCACCGAGTGGTTCGAGGAGGCGGAGCTGGTCGCCACGTCGGGCCTGATCGAAGGCCTCCGCCGCGTCAAGGACCGGGGCGAGGTCGACCGCATGGCCGCCGCCGCGGCGGCCGCCGACGCCGCCCTCGCCGCCGTCAAGCACCGCCTGGCCGAGCGCCCCACCGAGAACGAGATCGCCCTCGACCTCGATGTGGAGATGCGCCGCCACGGCGCCAGCGGCTCGTCGTTCGAGACCATCGTCGCGTCCGGGCCCAACGGGGCCAAACCCCACCACCGGCCGTCCGAGCGCCGCATCGCACCCGGCGAGCTGGTCGTCATCGACTTCGGCGCCATCGTCGACGGCTACTGCTCCGACATGACCCGCACGCTGTCCGTGGGCGAGCCCGCCACCGCCACCGCCCGGCGCATGGTCGAGGTCGTCCTGGAGAGCCAGCGGGCGGGCGTGGCCGCCGTGAAGGCGGGCATGGAGGCCAAGGAAGTCGACGAGGTCTGCCGCAACGTGATCGCCGGGGCGGGTTGGGCCGACGCCTTCCTGCACGGCACCGGCCACGGCGTGGGCCTGGAGATCCACGAGGCGCCCCGTGTCGGCACCACCTCGACCGAGACCCTCCACGCCGGCTACGTCGTGACCGTCGAGCCCGGCGTCTACCTGCCCGAGTACGGCGGCGTCCGCATCGAGGACACCGTCGTCGTCGAGGACGGCGGCTGCCGCGTCCTCACCAACGCCCCCAAGGAGCTTGTCGTCAGCGCATGAACGTCTCCACCAACGACCTCAAGAACGGCATGGCCCTCGACCTGCCCGAAGGCCTGGTCACCGTCGTCGAGTTCCAGCACGTGAAACCGGGCAAGGGTGGGGCCTTCGTCCGCACCAAGCTCAAGAACGTGCGCACCGGGGCGGTCATCGACCGCACCTACCGGGCCGACGAGAAGCTCGAGCAGGCCATCATCGACAAGCGGGATATCCAGTACCTCTACCGAGAGGGCGACCACTACGTGATGATGGACAACGTCAGCTACGACCAGCTGCACGTCGACGACAAGACGCTGGGCGAGGCCGGCAGCTTCATGAAGGAGGGCGACTCGGTCATCGCCCTCATGTACAAGGAAGAGGTCGTCGGGCTCGACCTGCCGGCGGCCGTCGAGCTGGAGGTCACCTCGACCGAGCCGGGCGTGCAGGGCGACCGGGTGTCGGGTGCCCGCAAGCCGGCGACCCTCGAAACGGGCCTGGTCGTGCAGGTGCCCCTGTTCGTCAACATCGGCGACCGCGTGAAGGTGGACACCCGGTCGGGCGACTACTTGACACGGGTGTGAACCCGGCCGCCCCCTCCCGCCGCCAGGCGCGCGAGCGGGCGCTGTCGCTCCTCTACGAGGCCGAGACCAAGGACATGGCCCCCCTCGACGTGGTCGCCGAGCTGCCGGTCGAACCAGCCCCGTTCGCGTCCGAGCTGGTATCGGGCGTGAGCCGCAACCGGGAGGAGGTGGACGGGTACATCCGCCGCTTCTCCCGGGGCTGGGCGCTGGAACGGATGCCCGCCATCGACCGCGCCCTCCTGCGCATCGGGGTGTTCGAACTGCTGCACCGGCCCGACGTCCCCACCGCCGCGGTGCTGTCCGAGGCCGTCGACCTGGCCAGCCGCTACTCGACCGACGACTCCGGCCGGTTCGTGAACGGGGTGCTGGCCCAGATCGCCAAGGAGGTCCGTCCCGAGTGAAGCGCCTGCTGGCCCTCGCCGCGCTGGTGGTGGTGGCCCTGGCCGGGCCGGCGTCGGCGCAGGCGGGGGAGTCGATCCGGTCGTTCGCCGTCACCGTCGAGATCCAGCGGGACGGGAGCCTGCGCGTCACCGAGCGGATCCGCTACGACTTCGGGCCCAACGGGCGGCGGGGCATCTTCCGGGACATCCCCGTGCGCTACGACTACGAGCCCGACCCCAGGTACGAGCGGATCCTGCGCATCACCGACGTGGCGGTCAGCGCCGGCTCGGGGACGCCCGACGACCTCAAGATCGAGGAGTCGGGGCGGTTCAAGCGGTTCCGCATCGGCGACCCCGACGTCACGATCCGGGGGGCGCACGACTACACGATCGCCTACACCGTCGGGGGCGCCCTCAACGCCTTCGGCGACCACGACGAGCTGTTCTGGAACGCCACCGGCAACGCCTGGCAGGTGCCGATCGACACGGTGTCGGTCGAGGTGCGGGCGCCCGGCGGCATCAGCCAGGTGGCGTGCTACCAGGGCCCGAACGGCAGCCGGCTGCCATGCGGGACGGCGACGGCCGACGGGTCCCGGGCCACGTTCGCCGAGGGCAACCTCGGGGCCTTCGAGGGCGTCACGGTGGTGGTCGGGATGCCCAAGGGCACGGTCACCGTCCCCCCGCCCATCCTCGACGAGCGGTGGAGCTTCGAGCGGGCCTTCGAGGTGTCGCCCCTGACCGTGGGCCTGAGCGCGGGCGTCCTGGGCGTGGCCGGATTGGGCGTGGTCGGGTTGCTGCGCAAGGGCCGCGACCGGCGGTGGGCGGGCTCGCCGGTCGACGTGGTGTTCGGCAACGAGGTGGGGCGGGAGGAGGCCGTGCCCCTGTTCGGCCGCCCGTCGGACCCGGTGGAGTACGAGCCGCCCGACAAGCTGCGTCCCGGCCAGGTGGGCACGCTGGTGGACGAGGTCGCGAACCCCCTCGACGTCACCGCGACCATCGTCGACCTGGCCGTGCGCGGCTACCTCAAGATCGAGGAGGAGCCCAGGAAGGGCTGGTTCGGCAAGGGCGACTGGGTCCTCACCAAGCTGAAGGAGCCCGACGGGCTGCTCAAGTACGAGCGCCTCCTGCACAACGGCCTGTTCAAGAGCGGCGACGTGGTCGAGCTGTCCGACCTGAAACGCAAGTTCGCCAACCGGCTGCGGGACGTGCAGAACGCCCTCTACGACGACGCCGTGGACGCCGGGTGGTTCAGCGGAAGGCCCGACAAGGTGCGGCTGGCGTGGCGGGCCGTAGGTGTCGTGGCCGTCATCGTCGCCTTCGCGGTGGCGATCTTCCTGGCCGCGGTGACACACCTCGGCCTGCTCGGGCTACCGCTGATCCTCTGCGCGCTGGTGTTCCTGTTCGGGGCCGGGCGCATGCCCCGGCGCACGCCCGAGGGCTATGCCGCCCTGCGGCGGGTGACCGGCTTCCGCCGGTTCATCGAGGAGAGCGAGAAGGAGCGGGCAAGGTTCGCGGAGCGGGCCAACCTCTTCTCGGAGTACCTGCCCTACGCCATCGTGTTCGGCGCCACCGAGAAGTGGGCCCGCGCCTTCGCCGGCCTCGAAACCGAGCTGGCGGCCTCGACATCGGCCTGGTACGTGTCCGGCCGGCCGTTCTCCACCGGTTCGTTCTCGAACTCGATGGACAGCTTCGCGGTGACGACGGCGGGCACGATCGTGGCCACCGCCGCCTCGTCGGGGTCGAGCGGGTTCGGGGGCGGCGGGTCTTCGGGCGGCGGTGCGGGCGGGGGCGGCGGCGGCTCCTGGTGAGATGACCGGCGGCGCGCGGCCCGGCACCTAAGGTCGCAGCCACTGTGACGTTCCTCCTCGGTGCGGCTGCGATCGTGTTGCTGCTGGTTGCCCACGGCGTCTTCGTGGCCGGGGAGTTCGGGCTGGTGGCGGCGCCCCGAGAGCGGCTGGAACGGGAGGCCGGCAGGGACGCCAAGGCCCGGCTGGCGGTCAAGGCGCTCCAGACGCTGTCGTTCCAGCTGTCGGGTGCGCAGCTGGGCATCACGCTGACGTCGCTGCTGGTGGGCTTCCTGGTCGAGGCGACCCTGGCCGAGGGCTTCGTGCCCGTGTTCGAGGCGTTGGGCGCATCGTCGGACGCCCTGGCCCACGGATTGGCGGCCGGCTTCGCGCTCGCTGCCGTCAGCACCACCGAGATGGTGCTGGCCGAGCTGGTCCCCAAGAACTACGCCATCGCCCGCCCCCTGGGGGCGACCCGGTACTTCGTCGGGCCGCTGTGGTGGTTCAGCGCCGCGCTGCGGCCGGTGATCCGGTTCCTCAACGCCTCGGCCAACTGGCTGGTGCGCAAGCTGGGCGTGGAGCCGCGGGAGGAGCTACGGGCGGTGCGCAGCCTGGAGGAGCTGGAGCTGCTCATCCGCACGTCGGGCGAGCACGGGTCGCTGGACCGGGAGGAGGCGACGCTGCTGCGGCGCTCGATCCGGTTCGGGCACCGCACCGTCGCCGACGCCCTGGTCCCCCGGGTGGACGTCATGGCCCTGCCCCACGACGCCACCATCGCCGACCTGTTCCGCAAGGCCCGCCAGACAGGCCACTCCCGGTTCCCGGTCCGCGGCCAGGACCTCGACGACATCCTGGGCGTGGCCCACGTCGTGGACGGGTTGGCCGTGCCCGCGGCGCGCCGCTCGGACACGCCGGCCACGTCCATCTGCCGGCCCGGCTTCGTCACGCCCGTCACCCGGCCCCTCGACGACCTGCTGGTGGACATGCGGGAGCAGGGCGTCGAGTTCGCCATCGCCGTCGACGAGTACGGCGGGACCGACGGGATCGTCACGCTGGAGGACCTGCTCGAGGAGCTGGTCGGCGAGATCGACGACGAGTACGACCCGGCGGCGCCGAACGGCCCGGCGTCGGGCGCGGTGCGGTTGGCGGACGGGTCCTGGGTGCTCGAGGGGTCGCTGCACCTGGACGAGGTGGCGGAGCTCACCGGCCTGGCTGCCCCCGCCGGTGAGTACGAGACGATCGCCGGCTTCGTGCTGGACCGGTTGGGGCGCATCCCCGACCCCGGCGACACCGCCGAGCACGACGGCTGGGTCCTGGAAGTGCTCCGGCTCGACCGGCGCCGCATCGCCCGGCTGCGGCTCCGCCGGGTGGCACGAGACGCCGGCGAGGGGGCGTCGTGAGCCTCGGACCGCTGCTCACGGCGGTGGTCCTGCTGGTGGTCAACGGCTTCTTCGTCGCCGCCGAGTTCGCCCTGATCGCGGCCCGGCGGACCTTCCTGGAGCAGAAGGCGGGGGAGGGCGACCGGCGGGCGGGGTGGGCGCTGGCCTCGTCCCACGAGCTGTCGGTGGCGCTGGCGGGGGCGCAGCTGGGCGTGACCGTGTGCTCGGTCGCCCTCGGGTTCGTGGCCGAGCCGGCCGTGGCCCATCTGCTGGAGCCCGTCTTCGAGGCGGCCGGGTTGTCCGAGGGGATGACCCACGCGGCGGCGTTCGTCGTCGGGCTGTCCATCGTGGTCTTCGCCCACATGGTCCTGGGCGAGATGGTCCCGAAGAACCTGGCCATCGCAGGTCCCGAGCGCACCGCCCTGCTGATCGCCGGCCCGCTGCGGCTGTACGGGCGGTTGTTCGGGCCGCTCCTGCGGGCCCTCAACGGGATCGCCAACGCCGTGTTGCGGCTCGCCCGGATCGAGCCCGCCGAGGAGTTGGCGACGTCGGCCACGGCCGAGGACCTGGCGACGATGATCGGTGAGTCGCGCGACGAGGGGTTCCTCGACCAGTTCGAGGAGCAGTTGCTCAGCGGCGCGCTCCACTTCGACGCGGTGACGGCGGGGTCGGTGATGGTGCAGCGCGACCGCATCGTCGCCGCGCCGGCTGCGACGACGGCCGAGGAGCTGGAGGCGATGGTGGTGCGGACAGGACGCAGCCGTATCCCCCTTTACGACGGCTCCCTCGACCGGGTCGTGGGGTTCGTCCACGCCAAGGCCCTCCTCGACGTGCCCGACCCGGCGCGCACGCGTGCCCTCGACCGGTGCCTGCTGCGTCCCATCCTCACGGTGCCCGCCGACCGCCGCTTGAACGCCGTCCTGGCCGCCATGCGCCAGCGCCACATCCACATCGCCATCGTGACCGACGCGAGGGGCCGCACCGTGGGGTTGCTCACACTGCAGGACGTTCTCCAGACGTTGGTGGGCCAGATCCGTGAAGAACGCCGCCGGCGCGTCTAGCCGAACCGGTGGGTTTCTGGGTCCGGGTCGCGTTCGGCTCCACCATCTTGGCGATCTTCCTGCGGCTGGTCGTGCGTGACGCCCGAGCCCTGCGCGGGGAGTTCGACGTGCCGATGTCGTGGACGCTTGCTGCCGTCGGCGGCACGGTCGTCGCCGGGTTCGTGCATGTCGCCCTGTCACTGGACCACTGGCGGTCGCTGCCCGCCTATGCCGCCTTCTTCATCGCTGCCGGCCTCGTGCAGTTGTGGTTGGCGTCGATCCTGGCCCGCCCGGCGGAGACCTTGACGCTCTGGCGGGTAGCCATCGGGGTCAACCTCGCTCTCGTCGCCGTCTACGTGCAGACCCGCCTGGCCGCCCCCCTCGGCACGAACGAGCGCCAGGCGGTGGATACCGCAGGGATCGTCACCGTCCTCGCCCAGCTGGTGGCCGCAGCCGCCGGGTGCCTCGTCATAGGACCCCACCGTCGGTCCCGCTCGGGCGGGCCACCACCCTGAACTGGCCCATCATGTCCCGGTCCTCGTGCTCGAGCCGGTGGCAGTGGAACACGTACCTACCTGTGTAGCCGGTGAACCTCACGAGGATCCGCACCGTGTGCCCATCAGCTCGGGGCACTCATGGAAGAAGGAGAGGTATCCAGATGACATGACGGAACCGAGCGAGAACTGAGGCAGCCAGCCAGGGAAGGTCTGGCCCCAGGAGACGTCC
>Ga0187892_10011954_pt1 | contig 10477 bp, 9 predicted proteins | sample MA1701073metaG_FD_139345 | JGI IMG/M metagenome (GOLD analysis project Ga0187892, IMG submission 139345) | Bio-ooze microbial communities from a basaltic lava cave in the Kipuka Kanohina Cave System on the Island of Hawaii, USA - MA170107-3 metaG ...
CTCGACCGACCCGTGGTTCGACGGAGAAAGCGGCCAAGGCAGGGGATCGCCACCCCTCACCCCTCCACGCCATCTCCCCTCACGACCCCTGCGCGGCTACCTGCGCAGAGGTTCCCTAGCTCCCCCCCACGTTCTCGCAGAGCGGGATGTCGGGCTTGATCTTGCACGTGTCTTGGCCGGGGCCGCCGATCACGTTGTTGGCGCCGTTCTCCTTGACGGTCGCCTTGATGCGATCGTCGCCGGCTCCGCCCTCGACGTGGTTGCCGCCGCCCCCCTCACCGGTGGTCGCGGTCACCTTGTCGTCGCCGTCGCCCGCGTCGACGATGTTTGCGCCGAGGTTCTTCGTCGTCGCCTTGATGACGTCGTTGCCCACGCCGCCTTCGATGAGGTTGCCGTCGCCGGGGCCGCCGGCGCTGGCCGAGAGGTTGTCGTTGCCATCGCCGCCGTCGAGGGTGTTCTTCCCTCCGCCGGTCGTGCTGGTCGAGACGTCGTCGTCCCCATCGCCGCCGACGACGAGATTGCTGCCGCCGGGCGCCGGCCGGGCCGTGACCTTGTCGTTGCCCGTGCCGCCGAAGACGTGGTTGTCGTCGGAGCCGCTCAGGCGGATCTGGTCGTCTCCGGCGCCACCGTCCACGAAGGTCTCGCCGCTCGAGTCCCGGATGCTGTCGTCTCCACCGAAGCCGCAGATGATGTCGCGGCCCTCGCCACCGTCGATCTGGTCGTCCTCCGGCGAGCCGGCGATCACGTCGTCGCCCGGCGTGCCCTCGATCCTGCCGCTGCCGCTGAGCGTCGGCGTTTCGTCGAAGCAGGTGATGGGCGCGCCGGCGTGCGCTGCCGGCGCCGCGGCGAGCCCGAGGGAGAACGCGAGGCCGAGCCCGAAGAGGACGGCACGAGCGGTCATCGGAGCCCTCGTCTCACGCCCCGCGTCGCCGACTCTACCACGCTGCCACTCGCTCTTGCGGCGTTCGGCGGCGCGGCCGCCTCGTCCTAGGTCTCGGTCCCCGAGGCGTCCTCGCAGTCCGGGAAGCCGGGCTTGGTCTTGCAGGTGTCTTCGCCGGGGCCGCCGTCGACGGAGTTGCCGGCGTCCTTGGAGGTCGCCTTGATGCGGTCGTCGCCGGCGCCGCCGTTCACGCTGTTGCCGCCGCCGCCTTCGCCGGCGGTCGCGGTCACCTTGTCGTTGTCGTCGCCGGCGTCGACGCTGTTGCCGCCCCCGCCCTTCGTCGAGACCTTGATGACGTCGTTGCCGACGCCGCCGTCGACGCTGTTGCCGCCGCCGCCGACTGCGCTGGCCGAGAGGGCGTCGTCCCCGGTGCCGCCCGTGAGGATGTTGCCGCCCCCGTCGGTCGCACTGGCCGAGACGTCGTCGTCGCCGTCTCCGCCGTCGATGATGTTGCCGCTGCCCGGCGACCCGTCGGCCTTGATCCTGTCGTTGCCCACGCCGCCGAGGACCTGATTGCCGTCGGTGCCGCTCAGGCGGATGCGGTCGTCTCCGGCGCCGCCGTCCACCTGCGCCGCGCCGGCCGAGTCGCGGATGTCGTCGTTGCCGCCGAACCCGCAGATGAGGTCGTCGCCTTCCCCGCCGTCGATCTCGTCTTCGCCGGGCGATCCGGCGATCACGTCGTTGCCCGGCGTCCCCTCGATCTCGCCGCTGCCGCTGAGCGTCGGCGTCATGCCGAAGCAGGTGATCGGCGCGCCGGCGTGTGCGACTCGTGCGGCGCCGAGCAGGAGGGAGAACGCGAACGCGAGGCCGAGGCAACTTCCGCGAACGATCATGGCAACCCTCGTCTCACACCCCGATCGCCGACTCTACCACGCCCCATTGCTAGCTTGCGCCGCGGTGGACCTCGGGCACGACACGCGGCTGCGCGCCGGCAGGCTCTCGCTCGTGGTCGGCGCGATCGTGTTCACGGCGAAGGTCGCGGCGTGGATCGTGACCGGCTCCGTCGCGGTGTTCTCGGACGCGATGGAGTCCATCGTCAACGTGGTGGCGGCGCTGCTGCTGGTGTGGAGCCTGCGCATGGCGGCGCAGCCGGCGGACCGCGATCACCCGTACGGCCACGGCAAGGCGGAGTTCCTGTCGGCCGGGGTCGAAGGCGCGCTGATCATCGTGGCGGCGGTGCTGATCGGCGTGCAGGCGCTGCGCGACCTCGTGGTGGGCGCGGCGCCGGAGCGCCTCGACACGGGCATCGCGCTCGTAGCCGCGGCGAGCGTGCTGAACGCCGGTCTCGGCGTGCATCTCCAGCGCATCGGCCGGCGCACGCACTCGCTCGCGCTGGTGGCAGACGGCCGGCACATCCTCACCGACGTCTGGACGAGCGGCGGCGTCATGCTGGGCTTGATCGCGGTGGCGCTGACCGGCCAGCTCTGGCTCGACCCGGCGGTGGCGCTCGCCGTGGCCGCGAACATCGTGCGCGAGGGCTGGAAGCTGGTCTCGCACGCCGTGGGCGGGCTGCTCGACGAGGCGGACGAGGCGCTGCTCGCGAAGCTCGCCGCCGCGCTCGAGGCGTCGCGTCCGCCCGAGTGGATCGACGTGCACGGCCTCCGCGCCTGGCGCTCGGGCGCCGAGGCGCACGTGGACCTGCACCTCGTGGTGCCGCGCTACTTCGACGCCGAGCGCTTGCACCGGATCGCGGAGGCGGTCGAGGCGCGCCTCGTCACCGCCGCCGCGGTGCCGGCCGAAGCCGTCGTGCACTTCGATCCGTGCCGGCCGCACGAGTGCCCGCGTTGCGCGATGCCGGCCTGCCCGGTGCGCGCGGCGGCCCTCGTCGCGCGTCGCCCGATCGACGTGGCTCGGGCGACGCGCGCCGACGCCGACGTGGAGGTCGAGCGCCGGGACGGAGCGGCTACTGGTTGAGCGGGATGGCGATGTCCACCACGAGGGCATCGCCGAGCGGGCCGAGGGGCAGCGCGCGGCCCGTGAGCGGGTCGAGCGAGTAGAGGCCCGTGGCGCCGCTCACGCTGAGCGAGGCCAGGCCGGTGTTGCCGATCGACATGCCGTCGAGGCCGAGCCAGGTGTAGATGTCGAAGCCCGCCGCGGAGCCCGGATCGACGCCGAGCTGACCGGTCGCGACCAGGATGCCGTTGTTCGGCGGCGACTGGATCGCGATCTGGTTCAGGTTCGTGTCGAGCTCGAACAGCGTGGTCCCGGTGTTCGGCGGGCTCATCGCCGTGAGGTCGTTGTTCGTGTACGCGGAGGCGGCGATGCCCGTCGCAGGGACCGGCATGGTGGGCGGCGCGGTGTACGTCAGGCCGAGGTCCTCGGTCGTCCCGCCCGTCGGCGCATCGACGTTGTGGCGCAGATTCTGGAGGCCGTTGTCGCTGACGATGCGGAGGCGATCGGCCGCCGGGTTGAAGTCGACGCCGAAGAACGTCCCGTTCAGCGCCACCGAGAGCTGCGAGACGAAGCTCGCCTGGCCCGTGGTCCGGTCGATCGTGTAGATGCCGCCGCCGTTGCCGACGCCGTACAGCAGCCCGTCCTTCGGGCGGAAGTCGATGCCGACGAGCGTGCTGTCGCCTCCGCCGAGGCCCGAGACCGGTCCGATCTCGCGCACGCGGCTCGGCTTGCAGGCGCGGAACTGCACGAGGCGCTGGTCGCTCGTCAAGCCGATCACCTGGAGCCGCGGACAGCGATCGGCGTAGGCCGGAGCAGCCGCGCCCGCGAACGCGAATGCCGTGAAGAGAAACGCAAAGAGACTTTTCGTATTCATGTTGGATCCTCCGCGAGCCCATACGGAGGAGCCGCGCGTTCGGATCAGCGCTGCGCCATCACGATCGGGCCGGTCGGCTGCGGCACGCCGCCGGCGGGCTCCACCGTCACCGCGAGGAAGAGCGTGTCGCCGAGCTGCTCGGGCGTGGCGATCGCGTGGCGCGCCTGGCCGGCGTCGCTGGTCGCGAACACGCCCGCGCTGGCGGGCTTGCCGCCCTCGATCGTCCAGAGCTGATACGTGCGGCCGGGCGGCGGCGGCGGGAGGTCGTAGACGAGTAACACGATGCGGTGTCCCACCGGCTCGACGAAGGCCCGCCCGCGCGCGGAGGGGATGTTCTCTGCGCCCGCGAGCGCGACGGCGCGCGCGGCCGGCGCGCCGACGGTCTCGATCAGCGCGACGAGCCGCTCGCGCTCGCCGAGCGCGGCCTCCCGCTCCGCCTCGGCCCGCGCGAGCGCGATCTCTCCATCGTGGCGCAGCGCCCGCTCGAGTTCGAGCGCGACCTCGGCGTCGTGACGCAGCCCGAGCTCGCGCTCGAACGCTTCGAAGCCGCGCACGCCCACCACGGCGAGCGCCGCGGCGGCGGCAAGCGACGCCGCTGCGCGCGCGAGGGTGCGCAGTCCCTCGCGGCGCAGCGGCGCGCGGCGCTCGGTGGCGGGCGGCGCCGAGACGCTCCCGCTCGCGAGCGAGCCGAGCACCCGAGCGCGCAGCGCCCCTGGCACCGGGAGCGGCGTCGCCAACGCCGCCAGCGCCGCGCCGACCCGCCGGCCGCCCTGGACTTCGGCCAGGCAGGTCGCGCACCCGGCGCGCAGGTGCAGCGCCAGGCGCGCCCGGTCCGGCGCGTCCAGCGCGCCGAGCGCCTCGATCGACGCGAGCTCCGCGAGCTCGCCGTGCTCGCGCTCGGACAGGGCGCCGTCCATGGGACATGGCTCCTCTTCGCGGATCTCTCCGCAGGAGCTACGGAATCGGAGGCGGGTCGGTTCGACTCACACTCCGATCGAACCGTTCTGTCCGCTCCTTCGTACAGTCGGCATGGCGGAGGTCGGTCCCGGACGGGTTCGCCCGCTCCGCGGGCACGATCTAGGTTGCGCCCACGATCGGAGGCGTCGCATGGGGTCCCCGGTGGCTCCGGAGCCGGGACGCGACGAGAGCTTGATGGCTGCGGCGGCGGTCGGGGACGAGTCCGCCCTCGGCGAGCTCTACGACCGTCACGCCGGGGCGATGCTCGGGGTCGCGCTGCGCATCCTGAAGCTGCGGCAGGACGCCGAGGACCTGGTGCACGACGTGTTCGTCGAGGCGTGGCAGAAGGCGGCCGACTTCGACGCGGGGCGAGGCAGCGTGCGGAGCTGGCTGCTGGTGCGGGTCCGCAGCCGGGGCGTAGACCGGCTGCGCAGCCTGACCTCGGCGCGGCGCCGCGGCCTGCTCGGGGACGGCGAGGGCGGGGTCGAGGCGAGCGAAAGCCCCGTCGCGCCCGTCTGGGAGGGCCCCGACCGCGAGCGCGCGCGCAAGGCGCTCGACGGCCTGCCCGACGCGCAGCGCACCCTGGTCGAGCTGGCCTACTTCGAGGGGATGACGTGCAGCGAGATGGCCGCCCATTGCGCGATCCCGATCGGGACGGTGAAATCGCGGCTCTCCGCCGCGATGGGCAAGCTGCGCGAGGCGTTCGCGGCGGGCGGGAGGTTCGAGTGAGCGGGCGCGATCCCGAAGCGGACCTGCTCGACGAGGCGGGCCTCGGCGCCGAGCCGGTCGCGCCGCGCACGGGGCTCCGCGCCGCGGTGCTCGACACGATCGCGAGCGGCACCCGGCTGCGCGGCTTCACGGAGCGGCTCGCGAGGATGTTCGACCTCGGCGGCGAGCGCGCCGGCGAGCTGATCCGCGAGGCGAGCGGCCCGGCGGAGGCCGGCTGGGTGACGGTGCCGGTGCTCGCGGGCGTCCGCCTGTTTCACTTCCCGGGCGGCCCGCGCGTCGCGGCCGCGGACTGCGGCCTGGTGCGGCTCGAGCCGGGCGCGCGCTTCCCGCGCCACCGCCACGCGGGCGACGAGTGGTCGTTCGTGCTCGCCGGTGAGGCGGAAGAGGAAGAGACGGGCGTGCGCTGGATCCCCGGCGACCTCGTCCACCGCACGGTCGGCACCGCCCACGCCTACCGCGTGGTGAGCAGAGAGCCCCTCGTGTTCGCCGTGGTGCTCCACGGCGGGCTCCACCTCGAGGGCGACTGAGTCTAGGCGAGGCCCCTCCTGCGGCGGAGCGCGCGCAGGCCGAGGAGGAGCACACTGAGCTCGGGGCCGAGACCGCAGCCGGGCGGCGCGCCCGTGGGCTCCTCGGTCGTGTCGCCGAGCCCGGTGCACTCGGGGTCGTCGGGATGGTCGACCTTCTGGTCCCCGTCGTTGTCGATGCCATCGTTGCAGGCGATGCATGCCTCGCCGTAGCAGGGGAGGGCCTTGAAGGACGTGCCGCACAGCCAGCACTTCGGCCCCGCCTCGCCACTTGCGGCCATCACGTTCCAGCGCGAGCGGTCGAAGAGATCGAGCACGAGCCCCGGCGGCACGAACATGTCGAAGCGGTCGCAGCTCGCCGTGCCGCTCGTGCCGCACGTCGTCGCGCTCGTCGCGGGACCGTTGCCCGACGGCGGAATGGACGCGAAGACCTCCGCCTGATCCAGGGCGTCGATCGCCGGCGACGGCGCGACGAAGTCTCCGTCGCACTCGTTTCCGTAGCCGTCGGCGTCGTCGTCGATCTGGCCGCCGGTGGTGGTTCGGTGCTCCGGGAGGCTGAGCACGTCCACGCCCGAATTGACGAACTCGACACAGTTGTCGCAGAGATCGCCGACGTAGTCCCCGTCGAAGTCCGCCTGGAGAGGATCCGCCACGCTGGGGCAGACGTCGGCCGGGAGCGCGACGCCGTCCGAGTCGGCGTCGCACGCGTCGCCCACGCCGTCCGGGTTGCCGGCCGGATACGTGTCGGCCTGCGCCACGTTCTGGATGTAGAGGCAGTTGTCCACCCCGTTCGCGACGCCATCTCCGTCGAGGTCGTCGTCGCAGGCATCCCCCTCGCCGTCCGTGTCCGTGTCCTCCTGGAAGACGTTCGCCACGGCGGGGCAGTTGTCGCCCGGGCTCGCGACGCCGTCCGAGTCGCTGTCGCAGGCGTCGCCGACCCCGTCCGGCACGGCCGGATACGTGTCCGCCTGCGACGGATTGGCGACGAAGTCGCAGTTGTCGCACGCGTCGCCGAGGGCGTCGCTGTCCGAGTTCTCCTGATTCGCGTTCCACGCGAGATTGCAGTTGTCGCAGACGTCTCCGACCTCGTCGATGTCCTGATCCCGGTTGACGCCGCCGAAGTCGTTCGGGCAATGGTCCTCGGCATCGGGCCAGCCGTCCGCATCCGCGTCGAACGGCTCGCAGGCGTCTCCGGTGCCGTCGCCGTTCGTGTCGACCTGTTCGGGGTCGTAGTCCGCCGGGCAGATGTCGCAGACGTCGCCCACCCAGTCGAAGTCGGCGTCGGCCTGGTTCGGGTTCGCGTCCACCGGACACTTGTCGGAGATCGCCGGGAAACCGTCCTGGTCGAAGTCGTAGAGCAGGTTGCCGGGCATGCCGATCGACGTCTTGAAGGCCGACCAGTTGACGAAGACCGGCGCGCCGACCACGACCGTGCGGTTGCCGGTGCACGGCTCCTCGCCCGAGCAGATCCGCGGGTAGAGGGCGCCGTCGGCTACGGGGAGCTCGTCGATGACCAGCTCGCAGTGGTCCCCGTTGGTCGCGTCGCGGGAGCAGCAGTCGTCGGTGCAGGAATGGACGACCGACGGGCCGCTCTGCGGCGTGCCGGCGTGGACGAGCTCGAGCCGGTCGAAGCGGCGGTCGAGGCTCGGCGTCTGGTTCAGGAGATCGTTGACCGCGGTGACGCGGATCTTCGCGATGTGGTCCGGAACCTGGATCTGGTACCCCATCGGCCGGCGCGGACTGGTCGGGTTGTTCCGGATCTCGAACTCGAGCCGCGGCTCGTAGGAGCGCGCGTAGTAGCAGAGGCGCTCGCGCATCGCCCCGACGATCGTCTGGCGCGTCATCCCTCCCGTCGGGACCCAGCACATCAGGGCCCCGCTCGCGCGCGTCGGCGCCGGGTTGTCGGTGCAACCCGGGAGGCCGAGCGCGGAGAGCTGGAGGTTGTGCGTGTCGGCGCCGAAGGAGGGGAACAGCCGGTAGCCGTTCGCGAGCGCGTCCTGGAAGTCGTCCTCCCACAGCACGCCGAGCCGGTTCCCGATCTCGGCTCCGTGCACGAACAGCTCGGTCAGCCCGCTCGGCGCCGTGGTGGGGTGCCAGTGGACCATGCCGTTGGCCCAGTTGTCGGGGTGCGCCTGGATGATCGCGCCCTGCTCGCCGTAGACCCACAGGTAGAGCTGTGTCTCGTCGCACTCGTGGTAGCCGCCCTGGAGCCCTGCGAGCGGCCCGCAGATGCGGTCCGTGGGATTCGGGAGCACGACGATCTTGTGACCGCCCCTGGCGGGCGGAACCGCACGGCTGGGGCGCACAGACCGCCGATCCCTCGGTGGTGGTGTACTCGCGTCCGGCGAACGTGACGTAGCCCCCCGCCGGATCGTTGCTGACCTCTGCTGCGGACGAGAAGGAGAGCGCTTCGTTCCAGCCGGGGGTCACCGTTCCGCCCGTGACGTAGTCCGGGAGGCCGTTCGGATTCGGTGAGATGAAGGGCGTGCCGTTCGGGAGCGTGATCGGCGTGGAGTTCGGATTCGTCCACCAGGCGTAGGCCCCCGCCTGCCCGCCGAGCGCCATCTCGCCGTCCGGATCTCCGGTCATGCCCCCGAAGGTGGCGCGGTCGTGGTGGCTGAGGATCGTGAAGTCGTAGAGCGCCGAGCGGTGGAGCGCGTAGAGGTCGGTGGGCTTGCCGAAGTTGTGCGGGCACGCCTGGGCGCCGACGTTCTTCTGGTTCTGCCACGCCACGTAGTTACCGATCAGGCTGCCGGCGTGCTGGTGGTCGTCACCCGAGACGGGGCTCAAGCCGACGTAGGGCGACTGGGAGAATGCCGGGCCGGCCGAGACCACAGCGAAGAGCAGAGCGGACGAGAAGCGCGACGCCCTCTTCATGCGGCACCTCGTGAGGATGGCGCGCCATCCTGTCACGAGGTCCGTGCGAAGGCAATCGGTGGTTCGTCGAACCCGGGCAGGTGCAACGGCATCACGTCGCCGAACTCGAGCACGGCCTGCGCGGTGTGCGGCTTCGGCTCACTGTGTACGGCTTCGCCGCACGTGCGCCATGCCATCGGCTGGCGGCTCGCGTACGATAGGCGGCCTCGCATGAGCGGAAAGCCCCGCACTCTCTCCGAGCACGCATCGAAGCTGCTGCTGCGCGACTTCGGGATCCCGCTGGCCCGAGAGCTGTCGGCGCGCACGCCCGCCGAGGCCGCGGCGGCCGCAGAGCAGATCGGCTTCCCGGTCGCGCTGAAGCTCAACGGCGACGCCATCGCCCACAAGACCGAGCGGGGCCTGGTGCGTCTCGGGCTCGCGGACGCGCCGGCGGTGCGCGCGGCGGCGGCCGAGCTGCTCGCCCTGGCGCGGCCCGAGGACGGCGCGGTCTCGTTGCTCGTGGCGGAGCTGGTGGCGGGCAAGCGCGAGCTGATCGCGGGCCTCGTGCGCGACCCGCAGTTCGGCCCGTGCGTGCTGCTCGGGCTCGGCGGCATCCTGACCGAGGCGCTCGGGGACGTCGCCTTCGCGGCGGCGCCGCTCTCGCACGCGGAGGCGCGCGCGCTGATCGAACGCCTGCGCGCGAGCCAGCTCGTGACGAAGCCGTTCCGCGGCGAGCCGGCGGGCGACGCCGACGCGATCGCGGAGGTGCTGGCCGCGCTCGGCCGGGTCGGCGTGGAGCGGCCGGACGTCGCGAGCGTGGACCTGAATCCCATCCTCCTCCGGGCTCGCGACGGCAGGCCCGTGGCGGTCGATGCGCTCGTCGAGCTCTCCGCCGAGCCGGCCGTCGGCCACGGCTCGGGCGTGCCGGTGGCGAGCGACGTCCTCGCGCGCCTCCGCCCGCTCTTCCACCCGCGCGGCGTGCTGGTGGCCGGCGTGTCGGCGCATCCGGGCAAGTTCGGCTTCGTGGCCTACCACAACCTGCTGCGCTTCGGCTTCGACGGTCCCGTCTTCGCGCTGAACCGCGACGGCAGCGAGGTGCTCGGGCAGAAGACGATCCGCGACGTGGCGGAGCTGCCGGAGGGTGCGGCGGACCTCGTGTTCGTGTGCACGCCGCAGCCGGCGAACGCGGAGCTGCTGCGCGCGTGCGCGAAGCGGGGCGTGCGCGCCGCCTTCGTCGCGAGCGGCGGCTACGGCGAGTCCGGCGAGGAGGGCCGCCGTCACGAGCGCGAGCTGGTGGCCCTCGCCGATTCGCTCGGCATGGTGGTGGCGGGCCCGAACGGACAAGGCGTGATCTCGACGTCGCGCTCGATGTGCGCGCAGATCGTGGCGCCGTATCCGCCGCCGGGCCGCATCTCGATCGCGAGCCAGAGCGGGAACCTGGTGTCGAGCTTCCTCAACTACGCGGTGCTGACGGGCATCGGCGTCTCGAAGGCGATCTCGGCGGGCAACTCCGCGCAGCTCGGCCTCGCGGACTACCTCGACTACTTCGCCGCGGACCCCGAGACGGCCGTGGCGCTCGTGTACCTCGAGGGCGTGCCGGACGGGCGGCGCTTCGCGGCGGCGGCGCGCGCGCTCTCGGCGAAGAAGCCGCTGGTGCTGCTCAAGGGCGGCGTCGCGGCGGAGGGGAAGCGCGCCGCCGCGAGC
>Ga0187892_10011955_pt1 | contig 10476 bp, 11 predicted proteins | sample MA1701073metaG_FD_139345 | JGI IMG/M metagenome (GOLD analysis project Ga0187892, IMG submission 139345) | Bio-ooze microbial communities from a basaltic lava cave in the Kipuka Kanohina Cave System on the Island of Hawaii, USA - MA170107-3 metaG ...
ATCGCGATCCTCGCGCAAAAGCAATTTCCCCAGCATTGCCAAGAGCCGCTCCGCCTCGCCGTCGCTGGAAAGATAGCGGGCTATCACCTCACCGACCTCGTTGACTTGTTGCTGGCGGTCGAGTAAAGCGGACAATTCGGCCAGTGGCATTTCGTGGTTTTCCACGTCCTCTTCCGGCTCTGGGAGCCGTGCCGCTGGCACGTTGAGAAAGCGGTCAAGGTACACGCTCATGGCCGCATCAAAGACACCGCGGAGCAACTCCGGCGACGGCACTCGCCGCAGTCCCTGATACATGGCATTGGCGAAGGTGAATGTGTGCAGCGCCCTGTCCCAGTCCCCGAACTCGTTGCTGGTGTGGAAACGGGCGATCCGCAGGGCTGCAGCGTAGGCGACGGTGCCGGCCAGCTCTTCTTCGGTAGAGCCATCCTGCAATGCCGCGAGTAACCCATCAGCAATTGCTTGAGGGTCCTCACCCAGCAGCACTGTTACCAGTGCGTCTCGGCCCTTCCACGATCCCTGCCTCCGATGGCCATTTTCCAGTGCAGCCGGAAGCTCCTCAAATGATCGTTCCAGGATCGCCACAATGTCTACGGGATGACGCCAGGCATTCGATTCCTCCATCCGATCAGCGTTTGCGTAGCTCGAGACCAGGCTTGCCAGCACCGGCTCGGCATACTTCCACCCAACTCGATCTAACGCCTCCAATGCCTTGTTGGTAAAATCAGCCACATGGCCTATCTGGATGTAGCGGTGATCCGTGGCAGCGGCAAACAACATCTCGGCCATTTGCCGATGGTCGGCTCCCGCCCGAACGGCCGAGACAATGCAACGCTCGGCACCCTCCGCATCACGCACCTCGACGAACTGGCGAAACCATTGCTTTAGCCTGCCGAAGTCGCTCGGCAGCGCCGGCAGCGGATGGACTCCGAAGCGAGGTGGCATGCCTGAGCAGTCTCGGGTAACGGCCGACAAGCCGTGGTACAGCGCACGCGGACGATCTTCGGCGTCGAGGTACGGCAGCAGGTTCATCATGCAGGCCAGGATGGTCAGCCCCTGGCCCCAACCCGTTTGCCGGTAACAGGTGCCGAAGTCCAGGCCGATACGGAACGGTTCAACCGAATCGACACCCTCATCCAGCAAGCGGATGACGGCCTTTGCGATAACGAGCGGGATATTTCGCTCGAGCCCGTCCCTCAAGCGTTGGCGCTGATGAGCGCCTGCATCTCCACGCGGCGACAGGTCCACCCAAACTTCCCCATTGCGGATTTGCACCGGGAAGACGGGCACGTCGTCGGCCCACGGGTCGAACGTTCCGCCACTGGCCAGGTCGAAACGGGCATGGTGCCAATGGCAGGTCAAAATGCCCTCTTTGACAGTTCCACGGTTCAGAGGGAAGCCCATGTGTGGACACCGGTTATCCACGGCATAGATGTGTTCGCCACGGGAAAACAGCGCCAGCGTGTGTTCTTTGACATGGACAACTACACACCCAGCGCCCTGCAAGTCAGCAAGCTGGCCCACGCGCACATACCGTCCGCCGAGCTCTGGTGCCGTTGCATCTCTTGCCATGGGTTTTCACCTCCATTACGCAGCTACTTCTGCTTGATGCTGATGTCGTTGTGAGGGAAGCACTGCAATTATTCTAACGCCAACTCCTGGCGGGGCGTGGAATAATGACAAGAAAGAAATTCCAATCTTGTCCGGACGTTTTCCTCGCAAGGAGTCTGTCATGGCCAAAATGAAAGAATTGACCGTCTGGATGGAAAACAAGCCGGGCACGCTGGCCGCTATGGCCAAAGCTCTGGGCAAGGCCAAGGTAAACATCCTGGCCTTCATGACCGACGAAGCTGAAGGGCAAAGCCGGGTGCGGCTGGTAACGGACAAACCGGCTAAGGCAATAAAGACCATGGCTGACCTCAATCTGCAAGCATCGGAAGAGGAAGTTGTTGGTGTCACCCTAGCCAATAAACCCGGTACCTTGTCGGATACGGCAGGCAAACTCGGAAGCGCAGGCATCAATATCAGCCACGGCTACACCGGGAAAGAAGAAGGCTCGAAGAAGCAGCTGGTTGTGTTCGGAGTGAGCGATCTGAAGCAGGCCGGGAAGATCTTGAAATGACCGACGAGCAGCTCTGCAGCGAAGAACCGTCTAGGGAGCGAGCTTCGGCCATCGGCCATGATGGAGGTGATTATGCAATTCGACGAGTTCTCTTTCGGTTCAATCCAAATTGATGGCGTCAGCCACGAATACGACGTGGTGATCGATCGTGGGGAGGTGCATAAAAGGAAGAAAAAGGCCTCCAAAAAATTTCGCAACACTTTTGGACATACGCCTCTGTCGATAGAGGAGGACATACCTTGGAAATGCCGCCGGCTCGTGGTCGGCACAGGGGCCTACGGCGCTCTGCCGGTGATGAAAGAGGTGAAGCGCGAGGCGGAACGGCGCAACATTGAATTGCTGGTACTGCCAACGGTCCAAGCCATCAAAGCTCTGAATCAGAATACTGCAAAAACCAATGCGATCTTGCACGTGACGTGCTAAGAAAATCCGACCGAGAAAGCCTTGACTGCCCATCTTGGCGGCGTTAGAGTCACAAACGGGTGGAATGCAGTGTTCCTCTTCATACGTCCTCAATAACGAATACGCTCAGCAAAAAGTTCCAGGGTCTGCTTGACCCGCATACAGCGCGGGTTTTGTCTTTTTGACCTTCCTCTGCCTGCCGGCTCGCGGTTGCGCCGGACTTCCTCCCATTTCTTGCGATTTCTCTTCGTCCTCGACCCACTTGCCGCGGAGGTCGCCATGACACATCCTGAACGTCCGGAAAGAGATGGGTTCCAGGTGACAACAAAGCTGTTTACGAATCCGTCAAATACTACGGTATTAGACCCGGTCACAAAGCGAAGAATCACCATTTGTAATCTCTTCGCCAATCACCAGCTGCCAATAGGGGATATCGTGCGAGTGCTGGACGAAGACTACAAACGCGTTGTCAACGTCCTCATTGAGCAGAGATTGCTCTTCGAGCGACGCCGAAGGCCCCTCGGTGCTGCGCAGGCAGAGCCTGGGCGCTCGCTGTTCAGGAACCACTCGTCGAGATCATGATGCTTGGGAAGGAAGTTGGAACAACACCCATGGGAGGTGGATATGTGTTACGCATCAGCAGAAGGACACTCACGCATCGCAAGAGCAGACGAGGCACTGGTCGTTCGGAGGCAGCCGCACGGGACGAATTGGCTGGTCTCGCCTGAGGACGCTTCCATTGCCGTCTGCTTAAGAACCGGAACTGAAGTCGAGTTGCTCTATGTTCCGGAAGAGACTCAACGGAGATTCGGAGTGACGAAGGAGGCTACAGCCGTATTCAAGACGGACCATTGGTGGCGGCGTGATGTGTTTGTACTCAAGAACGGACGAAAAGCGCTCTTGGGAAAACTCCAGGAAGGGCAAGTGGTAAGGGTATTATCAGTGCCGATAGAAGCGTTGGGCCTCGGCGGAGGTGGATCGCTGAGGGAGAACGCATCTGTAGTATCTAAGCCTGAAGAACGAGAGTTGGCAGATTATCGCAATTACGGCTTATGACACGATCATGTTCTGTGATGGAAAGGCAGAGAGGGATTTCTCCGGCATTGGCTACTCGGCCACTGGAAAGCGACTAGGAATGGCTTGATGCTCCCAGAGGACATAAAACAGGTGGCAGCTCATCAGCGCCGGCACTTCAATGAATTAGTGGATGTCTTTGATACTCCTCAGCCACAGGAGGTAATAGAGCGTCTGGAGCAAATTGTCTTTGCGGCCAGGCTGCGTCACCGAGAGGCGGTCCTGGATGTGGGAACTGGAGTCGGCGTGTTAATTCCCTTGCTTAAGTCCTACCAACCCTCTGTTATCTCTGCCTGCGATTTGGCAGAAAAGATGTTGCAGCGCGTCCAGCAGAAGTATCCAGAAGTCCGAACCTATCAGGCTGACATCGCTTTGCTGCCGCTAGAATCAGACAGCGTGGACGCAATTTTCATGAACGCTATGTACGGCAACATTGCAGACAAACCGCGTGCCTGTCGAAACTCGGCACGAATGCTTCGGCCAGGCGGGCGCCTCGTGGTCAGCCATCCCGAAGGACGGGCATTTGTCGATCGGCTTCGGGTGACGGGCGATCTGTTCATCGAATCACTCCCCACGAGGGAGGAATTTCAAGCTCTTCTCCGACCCCTCGGGCTTGATGTCATCACGTACCAGGATGAGCCGAAACTCTACCTTATGGTAGCGCAAAAGCGGAAGAGCGACGGAGACTCAGAATTCCGAAGTGCGAAACCATGAATCCCTGAATCACCTATGCAGGAACGTTGTCGCTGAACAAATTCTCGTATTTCGATTGAGCTCATTAATGGCCGGTGTGCAGCTTTGAAAGGAGAATGACCATGGCAACATACATCGTGCTTGGAAACTTTACGGATCAGGGTATCCGTAATGTCAAGGAAACTGCAAAGCGGGCTGAAGCTTTCAAAGCACTAGCAAAGAAGGCTGGAGTCACCGTTAAAGATATCTACTGGACTCTGGGCCGGTACGACTTGGTGACCATTCTTGAAGCGGCCGATGACGAGCTGATCACCGCACTCGGTCTCAGCGTCGGATCATTGGGTAATATCCGGACCCAAACGCTGCGAGCCTTTTCGGCCGAAGAGATGGGCGGGATCCTCGCCAAAATGCCGTAAGGAAGCCAGTCGGGCCATGACCTGGTGAGTGGCCTTTGCGCGGCGGCGGGAGGAAAGTAACAGAATGGAGGTCAAGAGAACTCCGAGGCTGGAAGGAGTGTGCTCTCTATTGATTAGGTTGTTGGTTTTACGACGGGAGGACCTGTTCCCACGCCGTCATTCCGTTGTTGGTGATTTCAAAACCTTCTTTCCAGATGTTGGTTTCGCTTTAGCTTTGGCAGCAGCCCTCACCTTGGCCCATCTCTTTTTCTGTGCTTCAACAATGTTCCGGAGCCCTTGAGCGGAAATTTTGGGCTTCGACTTTTCAGCATTCTTCTCATCGCTACTCTGGGCTTGATTCGCTTTGGCCAACCGCTTTCCCGGAGTCCGCAAAACCTTACGTCGGCTTTGGACCGAGGGTTTCGGGACGCCTCTGGCCGGCGCCGGATTGCCCACGACTGCTTGTAAAGCAGAGATGGCCCGATCTAGTCGTTCCAGCTCCTGCTGCATCGAAGCGCGCTGGCTTCTCATCGCTTGCAGGGTCCCTTCGTAATTGAACATGACGTAACTCCTTGTAGAGTTGGGGTAGCCGGCGACTCGGATTGGCTCGGCCAAGTGCCCTGGCCCGGAGGATTCTATCAGAAACAGAAACCTCCAGGGGGGGAATGTGTCGACTGAGTCGAGGCATTGTTCGTTTCCGGTTCTAAGCACCGCTTTAACTTAGTAAGATGCGCCTCTTCCTCCCAACTAAGTTCGCTTGCATCCGCATGGGACAGTGATTGCGTTTACTCTCTCAAGGTCTGATAAGTGCTACAGACAGGAACACAGTCAGTTTCGTAGACTACTGACAATTCTTACCCGGTGAGCCTGAACTTCTTCTTTCCAGCCAGGCGGGAAAATGGCGAGGAGATAAGATCCGGGAGAGGATTTACCGAAGTCTTCTTCGATAACGAGGATGTTGTTGTTCCCTTTGGGCCGCGTTCCGATAGGCCTTCATTACTTCTTTCTTGTCTACTTTCTGGTGCAGTCGCACTTCGTATTCGCCTGCGACGCTTCCTAGCGGCAGATGGATTCTGAGGCGCAATCGCTTACCCTGCAGAACAAGGGTCTCTGGGCCGGTTTCGGGTGGCTTCGGACCCCGTGTAGGAGAGACTACCATGTAGTCGACGACAGGTAGCGGCGCTTCCACTTTCGTTATTGGTTCTGACGACGGACCGCCGGATAGCTGCGGCACTGAATTAACCTTGTGAAACTGCCTCTGGAGCAGGAGACGCCACGACGACGAACACAATCGCGGCAGCAGCGGCGACAAGCTTGAAGCGTAGCGCACGTCTGGCGTTGAAAAGCTGCAGGTAGTTACTCACTTCCCGGAAGCAGTCGGAGCAGTCCCTCAGATGCAGCGTGACGCGCATCGCGACCCTTTGTCTGCTCTGCGAAAGGCCAGATCCATTAGCAACTGTGGATCAGGGTAGCCTTTCCTTTCCGGATTTGGGTTGTCGGAGAGGAACGCCTGTCTCGTTGTCGCGACGATGGCTTGGAAACTGCTTTGTCGAAACGATGGCTTCTTCCACAACCTTACCGACATATAGACCCCGTCTATTCGTTTTCCGTTGGGCTGTCCTTGACCGGCTTAAAGACCAGAATGTTCTTGCTCCGATGCTGGTGCAGCTCCTGCTCAAGTTCTTTCCGAAACCTTTCGATGCCTCGGGTGTAATAGACCTCTGCAGCATGACCCGACATGCCAACCAGTTTGCCCACGAGCCGCCAGCGATAACCAAAAAACTCACGCCACTGAAACATTGTCTGCATCTTTGGTTCAAGACGATCAAACAGCTCCCAGAATTGGGCATGGTCCTCCGTCTTTTGCTGCCCTACGCCAGAATCAGAGCACTGTTGAGTGTCCTCCATGCCGGAAATCTCGCACCGTTGTGCTGAGGTGACATAGGGATGATTGGCCCTCTTGAAGAAGGACCGGAGAACATACTTCTGCAGATCCTGGATTGGTTCGCCATTCCTGTCCAGGGGGATCAGCCCCTGCCTAAAGACGGATGTGGATACCTGCGAGCAGACGTTCGCCAGCAGTTCCACCGCGGCCGTCGGGTCCTGCTGTCCGTAGGCAAGAACCCACGGAAGGACCGCTCGCGCGGCGTTCACCACCTCTGGGTGAAACTCTCTACCAGTGAAAGGGATCAGCGAGAGAATTGACGGAAGACCCTGTCGGCTTGGACGGAGACCAATTTGCGGAGATCGGAAACAGCATATAGGTAGCTCACCAAATGGAAGCTGAGGACCCCCTGAATGGTAATAGGCAGACTCTTCGCGGGGCTTTAGGGGGCAGTCCTGTGAAGCTGCTAGGACAAGAGCAGACCGAGAGATTAGCTGGCGGGGAGGATGATTTCGAACCTTCTCAAGGCTGCCAGTCGAAATCATGCATTTGGCCGTTGGGCTCATAACCCAGGAGAGCCATAGCTTGGGAGTCGTGTGTTTTTAGCGGTGGGTTTTTGAGGATGAATCGGTCATTGAGTTTCGAATCCCGCCACTTGTTACAAATCTCGTGTAGAGACCAATTGTGAACGCAACGGGAGGATGTTCGGGTTGAAATATCCTAAATCGCCTTGGCGCTCGCGACAAATGCCGACGCAGAACAAAAGCCATTTGGACACCCGGCAAAGATTGTGCTAATGATGATCTGCCACCCATAAGAATCGATACACTCGCTCTAGGAACGAACCTCCGTCCCCAAACCCCGAAGATTCTCTTACGACGCCCCTGCAAATCAGGTTAAACTAGCCTTCTTCCCCTTAGAAACGCACTTGGATCAGTCATCTCAGGGTTGTGCGGCGGGGCGCCAAACAAACACAGGCGCGTTCAATGAGAGACCACAACAAATCTACTCAGACGAGTATCGTGGATTTGCTGAGCCTGGCGAAAGCGCAGATTGCTGGCCAAGACTTCCAAAGTGCACGCCAGCTTATCAACCGTGCTCTGGAGATTGACCCGAGTCATTCAGGGGCAAGGCAACTCCTAAACGAACTCGGTAACGAAACAGCTCGCCCCAACGATCGAGACTGGGAAAGCAACGAGGTTTGGGACGCTGCCTTGAAAGCCGTGGAAGCAGGCAAGGTGAGCGCCGCATTCGAAATGGTCCACCGAATGTATCCGGATCTGGATAGGGACATCTCCACTGAGCGTCCCAGAAGCCGGTTACAGGAATCAGAGGACGAACAGCCGAGTTCTTTCCTGTTGCAGAGCGTTGAAGACTACCTCTCTAGCGGGCTTATTGAGGAAGCATTGGAGATTGTCAACGCGGCACTCCTGGAGTTCCCGGATGCCCCGCAGCTTGGCAAGTTAAAAGAGCGGACTGACCAGCTCGTCGAGCGAAAACGGCAGATTAAGGTTCTCGTCTCTCAGGCAAGAACTCACCGCTCTCGTAGCAGGCACGAAGAGGCGATCAAGATCATCGAATCCGCTTGTCGACTGGATCCAGAAAACCTGGAAATCCGGGATGAGCTGATTGACGTCCTACTCCTGCGGGCCAGCGAAGTGAGCCGGGAAAACTGGAAAACCGCTGAAAAGCACTTGCAGCGTGTTCTCACACTAGATAAGGAGAATCGCGAAGCCAACGCTCTCTATCGGCTGGTTCTCAAGAACAAGAAAAAAGACGTCATCGATCGCTGCCTGGCACAGGCAGAGGAACTGAAGAGTAACGGGCAGCTGGAACTGGCCGAACAAGCGCTGCGCGAGGGGCTGAGGCAGTATTCCGACGAAGGCAGTCTGTCTGCCAAGCTTGTCGAATTGCAAAAGTCCATAGAGGCGCAGGCCCAAAGAAATCTGGTGGTACGAACAAAAGCTCGAGTCCAGCAATTCCTAGAGCAAGGCAGCTTTCGCGATGGCGAAGCCACGATCGTTGAAGCCCTGAAGGACTTACCCGATTCTTCAGAATTAGTTCAGCTGCTGGAATCGGTAAAGGCAGCCCGGGCTCAATCTGAAGTTGACGAGGCCGTCAACCAGGCTCTTGAGCAGCTCCGTCAATTACAAAAAACCGGCGACCTGCCTAGTCTGAGGCGGGCAATCGCCATCGCAGAAGATGCCCTTGTGCGTCATCCTGGCGATCACCGCTTGACACCGCTGAAAGCTCGACTCGAGAAAGCACTAACGGAGACTCATCGAGCGCTCAAAGTTTTGGAGGCTCGAGCGAAAGAGGAGGCTTCCAAAAGCCACTTCAAACCGGCTCTGGACGCCATCCATCAAGCTCTCCTGCTGGAGCCCGGGAGCACCGACCTCCAGGCCTTGAAGCAAGACCTGACGCGACAGCGTTGGGCTTTTGCCTGGGCAAAGCATAAGAACGCAGTCGCAATTAGTGCTGCCGCCATCTGCCTGATTGTTACTGGGCTAGTGGTGTTCCTGCGCTGGAATCGCAGCCCGAGCGTTTTAGACGTCGTCGTTCTCTCCGAGCCCGGTGGGGCCAGGGTGTACATCGACAATGAAGAAAAGGGAATAACCCCCTTGGAAATCACGCTGAGGGCATCGACTGACGGCTCACACCAGATTCGAATCCAAATGGAGAACTATCAGGACTATCTAGGTCTCCACAACTTGCGCGTTGGCCAGAAGAATTCCATTGGCCCGATTTCACTGGTCCCGCGAGGGATTTCGCCGGAGGAAGCCCTTTACGCCAAGGCCGTTCGGGCAAAGACAGATGGAAGGCTGCTGCCTCCTGAATCAGATAATGCCCTGGACCTGCTGAACACCTTACTGGCGACGGAATCCAGCGAAGCAAAGAAATTCACAGAACGTGCTCTGGCTTTGAAACAAGAGGTGAAGGCCGAGTTGCTGGCGCAGCTTTCCAACCTTCGCCCTTTTGAGCTCAGAACCGAGAAAGAACTCGAGTTGCTCGAAAAGGTGACCTTGGTCGATCCGGAAGACAACGACATTCGGAAACGGATCGATTCTTTTCCAGGCATCGTCGAGCGACTGAAGAAGCAAATTGAAGAAGCCATCGCCAGCCGGAAGCTTCTAACCATTGACTCGGGAAGTGCGCTTGAACTGCTGAAGCGTTTGAACCGGAGCAGCCCCACGAGAGAACGCAAATACTCCCTGGCGAAGATGAAAGAGGTTGAAACCCAGGTTTCGGAAATGGCGTTGGAAAAGTGTCGGACGAATGATCAGTCCTGCGTTAGCTTTGTTGAAGCAGCACTCAAGGACTTTCCGAAGAATACTGAATTGATCAGGCTGAGAGAAAACTCTTCCAAGCCAAAATCTCCTGTCGATCAACCCACCCGGGACGACCGGTTCGAGCGAATGAAGGAACTAACAGATAAGGCTGACAAGGCTTTTCAGGCAAGACACTACTTGACCCCAGAAAAGGATAACGCCTACTACTATGGCGACGAGGCATTGAAGATTAATCATGACGGCGCGGAGACCCGCCAAGTGAGGGCCCGGGCGAAAGATCTGATGGACGCAAGTCTCGAAGAAGTACTCAAACAGATTGATCAAGTTTGCAGTGTGGACCACGTAGCCCGAGCCCTGTTAACTCGAGAAGACGCAGAACGAATCAAGGTGGACCTGAAGCAAGCCAGGTCTCTCTTGGGAATTTTACTTACGCTGCGCCGAGTGAAAACAAAGACTCAGATTTCAGAAATTGACGGACGACTCAAAGATCTGGAACAACTGCTGACAGGATTTCGATACTCAGTAGTCCATACTCACCCTGTGCTTACTAACTGTAAAGGGACACTCAGTATCAGCGGGCATAGCATCGAATACCTGTCTGATCAGGTAAAAGACTCC
>Ga0187892_10011956_pt1 | contig 10475 bp, 8 predicted proteins | sample MA1701073metaG_FD_139345 | JGI IMG/M metagenome (GOLD analysis project Ga0187892, IMG submission 139345) | Bio-ooze microbial communities from a basaltic lava cave in the Kipuka Kanohina Cave System on the Island of Hawaii, USA - MA170107-3 metaG ...
AGGAAACGGCCGGGCGTCAGGCCGGTCGCGCACGTCCGGAATCATGTCGAGGGTCGCGAAGATGCGCTCGGCCCCCGCCAGGCCCTGCTGGATGGAGTAGTTGGTGCGCACGAGCTTCTTGAAGGGCTCGTAGAGAAGGGCGAGCGCCACCAGGAATGCGCCGAGGTTGCCGGCACTGCGGCTACCGGCGCCGTACCAGAAGACCCCGGCCGTGGCGAGGCCGGCGACGATCTCCGCCACCGGAAACGAGCGCAGCCGGCTCGTGCGCATGAAGATGCGGAACACCAGCTCCGCTTGCTTTCCGATCCGTCCGGCCTCGTACTCCTCGCGCCCGAAGACCTTGACGACGCGATTGCCCTGCACGTTCTCGTGCAGCATCGCGTTCAGCTTGCCCACCGCCTGCTGCTGGCGGCGGGTCTGCTGGCGCACCTGCTTCGAGAGGATGCGGATCGGGATGGCCGCCACCGGCAGCAGGATGCAGCCGATCACCGCCAGCACCCAGTCCATGTAGATGGCGACGGCGGCCAGCCCGAGCAGGGTCGTGGTGTCCTTGAAGAGCGACTTGATGGCGTCGGTGAGCGCGGTGCGAACCAACATGGAGTCGGCGGTGACCCGCGACACGATCTGCCCCGCGCGCATGCGATTGAAGTAGGCCACGTCCAAGCTCTGCACCCGCGCCGCAAGCGCTTGGCGGAGATCCGTCACCACCCGCTGGCCGATCCAATCGCTCAGGTACGACGACACGAAATCGAGCAGGCCCCGCAAGATCGAGATGGTCACCACCCCGATCGCCAGCAGCGGCACCATGACCATCTGCCCCGCGACCACCACCTGCTCGATCGCATAGCGCACGATGAACGGCACGCTGCTCTCGATGGCGCTGAAGAGCAGCATGCAGACGACCATCGCGACGCCGCGCGGCCAGACGTACGGACGGAGATAGGCGAGCAGGCGTCCGTAGAGCTTCATCGCATCATCTCGGCCGCGAGCGCCGCCGCCCGCTCGGCCGCACCGCCGCTGCCTAGACGCGAGCGCACCTCCCGCAGCCCTGCGAGGACGGCGTGCCGCGCGGGCGCGTCGTCGAGGAGCCGCCACGCGGCGTCCGCGAGACCCTCGGCCGTCACCTCGCCCTGGAACAGCTCCGGCACCACCGTCCGTCCCACCACGATGTTGGGCAGGCCGATGTGCCTCACGCCGCGTACGAGCAGGCGTCCGACCATCGCCGTCACCGGCGACACCCGGTACGCGATCACCATCGGGCACTCGAGCAGCGCACACTCGAGGGTCGAGGTGCCCGATTTGACGAGCGCCACGTCGGCCGCGGCGATGAGATCGTACGGCGCGCCGTCGACCACCTGCACCGCGACATCGACGGCGGCGAGGTGCGGCGCCAGCTGCTCGGCGGAGACCGTGTGGGCGCGGACGAGCGCGATCTGCAGCCGCGGGTCGCGGGCGACGAGCCGCCGCGCGGCCGCGAGGAAGACCGGCAGCATGTTCGCGATCTCCGCCCGCCGGCTTCCCGGCAGCAGGACGACCGTGCGCCGGGCGGGGTCGAGCCCCGCCGCCCGAAGCGCCGTGGGACGGTCGCTCGTGCGGTGGACGCGGTCGAGCAACGGATGCCCGACGAACTCGGCGGCGAGACCGCGCCCGCGGTAGAGCTCGGGCTCGAACGGGAAGACCAGGGCCAGCCGGTCGACGCGCCGGGCGATGGTGCGCACGCGCCCGCGCCGCCACGCCCACACCTGCGGTCCAATGTAGTAGAGCACCGGGACCCCCGCGCGATGGGCGACGCGCGCGAGGCGCACGTTGAAATCGGGAAAGTCGATCAGGACGCACAGGTCGGGACGTTCGTCGCGGAGCACGCGCGCGAGCGTGCGGTAGGCCTGCCACAGCTTGCGCAGGCCACCCCACCCTTCGAAGGTTCCCACCATGGCGGTGTCGGCCACGTCGTCGACCAGCAGCTCCATCCCCGCCGCCTGCAGTGCGGCGCCGCCCATCCCGGACACGTGCACCGCCTCGACTTTGGCGCGCAGCGCCCGCACGAAGTCCGCGCCGTGCAGATCACCCGAGGCCTCGCCGGCCACCAGCAGGACCCGCGGCGTCACCGCTCCCGCGAGCGTCCGCGCTCGACCGGCATCCATGCTCACGTTCCGGCGACGCCCGCCGCCCGTACCTCGGTGTCGACGCTTTGCCGGATGACCTCGGCCATCTCGAGGGCGCGCAGCCCGTCCCATCCCGACACGCGCGGTGTCTCGCGCGCCTGCACCGCCCGCACGAAGGCGTCGATCTCGGTGCGGAGCGCGTCGCCCTCTTCGACCGTCACTTCTTCGAGCGTGATGTCGGTACGGCCATCGCTGCCAGCGCGGCGGCGCGCCATGCGCACCTGACGCTGGTCGAAATCGATCGAGAAGTAGGCGTCGGGCTGGAAGATCCGCAGCTTGCGCTCGCGCTTCGCCGAGACGCGGCTGGCCGTGAGGTTCGCCACGCACCCGTTGGCGAAGCGCACCCGGACGTTGGCGATGTCCACCGACGTCGTCAGGACCGGGACGCCGACGGCATCCACCGACCGGACCGGCGAGCTCACCATGCTGAGGAGCAGGTCGAGGTCGTGGATCATCAAGTCGAGAATGACGTCGACGTCGGTACCACGCGGCCCGAACGGTGCCAGGCGCTGGCACTCGATGAAGCGCGGCTGCCCGATGTGCTCCGCCACGGCGCGCATGGCGGGATTGAAGCGCTCGAGATGCCCCACTTGGAGCACCCGCCGCCCGTAGGCGGCGACTTCCAGCAGGTCCTGTCCCTGCGCCACGGTCGTCGTGATGGGCTTCTCGACCAGCACGTCGATGCCGTGGGCGAGGAGATCGCGCGCGACGCGGTGGTGCTCCGGCGTGGGCGTGGCCACGCTGGCGCAATCCACGCGGCCCGCCAGCGTGCCGTGGTCCACGGCCCAGGCGACGCCGAGCCGCTCGCCGACGGCGCGCGCCCGCTCGGCATCCACGTCCACGACCGCCACCAGCTCGACCTCCGGATGGGCGGCATACTTCTCCGCGTGATGGCTTCCGAGATAGCCCACGCCCACGACCGCGGCGCGCAAGAGGCTCATGGGGCGGTCTCCTCGACGGCCACGACGGCGACGTCCCCCTCGTCGGCGGCGGCGAGCATCTCATCACGGTCCAACATCAGGGTGCGACCGGCCTCGATGGCGAGCACCCGGCCCCCGACCTCGAGCATGGTGCGGATCGTCTGCATGCCCACGGCCGGTAGATCGAAGCGCGTGTCCTGCGCGGGCTTGCAGGCCTTCACGACCACGAGGTCCCCGCGCACCAGCGCCCCGGCGCGCCGGATGGTCGCATCGGTGCCCTCGATTGCCTCGACCGCCACGACGCTGCCGCGACGTATCACGACGCTCTGTCCGATGTCGAAACGCCCCACTTCCTTCGCGGCGCGGAGCCCGTAGCGGACGTCGCTCCACTCCTGCTCCGTGGGGGTGCGGCGGGTCAGCACGCCGGGCGTGGGCACCAGGTCCCCCAGATAGAGCGTCGAGTCCACGACCGCCATGCCCTCGCCCTCGAGCTCGGTGGCCAGTCCGCGCAGCAGCACGTCGTCGCGGATCGAGCCCAGCCGTCCCAGCAGCGCCAGGCCCCGGTCGTCGGGACGGAAGTCCTCGAACAGGCGCACCTTCGTGATCCCCCCGGCCATCACGACGCGGGCCACGCCCGCCGCCTTGAAGGCGTCGATCAGCCGGCCGATCTCCCCGGCATGGATCCAGGTGATCTCCGGTACCAGCGCGGCCAGCTCGGGCGCCGTCTCGCCTTCGTGCGCGACGGCCACCACCTGCACGCCGAGACGACGGGCCCGCTCGGCCAGGACCACCGGGAAACGCCCGTTGCCGGCGATGAGGCCGATCCGTTCGCCCTTCATGGCCGACATACGCCCCGCTCCGACGCTTCGACGAAGGCCACGAGCCGCGCCACCTCCATCACGCCGCCGAGCGTCTCGCGCGTGCGGCGCAGGGCATCCTGCAAGGTGCCGGGTTCCACGAACAGCGCCCGGTAGGCGCGCTTGAGCGCGCGCACGCTCTCGTCCGAGATGCCGCGGCGCTTGAGGCCGATCAGATTGAGACCGTAGAGGCGGGCGCGGTCGCCGGAGGCCATGCAGAACGGCGGCACGTCTTGCGACACCATGGCGCCCGCCCCGCACATCGACGACTCGCCGACCCGCGTGAACTGATGGATGCCGGAGAGACCGCCCACGATCGCATGGGATTCGACGACCACGTGTCCCGCCAGGGCCGCGCTATTCGCGATCACCACGTGATCGCCGACCTGACAGTCGTGCCCGACGTGCGAGTTCGCCATGAACAGCGACCCGTTGCCGACCCGCGTCAGCATCCCGCCGCTCTCGGTTCCCGGGTTCATCGTGACATACTCCCGGATGGCGTTGTCGTCCCCGATCTCGAGCGCGCTCGGCTCGCCGCGATACTTCAGATCCTGCGGCGGACTGCCCAGGCTGGCGGAGGGGAAGATCCGATTGCGAGCGCCCAGCGTCGTGCGGCCCTGGAGGACGGCGTGCGGCCCGATGCGGGTGTCCGCGCCGACGCGCACGCCCCGGGCGAGCTCGGCCGTCGGCGCGACGACGGCGGTGGGATGGACGTAGGCGTCCGCCGTGCGATCCAGCACGAACTCAGCCTCCGCCAGCGTCCGGCCGTCGGCCTGCACGGTGCCCCGGCAGACCCACGGGGGCCCGTCGCTGTCGGTTTCGACGCCGAGCTCGATGGCGTCGCCGGGGAGAACGGGATGCCGGAATCGCGCGCGCAGGACCTGGCGGATCTCGGCCGGCGGCTCCGCCGGGTCGTCGCTCGCGACGACCAGCGCGCCGAGCTGGGCCAGGGCCTCGCAGAGGAGCACGCCGGGCATGACCGGAATCGCCGGAAAGTGTCCGGCGAAGTACGGCTCGTTCCCGCTCACGACCTTGCGCGCGCGGCCGCGCCGCCCCGGCTCGAGCGCCAGCACGGCGTCGACGAGCGCGTAGGGAAAGCCCGACGCGCCCGTCGTGTGACGGGGCAGCATGGTGCGGTCGGCCGTCCGGCCGCCCTCAGCGTGCGTTGTGTCGCTTGATGACCTCATCGGTCACGTCGACCGAGGAGTCGGCGTAGACGATCGCGCCGCTGGAGGCTTCGAGCACGACCGTGAACTTCCGTTCCCGCGCGTACACGTTCACGATACCGTAGAGCTGCTCGACGATGCCCGACGTCAACTCGCCGTCGGTGCGCTTCAAGTCGCGCTGGAAGTCCTCGTACTTCCGCTTGAAGTCGGTCGAGCGGACCTCGAGGTCCTTCTCGAGCGTGCGCCGCTCTTCTTCCTTCACGACCAGCGCCTTCTTGTCGTAGCTCTCGCGCATGCGGTCCAGCTCTTCCCGCTGCGCCTTCAGCTGGTTCTGCGCCCGCTCGAACTTGCTGCGCACCTGCTCCTTGGCCTTCTTGCCGGCGTTGCACTCGTTGAGCGCCCGCTGCATGTCGACCACGCCGATCGTCACGTCCGCTCGGGCGGGAACACTCGCCGCCACCATCATCACCGTCGCGGCGGCGAGCAGCCCCCGGACACGCACCCGATGCCTCATGCCACTCTCCTTTGTTCGCTTCAGAACTGAAACGGCCCTCCGAACGAGAACAGCACCAAGCTGGTCTCGTCGGTCGGCTTGTCGTTGAACGGGAGGCCCAGCTCCACCCGGAGCGGGCCGAGGGGCGACAGCCAGCGGATGCCGGCCCCCGCGGCGAACCGCGTGTGGTCGTAGTCGACGTCGTCGAGCTCGCCGTACGAGTTGCCGGCGTCGACGAAGACGACCCCCTTCAAGCCGAGGCCCTTCACGAGCGGGAAGATGACCTCGTTGTTGACGACCAGCAAGACGCTGCCGCCGATGGGGGTCGTGAACTCGATCACGCCGTTGCGGTTGAACTTGGGCTCGCGCGGCCCCATGGTGCGCGCCTCGAAGCCGCGGATCGAGTTGATGCCGCCGGGGAAGTAGCGCTCGAACAGGGGCAGGTCGTGCCCGTCGAGGCCGCCCTGTCCCGTACCCCACCCCGCGGTCGTGCCCAGCGAATAGGTGAAATCGCCGAAGCGCTTGCTGCGCAGGAACGTATAGTAGAAGCGGTTGCGAATCTCCGCCTTGAGGAACTTGTCCCCCCCCAGGCCGGCGACCTCGACCGACACGTCCTGCACCGACCCCGCGGTCGGGTCGAAGGCATGGTTGAGGGTGTTGCGCGAGATCCGCGGCGTGACGCTGCTGATGACGCTCGTTCCCTCCTCGGCGCGGATGGATTTGGTCGCATCCGAGTCGAGGTCTTCGATCTTCGCTTCTTCGAAACGGTACCCCAGCCCGACGCGCACGTCCTCCATCGGCAGCCCGAGCAGCGTGTCGTAGCCGAACGCGACCACGGGATACGTCCCCTGGACGCCGATGCCCGTTCCCTCGCGGTCGAACCCGTCGAACTCGAGACGCCAATTGAAGGCGTCGACACCGACCGTGAGCGGCGTGCCGCGGAAGTACGGCTCGGTGAAGGAGAGCACGATGTTGCGGCGGACGGATCCGACGTCGGCGTTGAGCACCAACCGCTGCCCGCGGCCGAAGAGGTTGTTCTCCTGGATCTGCACGTTGAAGAGCAGGGCATCGGCGGAGCTGAACCCTGCGCCGGCGCTGACGGAACCCGTCTGCCCTTCCTTCACGTCCACGACCAGGTCGAGCCGATCGTCGCGGGTGGTGCGCCGCGTGCCGATGTTCACCTCGCGAAAGAAGCCGAGCCGCTGCAGTGACTCCCGGCTCTTGCGCAGCTTGCCGCCCGAGAACGCCTCCTGTTCCTGCAGGCGCATCTCCCGCCGCACCACCTTGTCCCGGGTCTTGCTGTTCCCCGCGACCTCGATGCGGTCGACCACCACGGGCTTGCCGCGGTTCACCTGGAAGCGGACCTCGACGGTCTTGGCCTCCACGTCCACGTTGGTGGCCGGCTCGACGTCCGCGAAGGCATAGCCGTCGTCGGAGAGACGGGTGACGAGCAGCTGCACGTCGTCGCGAATGCCCCCGGCGCTGAACACTTCCTCGGGCTTGGTCTCGAGCCCTTCGAGCAGCCTGACCTCGTCCGGAATGTTGTCCCCTTCGATGCCGACGGAGCTCACGCGAAACTGCTCGCCCTCTTCGATCTTCACCGTCACGACGAGACCGTCGTCGTCACGCTCGACCTGCGGCTCGTCGACGCGCACCGTGACGTAGCCGTGGTCGTAGTACCACGCCGTCAGTCGCTCGGCGTCGGTACGCAGCACGTCGCGGTTCAGGTTGCCGGCGCCGGTGAAGGGTGAGAGCAGCCAGCCGGTCTTGGTTTGCATGATGCGCCGCAGGCGCCGGTCACTGAAGGCCTCGTTGCCCTCGATGCGGATCTCGCGCACGCGGATGGGGCTGCCCTCCTTCACCTCGTAGGTGATGTCCACCTCGTTCTCGCCCGCCGGCTCCGAGTCCAGCTCGATCGACGCGTCGAGGTACCCCTTCTCGGCGTAGAGCTTGCGCGCGGCCGCGATGCCCTCGCGCGCCTTGGCGGGGTCGAAGATGGTGTGCGGACGCACCCGCAGCGCCCCTTCGAGGTCTTCGCGCTTCACCTTGTCCGTGCCTTCGATCTCCACCTTGCGGACAAGCGGACGCTCGCGGACCTTGAAGACAAGGACGTGTCCGTCCGGCTCTTCCCGCACGTCGACGTCCACCTGGTCGAAGAATCCCATCTGGTAGATCGCACGGACGTCGCGGTCGACGCGCCCGCGATCCAGGGGACCGCCCGGGCGGGACTCGAGGTTCACTCGAATCGCGTCGTCCTCGACCCGTACGTTGCCCTCGATGGCGACACGCGCGAGGACGGGCTCGGTCGCCCGCCCACCCGACGGGGAAAGGGACAGCACCAGAGCGACGAGCGCGGCCGCCGAGACCCGTCGCACACTCACCCGAACCGTCCCCCGGCTTCGCTCGGCGCCCAGGCCTCTGCGACGCTCACCTCGAAGAGGCGCCCGCGCTCGAGCCGCAGGCAGCGCCCGAGCGCGCTCGCGAAGCGCTCGTTGTGCGTCGCGACGACCAGGGCCGCGCCGGTTTCCCGGTTGAGATCGATCAGCAGGTCCTGGACGCGCTCGCCCGTACCGGGGTCGAGATTGCCGGTCGGCTCGTCGGCCAGGAGCAAGCGCGGGCGCCGCATCACCGAACGGGCGACCGCGACACGCTGCTGCTCGCCGCCGGACAGCTCGCCGGGGCGATGGTGCAGGCGCGGCCCCAGGCCCACGCGGTCGAGCAGCATCGTCGCCCGCTCCCGCACTTCGTTGCGCGGTTCGCGGCCGATCAATCCCGCCATCATGACGTTCTCCAGCGCCGTGAAGTCCGCCAGCAGTTGATGGAACTGGAACACGAATCCGATCTCGCGGCTCCGGAAGGCCGCCAGATCCGCCTCCGATCGGTCGAAGACGTCGCCCCCGTCGAACCGCACCGCGCCCTCGGTCGGCCGGTCGAGGCATCCCAGCAGATGGAGCAACGTGCTCTTGCCCACCCCGGACGCGCCCACGATGGCCACGCGCTCTCCCGGGAGCACGGCCAGGTCGAGCCCCACCAGCACCTCGACCACGCTCGGTCCGTCGACGTACCGCTTGTGAAGGCCGACCGCCTGCACAAGCGGCGTCACGGGCGTCGGCATGACCGGTCACTCATAGCGGATCACCTCGACGGGAACCAATCCCGCGGCCCGGCGGGCGGGCGAGAGCGCGGCGAGCACGCAGATGCCGATCGAGACCGCCGAGACGATGAGCACGTTGGTCGGGTCGAGACGCACGGGCAGCGTGGTCACCAGGAAGACGTCCTTCGGCAGCTCCACGAACTGATAGCGCGCGAGCACCCAGCACCCGAGCAGTCCCAGCACGTTGCCCAGCAGCGTCCCGACCACGCCGATCACCGCCCCCTTCAGCACGAACACGCGGGCGATGGCCCCGCTCGCCGCGCCCATGGACTTCAGGATGGCGATGTCGCGGCGCTTTTCCTTCACCACCATGGTGAGCGTGGCCAGGATGTTGAACGCCGCCACGACCACGATGAGGCACAGCACGATGCCGTACACGACCTTCTCGAGCCGAAGGGCCGAGAAGATGTTGCGGTTCACCTCCATCCAGTCGCGCGCGCGGTAGGGGAACCCGCCGACGGCCTCCTCGATCCGGCGCGCCAGCTCCCGCGCCCCGTAGAGGTCGCGCGCCCGCACCTCGATGCCGCCGACCGCATCGTCCGTTTCGAAAAACCGCTGCGCGTCCGCGAGCGCCATGTAGGCGAGCGACGTGTCGTACTCGTACATGCCGGAATCGAACACGCCCGCGACCACGAACCGCTTCACGCGCGGGATCATGCCGGCGGCCGACGGCTTGCCGAGCGGCGAGATCAGGTTGACCACGTCGCCTTCGCCGACGTTCACCTGCCGCGCCAGCTCCTGCCCGATCAGGATGCCGCCCAGCTCGACGCTGCCGCCCCCCTCGTCCGCCGCGCGCGCCACCCGGTGCACGCGTCCGAGTCCCGCGAGGCTGCCGCTGGTCAGGTGCCGCTCGATGTCGACCACCCCGCCGGCATGGCTCGGATCGACACCACGCACGATGACGCCCGATACGCTCCGCCCGAGCCCTAGCATGGCCTGCCCGTAGACGATGGGGGCGACCGCCGCGACGCCGGGCACGCGGGCGATGATGTCGACCTTCTCCCGCCAGTCCTCGATGCCGCCGCCGTAGCTCACCACGGTGACGTGTGGATTGAAGCCGAGGATCTTCTGGCGCAGCTCGTGCTCGAGGCCGGTCATGACGGCGAGCACGATAATCAGCGTGCCCACGCCGATCATCACGCCGACCAGCGAGATGGTCGAGATCAGCGAGAGCCCGAAGCGCCAGCGGCGTGAGCGGAGATAGCGCAGCCCGACCTGCAGCTCCCAGTTCACGCGGGCGCCTCCGGACGAAGATGCGGGAAGAGGATGACCTCGCGGATGGACGTCATACCCGTGAGCAACATCACCAGCCGGTCGATGCCGATGCCCTCGCCCGCCGTCGGCGGCAGCCCGAGCTCGAGGGCCCGGACGTAGTCGTCGTCCATCGCGTGGGCTTCCTCGTCTCCGGCGGCGCGCTGCCGCAGCTGCTCTTCGAATCGCGCTCGCTGATCCTCGGCGTCGTTCAGCTCCGAGAACGCGTTGGCCATCTCGTGACCGCCGACGTACAGCTCGAAGCGGTCGACGAACCGGGGATCGGCATCGTTGCGACGGGCGAGCGGTGACAGCTCGACCGGGAACTGGCACACGAAGATGGGCTGCACGAGTGCCGGCTCGACGAGCCGCTCGAACAGCACGCCGAGGCGTTCGCCCGCGCCGATACCCGGCCGCTCGATGCCGCCCGAGCGCCCGAGCGCGCCGTCCAGGACCGCGTCGTCGAGCACGC
>Ga0187892_10011957_pt1 | contig 10473 bp, 10 predicted proteins | sample MA1701073metaG_FD_139345 | JGI IMG/M metagenome (GOLD analysis project Ga0187892, IMG submission 139345) | Bio-ooze microbial communities from a basaltic lava cave in the Kipuka Kanohina Cave System on the Island of Hawaii, USA - MA170107-3 metaG ...
GCACGCGCGGGTTTGTATGGGCTTCTTCGTAATCGTCCTCGACCGCGGAGCTTGATCGATTCGAGGACGAGGACGACGACGAGAACGATTACTCATATCTGAGCGCCTCGACCGGCTCCAGCCGCGACGCACGGTAGGCCGGGAACACGCTCGCCAGCGTGCAAATCAGGAACGACGCCACGCAGATCGTGGCGATGTCGGCCGGGATGATCTGCGCGGGAAGCTCGTTGAAATGATAGAGTTGCTTCGGGAACAACTCGTAGCCCGTCAGCCGCGAAAGCTGATGCATGAACGGATTGCGGTACGTCAACAGTAGCATCCCGAGCCCAAGCCCGAGCAACGTCCCGAACAACCCCACCACCAGCCCTTGCGAGACGAACACGAGCATCACCTGCGGATTCGTCGCCCCGAGCGATTTCAAAATGCCAATCTCGCGCGTCTTCTGCACCACGACGGTGATCTGCGTGCTGCACAACCCGAACGCGGCGACGATGATGATGAAGATCAAGATGAAGAACATGACGTTTTTCTCGACGACCAATGCGGCGAACAAACGTTGGTTCAGGTCCATCCAGGTTTGCGCGCGCAACGGAGGCGGCAGCACTTTGTTCACTTCGTGCTTGATCGCGGTCGCGTGGATCGGGTCGTCCGTCATGGCCGCGACGGCATGGACCCCTCCCCGGAGTTCGTAGAGTTCCTGCATGTTCTTGAGCGACGTGAAGATGAACCCGACGTCGTACTCGTACATGCCGAACTCGTAGATGCCGGTCACTTCCATCTCGGCCGGCAGGTTCACTTCGTCGCGCTTGACGAAGTTCTTGGGGGAGAACACGGTCACGCGGTCGCCAACCCAGATACCGTATTCGCGCGCGAGTTCCCGTCCGATCAAGACCTTCTCGCCGTCCAGGTCGAACCGTCCCTCGACGACGAAGTTGGTGAGCCGGCTGACCTGGTTTTCGAGGTGCGGGTCCACGCCTTTCATGTACGGCGCGGCGATGCGGTTGTTGAATTCGAGCAACACCAACCCGAGCGTGTACGGCGCCGCGGCGGTCACGTGTGGGACGGTGCGCACCTTCGCGACGACTTCCTGTGCCTCCTCGATGACACCGCCGCCGGAGATAGTCAGGTGGGCGTGGAACCCGAGGATCTTCTCCCGTAGGTCCCGGTCAAACCCGCTCATCACCGCCATCACCAGGATCAGCACCATCACTCCCAGCGTGACGCCGAGGATCGAGATCACGGTGATGACGGAGACGAATGTCCGTTTGGGTTTGAGGTATCGGAGCGACAGGAACAGCTCCCACGGCAGCTTCATTGCCGGGACGGTACGGAGCGAAGCCGGCAGGGTCAAGGTCGGAATCGGTTCTTGGTTGTCGGTTCATCCATGCTCGTGAACGTCATCCGGCCTGGGCAACCACGACCGGGATGGTCACTTTGAGCGATGAGGCGCAGTGAGAGCCTCCATTTCATCAGCGAAACGAAACTTCCGACTCTGCCTGAGCTTCTTCTCAAATTTCTTGTAGTGTTCCATCAACCGCTTCGGGTCGTGTCCACACCTAGCTGAGATGCGGCGACGCACCTTACGGATCGCGGCGATGATGGGGTCATCCTTCATCGCTCGGTGCCTCCAGCCAGCAACTCCAGCGGCGTCACAAGGGACGGGACAAACAAGCCAAGAGCCGTATTCACAACGCGAATATGCGGGAACTTGGACGCGTTCGCAAGATGTTTGCAGTTCCAGGTCACCAAATGGTCGCACTTGAAGAAGGAAGCAAATGCGAGGTGCAGCGCGTCGCCCGTTGGATCGTCGGGCATGACATGGCGCTCGATATAGGTCTCCACGATTTCATAAACCGCGGCCTGCTCGCCCAAGACCGTGACTTCGTGCATCATCTCGACCATCTCGGTCCGTTGTGGATCGTCTGCCTCCATCAACTCTTCGAGCACGGCAGCGCTGGTGACCAGCTCATAGCAATGCCGGCGTTGATCCCACCATTCCCGAGTCCAGTTTCTTCGGGCGACCATTTCCGCTGCCGCGCGCTTGGTGTGGTAAAAGCTCGGGATGGTTGTCTCGATATAGACTCGCTCCACGGCGCGGGATGTTCATTCATTGCCTCGTCCGATGCAAATGAAAACACTCGATCGTGGCCACAGGGACCAAAACTACTGGATACCTAATCAGCGCATCGTGCGATCAGGCAGCGATTCGTCAGTGCCTTACTCCGCTCACCCAAACACCACATGCCGGCCCTTCTGCTTGCGGCAGAACATGCCGATCGTTGCCTCGGCGTCGCCGACGCCGCTGTTGCCGCTGTCGGTGATGCCGCTCGCGCCGAAGTCTTCCCACTCGAGCGCGCTGTCGGTGCCGTCGTTCTCCTTCAACATGCCGCCGAGAACCTTGCGGGCGCGCTGGAGCTTGTGGTCGTCGGACGAGTACAACGAAGTCGCCAGGTCGTGCGGGTTGTCGAAGAGACTGAAGCGAAGAAATTCCTCGAAGTTCGCCTCCATCAGGCTGAGGACCGGCAGGAACAACTCGGTCGTCGCCAGTGGGAAGGTGCGGTTGCCTTTGCCGTCCCAGTTGATCGTGATCGTGGTGTCGGGACGCACGCCGAACAGGATCAGTGGGGAAACGACCGCCGCGTTGCGCGCGTACTCGGTTCCAACGAACTCTCCCCCCGGCCGCACGACGCGCAGGCCGCGTTTGACGGCTTCCTCGCGGATCAGATCGGTGTTGATGGCTTTGTGGACCATGACCGGGCCGATGACGTGCGGGTTGTCCGTCTTGCGCGGGTCGGCCAGCTCCCATTTGTCGAACTCGATCGCAAACAACGCCGCCAACCGGTCGAGCGTCGGACGCGTCGCTGCCACGCCGTGCAACGACGTGCATTTGTGGCTGGTGAGCGACAGCTTCGAGTAGGTCAATCGCGTCACGATCTTGCGGAGTTGTTCCTCGCTGTACCGGTCGTCCACCCAGCACCAGTTGCAGCCGCCGCCCTCGAACCGCAGCGGGCGCAAGCCGCGGTTGCGGTGGATTTGTTTCGCGGTCTCCTCGCTGCCGGTGACCGACACGACCGCCACGCGCGGGTCGGTGGTCAGGCTGGTAATTTCCTTGCCGAAGCCTTCGATCTTCTGGAGACAACGCGGGTCGGCGCCGGCAGCCAGGAGCATGCGCACGAGCGTCGTGTTCGTGATCGCCGCGAATGGATGGCCCTTGAACACGAACGGCGCGCCGGCGAGGTAGGCGCCGACCATCTGGATCACCGGGATGCCGTAGATGAAGTTCATCGGGGTCAGGATCGCGGCGAGTCCCGCGGGCAGGTAGTAGTTCTTCCAGTAGTTGTGCCCTTCGATCAGGGAAGGAAACTGGCGAGCTTGCATGGCCTGCTCCGCGGAACCCTCCAAATGGTCCGCGGATCGTTTCGCCTCCCAGAAGTCCTTTTCGGCTTCGAGTCGCGTCTTGGGAATCTGGTGGCGGATTTCCGTCAGACAATTCTCGACGTAGTAATTCAGGATGCGCGAGAGGTTTTTGACGACCCATTTGCGGTAGCTGACTGTCTCGTTGGCCCATTCGAGCGCTTGCCAATAGCGGTAACCGGCCGCCACCGCCTTCTCCACGTCGGCCTGCCCCGAGCGCGCCAGCCGGCTCACCTTGACCCGCTGGTCGAACAGCGCCGGCATCTCGGCGAACTCGCCGCTCGCCGCGGGCAGCCATTGGCCATCGATGTAGTTCAGGCAAGTGACCGGCTTATCGTCCAATTTTTCGGGAAGTTGTGTGTAGCAAAACAGGTAGGGCCGCAGCGCTTCGATGTCGGCTTCCGGCAGCAACGGCGTGAACAACGACCACGATTTGCGCCGCTCGGGATAAACCGCCGCGAGTGGATCGGCTCCAACGCCGCCGCGGCTGGCGAATTCCTGGGCCGACGAGATCATCTTATCGCGCACGTTCATTTCGGCCTCCGTGTGGTAACGCAATTTGGCACCGATTGGCACGGCGCGCAACTCAGCGGGGCTGAAGCGCAAAACGTAAGACGTCAACGGCATCGCCTGCACCGCCGCCAATTGCGAAGCGGTCGCGCAAGCGATCAGCGACGCCTCCGAAGCGAGCAACCAGAGCAACACCGACGCCGGCACAGCGCAGTCCAATCTGGAAGCCGGCATCGAGGCAGGTCGGCGCCGCATGACCGGCCTGCGCGAAGAACTCGATCAACTCATCGAAGACGACGACGACCGCTGGTACGCGTTCGGGTTCGACAAACCGAGCGACCCGACGACGCCCGAAGTGCCGGAGAACCTCACCGTAACGCCCGGCCCTGCCGGCAGCGGCTCGATCTTCTGTAACTGCGACGACGCCCGCCGGGCCGACAAATACCGGTTCGTCGTGACGGACAACGCCGGCACCAAACTGGCCGAGAAACTGGCCGAAGAATCCGAAGCCATGTTCACCGGCCTGACCGCCGGCGCGACCGTCAAGGTCACCGTCACCGGCTTCAAAACCGGCGGCCCGGAAAGCCAGCCCAGCGCGCCGGTGCAGGCGGTTGTGCCGTAGTTCGAGCGCCAACAAACAAAACGAAAAAGAGAGGCCGGTTTCGGCTCTCTCTTGTTCTCTGTTTTGTTCAACTTGTCGAACCGCCTGTGGCTCGCTACACTCCGCCGCGTAAGTAAGAGAGCGAATTAATGAAGGACGACACGATTCGGCAGCGGCTGGGTGAACTGGCGAGCGGGAAGGACCACGAGTTTTTGGCGAGTGAGATTTTTGCTGCGCAACTCAATTACCCGGTTGCGCTCGCTCCACTGCCGCGCCAGAAGTGGAATCCCGAAGTCGCCGGTGCGGTCAAAGATGCTTGCGTGCTTAACGCCGCCGGTGACTTCAAAATTATCTACTGTCAGATTGACGGTTACTGTGGGGAAGTGAGCGGCCCATTGTCAAACAAATCGCCCGCTGGAACTCGCCGTATTTCCTGACGGTGTTCACCAACCGTGGCCGGAGCGAGTGGCATTTCTTCAACGCCAAGTATCCCGAAGACCGGCAACGCGAGCCGCAGTTGCGCCGATTGGTGGTCGGGACGGATGAACGGCATCGAACCGCAGCGGAGACGTTGCTCAAGACCGAGTTCACGGCGGGCCTGCCGGCCATCGAAGTTCAGAGACGGCACGATGCGGCGTTCGATGTCGAGGCTGTCACCAAGAAGTTCTTTATGAGATCGCCAACTGGTATTTCTGGGCGACTGACAACGTCGAGTTCCCGATGCCGAAGGGCACTCCAAACGCCGACGCTTACAAAGCGCAGAACCTCATTCGTCTCATCACCCGGCTGATCTTCTGCTGGTTCGTGAAAGAGAAGGGGCTGATACCGGGAGAGTTGTTTGACTCGCGAACGCTCGCCAAACTCTTGAAGGAGGGCGCGAAGCTGGACACCAGCAAGGATTCGGCGTTCTACCAGGCGATTCTCCAGAACCTGTTTTTCGCCACGCTCAACCAGGAGATGGGCAAACGCGAGTTCCGCAAACGCCACAAAGACGCCAAGGGCCGCGACCCGCACCGGGGGATCACGAATCTCTACCGGTATCAGGACGCGTTCGCCGACCCGAAAGCGTTTCTACGGCTGATGGAAGGCATCCCGTTCCTGAACGGCGGCTTGTTCGAGTGTCTCGACAAAGTGTACCGCGCCGAGGAGAACCTGCCGGACGTGCGGATTGACGGGTTCTCCGATCATCCGAAGAATCCGTTGTCGGTGCCGGACTTTCTGTTCTTCGGCGACGAGCGCGCGGTGGACCTGTCGGCGGCCTACGGCGAGAAACGTTACCGGCAAGCCACGGTGCGCGGGCTGATTCACACGTTTGGCCGGTACAAGTTCACCATCACCGAGAACACGCCGCTCTACCAGGAGGTCGCGCTCGACCCGGAGTTGAGCGGCAAGGTGTTCGAGAACCTGCTGGCGGCGTACAACCCCGAGACGGCGACGACGGCACGCAAACAGACCGGCAGCTTCTACACTCCGCGCGAGATCGTGGATTACATGGTGGACGAGGCGCTGATCGCGTATTTGCAGACGGCATTAACCACGAAAGACACGAAAAACGAAACCCGGCTGCGCCATCTGTTCGGCTACACCGACGAGCCGCACCCGTTCAACAAGTGGGAGGTGAAAACCCTCATCGCCGCCATCGACAATCTCAAAGCCCTCGATCCCGCCTGCGGTTCGGGGGCGTTTCCGATGGGATTGCTGCACAAGCTGGTGTTCATCCTCAGCAAACTCGACCCGCACAGCGAACAGTGGAAACAAAAACAGATCGCCAAGGCCAGCGAGATACCGGATGCGACCGTCCGCGAGAAGACCCTGACCGACATCGAACAGGCGTTTGCGGCCAACGAACTCGATTACGGGCGCAAACTCTACCTGATCGAGAACTGCATCTACGGCGTGGACATCCAGCCCATCGCCGTCCAGATCGCCAAGATGCGCTTCTTCATCTCCCTGATCGTGGAGCAGACTCCGGTCGTTGGTAGGGACGGACCGCCGGGCCGTCCGCATCCGAACGACGACGGCGCGCCCGGCGGTCGCGCCCTACCGGACAACCTCGGCATCCGTCCGCTGCCGAACCTGGAAACGAAGTTCGTCGCCGCCAACACGCTGATCGGCATCGAGAAACCCGCGCAACAGATGTTGCGCAACCCGCAAGTTGACGCCAAAGAAGCCGAACTGCGCCAAGTCCGCGAACGCCACTTCACCGCCCGCACCCCGGCGACGAAAGCCCGCTGCCGGGAACTCGACGCCAAACTCCGCGCCGAGATCGGCGACCTGCTCCGCGCCGACGGGTTCGCCCGCGAGACGACCGAGAAACTGGCCAACTGGAATCCCTACGACCAAAACGCCTCCGCCGATTTCTTCGATCCGGAGTGGATGTTTGGGCTGCGCGAAGGCTTCGACATTGTGACCGGCAATCCTCCGTACAACGCTGAACTGAGTGATACAGAGCGCGGATTTTACAAGGACCAGTACACATCGGTCAGTTCCGGCAGGCAAGACACCGCCGCGATTTTTGTAGAACTGGCTACTCGAATTTGCAGAAGGCAAGGAGTCGTCAGTTACATTCTTCCCTACCGGTTGTTTTCACGAAAACGCAACCACGGCCAGTTCCAATGTTGGTTGCTCACGAACCACACGCTTGCCGAAATCATCTACCTGGGATCTGACGTCGGTTTCACGGCGAACGACGAATTCATGGTCGTTAAAGTGTATTATCCGCCAGCCGGTAGCGCAACAATTTGCGTTGCTTGGAAGCCAGAATTGGCAAAGGGCCGCGACGCCATTCGCTTTCAGGTAATCAAGCAAAGTGCCTTCTTGGACTACGGAGAAATCAACTTGAATCTCCTGAAGTACGATCAAGAGCTTCTCCAGAAGATTTCGGGGGGAACTGTGGCACTCGAATCCGTGTGCAAGGTTCGAGATGGCATCGTCCCGCATATCCGAGACCATCTCGTGAGCAACATAAAGCGCGACAGCCGGTATGTCAGATTTGCTGGGATAGCCGGTCATTACACGCTTCAGAAGTACGTCTTCACGTGTGACGAGCTTTGGCTTTGTTATGACATCAATGAAGCCAAGAAATACATCTCTGACCCTGAGGAACTCCGAAAGGTTCAACTCCGGGAGAAAGAGATATTCCTGAGCCGCAAGATCATCACGGCACAAAATAGCGCGACGCTGAAAGGTTCAATTGATGAGGACAAAACCTTCGTTTCAAACTCGATACATTCGACCTACCTCCGCGACGAGTTCAAGAACCACCTGGCACTTGAGTACCTTCTTGCTCTGATAAACTCTAAGCTGTTGAATTACTTCCACGATTCGTTGCGAGTCAAAGCAACCGACCTGCATCCGCAGATTCTTGTCGGCAACTTGAAGAAATTACCCATTATGCTGGCTGAAGAAGAGCAGCAGCAACCAGTCGTCGCCCTGGTGAAGAAAATCCTCGCGGCAAAGCGTGCCGACCCGGCGGCGAACACCTCGGCGCTGGAGCGGGAGATCGACGAGCGGGTGTATCGGCTCTACGGGCTGACGAAAGAGGAAGTGAAACTCGTTGAGGAAGGCCCGACGTGATGAATTCCTCCATGCCCGCACAGCCAACACCCCTTGACCCGTCCATGCTTCAGGCGTTCGACATGTTGCAACGTGGGTACACGGCAATTGTTTCTGAGTTGAGGCCACCCGTGCCCTCTTCGGTTGAAGCATGTGATTTCCTCGCGGCTCACACGATTTGGTTTGGGAGTGGCGCTCTGAAATTGGCGACGCAAGGCATTATTCCGCCCGCTGTCGCATTGACTCGGACGTGCATCGAAGCGGCAGCCTGTTCGCGCTACCTGTTCTCGTGCGCCGCAACGGAACGAGACCGAAAGGCCGGTGAATTTCTGGAGTTCAGAGTGGTTTGCCGCGCGGAATACGCGGAGCGGTATCACACCGGAAATGATCCAAGAATCGTGGCTGTGCGGAACGGACTCGACTCAGATCACCGAGCGAAACTCGGGCAAATCGCCAAAGCACATCCGGGTGAATCATGGCAGAAACGCTTCAGCGAGTTAAAGATGGCGTGGAACTTCGACGCACTTGTCAAAGCGGAGGCTATGCAGAAACCGTTACCGGGGTTTAGCTTGCAGGGGTTCGACCGGTTGGTCGTGAACGAGTACGACTGCTACAGCTATTTCGTCCATCCCAACCCGGTTGTAACAGTGTTCGCTCCACAGATTCGGCCCGACCGCATTTGCCAGAACGTGTTGCTTTCCGCGATCAATACCGTCGGAGTTCTGCTCCAAGTTTCGGGCAAGAACAACGAGGACTTCGTCAAGGCCGGGGAGGCTTTCATAAAGAAGTATGAGAAGATCCAACAATAATCAGGCGGCGAAGCGGGCGGACGCGGCGGCGGAGCAGCCTTCGCGGGGCGCTACGGCCTGCCAAGCCGTGTCGGCGCTGGAGCGGGAGATCGACGAGCGGGTGTATCGGCTCTACGGGCTGACGGCGGATGAAATCAAGCTAGTTGACGAAAGTGTCCGGAAGGGCTAGAAATATGGTCGTGTTGGAGTGGTGGACGGGCATCTGATTTGCTCGTAAATTGGCGCGGTAAGCAGCGGAACAACCATGAGCAAGCCTGAAAACAACATCGTTGGCGAACGTTTGGCGGAGTTGTCGCCCAGCGCGGCGGTGGCCGAACAGATTCAGCGTGCCCTGGAGATGATGCAGCGCGTGCGTACTGTGAAAGTCGGGCAGGTGGAAAAGCCGGTGGACGAGACGCTGGATAACCGGTACGTCGTGCCGGAGCCGCTGGTGTTGCAGATGGGCGAGATCAGTTCAGTATAATCGAGACATCCCCTGTCTCGATCAGTTTTGCGGCCGGTTTGCCCTGATGTGCCATCTTCAAGAAGACTTCGCTCCGGACGTAAAGCTCCCAAAGCAATTGCCAGTGCGGTTCGCTTTCCTGTAATTCGACCACGCTCAGGGCTGGTTCGCAGTGCTTTTTCAATTCAGCCACAGAAATCAGCCGCCCGTGAGTGATGTGAGCTTCGACGTTGCTGAGGAACTTGACTACGGTGGCGGCTTGGCGACCGGCCTGTTTGGCGTTCACGCCTTTGCCTTTCAGGCGACAGACGATCCACTTGCTGCCGACTTGCTTGGCGAACGTCATCAATTGTTCGCAATGCGTGACGAAGACCGGGTCAACCGCCGCGAGTTGTTGGAGGTACGCGGACGCATTCTGTTTCTTGGCGGACGCATCGTTGACTTCCTCGACTAAAACGTCCCGCGTGTGAATGAATGTCCAAGCAGACACATGCTGGGGAGTGTTGCCGACGACGATGGGGATTTGCGGGTCAATCGGGCCGAGTTCGGAGCAGTAGCCCATCACGATTCGATCCGCACCCAAGGCGATCAGCGTGCCGGCACTCTTGGCCATGTTCGGGACAACCACGCGGAACTCGCCCTGACAGTGGTTGCGACACATCTCCACAATCTTCTCCGCTGTCTCGCCAGAACCGCCAAACGTGTGAACGACGAGGTCAAGATTCTCGACTTTTCCCATCGCCGCCAAAGCATCACCCAGCGGGACGGTATCACCGGCATTGACCGCACTCGCCGGGTTGCCTGGATTCGCGATGTATAGCAACAATCGCCTCGGCTTCGCCGCATCGAGGTTTTCGATTTGACGGATCAAGTCCTGCCGGCTTTTTGTGCCTTGCTGCGCCTGCTGCATCTCTTGCAGGACGCGCGTTAGATGCGCCTGTAGCCGCTGCTGCTTATTCTGTGGGTCTGCCATAGTTCGGCCTCGTCTTCTGTCGCGCCGCTTTTATAATCCTCAAAAAAGCGTGAACTGACTTGATTGTCATTCAGAAAATGCCGATGGTTACGCGACAAAACGCGGATTCATGCGGTCTGACGGAAACATACCTTTTAGGTAACTTTCCGTCAGACGCTCAACTCCCGCC
>Ga0187892_10011958_pt1 | contig 10473 bp, 4 predicted proteins | sample MA1701073metaG_FD_139345 | JGI IMG/M metagenome (GOLD analysis project Ga0187892, IMG submission 139345) | Bio-ooze microbial communities from a basaltic lava cave in the Kipuka Kanohina Cave System on the Island of Hawaii, USA - MA170107-3 metaG ...
CGCGCCGCCGCGGATGGTGGCGATCGATCTCGTGGAAGCGGACAAGGCGGTCGGGTTGCTCGAGAACAATCCCGAGATCGTGCGGAGGAGCGAGACGCCGCTGGGGCGGTTCTACGCGGCGTCCCAGAGCGCGAACGATTCGGAGATGATTCTTTCGACGTATGATCCGGATCGGCGGAACGCGGCGGCGCTGGCGGACGTTCGGTTCAGCGTGCAGGATGGGCTGCTGGTTCCGGCGTGGACGCTCGAGTTCACGGACGGGGCGGCCAAGCTCTGGCAGCGGATCGGCGCGTATCCGGTGCCGCCGTTCCTGTCGCACGAGGTGCCGGAGGCGACGCGGATCACGCTCGAGGTGGGCGAAAAGAAGCTCGGGGATCTGCCGGCGCCGGCGATGCCTTCGTGTCGAGCGCCGGAGACGGTTCTCGTCCGGGCGGACGTCGATTTTCACTACGGCGGCCTGCGTCCTGGCGCGGCGTACCCGATGATCGTCGCCCACGGCCTCCCGTACCCGGGCGACAAGTCGAAGCTCTTCAATCCGAAGCGGACGGACGTGAAGTCCGAGAAGCGCCACGAGTCGGTCGAGGTGAGCGCGTCGGACGCCCCGGCGGACGCGTTCCCCTGCCAGGCGTTTGTCTGGTACCAGCTTGCGACGCCGTGGCGGCGTCAGGGGGGCATGCTTCTGGGGGCGAGTCCCCTCCTGGCGCCCGAGACGACCGCTCCGCCCAAGCGCCGGCGCGTTTTCATGCCGGCCCCCTGTCCCGGCATCCGCTTCATCACGTTCAACGGCCCGAAGCTGACGGGCACGAGCGCCTCGGCGGGCGTCCCGGCGGCCCTGGGCTCGCGCGGCCTGGGCGGCTCGACCCTCGGCACCGGCGGCCCCTACGTGCCCTTCACCCCGCAGGTTTCGATGGCGACGACCACGGACGATCGGTCCATCGGCCGCGCCCCCGTCGCAGTTGCGGCGGCTTCTACACTTTTGTTTTTCAATTTCAACTTCAGCGCGAGCGCAAGCGCTGACACAAAGAGCGACGCCACGGCGATTGCCATCTGCAATTGCGGTGGTGGCAGCTGCGCGACTAAGAGCAGCGGCAGAGGTACGGGTCCTCCACCGCAGCCACCTGAGGGAGAACGTCCCCCTGTTCCAACTATCGATCGCCATCACCCTGGCCCTCATCCGCATCACAACTTCGGTCCAAGTGCTGGGACTGGCCCTGCAATGAGCCTAGGCTCCTTAACGGGTTGGTAGGGGATCTCCTCATGATTGTGCTCGCCTTGTTGCTTACCGCGCCAGCCTATTGGCCTGCTTTGAACGCAAGGAGCCCTCAAGCCTCGTACGGCGAAGCAGCATCGGCACTAGGCGACGGTATTAACCTAAGGAGTCCCAAGAAGGAGTGTCCCTGCATCGACAATCTCACGCATTGCCCTTGCGACGGTGTCGGAGCGCCGTCTTGGTTCCCACCAACAAAGCCGCTAGAGGTGGGACATGAGGATTCGAAGGCTCACAGACGGACGAGTTCTCCGGGTCGCATCAAGCAGCCGTCTGGTCCGGGTACAACTCCTGCCAGGATTTCGCAGGATACACCTCGGGTTCCTCAGGAATCCGGCCTGCCACCCACGACGCCAGATTTCTCCCAGCGAGGTACGCCGAGTTCCGGCTCGTGGTTCACGAGCGCATCCGTGAAGTTGAAGCTGGCTCCGCTCCGGATGACGCTCGACGTCGAACCGGGCGGCACGTTCGATGCGGATCGGCTCAACACTTTCGGATCTCCGGTTTCGCCTCCGGGCTCTGGGGGCGGCGGCGGGATCCCGCCGGGGCCCGTCCCCGTTCCTCCGCCGCCCGGCCCTACGTCGACAAAGCCGGGATCTCTGTGGGGAGACGGCAACGATTCTGACGGGTCCGACGCGCCCTTCCTCATAGGACCTGAGGTTGCTGTTCCGCTCAAGGAAGATGTGACGGAATGGGCCTTCCTCAGATGGCTCCCCGATTCCAGTTCTCTGACGCTTTATGGACACGTCCTCGTCGGAGATCTGGAGATTTTCGATACTACAGTTGATGTCGAACTCTACGGCTTGGGCCTGGGTCTGGCGGTGCCCCTCCTTCGCGCAGACCCGCTCGGCGTGGCGCTGATCTTCGCCGCCGGCCCGGGTTTCCTGAGGACCGACCTCGGCGACACCGCGGGCGTGCAGGCAGCAACCGGTCTCCAAGTCACGCTCGGCCTGACCCGCGGCCTCTCTTTCGTTGCCTCCATGGATCTCTTGGGTTTCTTCGCACCGGACGTGCGCGCTTGGGGGCCCGTGGCCAATCTCGGATTGAGCCTCGCATGGTGACGACCGTGACTCGAAAGCTGGTACGATTCGTTGCGGCGATTGCAGCGGCCATCGTCGTTCCCGGATGTCTGAAAGACAGGTCGACGTCTACATCCGCGCTCCCGGCGCCGACAAACTTGTCCGGGACCGCGTCTTCGGATGGAACGGCCATCACGCTCTCGTGGACAGACAACTCCTCCGCCGAAACGGGATTCCGAATCGACGTGGCGCAAGGTCCGATCAGCTCGGACAGCGACGTGACGAACTATGCGATGGTCGGCGCGAACGTTACGACGTACGACTACCCGTCCCTCCCCAATACGACACGCTTTTTTCGCGTCTTGGCGATCACTGCGAATCAACAGTCGCAGCCGTCCAATGGGGTCTCCGTGACGACCCCCAACGTGCCCCTCGCGCCCAGCGGCGTGGACGCCCTCGTGGGCCCGGGTGGCACGGACCGAAACGTGGTCCTCTACTGGAACGACTTGGCCAACGAGTCCGGGTATCAAATAGAAAGATCCATGAATGGAGGTCCTTGGCAGAGCTTCACCAACCCCGGCTCCAATGTGACCACCGTGACGGATACTTCCACGGTCTACGCGTCGGACTACCGATATCGTATCCGCGGCTTCAATTCGAACGGCAACGGCGGCTGGTCGTCCATCGCGCGCGCCCAAACGCGGGACATTAGCTGGAGACATGTCTCGTCCGCTTCAAGCGGAGATATCTCGTGGCACACTTCGGTTGCCGGCCAAATTGTGCCCCCCCAGTTGCGTTCCGGCGGAGTAGCTTTGATTGCCTATGATGCGACGAACGGGGGACTAGTCTGGGGCACGTTGGGAAGCAACTCCATAACGACTTCTCCGATCAGTCCCGGCTTCCCTTCCGTGCTAGGCTACAGCGGCGCCTCTCTTGCGATAGGCGTACGAGACATCCCCCACGTCGTGGCGAATGACTCCATGGGCGACACGCTCTATCATTTGACACCGATCGGCACCGGATGGACACCCACTCCGCTGGCAAACACCACGGATTCGGATCGTGCGATCCTTAAACTCGGAGGAACAGAAATACCTCACGTCGTCTTTCAATCCACCTCTGGCTCAGCTACCCGGTTACGCCATGCGTGGAGAGAGGGCACGTCCTGGCGGTTCGAAGACGTGTCCGGAGACACGGCCCCCGATTACTTCGCGTTGGCGGTCGACGGTGATGACAGACTTCATGTCACCTACCGGCGACCCTTGGGCGTGGGTGCTTTCGAGCTTGTCTATGCAACCAAACCTTCGGGAGGTACGTGGTCGACGACCGTGGTGCCGACCACGGGGAATGTCGAATTCAATTCGATTGCCTTGGGACAAGCGGGAGCAATCCACATTGTCTACAACGAGCTCACGACGGCGGGACTTCACCACGTGACGAACGCAGGCGGAAGTTGGGTGGGCGAAGTTATTCATCAGTCGCCTCGAGGATCGTGGGGACGATTCAATTCAACCGTCGTCAACGGGGGGACGGGCGAGATTCACGTTGCCTACTATGACAGCGTCAGCGGGAACCTGCGATATGCCTCAAAGAAGCCCGGCGCACCGTGGTTCTACAGCCTGGTGGATGGAATCGGCGACGTCGGGCGGTACTGCGCGATTGCGTTGAGTTCAACGGGCTTCACTTCGTCGGCCCCCATCATTTCCTACGGCGATGCGTCGAGCCGCCAGCTGAAGCTGGCTTCGGGCGCGATGTCGCTGCCTACGGGCTTGTTGGCGTCGCCGGCGTCACCCACCCGGATCGACCTGACTTGGGTGGGTGTCTCGAATGCAACGTCCTATCGCATCTATCGCTCCTCCGACGGACAGGCGACGTCGACCGTGATCGCCACGGTCCCCGCGGGCACGACGAGCTATGCCGACACCGGTCTTTCCTCCTCGCAGGAATATTGCTATTGGGTCGTGGCCGTGAACTCCTTGGGAGAGAGCGTACCATCGAGCGTTGCGTGCGCCACGCCGGCGCACATCGCGACCGTAAACTTTGGCGGATCGTCGGATTTCGGGCGCTACAACGATATCGCCGTGGACCCTACGGGCGTCCTCCATGTGGTCCACTTTGACCAGATCAACGAGAATGCGCTTTACACAACCGGTCCTGTCGGCGGCCCGTTCACGACCATAACGGCGGATAGCGGTCCACAGGCAGCTTCACCTGTTGGCTGGGGTGCAAACGGCATCGGCGTCAGCGGCGCGGACATTCTCGTGGCAAGCCAGTTGGCGGCCTCCGGCCCTGGCCACGGGCTTCGTCTGACGACCATAACGGGTTCCACTCCTTCCTCCGTCACTTTGGAAACTTCTACTTCCGGGTCTTCCTTGGGCTACTACCCAAAACTGCGCATAGCGCCGGTCGGCACCGTACACGTGCTGCATCTGGAGGGCGTCATAGGCGGGTGGCATTGGCGTCACGCCTTCCGAGTCGGCGCGACTTGGAGCTTCGCCGGCAGGATCACTCCACTGGAAATTGTTGCGCCTCAGTACATGAACAACCTTGCGATCGACAGCAACAATCACTTGCACCTCGCCTACGCACGGTACCCCTCGACGACGTCCCCGGCCGAACTCGTTTACGGGTCCAATCAAGGAGGCACATGGTCGTTTGTTCCCCTCGGCGCCTTCTCTGCGGGCGATCCTAGCTTGGCGCTTGATGCGGCCAACAAAGCGCACGTGGCGTTCATTCAGAACGGAAGCGAGGTCGTGTACTGCACGAACGCGACAGGCGCGTGGTCATTCGGATCCGTTCAGTCCGGGATTCCCGCGGTAGCCAACCGTAATCCCGCCATCGCGGTAAGCCCAGTCGCCGGCCGAGTGCACGTCGTCTATTCCAACAACGGTCTGAGGTATGCACGAAAGGACCCCGGCGGGAATTGGAGCTTGCGAAGCCTCGACTCATCGACGTCGGCGGTCTCCGATATTTCAATGGTACTGCAGACCGGCGGAATGATGCACGTGGCGTATTGGGATGGCAACGCAAAGCGCCTCAAGATCCTGAGCACCCAGCCCTGACGGACCCCTTACTTCGGGGCTGTGGTGAACGACCATGTCTTCGTCCAAACTGGGGTTTTCTCAATGCCAATTTGTTTACACTTGAAGGTCACAGTATAGGTTGTCCCAGCTTGTAATGTTTGGCTAGGAATCAGGCAATAGGTGCCCTTTTGGGGCCAGTTTATAAGAGCAGGCTTCTGTGGAGATGAAACCCAGGAGTCCACAATTCTATCCTTATTTTTCAATTCCATTGTCGCATCGCCGGGTTGCCAAGAATGTGGCGCAAACATGATCGTAATTGGGTAGCCCGCCTCCTCTTGACGCCCTGGAACTGGATTGGGCCATTCCGGAAACCCAGCTCCAAATACTCTTGGTACGTCCTTTTGGTCGGGTGGCGGAAAGAGTATGGGGTCGCCGATTTCTGCAGCTACCTTTTCTAGCCCTGAAGTGTCAATCACAAGCATATAGCCGGTTTGTCTATAGGTTGAATAGCCAATGCCTACTCGTTTCAGGTGACGCGCCAAGAGAGGAACTCGATGGTACAGCGTTGCGACTAGAGGATCGACTAACGCGGTTGGGCACTGAAGGGGCCAACTGTGAGATAGAACTGATTGCGCGGCCGCTCTCCTACCGATTTCTGAGAAGCCAGCTCTGCCAGAATCTTGCTCATGCATGGCCGCATCACGAAGATCAGTATTCTGTCGCAGATAGTCCGAATGAAGTTGGCAGCCCTTTGAAAGGTCCTTGTCTTCAGTGACAGGCTGCAGGCCGGCGAGCTTGCGGAAGTGGTTGATGCGGGCGAGGATGGCGTCCAGCGTCTTTTGAGAGGGGATCTTTTCGTCAGCCTGCGCGGTTGCGGGCGCAGAGGGCGTGAATGGCTTTTGGAGAGGGTCGAAGAGGCCGCCGGGGAGCTGAAGCATGAGGGCGACGGCGGCGGTGCGGAAGGCGGCGCCCAGGTTGTTCGTCTCGGCGTCCGGGGAGCCGCCGTTGCGCGCGTACCAGTCGGCCGCCGAGCCGTCCCAGTTGACCAGCTTCAGGAGCTTGTCCGCCCAGAGGCGCCGGAAGCGGTCGCCGTCCCCCGTGAAGTGGGCCGCGAGACCGGCACCGAGGAGGTTGAGGAGGGGCGTGTGGCCCGTCGCCGCCCCCGCCAGGTGCAGCGGGACGGACTTTTGGAGACGCTTGAAGGGCTCGGTTCGGTCGGCCGCCGCCAGCTTGAGCGCCCCGAGGGCCGTCGCCGAGCGGCCGGGCTCGTGCCCGTCTTTCTCGCTGATGCTGCCCCGCGCCTTGCGGTTTTCCTGAATCGAGTAGACAAGCCGCCCGTCCTTGTCCACCGCGCGGTCGTAGAACCCGACGGCCGACTCCCAGAGCGCCGGCGGCATGTCCGCCCCAGCCCACCGCGCCCGCGCCAGCGCGATCAGCGCCCAGTTGTGCGCCGCCGAAAGTTCACGGTATTTGAAAATGTCGATGTCGATGTCCACCGGCAGGTTCGCCAGCACCGCCAGCCGCCCGTGACCCCAGAAACCCGACTTCTCGCGCGCCCCATCCAGCAGCCGCACCCCGCTCGCCAGCGCCTCGAAGACTTCGTTCGTCGGCCGCGTCCGCTGAACATACGCGAGGAATAGCACGCAGCCCGAATAGATCCACGTCGGATTCGCCTGCGCGTTCTGATGCCCCCGCGTCAGGTACCAAACGCAGTAGTCGCGGGCACGACCGATCGCACGATCGTACTCGTGCGACCCGCTCACCAGGAGCGCCCAGCCCGCGTACGCCGTCACGAACGCGCGAACCGCCTGGTCACTCGTGTGAACGCCCGGCTTGATCAGCGGCTCGGCCGCCGATGGCCACGACCCGTCCTCGAGCTGGGTCCGCGCCAGGTAAGCGAGGAGTGGAGCCGACGGCTCCGGCTTCGCCGCCGCCTTTTTCTCCTGAGAGAGACAAGGCGCCGCCAGGACGACGAACAAGACGTAGCGGGGGATCCCGTTCACGTTCCCTCCGTTCCACCCCGGTCGCCTACAGAATCGGATAGTACCGCCACCGCGACCGCAAGGTCAACGGCCGCGCGATTTTCTAAACCTTTGACGTCCCTCGAGCCAATAGCAAGAGTAACCCTATGGACGATCCCGACCTCCTCCGGCTTGCCCTCGATGGCGACACGCGCGCCTTCGGACAGCTCGTTGTCGCGCACGCCCCCGCCGTCCTCCGGTTCGTCGGCGGACTCGCCAGCCTCCCCGCCGCCGAACGCGAGGAAATCGTCCAGGAAGCCTTCGTCCGCGCGTTCGAAAAACTCGATCAGTTCGACCCGGCCCGCAGCTTCCCCGCCTGGGTCGGCGGATTCGCCCGCCTCGTCCTCCTCGAGCACCTCGCCCGCGTCCGGCGCCACGAGGAAGCCCGCCGCAAACTCGTCGTCGCCGCCGCCGCCGAGGCCGCCACCCGCCGCGCCCGCGAGTGGCCCCAGCCCCGCGCCGAACGGCGCCTCGACGCCCTCGAGGAATGCGTCGACGCCCTCCCCGACCCCCTCCGCACCGTCCTCCAGCAGCACTACCGCGAAGGCGTCCCCCTCGCCACCCTCGCCCAAACCCTCGACCGCCCCCTCGGCACCGTGAAGTCGCTCCTCCACCGCTCGCGCCTCGAAGTCCGCGACTGCATCGACCGGAAACTCAACCCATGAACGATCTCGATACCCTCATCCAGTCGTGGCTCGACGGCGACCTCGACCCCGCCGGCGAAGCCCGACTGCTCGATCTCCTGGCTCAGGATCCGCAGGCCCAGGACCGACTCGACGACTACGCCTGGATCCACGAACACCTCAAGCCCGAACAAAAGCCCGACCTGTCCAAACGCGTCGTCGCCGAAGTCGAAGCCCGCCAGGGCGAACGCCTCCGCGACCGCGTCCTCGAACGCCTCCCCGCGCGCCGCCATACCCTCGCCCCCTGGATCGTCGGAGGCGGACTCGCCGCCGCGTTCGCCCTCGGCCTCGCGGCCCTGCTCTCGCAACCCCCGCCCCCCGTTCCGGTCGCCGCGCGCCCCGCCGAGCCGCCCGTCGAGCGCGGCGCCGTCGAGTTCCCCGACCGTCCGCAACCGCCCAAAATCGAAGACTCCACAAATCCCCCTGCGGGGAATCTGCCGGAGGTCGCGCCTGCACCCGAGCCGGAGAAACCCGCGCCCCCGGCGGTTCCTCGGATCCTCCCGCCTCCGCCTCCCGAGCCGGTCCCGCCGCCCGCCGTCGCCGAGCTCGAAGGCGTGAAAGGCGACGTCTTCGTCCTCACCGAGCGCGGCCGCGAACGCGCCCGCTCCGGCCGCGCCCTCCTCCGCGGCGAAAGCCTCGAAACCTCCGGCCGCGGCAGCGCCGCCACCCTCCGCCTCCCCGACGGCGCCCACCTCGACCTCGGCCCCGACACGCTCCTCCAAGCGCGGCCGGTCCTGGGCCTCGCCAAGGGAACCCTCACCGCCCGCGCCGAAAAACCCGTCACCGTCCACACGTCGCAAGCGAACGCGGTCCTTGCCCGCGGCAAAATCACCCTCACCGCCGAGCCCGAAGCCACCCGCGTCCGCGTCGACGACGGCCGCCTCCACTTCACCCGCAGCGCCGACGGGCAGTCCGCCGACCTCCGGCCCGGCTTCGCCGCCGTCGCCGCCGAAGAAATCTTCCTCGGCCCCGTCCTTCTCCGCGGCCAGGACGTCCGCGGCGCGCGCGCCCGCCTCCTCGCCGGCGTCCAGGACACCCAGCTCCAGCAGGCGAAGGAAGCCGCCGGACAGCTCGCCGCCCTCAACCGCCCCGAAGCCGTCGACGCCCTCCTGGCGGGCCTCGAGCTCAGCTCGAAGACGAACCAGACCCTCTCCGACGAGCAGAAACGGGTCTACGACGAGATGCGCTCCCTCCAGCCCAATCCCAATACGCCGGTCGGGAAGGACAACCGCCCGCGGATGGACGACCTCAGCCTCAAGTACTACGACCTGACGTCGCGGCTCGTCACGCTGGCCGACATCCGCGCCGCCATCCAGGAATCGTTCGGCGCCGTCACCGCCGAGATCCTCGTCAAGGAGCTGGCCGAAAACCTGGCCGGGAAGGGAGACCCCAACAGCCGCGCCGCCGTGGCGGAAGCGCTCGGACGCATCAAGCGGCCCGCCGCCCAGACGGCGCTCCTCGCCCGCCTGAAGACCGAGAAGGAGCCGCTCGTCCGGCTCGCCATGCTGGATGCGCTGGCGGCGCGCGGCGAGCCGACGCGGGAAGCGGTCGACGCGGCGGCGGCGCATCTGGGCGACGGCTACGCGCAGGTTGGGATCGCCGCGGCGCGCGCGCTGAGGGCGGCGCGCTCGCCCGACGCGATCCCGCCCCTCGTCAAGGCGCTCAAGGACGCCGCCGACCCGCGCCTCCGGGAGGAGCTGAACGCCGCCCTCGTGGCGCTGACGGGCGTCGACAAGCACGCCAACTTCGACGCCTGGACCGCCTGGTGGACGACCCACGAGGAAGCCGTGCGCGCCCGCACCTACAAGCCCCCCAAGGGCGAGATGGCGGGAGAAGGCCAGGTCGTGGGCGGCACGTCCTTCTACGGCCTCCCCATCCGGTCCGACAAGATCGTCTTCGTCATCGACTACTCGAACTCGATGCACAAGCCCGCGAAGTGGGTGCCGGCCTCGAAGGACGTGGCGACGGGCGTCGGGGCGGCGCGCGACCTGGCCGCGACGATCCGCCTGGCGGAGAACCCCACGAAGGTCGACGTGGCGCGGTTCGAGCTGAAGAAGGCCCTCGCGCAGCTCCCCGACGGCGTGCGGTTCAACATCGTCTTCTTCAACCACACGGTCTGGCCGTTCAGCCCGCGGCGGATGGAGACCCTGAGCGTCGAGTCGCGGCGGCGCGCGTTCGACTTCATCGACGGGACGGGCCTGATCCTGGGGACGGACATCTTCGAGGCGATGAAGGCGGCGTTCGGCTACGCGGGGGCGGCGGGCGGGGCGGGGTACACGCTTTCGAAGGGGGACGTCGACACGGTGATCTTCCTCTCGGACGGCCTGCCGTGGCTGCGGCCCGAAGTGCGCGACAAGGGGGTCATGGACCCGGACAAGATCCTCCAGCAGATCAAGGAGTGGAACAAGCGGCCGAAGCTCGTCCTCCACACGGTCCAGATTTCGGCGGACGCGGGGGACG
>Ga0187892_10011959_pt1 | contig 10472 bp, 6 predicted proteins | sample MA1701073metaG_FD_139345 | JGI IMG/M metagenome (GOLD analysis project Ga0187892, IMG submission 139345) | Bio-ooze microbial communities from a basaltic lava cave in the Kipuka Kanohina Cave System on the Island of Hawaii, USA - MA170107-3 metaG ...
GTCGGCGTGATGGTCGGGGTGTCGGTGATCGTCGGTGTCTCGGTGACCGTCGGGGTTTCCGTCGGTGTATTGGTGTCGCCAGGTTGCGGCGTCTCCGTCGGTGTCAGTGTCGGTGTATTGGTCACCGTCGGCGGAATTGTGTTGGTCGGAGTAGGTGACGGCGGCTCGATCTGACACGCCTGGTTACATCCGTCGCCGTTGTCGCGATCGCCGTCGTCGCACTGTTCGTGGTCGTCTTCGATCTCGCTGTTGCCGCATGTGCTCGGGCGACATTCGAATTTGATGCTATCGGTGTCGACCTTCTTCGAGATGTTGGTCTCTTTGTAACGGACGACCTTGTTGCCTTTGCGGAAGGCGCCGGAAGGCGCAATGCGCAGCGGCACGACGAAGTTCAGATCGGCGCTGCAGAAGTCCTGATTGGTGTTCGGTCCGCCCGGATACACTACTGTCTTTTTGCGGACAACGTTCATCCCGAACCCAGGGTTAGGCCCGAACTGGGTCTCCAGGGTCATCAGGTTCTGTGTATCGGCGCCATCGTTGTTGGGATTGTCGAACCGCGGCTTCTTCACTTCGAAGGTGTTCAATGCCGACTGCCCGCAGGTGGCGAAGCGCGGATCGTTGTTGTTGATGCACAAGGCGGCGTGGAACGTGCAGCTTTCGTTGTCCTTGACGCCGTCGTAGTCGCAGCGCGTGTCGCCGTCGTAGCAATACAAGCGATTCTTCTGGATGCCCTTGCGGACATCCGGAACCGGCGTGCCGTCCTTCAGCAGTGGCACCGGGGTGGCGAGCCACTCGACGGCGCAATCGGTGCGTTTCGAGCCGCCGCCCGGGATGCACGGATTGCTGGGTGCCGGGACGTTACAGGGACCAGGAGTCCGCGTCGGAGTATTGGTTGAGGTTGGCGTGTTGGTCGGCGTCGAAGTCGATGTGTTTGTTGGTGTTGCAGTATCTGTCGGTGTCGAGGTGTTGGTCCCGGTGTGGTTGGGGGTCGGTGTGTTCGTCGGCGTCGCCGTCGGAGTCGCCGTGGCGGTCTGTAGAGGCGTGCCGCACGCCGGTATTGTCCCGGTCAGAATCTCGCAGTCGGTCAGCGTCTCGCCGGAAAGACACGTATCGTTGCCGACGCTGCCGTCGAGGTTGTCGATACCGATGCTGCCGTCGATGTCATCGGAGCTGCTGCCACCGACGATGGTGTCGTCGTCGTTCTGGCCGCAGAGCGTGTCGATTCCCGAGCCGCCGTCGATGTAGTCGTTGCCCAGTCCGCCGAAGACGAGATCGGAGTTGGTGCCGGCCACGATGGTGTCGTCGCCGTCGCCGCCGTCGACCGTGTCGTCGCCCGCGCCGGCGTCTATGATATCGTTGCCGCCGAGGCCGCAGATATAGTCGTTGCTGCCGAGTGAGTGGATCGTGTCGGCGCTACCGGTGCCGACCATGACGTCATTGGAAGTTGTGCCGTTCAGTGTACCCGAATACGGTGTGAGATTGTCGGGTCCGCCGCAGATAATGCCGGCAGCGACGTAGATGGTGGCCGTCTGGCCAAGGCAGGTCGGCGGCGAGCCGCATTGAGCTTGGGCACTGCCGGGTGCCATCAGGACGGTCACAATCGTCCCGACGACGGCGAGCACCCGCCCCGTCTTCAACCCTACCACCGTGCCGACCAACACATCTGTCATTCTGCTGAGTCGCATAGGACGCCCACCCTGGCGCGACCGAAATTTGAGGAAGGAGTCGCGCGGCCTTTGTATGGCTACCACATTGGACGGAGGTATTTGAAGGGCAAAAATCCTTGGGGCAATGAAAAAAATCATCGCGTGGCATGCCCTCGGTCCACCGATCGCCCTGCGTTGCAATCTCGACACTCCGAGCGTATCCGTGGACGGCATGGGGCCATCATCCAAGACCGAGGTTACAGTCGCCGTCATCCAAATGACGTGTGGTGAGGACCCGCAGAAAAACCTCACGAAAGCACTTGCCCGGTTCGACGAAGCAGCCAATCGCGGCGCCGAGTTGGTCGTGCTCCAGGAGCTGTTCTGCTCGCAGTACTTCTGCCAGGCCGAGGACGCCAGGCTCTTCGATCTGGCCGAGTCCATTCCAGGACCGACGACGGATGCATTGGCGAAGGCAGCCAAAGATCGCGGCGTAGCCATCATGGGCTCGATCTTCGAGCGGCGGGCGCCGGGCCTCTACCACAACACGGCGGTGGCCGTCGACGCCGACGGCTCCCTACGTGGCATCTACCGCAAGATGCACATCCCCGACGATCCGCTCTACTTCGAGAAGTTCTACTTCACCCCGGGAGACCTTGGATTTCGCAGCTTTCCACTCGCGGGCGTCCCGGTCGGCGCCCTCGTTTGCTGGGACCAATGGTTCCCCGAAGCAGCGCGCCTGACGGCACTCTCGGGGGCACAGGTCCTCTGCTATCCCACGGCCATCGGCTGGCATCCAAAGGAGAAGACCGAGTTCGGCGCGGCGCAACACGACGGTTGGGAGTTGATGCAGCGCAGCCATGCCGTCGCCAACGGCGTTTTCGTGGCGGTCGCCAACCGCGTCGGCTTGGAAGGCAACCTCGAGTTCTGGGGCGGCTCCTTTGTCGCGGATCCCTTTGGCCGCATCCTCGCCCGCGCCAGTCACGCGCACGAAGAGGTGCTCGTCGTTCGATGCGATCTCACTCTGATCGACGAGACTCGTCGCAATTGGCCTTTCTTGCGCGATCGACGCGTCGACGCCTATGACGGTTTGCTGAAGCGCTACCTCGATTCGGGCAAGGAATAGGACGCAACCGACCCTATGGGACCTACGCCGAGCGGCTTTCGCATGCCGGCCGAGTGGGAGCCGCATGCGGCGACGTGGCTCACCTGGCCACACAATTTGGACTCCTGGCCGGGCGCATTCGAATCGATCCCCGCTGTTTGGGTGAAGCTGGTTGCAGCCCTGACGCCCGGCGAGGACGTGCACATCCTCGTCGACGACGCGGCGGCCGAGGCCGAGGTTCGCGTATTGCTGGACACGGCTGCGGTTTCCCAACACCGAACCAGGCTCCATCGCATACCGAGCAACGATGCGTGGGCGCGCGATCACGGGCCAACCTTCGTCGTGCGCGATGACAAGGAACGGACGCAGCTGGCAGCGGTTCATTGGAACTTCAACGCGTGGGGCGGCAAATACCCGCCGTGGAATCACGATGCCGAGATCGCTGGCCGCGTCGCGGCGCTGGTCGAGGTCCCGGTCTTCAAGCCCAATATGATCCTCGAAGGCGGCTCCATCGACGTCAACGGCCGCGGCGCGCTGCTGACGACCGAATCGTGTCTGCTCAACAAGAATCGCAACCCAGACCTGCCCCGTGAGCAGATCGAGGAAGTCCTGCGCAACTATCTCGGCGTCAGCAAGATTCTCTGGCTGGCTGACGGCATCGTCGGTGACGATACGGACGGGCACATCGATGACCTCGCCCGCTTCGTCGATCCGACCACGGTGGTCACCGTAGTCGAGGACGACCCGACCGATGCCAACTACGAGGTGTTGCGCGACAACTACGACCGTCTGCAGACGATGACCGACCAGGACGGCCAGCGGCTGCGCATCGTCAAGTTGCCGATGCCGCGCCCGCAGCTACACGATGACCATCGCATGCCGGCGAGCTACGCGAACTTCTACATTGCGAATAGCGTCGTGGTGACCCCGACCTTCGACGATCCCGCCGACAGCGTTGCGCTCGAGACGCTACAGCAACTCTTCCGGCAGCGGCGCGTCGTCGGCATCTACGCCAAGGATCTCGTCTGGGGCCTGGGAGCCTTTCACTGCATTACGCAGCAGCAGCCGGCGGGGCGGTGAACGCTAGTCGGTAAACGGTGATCGGGGACCACCGACCACCGATTACCGGCCCCCCGGTAGCCGCGGCCGCGTCGCCCGGGTGATTTCATCGAGCGCCACTTCCCTTGCTTCGCAGGCCGACACGTGTGCGGCGAGGACGAAGCGAAGCGTCGCGGCGGCCTCGGTGTGGTCCTGCGCCGGTTGACGGCCCTCGATCAAGGCGTCGACGAAATCGGCGGCACCGCGCTTGAAGCTCTCGATCCAATTGGTGGGAATGTCGTGGAAGGCGCGCGTTTCACCGTCGCGGTAGAGCACCAGCGCCGGCTCATCCAGCAGCTTGCCGGTGCAGCGCGTCACCCAGATGATGCCTTCCGTGCCATGAATCTCGAGGCGATCGTCGCTGGCGTAGTAGCTCGAACGGACACGCATGCCGATCGACGCGATGACCTCCCAGCTTCCGTACTTCGGCACGCCGGCGTACTTCCAGCTGATGAACGCGGGGCCGTCATAGAACGCCGCCGGGCCCAGCCGGTTGACGTGGATCCAGGCGTGGACGCGATCGACAGCCTCGCGCATGAAGAAGCGGCCCATGTTGAAACAGTGATAGCCGTGATCGAAGCACGTCGGCCCGCCGCCGCCGGTTTCCGGGTCCAAGCGCCACGCTTGCGCTTCCATCGGCACGCGCCAGCCGTCGTCGAAGCGGCCGGCCGCGGTCTTGATGCGTACCGACAAGGGTTCGCCGATCGCGCCGGCGTCGACCAGCTCGCGAGCTTTGACGTGCGGCGGGTAGTACATGAAGTTTTCGAACACGCGCAGCCGTCGTTCGCTTGCGGCGGCCGACTCGTAGAGCTCGTCGAGCTCCGCGAGCGTAAAGGTCGGCGGCTTCTGCAACGAGACGTGCTTGCCCGCACGCAAAGCAGCCAGGGTCACGCTGTGGTGAAGGTGATGCGGCAGAAGAATCTCGACGGCGTCGATCTCGGTATCGGCGAGCAATGCTGTGTAATCGGTGTAGGCCCTCTTGGCGCGCCACTCCTGGCGCCGTCGTTCGACGAGGCCGGCGTCGCGATCGCAGACGGCGGTCAGCTCGGCATGCGGGTGCTCGATGTAGCCCGGAGCATGGAGGGTGGAGATCTGACCGCAGCCGATGATACCGATGCGGACCTTCTCCAGTGGTTGCATTTGAGATGTGGTATAGCAACGGTGCAAGGCGACGAGAAGGACGGACGAAGGGTAGCCGTCAGCCGGTTGCCAGTGGAATACTTTGCGCCGAGGAGAGGCCGATGCCGCAATTCGAAACCCTACTCTACGAAGAGAACAACGGCGTTGCCTGGGTGACGCTGAACCGGCCGGAGGTTTACAACGCGTTCAACGTCAGGATGCAGCGCGAGCTGTACGACCTCTGGCGCGGCTTGCGACGCAACGACGATGTCCGCGCCATCGTTCTGACCGGAGCGGGGGAGAAGGCCTTCTGCACTGGCATCGACCGCACCGAGACCATGGGCGAAGCGAAACCCGAAGGCGAACGTCTGGTCGGCTCCGGCACGACGCCGTTCATGTTCGACGATCCCGGCGCCAACATCGGCCCGAAGAGCTGCGATCTATGGAAGCCGGTGATCGCCGCGGTCAACGGCATGGCGTGTGGCGGTGCGTTCTATATGCTCGGCGAGGTCGAGTTCATTATCGCCGCCGAGCACGCGACGTTCTTCGATCCGCACGTAACCTACGGTATGACGGCTTCCTTCGAGCCGATGCACATGCTGCAGAAGATGCCCTTCCACGAGATCATGCGTCTGTCACTGCTGGGAAACCATGAACGCCTCTCCGCCCGCCGGGCGCACGAGATCGGATTGGTTTCGGAAGTCGTTGCCGTCGATCAGCTGCCGGACACGGCTCGCTGGGCTGCCGAGGCGATCGCTTCGCAGCCGGCTCTGGCGATTCAAGGAACACTGCGAGCGCTGTGGACTGCACGTGAGCTGACGCGTTCGCAGGCGCTGTCGCTCGGCTACGCCTTCGTGTCGATGGGAACCAACCGCGACTCGATTCGCGAAGGGCAGGAAGCGTTCGCCGCCGGCAAGCGAGTGAAATGGAAGCTGCGGTGACTCATGATGGCAAAGACTTATCGCTCATCAGCGGGGAGCGGTCGACATTGGAGACGCTGGGCGCAGCCCTATTCGATCTCATAGGTGACGGTCAGCTCGGCTGACACTGCCACTTCACCCGGCTCGACCGGTGTCATGGTATCGGCCATCGCCGCGCGGCCGAAGCCCTCGTGCATCCGCGGCATGATGATCGGCGGCGCCATCGTCGTGGCGGTGAGCAATTGCTTCAGCCGGACATCGAGAGCCTTTGCCGCCGCTTCCGCCTGCGCTTTCGCCTCGGTCCCGGCCTGGTCGAGCGCCTGGCGTACGTACGGATTGCGATCCTTCACCGTGAACATCAGGTTGTTGACGCGGTTGGCGCCGGCGGCGATGGCGGTATCGATCAACTTGCCGACGGCGTCGATCGCGGCCGTTTCCACCTGCACTTCGTTGCTGGCGATGTAGCCGAGAATCTTCGGCTCGCCCGGCTCGCGCTTCATCTCATAGCGTGGTTGCAGGCTGTAGCGCGTCGTCTTGAGCTTGTCGTCCTTTCCCAGCATGCTCTTCAATGCGGCGGCGACTTTGGTGCTCGCGGCCGCGTTCTGCTCGCCGGCGCTCGCGGCGGTAGGCGCCGTCGTCTCGACGGCAAAGAAGAGAATCGCCAGATCGGGTTTGACGTTGATCTCGCCGCGTCCACTTGCCGTGATCGTCCTGTGATCACCGGTGTTCTGAGCATGCGCCATCGGCGGTCCGTAGGCTGACAAGGCAATCGTTGCCACCGACGCGATTGCAAGCGAAATCCGTGATCTCATCGACGATCTCCTTCTTTGGGTTGGGCGATGACGGCGAAACCTGGGCAACGCAGAACCGGCAAGCGCGGATAGCGCGCAAACGCCGGATCGTTTTCAGCTCGGCGACACATGAAGAACGTCGACCCGCGGGCGCTCGTCACCGTGTGACAATGCATGCAGCCGCCGCATAACCCCGGAGCTACTGCTGCTTTTCGCTCGGTCATACACGCCGGATGCTCAGGTCTGCTCGACCTCGAACACTGAAATCTCGCGCGGCGTGCACAGACGCACGCGTTGCGCCGTCACACCGATGCCGTTGTTGACGTAGAGGAAGCTGCCCTGCTTGCGGAACAAGCCGCGGTCGAAACGAGTTACGATTCGTGCCGGGCTCAGCTGCTTACCGAAGAAAAGTGGTAGTGCTACCTGGCCGCCGTGAGTGTGGCCGGAGAGCGTCAGGCCGACACCGAGCGCAGAGGTCTGCGCAAAGATGTCAGGACGATGGCAAAGGACGAGGACGGCCTCGTTCGGCGGCAGCCGTGTCAGTGTCTCTGCGAGATAGGGAACCTCCTTCACGCCACGAGCCCAGTCGATGCCGCGGTCGTCGAGGCCGATGATGTGCAAAGGCTCGCCGTCGATGTCGAGCACGACGTGCGCGTCCCGCAGAACGATGAAGTCGGTGTAGCGCCGTAAGCTCTCCTCGACTCGGGCGGCACCGCCGTAGTGATCGTGATTGCCAAGAATGGCAACGACGGCACGCTTGGCGTGCAAGCGGCCGAGCAGCGGCAAGAACATCGCCAGATCGGCGCGCGCGTTGTCGGCAATGTCGCCGGTGATGCAGATGATGTCGGCGTCGGTTTCGTTGACGCGCTCGACGAATTTCGTCAGCTGCTGGCGGGTGAGGTTCTGACCGATGTGAATGTCGCTGATCTGCGCAATGCGCAGGGCGGGTAACCTGCCGAAGTTGCGCAAGGGCAGTCGCATTCGAGTCACTCGCAAACGCGCCTGCCCGACGGTGTATCCATAGGTCAAGGCGACGACGATCAGGCCAAAACCGACGCGGCGCACCCAACCGAACGCCCCCTCGACATCGGTTGCGACGACGCTGCTCGCTCCACTCTGCACGGCGGCGAGCACCGTGCCAACGACCAGCTGGGTGAGCTCACGGGCGAGGAACGTGAGCAACAGAAATGCCGAGCAGAACAGGCTGGTGAAAGCGAACGCTTCGTACAGCCGTCGCCACGGGCTCCTTCGAGTGAGTCTCGTCGTACCGCGGCTGAGGTAGCGGTTGAACCAGTAGACCGCCCCCAGGGCGATGGCGTGTACCGCTAGTGGAGTGGACTCACGCGGCCACAACAACCACCACAAGGTGATCCACTCGGCCGCGCTGATGAGGAACAACAACGCGAGAAAAAAGTAGCGGAAGAAGACTCTGGCGCCGGCGGCGCGCAACTGGGCTGCTGTCATCGCTTCAAGACCTGACTTACCAATTATGACCGACCGCGGACGACTGGGGAAGATTGCGGAATTCGACCCCCTCTCCATCTCTCCCCCGCTACCGGAGTTGGCAACCGGGGGAGAGGCCGGAAAGCTGAGCGTTGCCAGTTCCCTCCCCCGGTTGCCTGGGCAACGGGGGAATGGAGAGGGGGTCGACGATCCTACCAGCGCTTCGGCGAAAGCCAGTCGTCGACGCTGGGCTCGTTCCATGATTCCGGCAAGGTTTGCGCGCCGGGTGTGCGTTCGGCGCCCGGGGTCGGTTGCAAAACACCGCTGCCTTGGGCTGCGGCAAGAGCGTCCGACTTGCCTCTTCCCGTTGTGTTGAGCAGTAGCAGGACGGTTCGTGCACGCCTGCTGGCGACGGCGAGGTCGGGCTTGGAGTCCTCATTCAGATCGCCCGATGCAACTCCGTCGGGTTGCGGACCGGTCGGGAAGTAGAGCGGTGCCCCGAACTTGTCCGGACCGGTGCCGGGCAAGACCGTAACGCGGTCTTCGGTCTGGTTGACGATGACCAGGTCGATCAGGCCGTCGCCGTTGATGTCGGCGGAGAGCGACGGCCGAACCGCGGCGCCGGGATCGATGACCTGCGGCTCGGCAAGGCCCGAGCCGGTGCCTTTCATCACCTCGACTTTGGCGGCGCGGCTGCTGCCGATGAGCAGATCGGTTATCTGGTCGTCGTCGAAGTCTCCGGTCATCAGGAAGCTCGGCTGTGGTCCCACCTTGACGTTGAGAACGCGCGGGAAGCGGCCATCGCCATCGGCGTACAACAGCGAGACGCTGTCGGAGACGCTGTTGGCGACGGCGAGATCGAGGTGATTGTCGTGGTTGATGTCGAGACTGGTCAGGGCCACGGGGCCTCCGCCCACGGGGATCAAGAGGGGGGCGGCGAACCTGCCCGTGCCGTCACCGGCGAGCACCGCGACGTTGTCACTCTCCCAATTGGCGACGGCGATGTCGAGAATCCGGTCGCCGTCGAGGTGTGCGACCAGCAGAGCGCGCGGCTTTCTACCGGTGACGACCGTCGTGCGGTATACGAAAGCGCCGCGGCCGTCGCCGAGCAGCACGGTGATTTCGCCCGACTGCTCGTTGGCGGTGACCAGATCGCCATGGCTGTCGCCGTTGAGATCGGCGACGGCTACGGCGACCGGATCGACTCCAGCCTCGAGCACCGGCGCACCGGTCAGGTGTCCGGCTCCGTCGCCGGGCAAGAGAGTCAGCGAGTTGCCGTCGCGATTGACCGTGGCAATGTCGGTTTGTCGGTCGCCGGTCAGATCGCCGACGAGTAAGCGGCGTGCGCCGCGGTCGACATCATAGGCCGGGCCCTGGCGGAAGGCCCCGGTTCCGTCACCGAAGAACAACCGAGCCAGCTGATGCGACGAGTCGACGATAGCCAGATCGACTTTCTCATCGCCGTTGAAATCGGCTGCACCGACGGCATCGATGCTGAGAGAACGGCGAATCCGCTGCGGCGGGCGGAAGTTGCCGTCGCCCTCGCCGAGCAAGACGCTGAGCCCAACCGAGTCGGCGACGGCGAGATCGAGGAAGCCGTCGCCGGTTAGATCACGCGCGATGCCCTGACGCGCTCTGCTTTCGACGCGCAGAACGCGCTTCGCTGCGAAGCTGCCTTTGCCATCGCCGGTGAGGATCGTCATCGCAGCCGTATCGGGGTTGAGGGCGGCGGCGTCTATGCGGTCGTCACCGTCGTAGTCGCCGAGGATCAGCTGGCTATATGGATCTTCGATCGAGCTGATCCGTGCCGGCTGAAAGGTATCGTGGTCGCCGAGAAGGACGGCAATGGCGCCCTTGATGCCGACGACAATGTCAGTCTCGCCGTCGCGATCGAGATCTTCGGCGAACACTTCGGATGGTCGCGCCGCGAGCTGCAAGCTCTGTGATCGGACGAAGTTTCCCAAGCCGTCGCCGTAGCGAATGTGGACGGCGGCGTCATAGGGGCCGACATAGGTGAGATCGGCGTGTGAGTCGCCATCGAAATCGGCTACCGCCACATCGGTGGCGGCGGTCGGCAGGTCCACGACCAGCGGCGCCGATAGGCGTTCAACTTCCGACCCAAATAGAATCGAGATACCGCGATCGTCGGCGACGACGATATCGACGTAGGGGTCATCATTGATCAGGGCGGTGGCCGCGGTGTGTGGTGCCGGGCCCGTGCGAAAGTCCTGGCGCACGCGAAATGCCGGAACCGCTTGTGCCAGAGAAGCGCCGGGTGCGAGCAGCGCGAAGACGCACGCTACCGGGAGATGGATCCGGAACCGCTGCATGGGACCCGGTTCGTATCGCGGGA
>Ga0187892_10011960_pt1 | contig 10471 bp, 8 predicted proteins | sample MA1701073metaG_FD_139345 | JGI IMG/M metagenome (GOLD analysis project Ga0187892, IMG submission 139345) | Bio-ooze microbial communities from a basaltic lava cave in the Kipuka Kanohina Cave System on the Island of Hawaii, USA - MA170107-3 metaG ...
AAATTGTTTTTATCACCCCGAAAAATTGAAGGAGAGACGATGCGACTTAAGCTAATGGCATTTCTTAGTGGCTTGGTTTTTTTGACGGTAAATGTCGATGCAAAAGACACCGCGCTGGAGCGCAGAGTTCGCATCGCCTCGGAAGTTGTTACAAATCGAATGGAATCTCCACGCCCCATTCCCGATTCCGTTGTAGCGGCCACTAAGTGCGTGGCTTCGCTCAAAGTGGTGAAAGTGGGATTCATGTGGGGCGGAGAGGGCAGTACGGGACTTGTCAGTTGTCGGACACCCGAGGGGTGGAGCGCCCCTTCCTTTTTTAATGTTGGAGGTGTCAATTTTGGGATCCAAATCGGAGTCCAATTCATAGAATCGGTGCTCACGTTCATGACGAATCATGCTCGCGAGATTTTAGAGAGAGGGACTTTCGAGATTGGGGCTGACCTTAGTTTTGCCGCGGGGCCTGTTGGGACCGGTGGAGGGGTTGGCGTGATTCCGGAAGCGCATATTCTAAATTATCAGAAAACCGTTGGCCTTTATGCAGGCGCGACCGTCGGCGGTTTCATTCTTACCCACGATCCTAGGAGAAACGAGGCCGCTTACGGAACGAATATTGCGCCTTACGAAATCCTCGCCACACCCGGAGCTACGGCACCGCAGCTCGTCCAACCGTTTGTCGAAGTGCTCGAACGCCATCTGCGCTAGTTCATCCGCTTGTTGTATTTGCGGGATGCATTCTCAAATAGAAACGCTTCTTTGAGACCGGTCTCTTCGCGCCTGAGTTCCAAATTTGAACGTAAGCATAATCCACGCAACTTCCGTCAGGACGATTCACCTCATCGCATTTACCCGTCACCGTAAGGTCGCTTACAATCGCATCGGCTTCCGATGCCAACTGGTAAACAAAGGGGTTTTCCTCTTCTCCGTTCCAGTGGATCGCTCCCTGAAGTGGCCCGCCGCGCACGGCAACTTTCACGGTAACAGGATACACAAACCCATAAGTCGGGGTGCTCTTGAGGTTGATTTTCAGTTGATACGACGCCGTTTCTGATTCCTCAAGGTGGAGGCGGATGGGATTCTCTCTTGATCCGGGACCTGTGGAGGTAACTTCCTCGTCGCCGTTTTTCAAGGTGAAAGAAGCGGCCACCGCACCATCGAGATTAAAATTGCGTCCGGCCAACGCCTTGACGATCAACGCGCTCAACTCGCCAGGTTCCCGCACGGGCCGATGCCCTAATTCATCGGCAAAAAGCATATGTTCAAACCAATCGACTGCCGTGAGTCCCGGATGGTTGCGAGTGAGCCGCATCGCTTCCAGCGTTAAGTCGGTCACTTTGGTCAAACCGGCGCGACCGTGGACCTCCACCGCCGTTTCCAGCAAGTCGTTCATCGACCCTCCATAGGCCTCGCCATCATCATGAACTTCGTTGGTCAGATAGAAGCCTGTATTGTTGAATATACGAAGTTTTTCTTTTCCGGGAAAATTCTTCCCGCCGGTAACATCACCTAATACCAGCTGTGCAATGAAGTCGGCCATCCCCTCACTCAAGCCCCCGGTATCAGCGAGGCGGATGTGATCTCCCATCATCCTATCCATCACGCCATGGCCCAGCTCGTGCCAAATCGTCGTGTTGTCGCGTGCCATATTGGGTTGCTTGGGTGAATAGGTCGTGAAGTTTATGGTATCGTCGGTGTAATAAGCGTTATCTCGATATACGATTTCGGGATCGTAAAGGTAAGCGTGAAAACGCCGTGTCGACAATTCCGGATCCACAAAACCCATGGGACGAAGGCTGTCGAACATCTGGTTAATAGCCCAGTAGACCTGAAGCTCGTCGAACCCATCGTTGATATAACTGCTCGGATCGTGATCGGGCAGACGTCGAGCCGGCCTGTTCCAAGCCTCCTCCGCTGAAGCAATCGGTCGCCCAAGCACCCCGCTTCCGGGAAGCATCTCCCATTCCTCCGGGTTTTCCGGCATGGGTTTCCAGTCAGGTTTGAATTGCGCGGATCGCTGCGGAGTAAAACTCAAGTTTTGAAACTGCGCGGGCACATTCGGGTGCAGATTGATCGTCGCATATCGCCCTTCCAGCACCACTTTACCCGAATCAAACGTATTGGGGGAAAGAGGCACCTGTGCCAACAGCGCCGCCGCCTGGCTTCTTACGTAACTCATTGCCCAGAGGCCCTGTTTACGGCCTTCTACGGTGAGCCCAAGCACCGGATCGGACTTTTTGCCGGGATACCGTTGGGAAAGCAATGCGAGATAGGGATCGGCACTGGGTTGTGCCGTTTTTGACTTAATGTAACGAAGCTCGCTTGCCACTCGAGGAAGTAGGGTCCCCTCATCTTCCACTTCCTCGTAAATCGGGTAGATCTGAGCCGCAATACTGAGCTCATCGGCCTGCGGGTATTCCTGATAGCTGTACTGGGAAACTGTTTTTTGCGCGAGGGAGATGATGATGGTATGTGTCCCACGCCGCCCCTTCGCTTTCACCACCCGAATCAACGCATTTTTTTCCCAGTAGTCCATCCAATCAACGGAACGCATCTCACGATCATCGGGATGGTTCAATACGGCTGAACGGAGAAGTTCCATGGTTCGAGCGGAGCTGAGAAAGCTATTCCGCAATTCGAAACGAACACGATTGGAGGGCGGGGGCTCATCCACTCTCGCCTCCACCTGAATGACCTCCCCGGAGCTTGGCGAAGTCCAAATTCGAATATTCTGAAAACGAATGGGAATCTTCGCTGCTGTTTGAAGCAGCATGGTAAAGTGACTTGTCGCTAAAGCCCTGTCCTCAAGCAACATCAAATCGGTCAGAGAAAGCGCGAGGCCCGTTTTGGCTCGGATCACGTCGAGAACGTGACTCAAATCGGAATTCTTATCCTGCTCACCGGTCCAACGCACAAATTTCGGAGCGGCAATTGCTGTTAAAGTGAAACAAAGAAATACAAAAGTGAGTGAAATTTTCTTCAAGGTGGCCCCCACGAGTAAAGGTACTCGTTTACTTTTGGACTCTACGGTCCAAAAGTAAACGAGTACCTTTGTGCGGATTAGAAAAGTGAAGATTTTTGATAAGGAGGGTTTATTTATTCCGTTCGCTTTCGACCATTTGCAAGAAACGGCGATCCATCGTCGCAAATTCATGGGCCTCGAAAGCCGCAACCAGGATTCCGTAGGAACCGATGGCTTTCGGAAAGAACCTTTTAACGCATTTTGGCCACTGCGCCGCCTCGACTTGACGGGACTGACCAATCAAAATTACGGGGATGTTGCGGAAATGGGCACCGAGCGAATCGATGAGCTCAAGGCCGTTCATGTCGCCCACCAGATCATAGTTCACCACGACGACATCGAAATTCCATTGGGACAGACTGTGGACCTCCTTCGCCGAAGTGCAAATCGTAATGGGAACGTGCTCATAACTTGCCATTCGGGAGATGAGCTCCGTAAATGACGCATCATCATCAACGAGAAGGAGATGGGGAACAGGAATGGATTTCTCGATCAACCGCTGGGTCAACGGATTTGCTCCTTCAACGCTCTTTGTGTTGAAACGCCATTTCAATACCGCACCCACAGACTTTCTCCCCTTTTCAGTGAGCCGATGCTACCGCCACAGGATGGCTATTGTACGCAGCTACGGCCGCTTCCAAAATCGCATGACACCCCAAGCTCTTGTGAATGAAACCGCAGATACCGAGCGGCCATTCGTTCATGGGCTCGGCTACTCGGTGCGTTTTACCAATCAAAATTACCGGTACCCCGCTGAGTGAAAGATCGAGATACTTCGCGACTTCAATGCCCGTCGTATCCCCAAGTTCATAATCCACAATGGCGACATCGAAGTGATAGGGCCGCAAATCGCCCAACTCCTCAAGTTTTTCGCAACTGGTGAGAGTGACTCCTCCCTGGCGAGCAATTCGCGCGATAATATTACGAAAGGCATTGTCTTTATCGATAAGTAAAACGCGTGGATAATCCGCAGGGTGCAGAAGAGACGAAGAGCGTCTGGATAACAGATCCCATCCCAGAATGAATTTTCGCTTTGCCTTTTCTAAGCTCAAAAAACCCATGAGACACGTTCCAGTCCTGGTACACCTATTACTATTTTAACGCTGAGCGATATAGACCGCAATAGCCGTGAAAATACGTGAAAACCTTTGTCAAATCCGTTGACAGAAAGTTAATGTAAAATCTCATGCTTCGTATCGGAAATGCCAGCGGCTATTGGGGAGATGATCCTTCCGCCATCGAACGACAACTCAACGGCGGAAGGCTCGATTATCTGACGCTCGATTTTCTGGCGGAGACGACCATGTCGATTCTGCAAAAGCAGCGAGCGGCAAATCCCGAGCTCGGTTACGCCATGGATTTTGTGTCGATGCTTTCCAAAAACCTCGGAAAAGCGCTCAAGCAAAAAGTCCGTATCATTTCCAACGCAGGAGGGATGAATCCCGAAGGCTGTGCCCAAGCCATCCTGAAGGTCGCCGGACAACAGGGCCTGTCTCCAAAAATTGCCGTCGTGACGGGGGACAACGTCTTACCCATCCTTTCAAAAGACTCTTTTCCCCCGAATGTATCGAACCTTTTGTCAGCCAACGCCTACCTCGGCGCAACTCCGATAGTGGAAGCGCTAATGCTGGGAGCGGATCTTGTCATCACGGGAAGAGTCGCGGACGGCTCTCTCGCTCTTGCTCCCATGGTCCATGAATTTCATTGGCGTTGGAACGATTGGAACAAACTCTCGAGCGGAATGGTGGCTGGACATATCCTGGAATGTGGCGCACAAGTCACGGGAGGAAATTTCACCGATTGGCAAAAGGTACCGTCATTTTCTGAGATGGGATTTCCTATCGTCGAAGTGGAGAACAGCGGAGACTTCGTTGTCACCAAACATCCAGAAACAGGGGGCCTCGTCACGGTTGAAACGGTAAAGGAACAGCTGGTCTATGAAATCGGAGACCCAAGCGCCTATTTGTCTCCGGATGTTGTGGTCGATTTCTGTTCAGTGCATCTGGAACAAACGGGGGAAAACCGCGTCCACGTGTCAGGAGTTACGGGCGGTGAACCCACGGACCGGTACAAAGTCTCCGTCTGTTATGACAACGGCTTTAAGTGTGTAGGCTCCCTTCCAGTCTCGGGCCCTAACGCCCGTGAGAAGGCTCAATCTTTTGCCTCCCAGTTTTGGCAGGCCTGTCCTAAAGACTTTGAGGACACTCTCACGGAAATCTTTGGTTCCGACGATCTTCTCTTGCGCCTCGGGGCTCGGACACCCGATAAAAAGAAAATAGCCACCTTTTCGAAACTCATTCCCGCTTTCCTATTAAGCGGACCTCCGGGAATAACACTCCTGATGGACGCGCTTCCGAAAGTTCACGAGGTCATCAGTTTTTTTCCGGGGTTTATCCCGAAGACTGCCCTGACTCCACAAGTGGTTTTTTTGTCGGAAGGCACACGCGAACAGAAGCAGGTGCCCGGAGCCTTATCGGGAAAATTTCGCGTGGAGGATGTCCGCAAAAAAGTTCAGACGGCTGAAAAGCCTCAGCCCGTAACGTCGACGGGAAATATAGAGCTCAGTGAGCTCTGTTTTGCCAGAAGCGGTGATAAGGGAGATTCCGTCAATATCGGGGTGCTTGCACGATCGCCTCATTTTTACGGCGTCTTACGGGACAAACTAACGGCCCAGTTTGTGAAGAATTGTTTCCAACAAGCCTGCGCGGGGGTGGTGACCCGCTATGAGATGGACAATTTGCAGGGGTTGAATTTCGTCCTGGAAAAATCATTGGGCGGAGGGGGAATGACCAGCCTTCGAATGGACGCCCTTGGAAAAATGTTTGCTCAAACCCTGCTCCGAGAAAAAATTGAGTACCATGGCGCACGTTGAAATTAAGCAAGCCTCGCTTCAGTCAAATCGTCCCGATCACATTGCCTATCTCACGTTTAACCGCCCTGAAGTATCCAATGCGTTCAACGGCGAGATGATGGCGGAAATCATAGGGCATCTACAGCAACTTCAAACGACTCAGGATTGCCGAGCCCTCGTCATTCGCGCAAAAGGCAAACACTTTTCTGCGGGTGCCGATCTCGCGTGGATGAAGCAATCGGCCTCTCTGACTTATGAACAGAATTTAGCCGAAGCGGAAAAACTGTCCTCTCTGTTTTCATCGCTCTCTCACCTTCCCTTCCCAACGTTTGCGGTTGTCCATGGTTCAACCTTTGGCGGCGCACTGGGCGTTGTTGCTTGTTGCGACTGGGCTGTCGCCCTGAAAAATTCCAGGTTTTGCCTCAGCGAGGTCAAGCTGGGATTACTCCCCGCAGTTATCCTCCCGTATCTCTGCCAAAGAATGCCCCCGGGGCCGCTCCGTCGTTATGCGCTCACCGCGCGAGTGTTCGGGGCGGAAGAAGCGCAAGCGGCGGGTTTGATCCAATGCATCGTCGACGAAACGGAATTGGACGCATTCCTGAAAGAAGAATTGAACCAAGTCTTGCTCGGAAGCCCCGTCGCGCAAAAAATTTTTAAGCGCGAGCACCAGAAGATGAGTGGCGCGAAAGACTTTACTCGCGAGATGATCCAAACCATCGCCGACGCGCGTGCCAGTGAAAATGGACAAGAGGGACTCCAATCCTTTCTGAATCGCTCCACACCCTCATGGGTCCTGAAACTCCCCGATGACTTCTCAGGGGGTAACTGATATTTTTTTGCCTACATTAATGCACACCCTGAAATCCCAAATCGATCCGAAATCCAAGACTTTTGAAACCAACCGGGCTGCCATGCTCTCCGGTCTGGAACGTTTACGGGGAGAATTGGCAAAGGCAAATCTCGGCGGAGGGGAAAAATACAATCAACGCCACCTCGCCAAAGGGAAACTTCTTCCGCGAGAGCGAATCGAACGTCTCCTCGATCCGGGGGCGCATTTTCTTGAGATTGCGCCACTCGCGGGCCTGGGAATGGACGGAGAATCACCGGGCGCTGGGGTCGTTGCCGGTATCGGTGTCGTATCCGGCATTGAATGCGTCATCATCGCCAATGAGGCGACGGTCAAAGCGGGAGCTATCACCGAAGTGGGACAGAAAAAATTGGCCCGCCTGGCTGAAATCTCGTTCGAAAACAGGTTACCCACGATTTATCTCGTCGAGTCCGCGGGGATTGATCTTCCTCAACAGAGCAAGATTTTTGTCAGTGGAGGTCGCGAATTTAGGGACATTACTCGTCGATCCCGATTGCGAATTCCCACTATCGCTATCGTGTTCGGAACTTCCACTGCGGGCGGCGCCTACATCCCGGGCATGTCCGATTACGTCATCATGGTAAAAAAAGAGGCCCATGTCTTTTTGGGAGGCCCTCCACTCGTGAAAGCGGCAACGGGAGAAGTGATCGATGAAGAGTCGCTGGGTGGGGCCGAAATGCATTCCCAACGATCCGGTGTCAGCGACTATCTCGCCGAAAATGAGATGGAAGGGATTGGTCTGGCCCGTGAGATTCTAGCTCACCTTCACTGGAAAAGAGGCTCGCCTCAATTCGATGGCATCGAAGAACCTCTCTATCCCGGGGAAGAGCTTTGGGGAATCCCGTCCGCGAACCCCAAAATACCTTACGATACCCTGGAGATTTTGGCCCGTATCGTCGATGGCTCGCGTTTTTCCGAGTTCAAAGCCAGGTACGGTTCCACTCTGATCACCGGTTTTGCGTCCATACATGGATTTCCCGTGGGAATTTTGTCGAATAATGGCGTGTTGATGTCGGAATCGGCGGCTAAGGGCGCCCAGTTCATTCAATTATGCAACCAGCAAGATATCCCGCTCATCTTTTTTCAAAACATCACGGGCTTTATCGTCGGAAAAAAGGTCGAGGAAGAAGGCATCATTAAACATGGGGCCAAGCTGATCAATGCCGTCGCCAACTCCACCGTTCCCGCCATCACCATTATGGTCGGGGGATCTTATGGCGCGGGGAACTACGCCATGTGCGGGCGTGCCTATGAGCCAAGATTTCTGTTCAGTTGGCCGAGCCACCACATCGCCGTCATGGGGCCGCAGCAATTGGGCGGAGTGCTGGACACCATCAAAAGAGATGCTGCCGCGAAAGAAAAAAGAGCTCTCGATGAGGCAACGCTTCAAGCCGCGCGCAAAAAGCTGGAATCGCAAATTGAAAGGGAGTCCGATCCTTTTTTTGCAACGGCAAGACTATGGGACGACGGGATCCTTGATCCGAGAGACACGCGAACCATCCTCGCCATTTGTCTTTCGGCGACGCATAGTCAGCCTTTCCGTGGAACCATGGCGTGGGGAGTGTTTCGTCACTGATGGCTGTTTTTCGGAAAATACTGGTCGCAAACCGCGGTGAAATCGCTCTTCGAATCCTACGCACATGCAGGGCCATGGGCCGTTCATCCGTCGCGGTTTATTCCGATACGGATGCAAATTCCCCCCATGTCGCTCTTGCCGACGAAGCTGCTCACGTGGAGTCTTACTTAAACGCGGAAGCTATTTTAGAAGCCTCTCGAAAAACGGGGTGCAACGCGATCCATCCCGGTTATGGTTTTCTTTCCGAAAATGCGGAATTCGCGGAAGCCTGCGCCAAGCAAAAAATCACCTTCATAGGCCCTTCGCCCGAAACCATCGCATTAATGGGGGACAAGATTGCCGCCAAGAAAGCCATGACCAAGTCCGACATTCCCATTGTCGCTGGCTATTCCGGCACAAAGCAAGACATGGCAACCCTCACGGAGCAGGCCACTGAGATTGGATTCCCGCTCCTGATTAAAGCATCCGCGGGTGGCGGGGGACGTGGGATGCGCCTGGTGCATGACAAGAAAAACCTCAAGAATGCGCTGGAGGGAGCACGACGAGAAGCGGAACGGGCCTTTGGAAATGGCGCCCTTCTTCTTGAAAAATACATTGAAGAAAGCCGCCACATCGAGGTGCAGATTCTCGGTGATATGCACGGGCACCTCATTCATCTTTTTGAAAGGGAGTGCTCGTTACAGCGACGTTATCAAAAGATTTTGGAAGAAACCCCCGCCCCGTCCCTTGACGAGGTTTTGCGAAATCGGATTTTGGATGCGGCCGTACGGGCCGGGCGTGCTGCCGATTATTATGGGGCCGGCACCGTCGAGTTTTTGGTGTCCCCGCAAGGGAAGTTTTATTTTCTCGAAATGAACACGCGGCTTCAGGTGGAGCACCCCGTAACGGAAATGATCACGGGGATCGATTTAGTTAAGCTTCAAATCGAAATCGCCGAGGGAAAACCTCTGGCGTTGAAACAGAATGCGATCATACGAGAAGGGCACGCCATTGAGGTGCGTCTCTGCGCGGAAGATCCGGCCAATGATTTTCTTCCCTGCTCTGGAAAAATTCTGGAATGGAAAATGCCGGCCATGGAAGGGATTCGTGTTGACTCGGGAGTCACCGCGGGCTCGGAAGTTCAAATCCAGTACGATAGCCTGCTGGCGAAAGTAATAGCACACGGCTCTCACCGCGAAGAGGCCATTTCCAAACTTCGCCTCGCTCTTCAACACCTATGCGCGCTGGGAGTCCCCACCAATAGCAGGCTTCTATCCGCGCTTTTAGATCACCCGAAGTTTCTCAAAGGCACGATTTCAACTCAATTTATCGAGAGCCATCTTAAGGAACTGCTCTCGACAAAGCCGGGGGATAAGGCGGCTGTCATTATCACTGCCCTCTACGCGCAACTGTTGGACCACTCGAAGAAGAAAATTTTACCCAGTATTCCGCCCTGCTTTCGGAATAACCCGTATCGATGCCCCTCTATCTCGCTTGAAAGCGAAGGCCAGACGCTGGAAATTGCCTACGACGCGTCGCAGACACCTCTTTATCAATTTTTCAGCGGCAGCCAACGGTGGACCGTGAAACTACAACACTGGGAGGCAGGACTGATCAGGGCCGAGGTCGACGGGATTCAACGAACTTACCAATTGGCGCAAGAGGGGAATACGTTTTACATCCATTCGATCCAGGGTACGAGCATCATTAGGAAGGTGCCATTGTTTGCGCCCCGTGAAATCACCGCCGAAAAGGGAAGCCTGCTTGCCCCCATGACCGGCAAAATCATGAGAGTCATGGCCAAGGAAGGCCAGCAGGTCAGTCATGGCGATCCCCTCGTCGTCCTGGAAGCCATGAAAATGGAGCACACCCTCCACGCCCGCGAAAATGGCGTCATCAAAGAGGTGCACGTCCGCGAAGGCGATACCGTGCAGGCGGGGATCGCCCTGGTGGAGATTGCGGAATAATTGTACAGCGGAGATGTCCGGACAGCGTTATTCGCCGTAGCAAGTCGTTTCTAAGCGGCATCAGCGCTTGGCCTCCAAACATTGGGCATAACCGAATAACGACCCTCTCTTTTTTCTTTACAAATCCTACTCATTTACTTGAAATTTGAGGTTTTTTACGGCAGAAAGGTCAAACACATATGGATAACCGCAAGGCGATTGTTACATTTCACAT
>Ga0187892_10011962_pt1 | contig 10468 bp, 15 predicted proteins | sample MA1701073metaG_FD_139345 | JGI IMG/M metagenome (GOLD analysis project Ga0187892, IMG submission 139345) | Bio-ooze microbial communities from a basaltic lava cave in the Kipuka Kanohina Cave System on the Island of Hawaii, USA - MA170107-3 metaG ...
GACTACATCGAGACCTTCTACAATCGCACTCGTCGACACCGCCATCTGAGCGGGGTCAGTCCAGAGATGTTTGAAGCCGTATCGAACCGGGCGTAAAGTGTCCGTTAAATCCTGGGAAGTCCAGAATGTCCCCGTTTTCTTCCTCAATTTGGCTTTTTCTCGTGCAACAACTCTTGTTTATGGAAATGGTTGCATTTGAGAAGTAGTCTCTTGTAGAGTAGTGCGCCAATGGCGTACCATTCCCCATGCGATTTATCGAGACGTCGGTGTTTACCGCGGTCCTTCGGCGGCATTTGGATGATGACACATATTGGGCGCTCCAGTCGTCGCTCTTGCTCCGCCCTACTCAGGGACCGCTCATTCAGGGAGGCGCAGGGATTCGAAAGCTTCGCTGGGCGGTGTCAGCTAGAGGAAAGCGAGGGGGCATTCGCCTGATCTATTACTGGGAGCCGGAAAGCGAGACGGTGTACATGCTCTATCTCTATGCCAAGAACGAGCAGGAAGATCTGACCTCGGTACAACTCAAGGTCTTAGCCAAACTCGTTCGGGAGGAATTTAAATGAAAGACGCGGCATTCCGAGAACTACTCACCAGCATCAAGCAAGCGGGGAAGATTCGCCGGGGCAAATTCAAATCGGCTCGAGTCACCACGTTTCGTCCGGCTGCTGTGAAGAGCGTTCGTGAGAAGCTCAATGCGTCGCAAGCTGAATTCGCGCTGATGATTGGGGTCAGTACGGCGACGCTACGCAACTGGGAACAGGGTAGGCGAACCCCCGTTGGGCCGGCGTTGGCGCTCCTGCGCGTTGCAGCACGCAATCCTCGCGCCGTTGCTGAAGCGCTGCACCGAGAGCCGCGGAAAGGGGCTGCATAGCTGAGCGCATACCTGCCGGGAAATGGGGTCTGACCTCTTGTTCATTCCTCGTTTTTCGTGAAGCGTGAACCGAGACTCTGGTCGGAGAAAGGTGTCAGGAACTTTATTGAAGGCTGGGAACGGTTCCTGACATCTTTTCTGCTCCGGACGACGTGCTCACGCTAACGGGCCAGAAGCCGCTGAGTGTACAGGAATTCGTCAGGAAGAACTGTCTGAGCATTCTGTGTGGAATAACCAAGAAAGGAGCACACCACATGCGTCATCTCATCGCACTTTTGGGCCGGCTCTCGGCTTGTGTATTGACACGAAGCATCCTTGCTGCCGGACTCGGGTTGTTCATGCTATCCGGAGTGTCGGCTCAAGATATCACGGTGACCGAGCAAACCTTCGGCTGTATCCTCGACTGGCCAAAGGTCAGAAATACGTATTTCAAGCATGATGATCCCAAGAAGTTGAAGGAGGCGATGCGGATCTTTCGAGACAGCGTACCGGACAAGGAGTATCCCGTCGGCACCATTCTCCAACTCATTCCATTTGAGGCCATGGTGAAGCATCCCCGTGAGAAGTTTCCTGCGACGAACGGCTGGGAGTTTTTCGATCTTGAGGTCTCCAAGGAAGGAACGAGGATCAAAGAGCGAGGAGAGCAGGTCGTCAATCATTCTCAAGGGGTCACATGTTTAAGCTGTCATCAACCGACGGCAAAATTCGACTTCGTCTGTGAAAAGGGGCACGGGTGTGCGCCGATCCCCTTCGATGACGAAAAGATTGCAGCGATCCAGAAAACCGACCTTCGCTGTGCGAAGAAGTAGGGAAGACCTCTGTTTTGCAGACAAGCCTAACGAAACGATTGCTCAACCAAGAATGACGGCAAGGGCGCTCTCCGCATCCATACGCTCATGCGCAGAAAGGAATACCCCATGTCCACTCCAACCCAAACCCGCACCAAGCCAGCAAGCGGATCGAAGCAGAGACAGTCGGCGCCTCCGTCCCCCGCCCAGTCCAACTCGAGTGTCAGAATGGGCGACGCGAGGAAGTATCAGGCATGGGTCGCGAAGGCGGCGAAACAGCCGATGGTACTGGAAACCGTTGATCTCGGACCGCTCGGGATGGAGGAGGTCGAAGTCAAGGTCGAACATAGCGGCTTATGCCACTCCGATCTCTCCGTCTTGAACAATGATTGGGGCATGTCGCAGTACCCCGCGATTCTCGGCCATGAGGTCATCGGCCGGATCTCAGCCATCGGTCCGAATGCCAAAGGGCTGAAGGTTGGACAGCGCGTCGGTATCGGCTGGAGTTCAGGAAGCTGTATGCACTGTCATCAGTGCATGTCGGGAAGCCATCACCTCTGCCCTCAAGTGCAATTCACCATCGTCGGGCATCGCGGCGGGTTTGCCAGTCACATCCGCTCTCACTGGGCCTGGGCTTTTCCGATTCCAGACACACTAAACTCCGCGGACGCCGGGCCACTCTTGTGCGGAGGGATTACGGTTTTCTCGCCGCTGGCGATGTACGCCAAGCCGACGGACCGGGTCGGAGTCATTGGCATTGGCGGGCTAGGGCACATGGCCGTGAAATTCGCCGCCGCCTACGGCTGCGAAGTAACGGCGTTTACGTCGAGCGAGAGTACGTTTGATGATGCCAAACGGTTTGGGGCGCATCACGTCGTGGTGAGCAAGGACTCGGCGGCGATCAAGACACTCGGCGGCCACTTCGACCTGTTAATCAGCACCGTCAACGTGAAGCTGGATTGGGACGCGCTGATCGGCACCCTCGCACCAAACGGCCGGTTGCACGTGGTAGGTGCCGTGTTGGAACCGATCCCCGTTGCAGCCTTCTCGCTCATCATGGGGCAGCGAAGCGTCTCAGGTTCGCCGACTGGCTCGCCGGTGGCGATCGAGACGATGCTCGAATTTGCGTCACGGCACAATATCGTGCCGCAGACCGAGCACTTCCCGATGAGGCAAATCAATGAGGCCTTCGCCCGGCTTGAAGCAGGCAAGGCGCGCTACCGTATCGTGTTGGATGCGGATTTCTGATCCGCTTGAGGAAGAAAACGGTGTCAGGAACCGTTTCGCGGCACGCTCTATTTCAATAAGACCGTAGAGCTACGGAAAACTGTCCTCTGCATGTTGAGAGCCAATGAAGGGAAAGATGTCGCGTACGGAGAAATACGCTGTGCAGTGAAGACAGGGGAATGCAAAGGCGATATGACCTGGGTCTGGGGAAAGAGAGGATTCAAGGGCATCACAGGGACGACGCCATTCGTCGCCAGTATCTATATTGACAAGAACAAAGAGGGAGAGATCTACGGAAGTGCACATTGGCCGAATTTGACCTATACACTGCCATAGAAAGTGAGCTGCCCCCGAGAACCTTATCGAAGGCGGGAAACGGTTCCTGACACCTTTTCCGTTTCGCCCGCCACGCGTTAGGGTTCGTCTTTAGGAGAATCCTCACTCTGTTTTAGCCAAAGTTCCAGAAGTCTTGTCTCGCGTTCGGACTTGGAAATGTGCTCCAAAGCTAACGCACCCGTCAGGCGATCTTCATAAAAGGAACGTTGTTTCGCGTAGGTTTTCTTAAAGGCTTCGGTCTTGAGGGCTTTCCAATTGGCATCGGGTATTCCAGCATGTGAACGTAGTAGGCTGATCTCGATGGCTTGGAACGCAAAGACTTTGGCTAAAACCTTAATGACAGTTGCATTAGAAATTACTTTTGGACTCTTATCAGCCATCACTGATCGTTTCGGTTACGCCAGGGCAAAGACGGTCATACGTTCTTCTCTTCCAGGCTGTAGCATTCTAGACGTCGCGCGGAACCTCGAAGTGAAACCGGTCAGTTCCGCACGCCACCCCAGACTTTTGCCGGGTCGATAGCCTTGTCAGGATTAAGTTTCCTCGCCTTGTCCAGCAAGACTTCCGTCGTTTCCGGATAAGCAGGGTCCGCAATACAGCAATTGTCGACTGGACAGACCGCCGCGCATTGAGGTTCGTCAAAATGGCCGGCACACTCAGTACAGCGGTCATGCGTAATCACATAGATATCGTTTCCCTCTCCCTGACCGTCGCCCACATGATTTCCCTTCGCTTCCGCGTCGCCGCGAGTTTCGAAGATAGCCTCGTTCGGACATTCTGGCAGGCAGGCTCCACAGTTGATACATTCGGCGGTAATCAGCAGTGACATAACGCTCGCCTCCTTCTTCTCATCCAAAATGGATGTAGATGATGTACATGTAGCACTCAAATGCACCGATTGGTCAAGTACTAATATTGCGCCTGTAATAGTTCAATGATTCAGGCCGGTTGGGACTTCTCGGAAGACACGGGGTTAGTAGCAATCGCTGCCAGAGAGCCGCCGTTCCCGTTGCACATGGATTGAATGAAGGCGCTATGACGGGCTCGCCACAGGTCGCGCAATGTTGAATTGCAAGACAGTTGGTGACCCCGATCTTGTCTCGAACGTATCAACGCGTCACGTTCAACGTGACCGGCACGCCGCTGCTGCCTGATCCGGATGACGCCGTCACTGTGACGATCGAAGTTCCGGCCGGTGTTCCTGTCGCGGGTACACCTCCGCTTGAATTGGTTGCCGGTGGAGACGAATCGCTGCTACTGCAACTGAATGTCCCAAGAAGAGTTAGGGTGATTAAGCAACCTGCTGCGATAGTCAGCAGGCGGCGATCGGACCCGCGCCGTCGTATGAGCATGCCGATGGGAATAAGGACAAACGGCGTCATCCCGTAGGCGAACATCATCGGTGACGCACTGGACGAGAGTTGTGCGACAGGTCCACCATTTGTGCTGACCGTCAATGCCGTGTTCACTGGACCTCCGGACGGTGTGACACTCATGGGATTGAAGGAGCAACCAGCCCCGACCGGCAAGCCGCCGCAACTAAAGCTGACCGGTTGCGTGAAGCCTGCATCCGGTGTGAGCGTAATAGTCGCGCTCGCGCTTTGTCCGGCTGAGACATCGAGCTGATCGGGGTTGACGCGCAGCGTGAACGGACCTGCGCCAGTGGCAGTCATGCAAGGGCCTCCGATATCGGCGTCACAGACCTGCGCAAGAAAGCCTATCGTCGTACCTGGACCGGTTTGCGCTGTAGTCGCATCACCCCCGATCCATTGACCGTCCGGAGACATGCCGGTGACTGAGACTAAGGTCACGCCGGTCATATCAACCCCATTGTCGATGAGCACTTGACGCAACTCTTGGATACCCTTCGCTTGTGTCCAGCGGAAGGCGGTGCCCTGATTCCAGCTCAGACCGACACCCTGAAATTGAAGAAACGTCTGATGCGATATTCCCGCAACAATTTTTCCGTTATCACTGACCGCGGTGGCCGCGGCTGTCAAGTGGCCGGGCAGGGGACCGATCGGTTGCATCGTTTGAGTCTGTGTGGTCCATCGAAAGGCGCGCGATGCTGTCGTTATGCCGCTCCATCCCACGACCACTGTGCCGTCGCCGGACACGCCGGTGGCCAGCGAGAGAGAGTTCGGCTCTAGCGATCCCAAGTCCTGAAATATGCCGCCGGTCCAGCGGAACGCTCCACTGCGAGTAGTTCCGCCCGCGGCAGGAAACTCCGCGTCGCCCACGATGACAGTTCCGTTGCTGCTGACGCCAAATGCGCGAGAGGAACTGCCAGGCCCAGCCGGAGCGCCAATGTCCACCATGCCGCCGTTCTGCGTCCAGCGAAAGGCGTGATCGATGATGTCGCTGGTCGTATTCGAAGCTCCGACAACAACAGAGCAGTCCTCGTTGGTATCAGTTCCGTACGAACTGCGGCTGACGTTGTTTGGCGGATCAAGGGTGCCGAGATCCACAGGCCCGGTCGACTCAGTCCAACGGAAGGCGTGGGAAACGGTGGAGAAGCCGCTGTCCTGAAAGCCGACGACGCAGGAGCTGTCGCGACTGATGTTTAAGCCCTTGCCGCTGGCTTCTGGACTGGTGACCGGCTGGAGGCTTTGAGACAAGAGTTTACGGGTTCGCAACTCCAATGTCCTGTAGTGCGGGACTTTGACCACAGTGCCGCCTCCGACAGACTTCACGTCAGTTCCAGCGAAGAAGGCCGTATCACCAATAATTACGATTTTGCCGTCCTGAAAGTCTGGGAATTCGAACGACGCAAAAGTTGCTTCCTCAGCGGTACATGCGCTACCAACAATAAACATCAATAGCTCAACCAAGCCCAGAGCGCCGACGGCAATGAGATAAGATCGCCGAGTGGCCCATCTCCTGCTTTTCGGTTGTCCGCATCTATAGTCACTGATGGAGGAGATCTGGCATCCGATCATGAGGGACCTGTCCCATTTTTCTCGCCCTCACCGCTACCGCAGCGATTTGAATCCCGCGCCGCTGGCGAAGACATCGCACAGCCTATGCCGGCCAAGCAATCGATACCGGTCAGGCAATTTGCTCAACGAGCAGCAAAGGACTTATCAGTCAAAAACGCCGGCCTCTCTTCGTTGGATAGAACTGTCTGGACGACAACGCGGTGCTGAATCATCGTCGCGCTGCTAAAGAAGTTCTGTATGTGAATGATGATCCCCGACAGTATCTTGTTCAAGTGAAATATACGTAAAGTTTCATAAGCATTCGCTAAATTGAAGAAATAGACCACAAGCCTCTATTTTTCAACCAACTGAGAGAGGCAAGTGACGAGTTCTTGTGTTACAGAACCGTCAAGTCGAGCTTAGCGAGTAGGAAAGTCCCCCTTTTCTTCTCCCCTCCAGACAGACCAAATGACCAAACGAACGAGATAGACCTGATCCTCGCCCCACAGTTCCCTCCCGCTTCGTCCCCGTGGTACCTTTCTCATCGGGCAAGACCGAGGCCGGGTGTTGCCTGAGCGGTAGAAGGAGGTGGCATGGGGAGCCGATCCCCGATTCTACTGGTCGGAGGGAAGTGCGATGAACAAAGTCATTGGGATTGTAGTCAGTGTTGCCGTGCTCGTTACGTGCCTTGGTCTCGGGGAGGCGTGGGCCCAGCGAGACGAGATACCGGATGGGTATCCGCAGTCGATCGAGCCAGAATTACAGGAGCTGCTTGGCCGATTACGCAATGAACCTGCGTCGTCGGAGCTGTTGGTCAAGGTGGCGTCGACCTACTTCGATCTCGCCGACGATCTCCTGACGGATAAGGTAAAACGGCAGGCGGCGTACGAGGAGGGAGCTAAGGCAGCGAAGCAGGCGTTTCAGCTAGACGAGACGAATGCTGACGCGCATTTCTTTCATGCAGTGAATCTCGGCAACGCGGCACGCCTCCAGGGTGCAACGAAGGGGGCGCTCGTGGTCACAGAGCTCAAGAGCTGTCTGAGCCGCGCGATCGAAATCAACCCCAAACATGCACAAGCCTTACAGATGATGGGCGGGATGTTGTTGGATCTCCCCCGGTTTCTTGGCGGCAGTGAACAGAAGGCCCAGGAATATCTCGAACGGGCCATTGCGGCCGACGGGAATTACGCCAATGCGCGGATGCTCGTTGCCACGCTTTACAGAAAGCAGGGGCGGATCGGCGATGCCAGAAAACAGTTGGAAGCTGTCATTCAGGCCGAGCATCCCCATTACCGATACACATGGGAGCGAAAATATAGACCGGAGGCGGAGCGGATCCTCAAAGAGTTGGCGAGAACATCATCTTAGGACTAGTAGCGAAGTTCGGAATAATCAGAGCAACAGGTAATTTCAGCGCCATGGAAGACGTTAAACGGAAATGGAGGCGATGGGACCGACCCGCCACGCGCCGCGAAATGGTTCGAGACACTGTGTGTGAATGGAATCATTTTCAATCGGATAGCGAGTGTTCTCCGTTGATTGTCAGTGATAATCGGTCTATCCATGTTGGCCCATGAGCAATGAAGAAATCGAAGAGATCAAGCGGCATTTCGGTGTCGTAGCTGAATCCCTCCGTAGCGATATCCGACAGATTGCCGAAGGGCAAGCTGTGATCCGGCATGAATTGCAGAGTCAGCATAAAGAGATGAAGGACGAGTTCAAGGAAACGAGAGCGCTGATGAGGTTATCATTCGGTCAACTAGACCAACGGATCCACACCCTCGAGTCGGATCTCTCTTCTGTCAAGTCTCGCATGGACCGTCTGGAATCGGGGCGAGTCGAATATCCTCTCAAGCCAAAACCTGCCGTGCGCCGCGAAATGGGCTTGAGACTGCTTCCTCGATCAGGCAGCGGATGGGCTCACTTTGACATCGACTTTGAGGCCTGCATGGGTGAGCATAGTAATGAGCGTGTCGACGCTGAACAGGTCGATCTTGCCGCGCATGAGATCGCTAATCCGAGGCTGTGTCACGCCGAGACGTTCAGCAGCCCGCTTCTGAGTCAGGCGCTTCGCTCGGATGTGTTTTTCCAGTTCGACCATCAGCATCGCACGCAGTTTGAGATTCTCCGCTTCCTCCGCCTTGAATCCTAGGTCCCGAAAGATATTGCTGGTAGATACACGCTTCTTCATGTGTGCCTCCTCCGACAGCCCTCTCCAGTTTTGCCAAATAGATAACCCGGTACTCGTTGCCGCAGTGAATCCGTATCTCCTGAACGCCGCTGCCCACGCTGGGTATGGGTTTCCAATCCGACGGCTCCAACCCTGACTGAATCTTGAAGAGCTGATAGCCGGTGTCGCGCTGAGCTTCATCTGTCCAGCCTCGAACTTCTTCTAGCGATGTCCCTGGCCATACGACTTGCTTCACGAGCCACAGTGTATACAAGATCTTGTATACGCGTCAATCAACCAGCGGATGGATGGGGGCCAGTGTTCAAGAGTAGGAAAGCGGTGTGGGGGAGTTTCTCGCACAAATCAGGACTCCAGAGAAAAGTGAGGCAAGGAGGAGAGGAAGCGACCAATGCGCCGGCCCACCACGTGCCGCGGAACCGTTCCTGACACCGTTTCTTTCTCCTAATGGGACGGATTGCACGGCGAGGAAAGCGTCGGCCCTGCTCGGGGCCCCATTATTCTCCGGCTGGGTTGGTAGGAGACAAGAGAAACAGTTCTTCGACTGCTTTTTCGGCGAGACTCTTGGCAGTGCGGGTAAGTTCATCCTGAAGGAGTTGCCCGTTGTTAACTGCCCAGTGAGTGAAAGTCCTTCTATCACCTAAGGGTTCCATGCTCACACGATCAGTAGCTATTTGTTCGTCGAACGCTATTGTGCGTTCATCAAGTACGGTACCCTCAGATGCACGAATAAGCCGAGAGCGAACGGTCATGCACACTGCGAGCAACGGGTCAAAGGACAATTCCTTGGCTCCACACAACCCAGCAGCCGTCACCTTCAGCTCGAGGATGGTGGATATTCCATTGTCCGCGAACGCGCGATAGTCTGTTGCCTGGTTCTGTGTGACAGATTCGCCAACAGCCATGCGGACCATATCATATGGAGTCTGCTTTTGAGTGAGCTGAACGACTGTCTCTCGATAAGAAAAAGGGAACAGGCTACTTTTTCTTGCGATATGAGAACTGATTCGTATACCGTACTGCCTCATGCCTCGGATTCCGCGCGGCCAACTCGGCGGCCACGCCTACCATATTCTCAATCGAGGGAACGGGGGAGCCACTGTCTTTCACAAGGACGGTGACTATGCTGCCTTCATAGAGTTACTAACCACTGCCAAAACCAAGTTTCCTGTGAAGGTCTTCGGCGCCTGCCTCATGCCAAATCATTTTCATGTGGTCGTGCAACCAGCCACCGAAGCGACCCTCAGCCCCTTCATGCAGTGGTGGATGACCAGTCACGTGCGTCGGTATCACCAGCACTATCGGAGTAACGGGCATGTATGGCAGGGCCGGTTCAAAAGTTTTCCAATTCAGCAGGACGGCCATCTCTTGACGGCGATCCGGTATGTTCTTCGCAATCCCGTCCGAGCGGGATTCGTTGAGCATGCCATGGATTGGCCGTGGTCGAGCCTGCGGTTCCCGCATCTCAGCGATCCGATTCCTACCGAGACACCGAGCGACTGGCTTCAGTGGATCGATCAGCCGCTCTTTGATCACGAACTCAGGATGCTCCGCACCTGTGTGAATCGTCAGCAGCCATTTGGGGGAGAGGAGTGGCAGGCAAGAATCGCGGCAGTGCTGGGATTGGAATCGACGTTGAAGAGGCGTGGGCGGCCCGCGAAGCCGTCAGAAAAGTAGCCTGTCCCCTTTTCTTATCCTCGCCTGTTAGCAACGGAAGATCACCAGACAGACGCCAGCCGTCCAATGAGACATTCCAGGCAGTGCCTTGGCCTTCCAAGGACAAGCCTGCGTGGTATGTCACGGGACAACAGACCGGAAGGCGGCGGTATGGGCGAATGGTGAAGGGCATAGAGGTCTCGCAGGGAGACGTATTGTAGGAGGAACACGAACGAAGGCGTAAGCCTAGGTCCAGCGTGGAGAGAAGGTGTCAATATCGCCCGGATTGGAATTGCTGTTGCGAATCTCTGGCTCTCCCCTACAATCACTGCCCATCGTCAGCGACCATGTGAGGGAGCCGCATGGTCATTCACCACTCATCCCTGGCATCCCTGGAAACTTGCCTTGAGCCATTTTCTGCATCATGTCCATGAGTTGCTGCGCGGTTTCATTGCCTTTAATATTGTTCACCTGTGCTGTCCGC
>Ga0187892_10011963_pt1 | contig 10468 bp, 12 predicted proteins | sample MA1701073metaG_FD_139345 | JGI IMG/M metagenome (GOLD analysis project Ga0187892, IMG submission 139345) | Bio-ooze microbial communities from a basaltic lava cave in the Kipuka Kanohina Cave System on the Island of Hawaii, USA - MA170107-3 metaG ...
AGATGTCTTGCGCCGCGAAACCGGCTTCGGTCCCGCCCGTGATCGTGACGGCGTCGATGTTCGGGTCGTTCATCAACGCCGTCGCAGCGTCACGGTCGCCGACAGCCAGCGTGACGACGCCGTTGGGCACACCGGCTTCGTGAAGCGCCTCAATTACGCGTCGTGCGATCGCCGCGCCGGCCGGCGCCGGTTTCCAGACGACTGTGTTGCCGTAGAACAGCGCGGGTACGATCTTTCCAACGGGAATGGCGACCGGATTGTTGAACGGCGTGATGACGGCGATGGCGCCGACGGGACGGTAGCGAATCGTCGAGCCAGCAGCACAGCGAACTTGGAGCGGCTCGCCGGCACGCGCACAGACTGCATCGATCAAATCCAAGGCGCGGGAGATTTCGGCGTTTGCGTGCGTGATCGGTTTGCCGATCTCCACAGCCATCTGGAAAGCCAGTGACGAGGAACGCGCTTGCAGCGTGTCGCGAAGGTTCCGCAGGATCGCCACGCGATCGCCGAGCGGCCGGGCGCTCCAGCCGGCAAAGGATTCTTTCGCCAGCCACGCGCCCGACGCGGGCTCGCTCTTCGGTTCGATTCTCGGATCGACGAATGAGCCCAGCGCAACAAATCGAGCGCAACGGGTTTCGATCCAGCGCCGTGTGCTCGCCGCGTGCAACGGATCGTCGCTGCCCACCGCGTCCTCGACGATCGAGACGTGGTAGCCGTGTTGATACGCATCGAGGGCCGTGGCCCGAACGCAGCCGTGCAGGTGCACACCGGCCAGGATCAGTTCGCCGACGTTGGATTTCTTCAACGTCTGGTCGAGCGAGCCGTCTTGAAACGCGCTGAAGTGGGTCTTGTGGATCACCGTTTCGGCTGGAAGCGGACTGAGCGCGGGGGGCGTCGCGTGTCCTTCCGTTCCCTCGACGCACAACCATTTGTCCGCTCGTTTCCAGTGCGGCATCCGGCGGTCGTCCTCGCGGCGGATCGTCGTCCAAACGTGGATGACGGGAATCCAGCGTTTGCGCGCGGCGTGGACCAGGCGTCCGACGTTTTCGATGAGTTGCCCGGCCGCGGGCTGCAAGCCGGGAGCGCGCAGATAATCGTTCTGCAGATCGATCAACAACAGCGCGGAGTTCATTCAGTCGGCCTGTCGCGCCAGGCGGACAACCGAGTCGGCGATGCGTTTTCCCATTTCCCTGGTCCCGACGAGGCGGGAGCCATTATGCATGAGGTCAAACGTCCGCCAACCCTCCCTCCAGACGGCCGAGACGGCATGTTCGATCAGCGTGGCTTCGCGCGTCAGACCGAAACTCTCGCGTAGGAGCATGGCGAACGAAAAAATCTGGGCTACGGGGTTCGCCCGGTCTTTGCCGAACAGATCGTGCCCGGCCCCGTGGTTGGTCTGATAGGCCGCCTCGCCCGTGGACGCGAAATTGCCGGAAAACGAAATCCCGCGCGAACCGAGCAGCACGCCGCCAAGGTCGGCGAGAATGTCGCCGAACAGATTCGGGCACACGAGTACGTCAAAATCGCCCGGCGTTTGCACCAGCCGATACGCGGCGTGGTCCACGTTCATGAACGACGCGCGGACGTCCTCGCGCGCGGCGACCTCGAGCCCGCAATCCCGCCAGAGATCGCTGATCAACGGGATGCCGCCGTCCTTGATCACGACGGTCATCTCCCCGCGGCGACGCTTCGCAATCCGCGCCGCGACTTCGAGGATGCGACGCACCTCCCGTTCGGAGTAGGCGAACGATTGCTCGGCTCGGCGGCCCTCGGCGGTGCTCTGGCTCTCGGACCAATGCCCCTGATAAATGCCGGCCACGTTTTCGCGCACCAACAGGATGTCCGCGTTGCGCACCACGTCCGGCTTCAGGCGCGTTGCGTCGAAGAGTTCGGGTGTTGCGCGCAGGGGACTGAGTTTGCAGAAAAGGTCGAACTGCTTCCGCAGGTTATAGACGAAACGCCCGCCGCCCGGACCGCAAAGCAACGCGCCCTTGTGATCGAACAGGTCCCGGCAAAACGACATCACCTCGTCCGAAAGCGCCCGTCCGCAGCGTTCTTCCGCCTCCCTGCCAATCAGACCGCCCTCCCGGACCTCGAAGCGATGAGGGCAGACCGACTCGATGGCGGCGAGGACTTCGAGGGCAGCTTGAATCACATCTGGCCCGATCCCTTCGCCGCGGAGCACGCCGAGACGAAATGGACCCGAGGGCCGTCGCTGGCGGGAAGACTCCTGGAACACACAGTCGCTCCAGAGGTCCGCGCACTCGGTTGTCGTTAACTGGCGCATCTTCGCATTGGTAGTCATCGAACTGTGACAAGCAGAGCGTTCCTGCTGCCGGCAGTTCATATACTATCGAGCATTCCCTCCCGCGCTCGCGTGTCAACTCGGACGGATACTGGTTTGCTTCCCACAGACGCCACATGGAAGCCGAGCAAAATAGCCAAAAAAACGGCGAAATCAAGGGGCGCTTCACTTCTTTCCATTTGAAATTGGTAACCCGCGCCGACTACACTCCGGCAATGGAACAGTGGAAGTTTGGAAGTTTGGGCCATCTCAGCCTTCCAACCTTCAGTCTCCCACGCACCCAAAGTGATCCAAACAACGAGGAACCACCATGCCCGGCATCCCAGCCAAACGATTGAGCCAGTTTCGCGGCGAGTACAAAAAGGTCGAGCGCATCCTTGCCACGTGCGAGCCGGTCAGCAAGACGTTCGCGATTCCCACCAGCGAGTTCGTCGCGCGCCAGAAAAAGACGTACGCAGAACTGAAGACCGCCGGCTTCGAGGTCGGTTTCGTCTTCAGCGACCAGCATTACAACGGCGACGTTCCCTACCTCGGCGGCAACACCAACATCTCCATCGAACAGGTTGCCGGCGTGATCGGTAAGACCGGCTTCCATATCATCGCCGGGCTCGAAGGCGGCTACATCGCCGACCAGCTCGCCCCGCGCGCCAAGGCAATCGTGCACAAAGCCGAGATGCTCAAGCTCGCCGACGAACAATACCCCATCGACGCCGAGCGCGTCGAAGACATCATCGAAGCGGCGGCGGGCGGGAAGGTGGATCGGATCGCATTGCTCACGCCGCGGCAGGTGATCCCCGCCGCGCTCGTTGAGTTTCTCGAGGGCGTTTTCGGCAAGGAGAACGTCGTCGATCAGCAGATGATTTACTACAAGATCAAGTACGAGAAGAGTGACGCCGAGATGCGCTTGATCCGCGACGCCAACAAGGTGGCCGACGCGATGATGCGCGCGATGCTCGCCGTGCTCAAGCCGGGCATGCTCGAAACGCAGGTGGCCGGCTGGGCGTATCTGGTCGGCAAGGAACTCGGTTGCGAGGAAAACGGTTGGGACGTGATGGTCGGCGCCAACACCGCCAACCGCACGCTCATCGGCAAGGCGCTCAATCGCCCGATCAAGCGCGGCGATTACGTTCATCTCGGCGTCGCCCCGAAGCGTGACGGCATCAATTCCTGCCTCCGCCGCTCCGTCATCGCCGTCGAAAAGCCGGGCGAGGTCACCAAGGAACAGAAGTACTGGTTCGATTTCGTCGAGGACGCCTTCGAGGTCGGGTTCAACGCCTACGTGGACGTGGCCAAGAACAACAAGCCCGCATACCTGCAGGAGAAAGCGCTCGTGGATTTCTTCGCGTCGAAGGCCGGCGAGGTCAGCAAGCGGATCGGGAGGAAGATTCAGCTCGAACGCCAGAAGCCCTACACCGGCACGCACAACGCCGGCTACACGGAGTGCCAAGAGTTCTACGGCGCGATCACGCTCGACTCAAAGGAGCCGCTCGGCAAACAAATCGTGACGATGCTGGACGTCGCGATCCGTGGCGTCGGCAACAAATGGGACGACGTGATCATCCCCGGCATGGACTTCGTTGTGATCGAAAACACCCTCGGCAAGTTCGGCAAACGCGTTGAGGATTTCAACGCCGTCCCGCGCTACGTGCAGCCGTTGGTGGGGAGGAGCCTGTAAAGGGAGTCTCGCGCAAAGACGCAAGTCGCAAAGAGAAGACCCTGGTTCTCCAGACCTTCGCGGCTTCGCGGCGTGCTGCCAGAGAATCCTCAGAACTTCGCCCCACGGATTCAGGGCAACCACGGATTGATGCCCGGCTGTTCAAGTCTCGTCATCCGTCTTGTCACGAATCGAGAGTGGAGAGACGCGGCCACGCTCGCAACGAAGAATTGCTTCGCCCACTGCGAATCATCAAGACTACTGAGTTAATGCCGTTTTGACTTGCTGTCGTTCAGGACGCCCCTGTCTTGAATACCTCGAGCCAGAATGCTTGCTGAGCTGCATCTATTTTCCCTACCAGTTTTTCCTTGCCTTGCTCCGTGATTGTTATGGTCGAAAGGGTGCCACATGAACACGACGCTATCTCGACTTGGATAATCGGTCCTAGCTAGATCTTTTCCGAGTTGATTTAGACCTTTAAGGTAAGTCAGGTCGCAACCCCGAACAGCCTTTGAGAACATTTCGAGGTTCATTCCGAACCACTGTGCAACCCGCCTTTTCGCTGCCGGGCGACCAAGAGCATAGCTCTCACATTTCTCGCAGAAAGGTGTATTCACTCCGTGCCACCCACCAGCGACCCCTACCAGTGCTAAGAATACAATCGCAAACATTGCAAGAAGCGAGTTCATCTTTCCCACGAGAAGGCTTCGAGCATGGGAAGGTTTTGGAACTTGGTGTGGTCTGAGGAATACACCAGGTTCTTCCTTCACGAACTCCACAACGAAAGACGCAGCCTGATTTTCATATCGACCGAGGAGCGTTGTAGGGGCAGAGTTACGATCTACTAGTTCAAACCATCTTGCTGTTTCCATATCTTTTGGGTCGAATAGAGCGGCCGGCGCGACTAGCACCGGCAAGAGGCAAGACGCGGTGATGATTGTTGAAAGCAAAAAGGCGACTTTCTTGTTTCGCACCTTTCCCATCCACTGAATTGCCGACGCGCCATAAAAAACTGCCCCACCTCCACCAAAACAAGCTGCAATCCATGCAAGAAAAAGCGGCATGCCGAATACTGCCGAAGCGGGGACTAACTCCCACCGATGTGCCCAGGACCAAAAGACGCATGTTACGCCACCCAGAGCCAGCCCGACTATGAAGCCGACGATAGTCAAGACCGGTGCGATCAGCGATACGATGAGCGTCACTGAGAAGACCCGGAGCGGGGATCCGACGCGCCCGCTCAATTCGCAACCCAAGGTTTCCGCCGTCGCAAACGGATCAATCGCCGAACCGCTAACAACTACGGCTGGTGGGATATCGCCCCGCGTTGGTGCGCCGGGGCAATTTCCTGATGGCATCGATCCATCGCTCGGCTTGAGAGCTAGAGTACGTTGTGCGCTCAAGAAAGTTTCGAAAGGATCAATGGAACGCCGAGTGGGCGACTCGTTTTCTTTTCCCAAACCTGATTTTCGGGCCTTGGTAGGCGGACTCCACGCGAAAAGCGCTTGCCCCTCAGTTGCTGGAACGTCAAGGACTATTTTCGATTTCGTCTTTGGTGCGTTCACTTTCAGACGCAAGCTATTGGGGTGTTTTCGTACTGATATGCATTCGTCAGCGCTGCTTCGGGGAATAATGATGTCTCCTACTAGAATCTTTGTGCCGTGTAGTCGCATTTCGCTGCTAGTCAGAGTCACAATGATTTCTTCGGGCTTTAGAAATCCCTCGCGCGTCGCTTTGAATCTGTAATTGTCACCTGCTGCGCCGGGCACCATCGGATGCTGTGAATGCTGGTCGGATGTGGTGGGACTTACCGTTCCGGGCGCGGCAACAACGGGCCGCGATTGTTGTTGTCCCATCTTTGGCGGTGGCCCGACTACCAATGGCTTCAACAGCGGCCCTGGAACGACCAGATCCTGCTGACAGGTCGGACACTGAACCTTCATGCCTGCCGCAGATTCATCAATCAAGATGTGCTGGCCGCACTTACTACAGTGGAAGGACATATCCGCCATAGCTAACACCTCTTCCTACGTTGATCAGGCCTCACGCGCCCATGACGCTGATGCTGGCCACGTCGCTCCATTGGCCGACACGTTCGTCGTTGAGGCGATAGATGCCGCGATATTTCCAGGTGGCGCTGGCACCGGCAGCGGGCAGATCGGCGGTGTCGAGATAAACGGCCAAACGGCGAGAAGTGTGCCGTCATGGAACGGGATTTAGAACGAGCACTGGAACGGAAGCAAGCGAAATGTTTCGCGAATTTCTGGGGTGAGGCGTTTCCGCAAGCTGCAGCTTGGTTTGCGAGGAGTTGCTCAAGAGCAAGCGCGCAGGGGTGTAGATTACCTGATACGGAAAGTTGCTCGCCAGAAAACGGCGCGCGTGACGAGAAATCTTGCGCCAAGTCAGGGGGTTTTTCCGGATCTGAATGATCGCTGCTTCGATGTCCCGCACGAAGTAATCGCCCAGCCCCTCGCCTTGATCGTCATAGTAACGGGCCGAATCGAGGTATTCCTGCTCGGCGGGCGGATAGAACTCGAAGGTGGTCACTTCTTGCGGTTGCGGACGCGGCGCATCACCACGTCACCGGGAATGCATTTGACCTTGCCCGATTTGATCTCTTCCAGGCGTCGTTCCGCTTCGGCAGCCCATAAAGCGTCGATCTCCCGTTGGTCGGGTTTTTCGTCCAGACTCTCCAGGAGGTCATTAGCCAGGAGCGCTCGTGCAGAATGTGGGAGGGAGAGCGCCTCTCTGCGCAGTGTTCGCACATCAACTGTGGTCGAAGCCATGACAAACTCCTAACAGAGGATCATTGGAGAATCAAGCGCAGCATGCTCCGCGGCGTCGGCAACCAATGGGACGACGGGCCCGGCCTCGATTTCGTCGGGATCGAGAACACCTTGGGCAAATTCGGCGAACGCGTCGAGGACTTCAACGGTGCCCGCGTTACGTGCAGCCGTTGGTGGGGACAGGTTGACAAATGACTTTCTCGCAGGTTGACAATTGGTTGCGAATTCCTAGTTTCGCTTCGTGACGAGTCAGGAGCGAATTCTGCGGTTGTTGCGCGGGAAACAGGCGGTGACCAGTTCGGTTCTGTGCCGCTTGCTCGGGGTGTCGCGACAGGCTCTCAGCAAGCATCTCAAGCCGTTGATCCGCGAGGGGAAAATCGTCAAACAGGGTTCGACGAAAGCGGCGAGCTACCGGTTGGCCTCTCGTGCCACGAAGCCGTCGCCGACTCGTTCGGTCACCAAGATTTGTCGCCTGGAGGGCCTTCAGGAGGACGCAGTCTTTCGCGAGCTGTCACTCCGACTGAATCTGACGCGACAACTGAGCGAACCCGCGCGCCGGATCGCTGGCTACGCATTTACCGAGATGCTGAATAACGCCATCGAACATTCGCGATCGGACCGCTGTCACATCCGCGCGAGCGTAGACGCCTACGATTTCCGCTTCGAAGTTCGCGATTTCGGCATCGGCATTTTCCATTCGATCCGGACCAAGTTCGGCTTGCCGGACGAACCGGCTGCCGTGGCCGAGCTATTGAAGGGCAAAACCACGACCATGCAAGAGCGGCACACTGGCGAGGGGATATTCTTCACGTCCAAGGCGGCCGACCGCCTTTCCTTTCGCTCGCATCGAACGACGCTGTTATTCGACTCGCGCAAACAGGACGTGCTCCTCCGAGAGAATCGGTTTCTCCGCGGCACGGACGTGGACTGTGTCATCAGCCGTCGCTCCAGGCGCGACCTGAATGAGATCTTTCAGCAGTACGCGCCCGAGCAATTCGACTTCCGTTTCGAGCGAACGAAGGTCCAGGTGCGCGTGCTCCTCAGCAACTGCGTCTCCCGCTCGGAGGCCAGGCGTTTGGTGAACGGATTGGACAAATTCCGGGAAGTCAGCCTGGATTTCGGCGGCGTCGAGATCCTGGGGCAGGGATTCGCAGACGAAGTATTCCGCGTCTTCCTCGTCGCTCACCCGCACGTGAGCATCCGCGTCGAAAAGCTGCGTCCGTCGCTCGCTCCGATGGTGCAGCACGCGGTTGACGAATCAGCCAAGCATAGGTTGACAATTGGTTGACGAATGCGGACTCCATACGAAAGATCCGCCGGCCACCAGATCGTCACGATGCTCTACATCGCCATCCGCGGTGTCGGCAACACACGGGACGACGTGATCATCCCCGGCCTCGATTTCGTCGTGATCGAGAACACCCTCGGCAAGTTCGGCACACGGGTCGAGGATTTGAACGCCGTCCCGCGCTACGTGCAGCCACTGGTGGGGAAGGGCATGTAGCAGGCGCGCCCTATCGAGCTCCAAGAACCGAACGACCATGAAACCTTATCAGGTTGGTCATGGACACCAACGTGCTCGTGGCAGCGTTTCGGTCCGACATGGGCGCGTCGTTCAAGCTCTTGAGTCTGGTGGGTGACCCGCGCTGGGAGTTGAACGTCTCCACGCCGCTCTCCGTGCTGGACGCGCGCGATTACCACGAGATGAAAGCCCGAGGCGTAAAGTTTCACGGCGAACCCCGGCAAGAATCCTAGGGCAAGATGGTTGTCTTCGAAGATCTGTACGGCAACAAGTGGGATCTAGTGGAATCGAAAGAAACAGCCACCGGCGTTTGAAGCCCAGCGCCGGTAAGATTACTCGCCGTACTTCGCCGATTTCTCTCGAACAACTGCCGGCTCGGGCAGCGGACGCACGTGTGAGAGATCGCGGGACGCTACAGGGCGCACCTGCTTCGTTTCGAGAGTGACAACGGCTACCGTTCGCCCGGTCAGAGTCATGAACTCCACTTCGTACGCCTCGCCATCCTTATGCACGTGCACGACCGTCCCCACATCGCCCGCCTGCAACCCTTCAGCGGCGACATCCTCCGTTAGCACCACGCAATCGTGTTCCTTCATCATGGCTCAACCTCCAGAGGATACGCGGTAATCAAGCGCGGCGCAACTTCGCCTTTGTCCAATTGCCACACGCTCCGCACGCGCGGGCGACGACCATCAGGGCAGCGCAACTCGCCCTCCACCTCAAATCGCGGGCCATGCCCGGTCTCCCGCGTGCGCGTCACTTCGCAGGTTTGCGCCTGTTCACGGAATGCTTCGGCCAGTTGCTCCCATTCCTCGACCCGGAATCCGAACTCAATGAAGAATCGCGCCTTGCTCGCGCCGTACCGGTGCGTCAGGTTCAGCAGGTAATCCACGACTTTCTCGCGCTCCACCAAGACCCGGCTCGCATTCGGCAGCTTCATCGGCACAGCGCATCGTACCGGGCGACTGGCTCGATGTCGAGTAAACGGCTGACCGATGATCTCCCGTGCGGCGTAAAGTTTCACGGCGAACCCCGGCAAGAATCCTACTGCAAGGTGGTGGTCTTCGAAGATCTGTACGGCAACAAGTGCGATCTAGTGGAATCCAAAGAATTAGCCACCGGCGTTTGAGGAAGCACTTGCGTTGTTTCAAGCGCAACCAGCAGCTCGGCGTCGAAGTCAGGGCCTCGGATTTGAATCCAAGACTTCGTTCCGTTTGAGCATACCGTTGACTTCGTGGATAGAATTCTGGCGAAGAAGTTTGCCGACTTGTGCTTCGATTGTCGCGCGGAGCGGTCCGCTTGTAGATTTGAAGCCGAGGATGCGGGCAACCGCTACCGGGATTTCTCGTCTGCCAGCACCATAAGATGAATCGATCAATGCAAGGATCGCTGCGCGGATTTCAGTAGGTGGTAGCATATCGGGCCTTCGGAGACTTGCTGAATCAGCATTCTCGCGATTTCGAACCTGAACTTTAGCGGCGGGCATTGCCAGGCAGCCACTTTCGCGGATGCATTTCTTTGTCACGATTAGCGAGCGTATGCCGCGAGCTACTGCATCTTGAATGCGGTTTCCTGCACGCTGAAAGCCCCAGAGGTCACGAACGCGCACAAGGATCTCATCTTCGTGAATTGGCCCTTCCTGTTCCACAATCCGAACGAGAATACTTGAAATGTCCTTCGTGGACATGTCGCCCGGGTCCTGCATCTTCGGCACTTCAAAACGAGCCTGTTTATATGGAATTGCGAGTTCGGTGAGTCCTTTGTTTTCCAATTTCAATACAGTCTCTCGCTCAATCCCATCTTCGGATTCAACCGTGGCTGTCAAACTAACCGAAAACTCCTCGTCGCTGTCGATTTCCTTGAGAGCTAATTTCGCGCGTTCAATCGCCTCTGCTACCTTGCGCAGTTGCTCCGCTGGTCTCTGAAACCAATCGGTGCTCCAAATCCTATGAATAATCCAGCCGTGATCTTCCAAAACCGCTTGACGTAGTCGATCCCGGTCTCGCGCGGACCGCGAAGAGTGATAGGCAGCCCCATCGCATGTCAGCGGGCGGTCAAAACCGGCCACGTAGGGGCGGATCAAAACCGGCCACTTTGAGGGGGCAAAAAGTCATTGCCCGTATCTTCCCGGATCGGGGATTTGCGGGGGATGAACCAACTCAAAGTGCACGAACAACAAACGATTATTGCCCTACACCAGC
>Ga0187892_10011964_pt1 | contig 10467 bp, 6 predicted proteins | sample MA1701073metaG_FD_139345 | JGI IMG/M metagenome (GOLD analysis project Ga0187892, IMG submission 139345) | Bio-ooze microbial communities from a basaltic lava cave in the Kipuka Kanohina Cave System on the Island of Hawaii, USA - MA170107-3 metaG ...
CATCCATTGGATTGATTAGACGAACGTTGGGGAAATCAAGTAACTGTATTAAGTCCTTGTCTGAGCTAACAACAACAAATTCAGTTTTTTCCTCCAATGATGCGACCTGGATAAATCCAGCAACCAAATCATCAGCTTCAAGATTATTTCCAGCAAGAGCTACAATTGATGTATTTTCACGGATAAGGTCTTCAAACTCATTTACGTGACGTTTAAACAGTTGGTATCTCGCCTGTTCGGCGGGTGTCATTTTTTGTCGCCGATTGCCTTTATATAGCTTTTTTGAGATGCATTGTTCTGACTTCGTATAGTCTATTCTCCAGCTTGGACGATCAAACGCCATTACAAGCTTTTTTCTTGGTTTAAACTCTACAAAATATTTGTTAAGTGTTATTAATGCTGTATGGCTAGCAAGACCGGCAACTGTCGAACTATCTTCATTTTTGTGAGCGTAAAAGTTACGATATAGGACATTACTAATGTCGAAAATTAAATAGTCACATGCCATTATTCGTACCTGCTGTCAGCAGAATCAGACATTCGCTCTTCCATTCTGTCAGCGATGTCTCTCAACAACAAAGCAACCCATTTTTGGATAATTTGTTCGTCATCAGCTCCCGTAACACCGTTTTCCTTTAGGTATATCACAAATGCATCATTCCAATCAAGTTCAACACGAACGCCACTATTTGTTTCGGTAAATCCTATAACATCAACCCAAGGCTCTGATGATTTTTTTATTTCATTGATATACCTAGTTCGCGCTTTCTTGTTCCGTTCTAGTTCGACGAGTGCTTCTTGATGCTTTCGTTGTTGTTCACTTTTTAGTTCTTCAAGAACTTGTTCACGAACAGCATTAACTAGTTCTGGGTCTACTGGTTTTGTTTTTCTCGTTGTCATGATTGTGGCAATACATAAAAAGATAGATTCTTTAGTGGAAACATCAGAATTCCTCTTTGCCCTATTTGGAAATATCCTTCGGAGTTCTGCTTAAATAGAGCAAGAAGGATTTTTATTGGGTAGTTAAATGTGAATTGTGTTTTCTCTCCACCAGCTAACGATTCTAGTTTGTTTGTTAATGTATATTTCAGCGTATCTTTATTTACATCTGCTATTTCGAACGTAACTTGATCATTAGCAGATCCTATTGCGACCGTTTCACTATTCATCATCGCTGACTGGCCCCGTTGAAGAATAACAACACTCTCGCTGTTGAGTTTGACTTGTGTTTTTAATGCATCGTTTATTTGACGAGGCGCTTTAATCGTTGTTGGGTTAGCGCAACGATAATCAATCTTAATGTTGTTACCTTTTAGAATTAGTGAGCGAACAAAGTTGTTATCATCTGTTGGTTTTGTTACCTCAGCTTCCAAAGTCAAGTTGTCTTGGCTTTTAGCTGTTTCATATCTTGCAATGAATGTATCTATTCGGTTTAGTCCAACACCACCAAAGGAGAAATCAGGGATGTTTTCTGTTGTTAGCAAAACAACCGTTCTGTCATCATTTATACCCCTGACAACGTTAGATTCAATGCTAACATCATCAATTCCTACAGTTCTTGCTAGTTGAGCAACTGAGGCGATATAAGAAACAACATCGTCGTTTAATTTTACCAATCGTGGCCATTGTTGTTCTGTTTTTGACATTTTTGTTTCCTTTTATTAGTCAGTGGTACTTTATGTTATTTTGGCAAGGAAGTCAACCGTTGTTTGAACTATGTTGTGTGATTCTATAATCGGCCGACCAACAACAATGTAGTCAGAACCATATTTTATTGCCCGTTCTGGGGTTGTAACAGCTACATGACGATCAGTTCGGTCATCTATTCTTCTAATACCAGGAGAAACGATTATTGTTTCAGGAAATTGTTCACGAACAACAGCAATCCGTAATCCAGAAGCAATAACTCCTGTGCATCCTGCCTTTATTGCGTTGGCGTTTTCGTGGCTAAATCTAGCAACATCAACATCTGAAAGTGCAGATGTTGATAGTTTAGAACAAAACAGAAAGTCTATTTCATCATTTCCGAACCTTGCAGCCTTTACTGTTTCTTCATCTCCCTGAAGTGTTATAAATTTAAGATATGGCAACGCTTTAATCGGAATATTTTTGATTGTTGCTTCAACAGTTGAAGGGGTATCATTGAGTTTTAGGTCAAGAAAGATGTTACACTGTCTTGTGTTAAGCCACTCAACAAACTGTATTCCCTCACGTATAAACAACTGCCACCCAACTTTAAAGAAGTTAACAGTCCCTACCAACGTATTAACAACACCTTTTGCTTGTTCAGCTGTGGGAACATCAAGGGCAACAATAAGAGGATTTTTTATTTTTACCATATTAAAACTCCAATAATGAATCAATAATAAGACTTTGTTTAGATGGTGCTACCTTATCGATTGCTTTAAGGATATTCAACAGTGGTTTATCAACTAAACGTTCAATATGCGCATCCTTATCAATTTCAAACTGATCAAGGAACCATTGTGGTACCTGTTCAATGTCAACAGGAATAGCAATGCTTTTGAATCCATCAACCTTTGTTTTAAGATAGAATACTTTAATCTTCATTCCTGTATTAATCGGTATGCTTTGCTTATCATTAAAAGTTTCAAGACATTTGTTATAGAACATACCTGCCGCTACATGACCTGGAAGTCGTGTGTTAGGATCTTTGTTATGTTTAATAACATATGCTTCAATTCCTTTTATCCCTTTTGGCAGTCCTATTTTCATTATGTCTGTTGTTTTTTGTAAGTCCTCTTTGTATTGGACAATGTCTTTAGCAATAACATCCCAATTTTCACCTTTTAACAAACGTTCAATGAATCTGTTTAGGTCTTTTGCTATTTCTCTTGGTAGTGTTGTTTTCTTTGTGTCAATTCCCATAATCTTCATCTTGTCAACTGACTTCCCCTCAACATTAACAACATGAAGAATGTATCGTTTCTTATCAACGAATATCCCACAGTCTGAAACAAGCTCTCGACCTGTTTTAATTAGACTATCAAACCCGGGTAGGCACAAGAACGTCTCCCTCATAAATTCAGGGAACGATTCATTAACAACACTTGCAACTGCATCAGCAACTTTTATTGCTTCTTGTTCATTGTCAGTAAATGTCTTGAAGTAACTCGAATCGGTGTTGTGTACCAACAAGCCATTTGCATAAAACGTATGCGTATCTTCAACTTCAATGTCATACACGTAGTCGTCGTATGGTATTTCTTCAACTTTTGTTGGTGTAATTAAGACATACCCCGATTGTTCCAAACAATGTTGTGTGTTCCGATTTAGTGAAGATGATGTTGATGGTATTGACGCCATTAATAATAAACAGTTTACATTATTGATTCCAATTTCAGTTGGCTTAATAGTTACTAGTCCTGGTGTTTTTATTTTGGTATTTGCATATCCTATTAATGAGTGATCTTCCGTCACATCAACATAACGGAGATTTCCTACCCAAACACGATACATCTTTTTGTCTGACTTGTGACGCATCACGTACTTAATTTGTTTAAATTCATTTGTCGTTGTTGTGGGGTTATAGGTAAGGACGCTTGAATCATTATTACTATATTGTCTATCACCAATCGTGTAAGAAACATCCTGAAAAAGATTTTTAATTTGTAAAGGACCGTTTAACGTTTCGATAACTGTAGTGCCAGCAACCGAGTCTCCATAAATGATTGATTCTCCGGTAAAATCATATTCACCCGTTAACACTTGATTGACTTTAGCGCATTGGTGTTGAAGAATCATTCGTCCTGTTCCAGTTGTGCTCTCTCCCATACGAAGGTCAAAGAATCTGAAGAAACCATTTGTGAGTGCGCCATAAAAACTATTGAGTTTTATTTTGTACACATATTGTAGTCGGTTATAATAGTCTGCAGTTAGTTTGTCTTTTGCCTCACTTTTCTTTTTTTGATACTCTTTTCGTTGCATGTACCAGTCTTCTAAAATAGAAGGAATAATTCCTTTACTTGTTTGGTCAAATACAGTTCCAAATCCACTAACAGCCCAGTTTTGTTTTTTAAAGATTTCACGCCACTGTTCAGCTGTATGTCTTTCTTTTTGTTGTGTGTCTTCATGTGTGAATGTTAGTTCAACGAGTGAACGTTTTGCTATTTGTTCAGCAGCGTTTACTTGTTCATCAAATTGCCCTCGAATCATCTCAGGACTTATGTTAATTGCACGAATGGAACATGGATATAGTGAATTGACATCAACAGACCCAAACCACTTGTGCATTCCAACCTTTGGTTCAAGGACTGTTGCGCCCTGAATTCTGTCTTCCTCATCAAAGTCGATGTTGTTATCATTGACAATTAGCCCGCCCAGCTTATGGTGGCAATAGTTTATTGTAGCATATTCAGCTAACTTTAATGTTCCTGTTATGTGTTTAGCCAGTCCACCCGACAAGTGATACATTTGATTTGCAAGTTCAATGTATGCAAGACGCTCCTCAAACCCTTTTAAGATTTCTGTATCACGAAGATTGTATCGAACAAAATATGGAAAATCCCTTTGATACAAATCGGTTAGTGACCCTTGGTATGTTAGTTTAGGTAGTTCCGGAAGAACTTCTTCAGCAATAGCTTCCAATTTATATGATGGTCGTTCTGCAACCTCGTATTTCTTGAATATTTGCAGATAGTCTAATTCAAACCTTCCTGAAAGGTCAAGAACTTCGTGTTCGATGTTTAGTATATTAACTTTACGATATTGAGGTGACCTGCCTTCTGGGAACGATAACATGTTAAAATATTTCCTTCCCAATATTAATTGCAGGCGTTTTCCAATGTATGGTAAGTCAAACAGTTGTGAGTTCCAACCAGATAGCACATCACTATCTTCAATTTCGGTTAGCAACATTAGTAACAGTTCCTTTTCGCTGCGACAAAACTGAATATCAGTGGTGACTGGCGTTTTAGGAAGTGGTGTTATATCATTGATTTTGTTGAAAAAAGTAGGTGGTCCTTGTCCTGGTTCGTATTCAAAGCCTTCTGGTGGAACTGTAAGAACAACAAACTTTTGTTCCCATTGATGATATAGTGCAACGGAACAAATCTCTGCATATGGATTTTCTATACTTGCATAACCAATCTGTTTATTAAACGCAACTTCAATGTCAAAAAATGTTACATTGAGTTTTGGAGCAGGGAGTCCATAATAATGCTCCGATATAACTTTCAATTCAGGTGGAATGTCTGATTCAAATACATCAACACCTTTTCTTTTTAACTGATCCCGCTTTTGGTTGAATAAGAAGGAATTGCGAAACGTAAGTTGTTGAAGTTTATCTCCGTAAATGTTGTTATATTCACCTGTTGGTGAATGGATGTAAAAATTGTAGGGTGCAGGAAATGTGCTTGTTTCTCTTCCTTTTTCTGTTCTTTCCCACACCAAGACTTCATCTTTTATTCTAATTGCTGAAATGTAGCTCATTTTTATTCTCTTATATGTGTCATAACCGGCACTTTGTTTTTAGTTCTGTGCCTACCATGTGAACTAATATTTTCACCCCCTTTTTGAAAATATCAAACGAATATACATCACAATGAGTAAATATACAACAGGTATTTTAGTGACTCGTCATAAATACCCATAACCAAATTACATCAATGTAGTTAGACATCGAGGAGTCGAGAACCATGGCGATAACAATTCCACCAAAAGGTGACGCTAGCAAGAAGATTGGGGCATTCTTTACACCGCTTTCGGTTGTTGCCCAAGAAATTCCAAACATGACGGTAAAGGTCATTGAAGGAGGGTTTTGGAATGCTGATAAAGTATATACTGAATTTGTAGGCGGAAGTACACCAACAATTGTAGCACCAAGTTCAAATGCCAAGTTGGTTGTTGTTGCGTTAAATGGAAACGGTCTGTTGCAGTTGTTTGATGGAGCGGCAGCCGCAAATCCACAACTTCCAACAATTCCAACTGATGTTCTTCCTTTGGCGGCAATATTTGTAGCTTCAACATCAACAGCAATCACACCTTCAGCAATTTTTGACCTACGACCTTTATTCATGGTTAGTACTGAAGAAGTTCAGAATCTTCAACAAGAGCTTGCTAACCGACCAACACTAGCTGATATAAACCTTCTACTTGCAAACAAAGCTGATGTAGATGGAACACCTAATACAACGTTTACGATGAATAAGGACTTTGTTGCAGGTGCACCGACAAACAATGTTCTGTTTGCTGTTAAGCGTGGTGGTCTTAATGAAGTTAGCATACGGTGGAATGAGGCGGCAGATCAGTGGGAGTTTACAAATGATGGTACGACATTTGACGCTATTGGTTCAACAGGGTTCCCCGCTCACACACATGTTGTCGCTGATATTACCAATTTTAATGTAGGTGTTGATGCTCGTTTGGCGGCATCAAGTGTTGATATTCATTCTGATGTTTCTGTTGTTGGTGTCGTTAATGGCCATGTTCTTGTTTATAATGGTACTTTGGGTTTGTTTAAGAACCGTGCACTAGTCCCAGCAGACGTTGGTATTGTTCCTTCAGATTTTGCTCTTGCCATGCATACACATAACATTATTGATGTTATTGGACTTCAGGTTGCACTCAATGGAAAGTCGGATGTTGGTCACAATCATGATATTGTTGACCTTAATGATTTTGTTAGCTTGGCTCCTGTTAATCGTCATGCATTATTGTATAATGGGACGAGTCAAACATACGAAAATAGGTTTATAGTTAAGTCTGACGTCAACAACTTTGTTGAAGCTGATTATGTTCATGTTACTGGTAATGAAACCGTTGCTGGGATGAAAACATTCACAAGTCTGGCAAAGTTTAATGTTGGTGTTGACCTTATGGGAGCTGACCTAATAACAGGCGACTTGCACGTAGGTGGAATTACGGGTGGTGATTTGGGTCTTGAGATTGTCCGCACCCCTAGTGCCAATGCTTTGTTGTTCTGGGATGAGACAAGCCAACAGTGGATGGCTGGGACCGTAGGTAATGTTTCTCCAATCGTTGAAGCTGGAACGTTTGCACCACTAGTTCACACACATGTTAAAGCGCAAATAACAGACTTTGTTGAGACCGATTATGTTCACACATTTGGTGTAGAAACAGTTGGTGGTAACAAAACATTTACTAATAATGTAACGGTTGGTGGTATTTTAACAGTAACAGGTGCGAATACAGTTCTCACGGACCTCACAGTTAGTGGTTCATTAACGGTTACAGGTGCAACAACTTCTTTATTAACAACACAACTATCAGTAGAGGACTCTGTGATTGTTATTAACTTTGGCCAGCCTCAAACAGATGCTGGTTTCCAAGTTGACCGTGGCGCTGACCCAGATGCATTATTATTCTGGAACGAAACATCTGACACATGGCAGATTGGAGTAATTGGTAATGTTGCAACGGTTTCTACGTTTGGTCATGTCCATATTTCAACAGACGTTACTGACTTTGCTGCTCGTGTAACAACTGAACTAAACAACAATCAACTTGATGATCTTGGTGATGTTGTTTACCTTGGGTCACCATTGAGTGGTCAGTATCTTCGTTATAACTTTGCACTGGTAAGATGGGAAAATGTGTTCCCAGTTGTTGCTGATATTACTGACTTCCCAGCAGGCGTTACAGCGCAGTTGGCGTTGAATAATGCTGATGCGCTGGCAGATATCTTCTATGTTGGTGCACGTGCTAATCGTCACGTTCTTATATTTGATGGTGTTGATAGCCGATTTGAAAACCGCTTACTTGTTAAAGCGGACGTTAGTGACTTTGTTGAGACAGATTATGTATTAACAGGCGGTAGCGTTGCTCAGATTGTAACAGGCATTAAGACATTTACAACTGACATGTTTATTGGTGGTAGTCTTGTTATTACCGGCGACTTAACCGTAAATGGCGTTAATACGATCGTTAATACAACAACATTAACTGTTGAGGATAATCAGGTTGTATTGAACTCTGGTGAGGTTGGTGCTGGTGTAACGGCTGGTATATCTGGACTGTTAGTTGAACGTGGTACACTAACTGATGCGCAAATATACTTTGATGAGGCATCAGATAAGTGGCGTGTTCATAATGGAACAGCCGCTTTTGATATAAGTTTGCTTGGTCATACACATGTTTTGAATGATATTACGGATGTTTTCGTATCTGCAACGGAGGTTAACTTCCTTGCTGGTGTTACATCAAACATCCAAACACAAATCAATGGCAAGGTGGCAAAAGCTGGTGACACGATGACAGGTGCATTGGTTATGCCTGTTGGTTCTCCTGGTTTCCCATCGCTCACGTTTACAGGTGATACAGATACAGGTATCTACAGTAGTGGTCCTAATGCAGTTAGTGTTGCTATTGGTGGTGTTCAAAAAGTCCTTTTTGATGGTTCCGGTATAACAGTATTCAGTTCATTTATATCTGGTACACCTGGAATGGCGTTGGAGGCTATTTTTGGTCTTGGAACAGGTGTTTCATTCCCTGGTCCGGGTATAATGGACCTGGTAGTTGGTGGCGTACCGTTGATGACATTCGGTCCAGGACCTACCGTATCAATGTCAGTGCCATTTTCTATAACTGCTGACTTGGATATGAATGGGTTCAAGATTATTGATCTTGGGACTCCAACACTAGCAACTGACGCGGCAACAAAGGGATATATTGATGCGCATGCTGCTGACTTTACACTTCATTTGACACCAGCCCAGGATAATTTTCTTGATGACATTCAAGCGGCAGGAACAGGGATTGTTGTTAAGTCTTCTGTGACCAATGATGGTGTAACAAGAACATTAGTAAGTACATCAGGTAATATTACAATAACCAATCCAGATGGTGTTGCTGGCAACCCAGACTTTAATCTGGTTAATGTTGGTGTTCCGGTTGCAAGTTCGTTTGTTAAGATTACAACAGACACGAAGGGACGTGTAAGTGCAACAACACCAGTTGTAGCAGGTGATATTACACCACTTGTTGACGCCACATATGTAAATGTATCTGGTGATACAATGACTGGTGCATTAGCAATGAGCAGCAATAAGATTACTGGTCTTGCTTCTGGAACAGTATCAGGTGATGCGTTGCATTTTGGTCAAATTGGTGCTCAAGTTCAAGCATGGGATGCGGACCTTGACGCTCTTGCTGGTATCATAGCAACGGGTTTCCTTGCGAGAACGGGTGCAGGTACAGCAGCAGCAAGAACATTAGTGAGTGCATCAGGTAATATTGTAATAACCAATCCTGCTGGTGTCCTTGGTAACCCAGACTTTGATTTAGTAGCAGTTCCACCTAACCCATTTGTTAGTGTGTTTGCTAGATTTACAACTGATACAAACGGTCGTATTATTGGAGCAACACCTATTGTAACAGGTGACATTACAGCACTAGTTGATGCAACATACGTAAATGTATCTGGTGATACAATGACCGGTTTCTTGACGTTAAATGCAGATCCAACAGCACTATTCCATGCTGCTACTAAGCAGTATGTAGATACAAGAGTTCTTGATAATCTTGCGGACGTTATTATTGCTGGTTCTGTTACTGGACATATCTTACGATATAACGGTACAAACTGGGTTAACATTGCACCTATTCTTGATCATCTTACAGATGTGACGATTGCTGGTCCAGTAACTGGTGATCTCTTGCGGTTCAATGGTCTTCAATGGGTTAATGTTGCAACATCAGGTGTTACAGAGTTTGTACACACAACAGGTGCTGAAGTAATTGGTGGTGCAAAGACATTCTCCGATTTAGCAACGTTCAGTAGCAATGTTGTTGTAAATGGTGACTTGACCGTTCAGGGCACAACAACAACAGTTAATTCCAACACGGTAAACATTGGTGACAATATTATAACACTTAATTCAGATGAGGTAGGTGCACCAACACAAGATGCTGGTGTTGAAATTGAGCGTGGCACCAGTATTAATGCAAGATTGCATTGGGAAGAAACAGGTTCAGATGCAACATCTCATTGGGAAGCTGGATTAGTTGGGTCGTTGCTTCCAATCTCACGTGTTGGCGATATGAATTATCAGCTACAGTCTGGCACAGGAGGCGCGGGGTATACAACAGGATTTAGCTTTATCACACCAGCTGCTGGTAAGGCGTCGTTGATGGTATTTGTAAATGGTATTAAGCAGGTTGAAGGTGCAACAAAAGCATATACGATTACAGCACCAAATTCGGTAACGTTTACTGTTGGTAATGAACCTGCACTTGGTGATGATGTAGAATTCTATGGAATTTAATTAATAGAGGAACAAAAAATGGCTGTAACTAGACCACGTGGTGAACAATTAAATATAACGAGCGTTGCTCAAGAGTTAAGCGGTACACCATCTGCGATAACAATATTAGCGAAGGAGTAGCATCAGATCCAGGAGCAACACAAGCACTTTCAGAATCGTTTTTACCAATAGCTAGAGGCGGCACTCTGTTAGGTGGATTAGATATATGTTTTGAAGATCCATA
>Ga0187892_10011965_pt1 | contig 10467 bp, 15 predicted proteins | sample MA1701073metaG_FD_139345 | JGI IMG/M metagenome (GOLD analysis project Ga0187892, IMG submission 139345) | Bio-ooze microbial communities from a basaltic lava cave in the Kipuka Kanohina Cave System on the Island of Hawaii, USA - MA170107-3 metaG ...
CAGGCGATGGTCCGGGATGCTCAGCCGATCACGTTCCGGCGCGTTGCCAACTCCGCCCGCGTCTCCCGGTCATGGCTCTACCGAGAGCCTCAGATCCGCGCCGAGATCGAGCGTCTCCGCCAATCGCCACACCGCTGCGGGCCGACCGGTCGGCCCGCTCAGCGGGCCACCGCCGACTCCCTGCGGCAGCAGCTCCACGTCTACCGCGATGACATCGCCCGGCTGCAAGCCGAGAACCGCTCGCTCAAGGACCAGCTCGCCCGCCAGCTCGGAGCGATGCGGGCGGCATCGGTCACCAAGCGCTCCTGACCCCCGGTCGAAGACATGTCCCTGACTGCCAAACCGATCGTGACCAACAAGGGCGCGGTCTCGATGATCCCCACCGACGTTCCGCTGTCGTCCCATCGCCGCCCGACCTCGCCGACCGTCAGCGCGGTGAAGATGCTCCGGCGGCCGGAGGGAACTATCGCCGGCAAACAAACGCGGCGACCTCTGTCGTGACGTGGAGGTTCCCCTGCCGTGCGATGGTGGCTGCGGCCTTGCTTCGGGCGGTGTTGAGGACGTCGTCCCAGGTGGCGCTCGGCGCGATGAGCGTATCGAGGTCCGGGTCCTGCTGGGTGTCGACCCAGGCGACGATTGGGTCGACCTCGGTGATCTCCAAGTGGCCCGTCCTGACATAGGACTCCACGCTGGAAAAGGTGTCTGGCAACTCCGCTGCAGCCTGGTCGGCATCGAAGGGATTGCTGAGGAAGGGCCCTTCGATGTTCTGACCGCGAACGTCGCAGATCGCCCACCGCACGAGTTCCCGCAGCTCGCGAAGGTGTTCACGGCCGAGGGTTGTCACCAAGGCCGACCCGTGGTCAGCTCGAAGGACGCGCTGCGTTTCGGCAAGGGCGGCCGACCTGTCGGGTACGTGGTAGAGCATGTGCATCAGGAGGGCCCACATCCACCGCGTGATCGCGAATCGGGAGGCTCTGGCCATCGGCGACGGCGACGGCCGCGCTCCTCGGAGCCTCCCAGCCAGTCAAGAGACTTCGCAGCATTCCCTCGGAGATGTCGATGCCCATAGTCCGCAGTCCCGGCATCGCCTGCAGCAGCCGCTTTTCCCACATCCCGTTGCCGCACCCGATGTCGAGGACCACCTCGGTGCCCTTCCACTCGATCCTGCTGACACCCCCAGGCGAAGAAGCCCGGCTGCTTGTTGGGCTTGGAGTAGGCGTGGATGCTCTGCCTGGTCGCGAGCTTCGCGTCGGTGTTGTATGCCCGACCGGTGAGGTAGCTCCGGTCCCAATCCACGCGGCTGTCATCACTGGACATCATGTCCAATCATCGCCGCGCTGGAGGGTCCGCGCGCTCGCTCAAGGACCAGCTCGCCTGGCCAGCTCGGAGCGATACGGGCGGCATCGGTCACCAAGCGCTCCTGACCCCCCGGTCGAAGACATGTCCACGACGGCGAAACCGATCGTCACCAGCAAGGGCGCGATCCGCGCTCTAGAGAACCTTGGCTAGTCGCCGTCATTCCTTCCGTTTTGGCGCGTTTAGCCCGGAGACCCCCTCTTGAGGCCCGGCGTTGCGGTGTGGCTGATCCATCAGGCTTGAGCGACCTGATCCATGGCGGCGGTCTTGGCGTGGGACACCGCGAGCGCGCCGCGTACGCGAGCAAGACGATCGTCCGCTGCGCCAGGCCCGACATCGCGTTCGGAGGCGACCGTGTACAGCTGGTTGTGCTCTCGCCTCCCGATCGTCAGGAAGGGGGAGGTCCTAGGGAAGCGTGGACATGGGGTGCTCCTGTTCATAGACTTGCGTCGCTGTAGTTCTTGCGGCGGAATGCTCCCGCAGGTAGGCTGTGTTGTCAACAGGCGCGCTGACAGCGCGCATCTCCAAATACCGGCAAGTGACAACGAGCAACAGGAGACACAGCCGTGAAGAGGAAGCGGACGGAGCACGAGGAACCCGAGCGCACGATCGATGCCAACCAGGTCGTTGGTGCGAACTTCCGTCTGGCTCGGGAGCTTCGTGGCTGGACCCAAGAGGAATGCGGCCGGCGGCTTTCGCGGGTCCTTGGGCAGACTCTTCCGAAGGCGAGCATCTCGGCGATCGAGCGTGGGCTCGAACGTGACCGCCGTAGGACCTTCGACGCTCAGGAGCTGGCAGCGTTCGCCGCCGGCTTCGACCTTCCGATGTGGTGGTTCTTCATGCCCGTGCGGGGGACGGAGCACATGCGGCTCGATCGCATTGGTGACCGCGCCACGGAGCTACTTGTGCTCTTCCTCGGCCGGCAAGACCAGCTGGAGATCCTCAAGTCCGAAGTCGCTGGCCTTCGCCGCGGCACTGACCGCACGGCGATCGAGGAGGCCCTGGAGAAGGTCTTCGCCGCGCCCAGCTGGCGGCACTTCGAGGCGAGTCGACTGCTCGCGCTCCAGGAGCTTGCCTATCGCGAGGCGGGGACCATCGAACAGCTCATCGGCGCGCTGCGTGACGTCGTCGTGAAGTTCGACGGCATGTTCGAGCGCGTCGTCCCTCGGGACGTTGAGCAGGCGGCCTTCATGGAGTGGCTACCGAGCCAGGTCTACCGGCGTACATCGGAGGTGCTGCTGGGCAAGGAGATCTGGCGGGGGCTGCATGGGGTCGACCAGCCGTCGCGGCCCTCTGTGGGCCTGCTGCTTGACCGGCTCGACTTGCCCCTCGAGGACTGGATCGACACCGACGACCCGGAGCTGAGGAAGCGAGTCGAGGCAGTGTTCGACCGCATCGAAGAGCAGCTGGCCGACAGGGAGATCCCGCCCCCCTCCTGAGGTCGAGACCGAGGCGAGCTGATGGCTACCAACGCCGGCATCACCGACGAGGGCGGTCAAGGCCGGCCGCCGGCCGCCCCTGGGGAAGCCTTGACGGCCCGGGTGGAGGCCGTCATCGAGAATGGATCGGGAAGCCCGGCAGGGCTTCTTGTAAGCGAATCGTCGCTCCAAGTTGCGGCCCCGATGAGCCCGCGCTGGGCGACCGTCGCCGGGTATGGCTTGTACTTCTACGCCGCCGAGCGTCACCGCCGCCCGCACGTCGACGTCCGTCGCGGCGGCGAGCACGCCACGCTCGACGTGATCACCCGCGAGGCCTCGCCGGCGAGCTTCCGCCACGCGTGCTGCGCGCAGTCCAAGCCCCGCTGGAGGAGCACCACGACACCGCGCTTCTCCCGTTCAACGAGACGCTGGAGCACCGGTTCCCCGGTAGCCTGGAGGCAGATACGGAGACCACCGATGACTGACCTTGAGCCGATGATCGACGTCACGTGCGTGCGGGTCTTGGCGCGGTATGTCGTCGAGCTGACCTTCGCCGACGGTGATGTCCGAGTTATCGACCTGGAGCCGCTGATATGGGGACCGATGTTCGACCCGCTCGTCGCGGACTACGGCCTCTTCCGCCGGGTTGAGGTTGACCCCGACGCAGGGACGATCGTGTGGCCAAACGGGGCAGACATTTCCCCGCGGACTCTCCACGCGGAGTCGAAGCCAGCCGTTCCCGCCTGATCGAGGACATTGCGGCCTGCGTGACTCGCGTTCGTCAAAACCCCTGTGACGAGACGGCCCAACCGCGCGACGAATGACCCGCCGCAGAGCCCGCGTCATCTCGCCAGACTGGCTAACCAGCCTTGCGAGCCTCATCGTTCCAGCCGGTGTCGCCCTCCCCGCGGTCCCGCGCGTCCTCACCCCCTCTTCGGAAGCCCGACCGGGCTGGTCAGAGAGAGTCGCTGGTCGATCGCCACCCTCGCCGGCCATACGGAGCGTTGGCAGCGGACGCCGGATCCATGGTTGACCGTTGCCACGAGAGATCGGCACCCTTCAGGCGACTTGCTGCTCTGTCGGCCTTCCTGCCTGGCGAGCGCTACAATCACCCAATTACCGCGTGCTGTTCGGAGGGCCGGTTGTGAAGCGAGTTTCGATCGCAATGCCTGACTGGATGTTTGATGACCTTGCGGCACGTGCACATGCCAGAGGCGTCTCGGTGACGGAACACATAAGACGTGCGGTCTCGCTGGATCGACTGTTAGATGAGGAGGGAAACACTCGGCTCTTCATTGAAAGGGACTCCAGGCTTCTGGAGGTCGTGCGCCGCTATCCTGTCGAGAATCGGACAAGGACAAATCCATCGGCCGCGGTCGGATGAGTCGCCGAAGCGTCCAACGAGTGGGCAGTCCTTCTATATCCGCTAAGCGATTGGCCGCAGTGATGGTCCGAGACTAGTGACCGCATCTGGCGCTTTTAGCGCGTTTCTGGAGCGCATGAATTCCGCGCCAGAAACCGCCGAGGGGGAGCCAGGGGATGATACTTTCAGCGCGCTTCGCGCGCTGTACGAGTGGCATGCCACAATTACGGAGAAAGCGTACGGGGTGGATCCCGGCGTGGTCGAGTTTGACATTGTTCAATCCGCAAATGACTATGTCAGCGGCTTTGTGCGTGCCGGAAGACTCGACGAGGCGGTCGCCGTCGCGGAGTCGGCCCTTACTCGAACAACCGAGCCAAGGCTCCGCGAATCGCTGGTGATACAGCTGGCGGACATTCTGACAACACGAGGAGTCCTCAAGGGTAATGCTTCGCCGAGCCGTTGGGCGGAAGCCTGCGACGACCTTCGTCGCGCGCTGGCTCTAAGTCCGGGCGGTCTCCGGACGATAGTGAATTTGGCGACTGCTATTCAAGGGCTCGCTCATGAGCATATTGAGGATGGTCGCCTCGATGCGGCCATTGACGCGCTCAACGAAGCGAGAGCCACGCTCCTGCGCGAGTCCCGGCATGGGTCCGAAGAACCTGCGCTTGCCTCGAAGCTTCGTGAGATCGAGGCCGAACTCGACGCTGTTGGGCGTTGGGAGTCCTTTACTGAGGACATTGACCTGCTGATGCCCGAGCATGCGAGACGGGCTCTCGGGGTGCTTCTGCGACGAAGAAAGGCCGGGGACGATGAGGTCAAAGGGGTGATTCACCGTTTTCCGCGCTCGGAACCGCAAGGCTGAAGGCTCTATCGCGGAGGCGCGAGCTGTGAACTCCCCGAGCGGACGACGCGCTGACTGACCTGTGGACAGCTGGGTTGCGTATGCTCTGGTAGGTCTGACTGGTTCGCTCGTAGGCGGAGCAGAGCTGGCATCTCGGTACAGCGACGAGCCGCTGAAGTGTCTTACACGGCCCGCAGCCTTGACCTATGTCGCCGTGAATGCGGCCGGTAGCCTCCTCGCTCTCTACGCGATTCGGGTGTTCGGCTGGGGATTTGGTACCAAGCCAGGCGATGGCCGAATGCTGACACAGGTCCTCATCGCCGGTGCTGGCGCACTTACCCTATTACGGACGAGGTTGTTGTCGGCCTCCGATCAGGCTGGCTCCTCGACGCCGGGTCCGAGCCGATTACTGGAGCAGCTACTAAGGCTTAGTGATCGGCAAAGCGACCGGCAACAGGCGAGCGACCGCACCGCCGTGGTGTCCGAGGTGATGTCACGCGTATCCTTCGCCAAGGCGTACGTAATCCTGCCGACGTATCTGCTCGGCATTCTAGACAACGTCAGCAAGGAGGACCAGGAGCGTCTTGCCGACGATGTCAAGGCACTAACAGACGATCGGACGATCGATGACAAGGCAAAAGCGCTCGCGCTAGGAGTCGCTGTAATCCGCCTCGCTGGGCCGAACCTCTTGCGGGAAGCTGTTGTGGCCCTCGGGGATTCAATCCAGCAGTCGTAGCCACGCATAACGTTACTGGAGCCACCCGTGGAGAAAGACACACAGCGGTTGGTCCTCCGGCGCCGCGCCGTGCCTCTGCGGACGGCACAGGACTCCCGTACGCATGCCCCGTCGAGGGTCACACTTGGTGCGAGGCGGTACCGGTCAGGAGTTGGGTTCGTACCGGGGCGCGAGGGGAGCACCGCCTACCTCTGCCGGGTGAAACCGACTCGACTCCTCCTTGCCGTAGCGGAGCCCCTCGACGCCCCGCGCGTCGCAACGGGCGACGATCAGTCATGCGGGGATAGTCCCGGCCGACGCATTCGAGGCGTTCGAGTTGCTCGCGTCGCCACGCCGAAATTCCGCTGTCACGGGGCCGTCGACGGGTTTGCAGAGTCACGCGATGGTCGTGGGTCTCATGGGAGTTCGGTGGCAGGTCACGCACGGCCAGCTGAGGTCGGTGGAGCGACTACTCCAGCGGAGCCCGGAGCGGACGCTTTGGGGACGATGGCTCTTCTGCCGCTGGGCGTCGTCAACGACCCTTCCAGCCCGTACGCCCAGAATTCCATTCGGCCGCCTGACCGAGAGGCTGTCGGGTGCCCCGTGGCACGCAGGTCCAACAACAAGGCCAGTGGACTCATGGGCCCGCGGATCGACGTGCTGGGCCCTGGAGCGGGTAGCTGAGGCCGGTCGGATCGCGATGCCCGCAATTGGCGACTCGGACGCGTTTCGAGATGACCGCCGAGTACTGACGCAACACCACGCGGCGATCACGCTGATCCAGCCTCGACTTACCTCGCCAGCTCGATCCCGCCTTCGGTGGCTGGATCTCGCTTGTGGGCGCGGCCAGATCATTGGCTCCTTCCGCGAGGCGTTTTCGGACGAGGTTCGCGCCCGAATCGACTACGTCGCGTATGACATTGATCAGCACTTTGTCAGGGAGACGGCGAAGGCTGCGGAAGCGCTTCGGCTGGGGTCGGTCGAGGGGGTTGTCGGCGATCTTGCTGTCCTGGATAGCATAATGCCGCCGGATTGGGTCTTGGACTACATTACGTTTACGAACACTGCACACGAGATTGTTCCAATAACATTGGTGCACGCGATTCTGGGCGCATTCAGCCGCCTATCGAATGCCGGGTTGTTCTATGCCTACGACATGGAAACTCTGGATAAGCCGGAGCTTGGGGCGATTTCGTGGACGCGTGAGGAGATCGATAGGATAGTCCAGGCGACTCTCAAAGCTCTCGGAAGCACGTACCAGCCTGAGGCCTCACGCGTGCCGCATACGACGACATCAGGGTGGAGCATCGTGGTAGAAGCCGCGCACATCGGCGTGGACCGCGATGAAATTCGAGAACGTCGACAGTACGTCATCGGTATCCTCCGACGAGAGATCGACAGCGTCTTGCGTTCCCGACTCGGACGCTGTAGTAGCGCCCTGCAAAGCCTCACGATCAGCGGAGTATCGACAGCCGAGGAGGAGTCTATAAAGCTCAAGTATCTATACGAGTTTTGGGCACTGACGAGATCGCTGGAGGCCTCGGAGTGAGGATTTTCCTTGCGCATACTTCGAAGGACGTAGAACTTGCGGTGGCATTGTCTAGCGAGCTGACCTTTGGGGGGCACGAGGTTGTGGATCCCTTTGCGGTGCGCTGGGGCGAGCCAGGTCTGAGCGAGATTTCCCGTGCCATACGGTCGGCGGATCTGGTCGTAACGATTCTGTCCGGTGGTAACGCCAACGTGCTATACGAGTTGGGCCTTGCCGTTGGCTCGGACCGTCCGGTCGTCATCGCCGCGGCAAGCCCCGAGGACGTCCCGTTTGACGCCGCGTCGGTTCCATTTGCTGTGCTTACGGGGAACGCCCGGGACGACGCGAGCGAGATTGCTCGTCATATTGGGACCATACCGACGGTGCCCAGCCGCCTTCGCGCCCTCACCGGAACGGCCGAGGAGAACCTCCGGACGGTTGCACACGATTCGTCGGCGCTCGCCTCTCTCCGACCGGGCGACTTGGAGCGACTCCTTGTCGCCTTCCTGGGCTCGCAGGACTTCGATGTTCAGCTTCCCGGCAGTCGCCTCGATGAGGGGTACGACTTCGCCGTGGTGGCTCCTGCGACGCATGCCCGGCTACTCGTTGAGGTGAAGTCCTACCGGGAGCACAGTCGGGTGTCGGTTGAAGCTGTCCGACGGCTCGCCGAGGCAGCGCAGGGGCGAGATGCAGCCGGGGGACTGATGATTTCGACGTCGCAATACTCGCCTGCGGCGATGGCGTTCGCTGCCTCGAATCGCGTCGTACTGATGACGCTGGAGGAGGTTCTCGAGGCGCAGGCTCACGACCGGATTCGCGGCCTGGCGACGAGGAGTGAAGTTGGTCAGCCGCAGGCTGAGCCCAGCGCACCGCCGGTGTTGTTGGAGCTGACCAGGGCCGCGGCGTACGAGACCCTTCGGCGGCTTGGTGGTGGGGATACAGCTGCAGAGCTGATTGCTGATTCCGTTGCGTCGTACGTGGACCTCTCTTGGCACGATCCAGAGGTCGTTGCGCTGTCCCGGGAAGAATCGAAATGGCGTCGCTACATCAATCAGGTCGCGGTGCGTCACTGGTTGTACAGCTTGCGGGAGCCGGCGGGCGATGAGGCGGCGCGCTCGCGGCAGCATCCTGGCGAGCAGGGCGCGGGCAGTCGGTTCCAGCACAGTGGACCGGCCTCTTCGTTGGCGCCGGCGATCGAGCGGGCGCGGACGTTGATGGTCGACACCATGGTCGCCCGAGGCGCACCTCGCGACGACGCCGAAGACGCGGCTCAGGACGCCGTCGAACGGATGGTCCGCGATCCGAATCGGTTTGCGGAGCGACTCGCCAACGTCGACGCGGAAGCCGCATACTTCACGACGGTCGCCTTTAACGCCTACCTCATTCGGCTCCGCACCGAGCGACGGCGCCGAGAGCGGGAACTCAGGGCTGGCCCGGCGCTAGCCGAGTCGGCCCTCGCCGAGAACCTTGGCTTGGCTCGGCCTGGAATCGGGCAGGACGCGATTGTTGAGTTGGCACGAGACGCGGGCTTGACTCCACGTCAGATGGAATATCTCCTTGCGGTGCTGAACGAGAATCGGTCGGTGAGTGACGTCGCTGCCGCCGCCAGTAGCTCGCCTCAAGCGGTGCAAGCAGTGTTGCGCCGAGCGGTTCACCGCCTCCGCATCCACCTGGAAAGCGCGGACGAAGCCGACGTCGTGCCCTAGAGAGGCATATTGCCGCGGGCTGACTAGCGAGGGCATCATCGCCGACCTCGCGTCGGACCTGCCCGCGACGCCAACAGGGCTGTCCGGCGGCCTGCGCTCGTCGGGGTCGGCGCATCCGAAACCGGAATGACGGACGCAATCCAGGAGACGCTGGCGGAGGGCTTGGGCGTGCAAGTGCTTCCGTGCCGAGCGTGACGCCTCCTCGTAGACTGGACGAAGGAGGAGTCACCTGTGGCCGAATCATCGCCAGCGCCCGACGCGATCGATCAAGCGAGCGCGTCGTTCTGGAATCCGCCTTCGCTCGACGAGCTGATGGCTGAGGTCGCGCCGCTTGCCGCGGACGAGGACTTCTCAATCGAGGACATGACCGAGCAGGAGTGGGAAGTCTTCGCCGACGCGCTGAACGAGTGACCGTCGTCGTCGACACCGATGTATTCACCGCACGGCTTCACCCGGAGTCCGTGCTCGCGTCCCTGTACGACCGGCACCTTGTCGGACAGCGGCTGGCGCTCGCCCCGCAAACCGTTGCCGAGACGCTCTATGGGGCGCTGAAGGCTGGTTGGGGTCGTCGACGCCTTGACCGAGTCCACACGCTCATCCGGCGCGCTCGCACGCTGCCCGTTGACATCGAGACGATCGAACGCGTGGCGCGGCTCCGGAACGACTGCCGATCGATCGGACACGCCTTGCACCAGAAGCAGCACAACGCCGACCTCTGGGTCGCTGCGACTGCGATCCGCTGGGGCGTTCCGCTCGTCGCCCACGACAAGGTGTTCCGAGGCTGTCCTGGCCTCGACCTCAGGACCGAGGAGTAGGCGGCGGAAGGGGTCACGCCGCGGAAGTTAAGGGGTCGCGCGGTCACGGCTTGGTCACGAAATGGTCACGAAAATCCGTCAGCAGGCGTCATTGGCCAACACGACATAACGACAAACGTGCTGCTCAGCGGCACTGCGCGACACCCGCCGACACCCCCCGAAATTGCTAAGATGCGGCTGGGGGTCAAGGGGTCGCCGGTTCGAATCCGGCCAGCCCGACGGTAAAGGAGCAGGTCAGAGGTGGTGGGCCTCTGACTGGTGGGTGGGCATGGTCGCCGATGGTCACCCGATCTTCTCGAGCGCGTGGGTACGTGGGTACACGTCCTGGCGGTGCGGAGTCCAGAACGGCACGGCTCGAGCCCAGCCGCCAAACGCTGGCGGCCTACATGGACGGCTGGCGCGCGTCCGCGGCGCCGTCGCTCCGGCCGACGACCGTTGCCGGGTACGAAACCGCGAATCCGCAACTCGATCGTTCCGCGCGTCGGCGGGTTATCGGCGGGTTGCGACATTGCGCGTGTCGAACGGCTGCCCGAATCAATCGGGGAGCCAACTTGCTGAGGCTAGCCTCGATTGTTCGTAAGGGCGCCTTGGAGCGCTCCATAGCCAGCCGGATTGCCGCGGAAAAGCCCTCCTGACCTGGGATAATACGTGTGCTCAAAGCACGTCGTCTCGACAGGAGGAGGGCTCCTTGAAGGTGCATCGTAGCCGCTCGGTGCGGCAGGCGA
>Ga0187892_10011966_pt1 | contig 10466 bp, 11 predicted proteins | sample MA1701073metaG_FD_139345 | JGI IMG/M metagenome (GOLD analysis project Ga0187892, IMG submission 139345) | Bio-ooze microbial communities from a basaltic lava cave in the Kipuka Kanohina Cave System on the Island of Hawaii, USA - MA170107-3 metaG ...
CATAGATGGCAAAAATATAGCTGAGTAGCTCTTTTTCACCTGAAGAAGCGTCGTCTACCGCAAACGGTTTTCCGCCCCTACTGAATGACATCACATATAGATTGGTATTTTTGTCCTTAAGCCAAAAATCAAATCCGTAGCCCAGCTTGCCCAACGCTTCTCTTAATTCCACAACAAGTGGATCGCTATTAAACCGATCTTCAGTTCGATCCTCCAATTCCAATCCGCAGCGAATTCCTGCGAGCTGGTGAATAACGAGGGTGGAATAGGATGGTGAACTCTTGGAATTCGCCGCATCCAATGGTCTTTTGTATGCTTCCTCATTGTAGCCATGAAGCATTGCCGACGTTGCAATACCTGCTTGTCCGCGTAGTACAGGTAGATAGACGAATGGTGTGGAAATTCTGGATAAGTTGGCCTCCGCCCTCATCCTAGAATACATCTCGTAAAACGTCAGATATTGACGAAACATTTCGGCCGTGCCCTGAACACCATCCAAACCGTTGTTCCGAATGGTGTAGGTAAACTTGTCGTCGGCCTTAACAGCTTCGGTTGTCCAACTGGATGTGAAATCGGTGCTAGCATGTGCAAAAAGTCTGTGGACCGAATCCTTCATTTCCGGGACGCCTACAATCATCTGCCCGATATTTTTGACGTCCTGCGCTGTCGCTTCTACTGTTATCTCAATTATTTGGTCGCGCTTGGTGCCCTCTATGTGCCTGGGGAATTCCTTGCGAAGTTCCTCGTTCTCGAAAAACTGAAGCCGAGAAATTCCTATTCCGGGGTTTTGTTCAGGCTTGACGAGCCAGGAACGAGATAGATGACGTTTTATCGTATTCGCTGCGATGTCTAGGAGATTTGTCTTTCCTCCACCGTTTGGGCCAATGAGAATGGACATATCGCCATCGACCAGTAGTTCCTCTCGCCCAAGGAAACTGCGCACGTTTTCAACGCTTATTTTTCGAAGTTTCATCTTTGATTTGCTTCGGCGAGTCTTTCACTTTGCGTGGCACGATAGTGCCTAGGAAAAGCCGTTACAACGGTTGGCCTGAGAATGACGACACGCTGCGATGAGCACCACCGGCGGGCAGTCAAACATTCCACTTTTCTGGCACCGTCCTGCCCCAAACTAGCGAACCCGCAACAGGCACTCCGACCCGACTTCGTTCAATCGCGTGACGCCGAGCAGCGCCATGTCGCGGTGGATCTCATCCTTGAGAAGTGTCACGGCATGGAGCACGCCTGCTTCGCCCGCGATCCCGGCGGCGTGGTTGAAGGGGCGGCCGATGAAAACGAATTTGGCGCCGAGCGCCAATGCCTTCAGCACATCGGAGCCGCGGCGGACGCCGCTATCCAGCATCACTGTCATGTCGCCGGCCAAACCCGCGACCTTTTCCAAGGCACGGAGCGGGGCTACCGCGCCGTCCAACTGGCGTCCGCCGTGATTGGACAGGATGATCCCGTCGACGCCGCACTCGCGCGCCAGGCGCGCGTCCTCCTCGTGCAACAATCCCTTGACCACGAAGCGGCCTTTCCAGCGCTCACGGATTAGCTCCACATGTTTCCAGGTCATGCTTCCACGGCTGTCGAACTCCGCGTTGATCTTGCGCGAGAGCACCGAGGCGCCGCGCGTTGCCTGCGAGTTCTCGAAATGCGGCAAGCCATGGCGGAGTAGGGTGGGGGCGAACAAATTGCAGGTCCAGCGCGGGCGCACCAACCCATCCCACAGGAGCCGCGGCGTTAGGCGCAGCGGACTGTAGAAACCCGATTTGATGTAATTCTCCTGATTGGCGAGGGCCGCCGTATCGGCGGTCAAAACCAGAACCTTGAAACCGGCGCGCTCCGCCCGTTCCAGCATGGCGGCAATGTGCGCGGAGTCTCCGGCGAGATAGGCCTGGAACCAGGCCCTAAGGTTTTCCGCCGCGCACTCCTCCATCCTGATGAGCGAAGAGCCACTCACGATCATGGGGATATTCGCCTTGGCGGCGGCGCTGGCGAGGATAATGTCGGAGCGATAACCGGATAGGGAACCCAAACCCATGGGTGCGATGCCGAAGGGCGCATCGTAGGTTTCGCCGAACAGGGTGGTTTGCTGCGAGCGTACTGAAACGTCCTTCAGCACGCGGGGTATGAAGCCGTATTCCGCGAAGGCGGCCCGATTGTCATCCAGTGACCATTGGGTTTCAGCGCCACTTGAGACATAGGCGAAAATGGGCCGCGGCAAATATCGCCGCGCCGCCGCTTCGAAATCATCAAGGGCCAGAATGCGGCGCAAACGGCGAGGGGTGCTCACCCAGCTCTGGCGCGTTCGATGACGGGGATGCCGCGCTCGCGGTAAGGTGTTCTGCCATAGAAGGCGCGGTAGCATTTTGAGAAATGAGATGGCGAAGAAAAGCCACATGCCAGCGCCACATTGATCACCGACATTTCCGTTTGCAGCAGCAGGGAGCGCGCCTTCTTGAGCCGCAATTCGAGATAATAGCGCTTGGGTGAACGGTCGAGATAGCGGCGGAACAGGCGCTCGAGTTGGCGCGTCGAAAGGCCTGCCTGTTTGGCAAGGATACTCGGCGACAGCGGTTCTTCGAGATAGAGTTCCATCTGCTCGACGATGCCGACAAGCTTGGGGTGCCTGGCGCCGATGCGGGCCGGAAGCGACATGCGCTGGTGCTCGCTGTGATGGCGAATGGGCGAATGCAGCACCGACTCCGCCACGTTGGAGGCGATCTCAGGCCCATGCTGGCTGGCGATCATGGTCAGCATCATGTCAAGCGCCGTCGTGCCGCCGGCACTGGTGAAGCGATCGCGATCAATCTCGAACAATCCGCCAGTTGCATCGATTTCCGGGAAAGTTTCGGAGAAGCCGGGGAGATTGGCCCAATGGATCGTGCAGCGGTAGCCATCGAGCAGGCCGGCCTCCGCCAGGAGATGGGCGCCGGTGCACACCGCTCCGATATCGACACCCTTGCGCGCCGTCTTGCGAAGCCAGGCGGTCAGCCGCTTGTCGGAATGATGCTGCACGTTGAGGCCGCCGCAGACGATGACGGTGGCATGCTCGGGGATTGCCGAGAGATCGCCATCCACCATGGCGAGAATGTTGTTCGATGCGGCTACCGGCTTGCCGTCGATGGAATGCATCGTCCATTTGTAATGAGCGATCTCCGAGAGACGGTTGACGAGGCGCAAGGGCTCGATGGCCGATGTCACCGGCATCATGGTGAATTCCGGCACCATGATGAAGGCAAAATGCTGGGGCTGATGCTTTGGCTTGTCGCCGAACATATCGGGTAATTCCTGTTGGCGCTCCCTTTGCCGCAGATTTGGAGCTTTGTCCATCAGCGTCATGCCGCAGGCTGAAAACGACAGGGCCGGCGGCGGCTCCCGGTCGCATTCGCCATGCCTTTGTCGCAAACATCAAGCCGGGACGGAAGCGCGCCGTGGCATTGGTCTGGCCCATGTCCAAAGACCCCGTTTCAGACTTCCTCAAGCGTCTCACCGTCGAAATGACGGGGCGGCAGGCGGAGAAGGTGCCGCTGCTGCGCGACAAACTGCCAGCGGGAACAAGGGTGTTCATCGCGTTGATCGAGGCTGGCGACGTGGCGGGCCAGCTCGACGCGGCCAAAGGGCTGGCCCAGGCTGGCCTGGTGCCCATCCCCCATATTCCGGCGCGTTTCGTGCGCGACCTTGAAGACCTCAAATCCCGGGTGGGAGCCTTGGCCCAGCACGCGGGCGTGACCGAAGTGCTGGTGGTGGGCGGCGGCGCGCCGGAACCCATCGGCCAATATGATGCTTCAATGCAGATTCTTGAAACCGGCGTGCTGGAAGCCAACGGCATAAAACGCATCGGCATCGCCGGACATCCGGAGGGCAATCCCGACATCACCAAGATCCACGGCGAAGCGGTGCTGCTGGAGGCGTTGAAACGGAAGCAGGCTTGGCTCAAGTCGAAAAATATCGAGGGCTTCATCGCCACCCAGTTCCTGTTTGAAGCCGCGCCCGCCGCCCACTGGGCATCGACGCTGCGGGCCGAGGGCATCGATCTGCCGATCCATGTGGGCGTGCCGGGCCCCGCCACTATCAAGACTCTGATCAAATACGCCGCCATGTGCGGCGTCGGCAATTCCGCCCGCTTCATCCGCAAGCAAGCGCTGAACATCACCAAGCTGCTGACGGTGAACGCGCCAGATCAGTTCGTGGACGTGCTCGCGCGGCTGCATGTGGAACGGCCCGAACTCGGCATCGTGGCGCCCCATTTCTATCCATTCGGAGGATTTGAGAGGCTTTTCGAGTGGTTACGCCCTAAACTTGCCTGATCGCCTGAACTCGCCTATATAGGTACCAGGTAGCAAATCAGGTAGTAGGTATATGGCCCTCAGCATCAAAAACCGTGAGGTGGAAGCTCTGGCTCGCGAACTGGCACGCCTTTCCGGGAAGCCAATCACCGAGGCCGTGCGCGACGGCCTCAAGCGGGAGGTGGAGCGCGCCAAGGTAATTGCCGCGGCCACTCCCAAGGACGATGACTATGTCGAACGGATATTGGCAATCGGCCGGAAAGTAGCGGCCATGCCGGTTTTGGATAATCGCACACCAGATGAGATTCTGGGTTACGACGAGAACGGTCTTCCAACATAATGATCGTCGACTCGTCGGCACTGATTTGTGTGCTGTTCAACGAACCTGAAGCGCCGGCCTTCGTTCGTGCGATGGATCAAGCATTGGTCCTTCGTATTGGAGCGCCGCTTTACTTGGAATCTTGCATTGTCGCCGCCACCCGCCACGGTCCGCTGGTTCTCCAGGACCTCGCCCAGTTGGTTCGGGCCTCAAATATCGAGATTGTACCGTTTACCAAGGCGGCTGCGTACACTGCATCCGATGCCTTCATGAAATACGGCAAGGGCCGCCATCCCGCTGCGCTGAATTTCGCCGATTGCATGTCCTATGCGCTGGCGAAGACGGAAGTGATGCCGCTGCTGTTCAAGGGCGACGACTTCCGACTGACTGATGTTGAACCAGCGATCTGAGTATCGGCTTCCTTGACATTGTGTATCCTATAGAATACAAATGACCATAGAGATTCGCAAGACGGAGGAATTTGATCGCTGGTTTTCCGCGTTAACCAATCGTCTTGCAATGCGCCGCATCCAAGTGCGCATAGACCGGTTGCAACTGGGCAATCCTGGTGATGTTAAGCCGGTGGGCGAAGGTGTCTCAGAGATGCGTATCGACTATGGTCCCGGTTATCGCGTTTATTTCCTCAACCAAGAAAGAGTCTGCATCATCTTGCTGGCTGGCGGCGACAAGAAATCCCAACGCCGCGATATTCGGACAGCGCTCGATCTGGCGCGGAGGTTAAAGGAGCGGAAATGATAAAATCGAAACTCAAGACCACAAAATGGGATTCGGCCAGCTATCTCAAGACAGGCAAGGACATCGCGGAATATCTCGATGCGGTTCTCGAAGACGGCGATCCAGCCCTCATCGCACATGCGCTTGGAGTCGTTTCCCGTTCCAAGGGAATGAGCGCAATTGCGGCAAAGAGCGGCCTTGGCCGCGAGAGTCTATACAAAGCACTCTCGCGGCAGGGAAATCCGGAACTTGCCACCTTTCTGAAAGTGGTGAAGGCTCTCGGATTGAAACTTCGGATAGCTGCATAGAAGCCGGCGGCACAAAATCGTCGGACTGAGTTTGTCGAAGTCAGAGCTCTTCATACTGCTGGCCCGCGTTCTGCAGGCTGTAGAGAATGGGACCGGCCGGTTTGTGGTCCAGACCGTTGCTTCAGCACCGGCCATTAAGGCCTCGGCGCGCGCGACATTGGCGACGCCACCGCCGTAGAGCCGGTTGGCGAGGTTTAGAACTCCCGTCACATGGATGGCGGCGCTGCCGCTGCCGCAGGCATCCTTCACGAGCAGTACGCGGAAACCCGCGGCGATCGCATCCCTCACGCTGGCGGCGACGCAAGACTCCGTCCACACCCCGGCGATGACCAGCCATTCGATTTTCAGCGCTGCAAGCCGCTCTTTCAACGATCCTTCGCTGAAGGCGCTGGCGTCGTTCTTGTAGATCACGGCTTCACCGTTTTCAGGCGCAACTTCCCGGCAAATCGCGGTGAGCGGAGAGTCCTTGATACTGAACAGCGGATGTCCGTCCTCGCCTTGCGGCTCGAAGGGCCGCAGGGGTGCTACCACATAGTCACGCCAGTAGGCCGCGTGGAATACTGGAATCTTGTGCTTGCGGGCCGCAAGCAGCAGCCGCCGCGCGTTTGCCAGAACCTTCTCGATGTCCGCCGTCGCATAGAGCGGGTCGCTGCGCTGCTCCTCCTGAAGATCGATAATCAGGAGCGCCGTCCGTCCGCTTGAGAACTTCACCGCAGATTTCATCAGAGGGTTTGCTTTCCGAAGAGCCTGATACTTGCGGGTTCCCGCGCCGTGGCGAGCAGGAACTCCCAGGCATAGTCGGCGTAGGAGCGGAACACGTAAATGTCGAAGACCTCTTCCTCGACAACGTGGAGGAGGGCGGCGATCTCCGCAAAGCGCATGCGGCGGACCGTGCCTGGAATGTATGCTCCGCCGAGGAGATCGAGCGAGCAGCCCTTCATCAGGACTTCGCGGGAGCCTTCGCCCTCAAGCCGGATGATGGCGCGCATGTCCGAGACATCGGCGGCGAGAGAATGAATGCTTCCCAGGGCCTGTCGCAGACCGTCGAGAAGTTCGGCCGCTTTGGCGCGGGGGCAGAGGACCAGCCATTGGTCGATTGAAAGCCAGAGAACCTTGATATCGCCCCATGATGCGCTGGTGCGGGGTTTCTTCGGGAGGTCAACGCCCAGCGCCGCCTTTGCCGCCGCCATGAACTTGGCGTTGGACGTCAATCCACGCAGGTCGATCATGCCGCGTCCGGTGATCTCACGCAGATCCACTGAAAGTCCTTGCGGAGCCGCGACATGCGAAAGCGGGCTTTCGAAATAGAGCTCAGCCATTGCGGACTTCCCCCCTCCCTCTCCGCGCGAATGCGCGGGGAGGGTGGACGCCGAAGGCGGACGGGTGGGGTGTTGCCACGCGGAGAGACCCCACCCGGCGCGTACCGCGCCACCCTCCCCACACTTCGTGTGAGGAGGGAGAAACTTTGAGCTCAGACATTCTGCTTCGCTCCTTCCTTGTCATAGAAGACGGGGTCGACGATCTTGGCGCTGATGACTTTTCCCTCGATGGGGAAAGACAGCATCTCACCCATGCGGGCACGGCCGTTCTGGATGAGCGCCATGGCGATCGAGCGGCCAAGTGTCGGCGAATGATAGGTGGAGGTAACCTGTCCGATGGTTTCCATTGGCGGCTTTTCTTTCACAGCTTTCACCGCATAGGCACCGTCGGGCAACACTTCATTCGGATTTTCGGTCAGGAGGCCCACGAGCTGCTTGCGGTCCGACCCCTTGAGGTATGATTGTTCCAGCGAGCGCTTGCCGAGGAAATCGGCTTTCTTCTTCGAGACAAGACCGTCGAGGCCCACGTCGATGGGCGTCGTCGTGCCGTCGGTTTCGTCGCCGACGACGATGTAACCTTTTTCGGCGCGCAGCACATGCAGCGCTTCGGTGCCATAGGGCTCCAGGCCGAATTCTTCTCCCGCCGCCACGATCTCATTCCACAGGCCGCGGCCGAGATTGGCGGGCACCGCCACCTCGTAAGACAACTCTCCCGAAAAGCTGATGCGATAGACCCTGACCGGATAGGGGCCGAGATTGCCCTCCTTGAATGACATATGCGGGAGCACTTCGTTGGAGAGGTCGAAATCGGGTGAAAGTTTCGCCAGCACCTCGCGCGCCTTCGGCCCGGCGATGGCGAACTGCGACCATTGTTCGGTGACGGGTGTCACAAACACCTTGTAATGGGTCCACTCGGTTTGCAGCCATTCCTCGAGCCAGGCGGCAATGCGGTCAGCACCGCCGGAGGTCGTGTGCATCAGGAAATGATCCTCCGCGAGGCGCACCGTGACACCGTCATCGGTGAGGAAGCCCAGCTCGTTCATCATCAGGCCGTAGCGGCAGCGCCCGACTTTCAGGGTTGAAAACATGTTGGTGTACATGCGATCCAGGAATTCCGCCGCGTCCGGTCCCTTGATCTCGATCTTGCCCAAAGTGGAGGCGTCGAGCAGCCCGACTTTGTTCCGTACACAGAGGATTTCGCGGTTGATGGAGGCGTGCTTATCCTCGCCGCTGCGCGTGTAGGTGTAGGCGCGGCGCCATTGGCCCACGGGCTCGAAGGTGGCTCCATGGTCCACATGCCATTGGTAGATCGCCGTGCGGCGAACCGGCAGGAACAGCTTTTTGGTCAGAACGCCCGAGATTGAGCCGAAGGAGAAGGGCGTATAGGGCGGGCGGAAAGTTGTTGTGCCGATTTCCGGGATGGCTTTACCCGTTGCTTCAGACAAAACCCCCAATCCATTGATGTTGGAAGTTTTTCCCTGATCCGTAGCCATTCCGTGAGTCGTATAGCGCTTGGTGAGCTCGACCGATTCATAACCCTCGCGCTGGGCCAGTTCGAGGTCGGCCGCTGTCACATCGTTCTGGAAATCGATGAAGTGCTTATTGCCCTCGTTGTATTTGGCCGTAGCGGGAGCGAACCACAGGGCTTCGAGCGGTTTCTGCTCCGCCTGCTCGGCCTTCGGCGCCTTGCGTTTGGCTTTACCCACTGCATAGGCTTCCGCCAGCACATCGGCGAGGGCGAAGGCGCCATTGGCGGCGCCCACTGCGATGATGGCATCGCGATGATTGTCCGGGCGGAAGCCCTGCAAGCCCGCGTCGAATTTGATCTTGCCGCCATTGTGGCACCAGAGATGCAGTGCGGGATTCCAGCCCCCCGACATGGCAATGAAATCGCAATCGGCTTTCTTTTCCGAAATGACGCGGCCCTGGCCCTTGCGATAGGCGGCGATCTTGACGCTATCGACATTGAGCCCGCCCATGGTAGTGTGCACGGCGGAGATCACGGAACTTGCCTGCACATCGATGCCCGCATCGCGCGCATGGTCCACAAGCTTGCCTTCCACACGGACACGCGAGTCGACGACGCGCACGCCGACGCCGGCGGCTTTCAGCGCCAGCGCCGTATGATAGGCGTCATCGTTGTTGGTGAAGACCACGCCTTGGGCGCCCGGCGAGACGCCATAACGCTCGACCATGGCGCGCGCCGCCGAGGCCAGCATGATGCCGGGGCGGTCGTTGTTGGCGAAGGCGATGGGACGCTCGATGGCGCCGGTTGCGAGAACGATCTGCCTGGCCCGCACCTTCCACAGGCGGTGGCGCGGCACGCCCGCGGCAAGCAACGCCGGATCATGGTCGGCAAGGCGCTCGACCAGCATGAGATGATTGTGATGCCAGTGGCCGATCGCGGTGGTGCGCGTCAGCACATGCACGTTCTCGGCTTCCGCGAGAAGGGCGGCCTTGGCCTTTACCCACTCCGTTTGCGGCTTGCCGTCGATCATGCCGCCCGAAATATCGGCAAGGCCGCCGAGCCGGGGGTTTTCATCAACGATGATGACGCGGGCACCCGATGCGGCGGCGGCTTCGGCAGCGGCTAGCCCCGCAACGCCTGCGCCGATCACCAGCACGTCGCAATGGACATGAATCTGCTCGTAGGTGTCAGGATCGCGTCCTTCGGGGGCACGCCCCAAGCCCGCCGAGCGGCGGATCAAGGGCTCGTAGACATGTTTCCAGAAGCTCTTCGGCCACATGAAAGTCTTGTAGTAAAAACCGCCGGGGAGAAGGCGCGATGCCTTGTTGCTGATGGCGCCGATATCGAAGGTGAGCGACGGCCAGCGATTCTGGCTGACCGCGGTCAGGCCATCGTAAAGCTCAACCTGGGTGGCCCTGAGATTGGGCTCGTGGCGCGCGCCATCGCCAACGCCAACGAGCGCGTTCATTTCTTCCGAGCCAAGACCGACGACGCCGCGCGGCCGGTGATATTTGAAGCTGCGCCCGAACAGCCGCTGGCCGTTGGCAAGAACCGCGGAGGCCAGCGTATCGCCCGCCAACCCGGTCATCGGCTTGCCGTCGAAGGAAAAATGAATTTTCCGCGTACGGTCGATCAGGCTGCCACCCTGGGCGAGGCGATAGGGTTTGCCGCTCATGCTTTTTTATCCGCAAAGTATTCAGCCCACGGACCTTTGGCTTCTGCCATGAGTTTGGCGGGCGGCAGTTCGGTGATGCCGTAGAAGGCTTTGAACTCCATGGTCCTCGTATCGCGCGCCGCGTGAAACCACTTGCCGCAGCCCCGGTCGCAGCGCCAGCGCTCGAAATGCAGGCCCTTGGGATTAAGGCGGATGAAGAGGTAATCGCGCTGCTGTTCGGCTAAGATGTTGGCCGGATCGGCGGTCGCGGGCCGGGGTGTGTGGGCTTGGCCGCCGGCGTGAAAATCGGTCTCGTCGCCTTCAGCGCCGCAGACGGGGCAGGTGATCAGGAGCATGGTGAAACTCCGTCTTTC
>Ga0187892_10011968_pt1 | contig 10466 bp, 13 predicted proteins | sample MA1701073metaG_FD_139345 | JGI IMG/M metagenome (GOLD analysis project Ga0187892, IMG submission 139345) | Bio-ooze microbial communities from a basaltic lava cave in the Kipuka Kanohina Cave System on the Island of Hawaii, USA - MA170107-3 metaG ...
ATCGCCTTGTTGGCGACGCCAACTAGCGGGTTCGCAACGGCGTTTCCGTTCGTGGTCTTGATCATCAACCCGCGCGTCAGCTCATCTCTCTTCGCCATCTCGGCGATGGCGCGCTCGGCCCGCACCCAACGGGAATAGACCTGGCAGTAGGCGGCAAGCGCTGACCGATCGATCTCTGCCAGGCAGCCTAGAGCGTAGAGCTGCTCGGAGACCCGCTCCCATTCGACCTTGGCCTCGTCATCGAGATGCAGCGGTGGGCTTGGGAGTGCCGGCTCAGGCCTCGGCTCGTTCTCGTTGAGGGCCCGCTTGCCCGGATTGCCCGCGACCAGCTTCAGATGCGTGGGCTTTGGCTTGCGGCCTCGCGGGGCCATTCTGCTTAACCTCGTTAGTTTGTCTTGCGCTTGACCCGCATGGCCTCGTCCGAGCTCGCCTTTGCGTTCTCGCTGGGTCGTGGCGCGCCGAGGTAGGAGTCTGCTGCTAGAGCAGCTTTAGCTGCTCCTCACTCACGTCGAGACAGCGCTTGAGGCAGTTCCGAATCGCGTTCGCGAGATCGCGGCGAAGTTCGCCCTTAAGGGTGATCTGCTTCGCCAAAGCGCGCTGCAAAAACTCTGCAAGACTCGATTCAACGGGCGGGGCCAGGAGCAACCACGTATCCTTCGGGAAGAAATCACCCTTGCCGCCTGAGATATGGAAATAGCCATGCTCGTGATGGCAGCCTGGATTGAAACTCCGCTTGTGTGGTTGAGAAGTAGCTATGACTGCGAGAAGATTGCTCCCCGCCTTAGCACCCAGCACCACGAAATATTTGTCGGCCTTGGCGCCATCCGCAAACTCGTATTCCTCCCAATGAAAAACGCACCCGACTTTAAGTTCGGGTGTCGACATTTAGAGCCCGGAAAGAAGCAATTCTCGGTACCGACGCTCATCTTCATCAATCGTCGGCGTCTCATGCATGATCGGCTCCGATTCGAGAGCAGATTCATACGGAATGGGTTGCTTATCTCCCTCGCCATTTCTGAAAACGCGACTCCAGGGTAGCCGTGCACGATGCGAAAACTCCGACATGTCATCGGCGCGAAGCTCCTTAAAAAATTCAGACAAGCGTTCCATGATCGTGAGTTCGCGCTTGGTGAATATCGACTTGTCGAAGGGACGCTTGGGTTTAAACAGCCTCTTCTTGAATTGGCGTCCTTCCGCCTTCCAATCCCCATCATCGATCGTCCGAAAAGCCAAACTAGGGGGCGTGCCATCATCCTCAATAATGGCGACAGCCTGTCGCATATCCGCTGCCCCTCCAGCCCCAATCTCAATCCAGAGATCATCCGGGACTGGCCCCATGCGCCATGCACTGTAGCGCAGTCCGGTTACGGGACGACCGGTTTGTCGGAAGTGCTCAAAATCCAGAAAGTTTAGGAGCTTAAAGAGCTTGAGGGTGTGGCAATGCTTAGTCGAGCGCACAAAATAGATTATTGCGCTGATCAGCTTTTCCCGCTCTCTCGAAACTAGCATTGCACGAGGGTCGTTTGATGGTGTTGCCAGTTCGTTACCGGGCGCGCGTATTAATACCAGAAAAGAACGTGTTCAAAAGGCCACAGTTCAATCATTTTTCGTTGAAATCGGCTAACGCCGCTCGCAGCGTGAAGCACCGTCCAAGCCTCCAACCGCTCAACAATATCGGTGACTTTCCCCGACCGGGGAGTGATCCCGGCTGCCATCGCTGGCTTCATTCGAAGCCTGCTCGATGTTATGGCCCGCGGATTCGAGCGTCGCTGTCTCGCCCGTGAAGTCCTGCCAGCGCTTCACCGCCACATCGACATAGGCCGGGTGGATCTCGATCGCGTGGGCTTAGGCTTGCGACCTCGCGGGCCATGGCCAGTCTCCAACATTCCGTCACAGCCGTTGTTCCAGAGTCAGCTCCAAAGCGGACCTCGTGTACACGTCGCCGTTCTTCGTAGATTGACCCCAATTCGGACATTCAGGATACAGAAGCTAACCATCAAAAAGCAGGCCCACGCTCGATCTGCCCGAGGTCTTCTTGATACCGGCAATCAATGCGCGATTCCGGGGACTTGCTAGCGGCCAACTTCCCGAATGACGTACATGCTCTCGCCTTGAAATGGTGTTGTAATCTCGACCGCAAGGGGCAAGCGGCCGAATCAGCAAATGGAAAACATCGTCGCGATTCAGCGCTGGCTGTATAGCGGTATGGCAAGCGGCCTTGGCGATGTCGCGGGCGGTAACACCTACGCCATTGTCGCCGCTATGGCTGCAGCCGTTCTATTTGGTGCCGTCCATGCCCTGATGCCGGGTCACGGCAAGACCGTCCTCGTTTCCTACCACCTCGGCCAATCTGCTAAGCTCCGTGAGGGCGTCGCCAATGGCGCAATCCTCGCCTTGACCCACGTGGGGCTCGCCGTAGTCCTGGTCCTTGCGGGTTTCGCCGTTATCAGTAGGGCATTCGCGTATGGTGGGCGCACGCCGCAATTCGAGACTGCAAGTGGCGTTCTGATCGCGCTCATCGGCATCTTCCTGCTGTGGCGCTCGCTGCGAAGCGATCACCATGCGCACCCGAAAGACGGGAAGACACTTGCACTCGTGGCCGGAATGATCCCGTGCCCGCTGACCACTTTCATCATGAGCTACGCGCTTGCGCGCGGGATGTTCGCGGCCGGACTCGCGGTGACTGCAGCCATGACGGTGGGCATGATCGCCACTATCGGCGGTATTGCGCTCGCTGCTGCCTTTGCGCGCGACCGGTTTATGGGGCTGCTCGCGCGGACCGAAAGCTGGCGCTATCGCGTGGGAACGACATTGGAAGTGGGCGGCTCAGTGATGGTGCTGGCGTTTGGCCTCTGGATGGTGCTTAGGTCGCTCGCGACCTGACGCCGTTGCCAACTCTACGTGGAGGCTCTGCAAGGCGGGCAGATGCCCTCGCGCGTGTTGCTTAACGCCATCGACGACCTTGCGAGCATCAGCCAGCGAGAGCGCCGGATCGACGGCCAAGGTCATCTCGCCGTATAGGCGGTGGCCGAACCACCGCGCGCGAATCTGTTCGACGTTCACCACGCCATCTGCATGCTCCGCGGCATGGCGCAACGCACCAATCGTGCGAGGTTCGACGCCATCGAGCATTCTCGTCAGCACGGCCTTACCCGACTGCCACACGATCATAAAGATCACGCCCGTAATAATGAGACCGATGATGGGATCGGCGAGGGTAAATCCCACCCACACGCCAAACGCGCCAAGGACCACCGCCAGGCTGGTCAGCCCGTCGGTCCGGGCATGGTAGCCATCGGCGATCAGTGCCGCACTGTTGATCTCGCGGCCAACACGGATACGAAATACCGCCACAGCCTCGTTGCCCAAGAAACCAATCAGACCAGCGGCTGCAAGCCAGCCGAGCTGCACGACAGGGCGAGGATGGAACAGCCGGTCGATTGCCTCATATCCGGCCACCAGCGCACTGAACAGGATGATCAGGACGATGATGATGCCAGCGAAATCCTCCACCCTGCCGTAGCCATAGGTGAAGGTGTCCGTCGGCTTCCAACGAGCCAATAGGAAAGCAATCCAAAGCGGTATCGCGGTGCCCGCGTCGCCGATATTGTGGATAGTGTCGGCGAGAAGCGCCACGCTGTCCGAGACGAATACGACGACAAGCTGCAAAGCCGCCGTGGCCGCAAGGATCAAGAACGACCACTTGATCGCCCAAATGCCCCGCGCGGTGGTGGCTATGGTGGGGTCAATGACGCCGTGAATATGGCCGTGCGCATGATCGTGGACCCCATGACCATGCAGGTCATGCCCGAGGGATCCGAAGCCTAACCAGTTTAGAACCCTCGTAATCATCCACGGCCTCGTCACAGATATCTGCTCAGGGCCTTGAACTCCCTTATCGAATTCCGACCTACGCGCGGATTTGTTCTCGCGGAGTGTTCCAAGCAATGGTCAATGTGATCGTGAACCAAAGTTCTCTTGGCTTGGGCGATAGCCTTTTCAACCGCATGAAGCTGTTGGGCGATATCCACGCAGGGCCGCTGCTTCTCAATCATGGCGACTACAGACCGAAGATGGCCCTCGATCCGTCTGAGACGCTTCACAATTGCGGGATGGCTCTGATGTAGATTAGAAGGTGCTGCCATTGGCCAAAACTGCCGTATCCTCCCGGGGAGGATACTATCATTATTTCCCGAGCGACGTACCGTCTAGTTTCGGAGGACCCCCCGCTAGTCACCGCGGCCGATTATGGTACCTCCGCGACATGCGCCGCTTCAGCCAATTCGTCCGCAATACCTTCCAAAAGAGACATTCGGGCTGCAACGACTGAAACCGCGTTCGTGGATTATTGATGTAATGCCGCCGCCCATCTCACCGCAGCAAGAGGCCGACTGTGTTATGCAGCTGCATTTGTCTTTGAAACCATCTCATCGAAACTCTGTCCCGAGGCCTGAAGCTTGCCGGTTTCACCCGTAAAGTCCTGCCAGCGCTTCACCGCCACATCGACGTAGGCCGGATCGATTTCGATGGCGTGGCACGCGCGTCCAATCATCTCGGCGGCGATGATCGTGGTGCCCGAGCCTACGAAGGGGTCATAGACCGCTTGGCCTGGAGATGAGTTGTTCTCGATCGGGCGCCTCATGCACTCGACCGGCTTCTGCGTGCCGTGGCCGTGACCGGAATCATCGCGGGCCGGGATCATCCACAGCGTCGACTGGGATCTTCCCCCTGACCAGTGACCCTTGCCGCCTTCGCGGACTGCGTAGTAGCAAGGCTCGTGCTGCCAGTGGTAATCGCCGCGGCCGAGTGCAAAGCGGTCCTTTCCCCAAATGATCTGGGCCCGCAGCGCAAATCCGCAGGCCTCGAGGCTTGCCGCCACCACGCTCGCGAACCGGCCGGCATGCCAGACATAGGCGACGTCGCCAGGGAACAGAGCCCAGGCCGCCCGCCAGTCGGCGCGGTCGTCGTTGTCAACCTTGCCGAGCTTGCGCTTGTTGCGATTGACGCCGGCGCGTGCTCGCCAAGAGGGGTCATAGGCCACTCCATAAGGCTGGTCTGTGGTCATCAGATACGGCTTCACGCCGTTGAGACAGGTCTCGACCACGCTCGGGTCAGTGCAGTCGCCGCAGACCAATCGGTGCCGGCCGAGCAACCAAACATCCCCTGCTTTCGAGACTGGCCGCTCCGGCAGATCGGGAACCTGGTCGGGATCGGTGAGACCTGCGTTGGTCCTGGCCGAGAGTGCCGCAAGCTCCTCTTCCGAGAAGCCGATCAGCGAGAGGTCGAAGCCGCCAGCGAGTTCCTGCAGCTCTGACGCCAGCAGCTTACGGTCCCAGCCGGCATTCTCGGCGAGCTTGTTGTCGGCGATCACGTAGGCGCGGATCTGCGCCTCGCTCCAGCGACGAGCCACCATCACTGGGACTTCTTCAAGTCCCAATTTGCGCGCGGCAAGCACCCGCGCATGGCCGGCGATGATCGTGCCGTCCTTGGCGATCAGAACCGGGTTAGTAAAGCCCCACTCGACAATCGAGCGCGCCACCTGCTCGATCTGCTCGTCGCTATGAGTGCGACTGTTTCGAGCAAAAGGCACGAGAGCTGACACGGCCTTGCGCTCGACCTTGTCGGCCGGCCATTCGGGCATGCTAACCCCCTGTGCCAATTTCGCGGTTCTTCGTGCGAACTACGCCCCGCCGGCTCCGCCGATCGGCGCTAAAGATCGACCCACCCCTCCCGGTCGCAAGGTCGAGCGGCTAACTCGATTGTTGGTCTATCGGCCAACCATCAGCACCGACCGGTACGAAGCGACTGCGCTCATGCGACTGCTTCACTTTGTTGTGGCACGTCACGCACAACGACTGCAGGTTCGCGGGATCAAAGAACAGAGCGCGGTTTCCTCGGTGCGCCTTGATGTGGTCGACGTGGCTCGCTCCGACCTGCTCGCCTCTCGCCGCATGCATTCGACACCAGGGCTCGCGCCTTAGCTGCTCGGCCCGGATCTTCCGCCATGCAGGCGTGCGGTAGAGCATTCGCCACGGCTTTTCGACCCGGCGCTTCGCATCGTAACGACGGTCGCGCTGGCGCTTTGTGCTGCAGGCGTACATCCGAAGCTGCGGGACTGTTCTCAGAGTGGAAGATCGGCGATTTCCGATCATCGCGCCGCAGGCGCGTCTCTCCGAGGCTAGCGACGAACCTAGCGACAGCGGGCCGATTTGTCCGCTGGAAAAATGTGCGCGCACATTTTTCTCTCCGCTTCGCTCCTGGCGGCACGAGTGACCTCGATGACTTGCCGGCGCGAGCGTCGCCCTGATGTCTCATGGCCATTGAGCTTCCAGGCGATGACGCACAGCGCATAAAGCCAATGTTGGTGAGCAGCAGTGCGCCCGAGACCAACCTTCCAACAGATTGATTTCCAGCGCTCGCCGCTCGCGCGCAGCCACACGATCTTGGCATCGATCGGCTCGAGCCAGGCAAGCCAGCCCAGTGCTTCCTCCATCCGGCTGATCGCATGGGGGCTAGGACGGGGGCGGCTCAGCACCTTCGGCTCCTGCTCAACGCGGTCGGCAAAGTCGTGGATGACCTTCGGCCAGGTGCTGAAATAGCCTTGCACCTTGACCTCGGGCAGACGCTTCATCACGTCCGCAGCCTCCACGAACCTCTCCTCGACCAGCGATGGCGTCCAGCGCAGCTCAGCCATTGTTGGTCTCCTTGGACTTCCTGCCATAGAGCTTCTCGCCAAGCTGGCGGACGAGCTCGCGCTCGGGCCAGGTGAGCCGCTGATCGTCGACGGAGATCGCGAGCAGACCCAGCTCGCGCCAGCCATCGCGCTTGATCTCCTCGGGCGAGCGCCGGTTGCCGCGGTTCCACTTCATTGCGTCACCTCCGGCAGAAGCGCGGCATAGCCGATGACGTCGGCCGTGCTGTCGCGGTGCGTCGGATCATGCGCAAGCCGAGCAAGCTTAACGTCGATCATGCAGAGCACGACTTGTGCGGGCGTAACCGGAAGCCCAAGCGTCAGCGACCAGCGCGTCGCGATCGAAGCCATCAAAGCCGCCGCATCGCCATAGGCAGCGCCTCTTTCCGCGATGATCCGGCTTGCGTGCGCGAGCATCTCGTCGCGGGTCATACGCTTGCCTCCTCGCCACCCTCGTTGCGGGCAGTACTCGTGGATGCCGTGAGATCCACGACCGCGCCGATGATCGAGGCGGGCTCGTGATCACCCAGCCGGCCCATGCTGCTTGTGAGATCGCGCGGATCCACTCCGTGCTGGATGAGGCAGGAGACGACCACGCAGGCATCGGCCAGGAGCGCATCGAGTGCCGAGCCGCTGCGAGCACCATGGGTGAACACCTCTCCTGGCCTGCCATCGGGATAGAACCCGATCGTGACCATGAAGCGCTTGCCGTCGTGCTCGAGCGTGATGGTCTCAGCAGTGCGGCGATCTGGGAGTCTCACCCGCGTCATCGCACGCCTCCGTCCGTCTCGATGACCCAGAGCAGGATGGCGATCGCGTCAGCCTCGTTGTCGTCGGCAGGATTGAACCCACGCGCGCGGACTGCAGCGATCACCGTTTGCTTATCTGCGTTGCCCTTACCGGCGATGAAGCGCTTGATGGTGCCGACCGGCACGCCCTGATAGGCGATGCCGTTCTGCTCGCACCAGGCAGTGACTGTTGCGAGCAAACCGCCATGGACATGCGCGGCGTCGGTGCTCAGGTGTCGGCGCACTTCCTCGTAATGAACCACGCCAATGCCACCAGCATCTTTCTCCACGCTCTCGAGCCAGCCGCGGAACCTCAGATAGCGAATTCCGCCGCCGTCGTAGCGGCTCGGGCGGAACGACACCGTACCGCTGACGATCTGACCGTCTGCAGAACGCAAAGCCCACCCAGTGCTTGTGCCGACATCGAGGCACAGCAGCGAGGTTATCGGGTCAGAACGGGATCTCATCCCCGCGCTCCCAATCAATCGGATTGCTGTGGCGGACCGCGGCGATGGTTGCGCCCGGGAATGTCTGCTTGACGCCGAGCACACCGTCGCCTAGCGCCTCGATCAGAATCGCGATCTCGGCCGTGGTGAAGACGCGCCCGTTGCGGGCAATGTGGTAGGCTTCCGCATCTGTCCGCACGAGCGACACGACCTCGCCCGTCTTGGGCAGCACACATTCCCAGACTTGAGGCGAAAGCGGATTCTCGCCCGCTTCGGTCGCCGCCCTGTTGAGCGTCTCCCAGGCGCGCGTCATGCCGTCGACCTGCGCCTTGACGTAGCTCTCCTCGCCCGAGGAGATCGCTGCATCGAGCCTGTCTTTCTGCTCGTCGAACTTGGCGCGCAGGAAGGAGGACACGATCAGGCGCAAGCGCCCGACGCCCCATTTCTGCTCCATGGCATGAGCGACCAGGTCGAGGCCTTCGACCATGGCCTGGATGCGATAGGCGGCCGGCGCCATCGCCTCAGCCGCGGCGCCGAGCGCCTGCCTCGAGGGACGCCTCATGGCCGCACCTCGAGCCCAGCTCGAAAGAACTTCGCAGCGCGCTCAAGCGCTGCGAAAGTTCTTAGGGGGTATGGGGGAGACTCTCCTTCGCAAACCTTCGCAAGGAAAATCAGCAGCTTAGGTTGTAACTTTCGCAACTTTCGCAGACTCCTTCGCATAACGATTTCAATGGGTTGGCTTGGAACTTTCGCAACTTTCGCAGCCGGTTGTGGTCTTCGTTCCTGTGTCCTGATGCGGGTCTGCGTCATGCATTTGCTCCCGTGAGTTCGTCCATGCGTCGCGTGACCTTGAGTCCCCGCACATTGCCGTGACGGTCATGCATCTCGACTCGGACGTGACCGCTGTCGGTGAGCGCGAGATAGGCCCGCTCCACGAGGCCGCGCGGGATCCCAATGCGGCGGGGCAGATGCATCAGCACATACCGTCTGGTTGCCTGCGGCGCGTCGCTGTAGGGCTGGCCTTCTTCCCAAGCACGGCGAATCTCTTCGAGCACGCGGCGGCGAACGTCTTCGTCGTCTTGCTGGGAGGCTGCCTCGACTCGCACCAGCACGCTGTCGGTCCAGCGGACGGTCAGCGCCTCACCGGCGCGCGCATAGTTCGCCTTCTTGCGGGTGAGCACCCGGATATCGGGGTCAACTTCTTCGCCATCCTCGGCCTTGGGCTGCGCCAAGTAGAGGCGGGAACGCACGGTGTTGTTCCAGGCGGTCGAACCGCTCGAGCCTGAGCCGGTTGCCATGCCGCTGAGGGAAGGGTGCGCACAGAGAAAAACCGCACCTTCGATCTCGCGGGCGATCCGTCCGCAGGCATTGGCGATGAATTGGCGCACTTGGTTCCGCACATTCTCATTGCCGCCGAATAGATCTGCTGCGGTGTCGAGAACCACGAAGCGCGCGCCAAACTGGCGGATCTCATCGAGCAGCATGGCAAAGAACGCGGTCAGATTGCCGTTGGCGATATCCCGGCCGTCGAAAGTCATCAGCAGATTGTCGAAGCCGACGCTTGGCCAGAATCTGAGATCCCCGAGCTCCTTGTAATCGAGCCAATAAGCGAGGTTGATGCGCTCCTGATTGATGTGGATGTCGTCCTCGTGGTCTTCGCAGAGGAGGCCGAAGGCGCGGAGCTTTCTTACCGGCTGCCCGAGCCAGTCACGTCCGGTCGCGACACTGGTAAGCAGCTGTTGCGCGAGAAGCGTCTTGCCGAGACCGCCATCGCCATAGAGCGCCGTCACGTAGTTCATCGGAACCCATTGGTCGACGACCCATTGGCGCTGCGGGATTGGCTTTCCGGCCCAGCTACGCGGATCGATGATCGGCGGTCGGGGCGGCTCCTCGGCGGCTGCAATCAGAGTAGCTGGGTTTGGGATGTTCCACTTCCGTCGCCCACCCGCGATCATCTGCGTCACTTCGCGGCGTGTGTCGGCATGGGTATAGCCGGGCAGCGTCAACGCCTCGGCGGCAGTCAAGATCTCCGCGTCAGACCAGCCGCGGGCGATCCAGTGGCCGGTGAGGCGGACGAGATTGTCGTGCCAATGGTCGCCGGCGCGGATGCGCTCGATGCAGGCGTCGACCGAGAGGTCCGAGGTGCCGATCTGCAGCGTCGGCGCAGCTGGGCGGCTCGGAGCAACTGATGCCTGCATCGGCGGGAATGCACGTGCGATCTGCTCCGCCAGATAGGTCTTGGGGCGCCCGTCATCGAAGTCGAGGAACTCGGTGCGCTCGATGATGCGTCCCTCCTTGACCGGCCAGGCGATCGACCCGCCAAGACGAAGTACGCGGCTCGGATTTACGACCGTGGGATCGCCCTCAAGCGCCGTGGCCAACGCCAGATTCTGCAGGCGGCACGCCTCGGCGTCGCGCACCGGCTCCTTCAGGCGCCACAGCATTTGCGCGCGGAGGTGCGGATGCCGCCCCGTCACCACGACGCCGGTCGGCGGACAGCCCCGGTTGCGGTAATTGATCGAGGCGGTGGCGATGACGTCG
>Ga0187892_10011969_pt1 | contig 10465 bp, 11 predicted proteins | sample MA1701073metaG_FD_139345 | JGI IMG/M metagenome (GOLD analysis project Ga0187892, IMG submission 139345) | Bio-ooze microbial communities from a basaltic lava cave in the Kipuka Kanohina Cave System on the Island of Hawaii, USA - MA170107-3 metaG ...
CAAGATCGTCGAGCATTGGGGCGAAGAGGATGCGGTGAGTTTGTTGACGCAATTGGGCGTCATGCCGAAGATCGGTTGAGAAACAAAAATCGCCCCGACAATTGTCGGGGCGATTTGTCTAAGAGATTATCCTGTTACAGACGGCCGGAACTTATAACCGTAAACAATGAGTCCGCGCTCATCCCCATCGTTCCTCATCTTGCGCGTCACCATTTCCACGGACATGCCGATCTCTACCTTGCCATTATCCACGTCGGTGAGCTGAGCGGTGAGCATGGGTCCCTCTTCGAGTTTGACGAGGGCGACGGTGTAGGGAGCGTCGGCATCGTACCCTGCCGGTGCTTCATAAACAGTAGTAAATGAGTACACTTCACCCTTGCCGCTAAATGTGTAGAGGTCTTTGGCTTCGTCGCCGCAGTTTGGGCACACGTCGCGCGGGGGGAAGATCTTGTAATCGCAGTGCGGGCAGACCTCGCCGACCAGCCCGTAGCGTTGTTTTTTGAGTCTCCAGTGTCTTGGGATTTCCATTTCGTATTGCTTCCTTTCTTCGATGGTAATTCTATCCCGAGGGACTCTCAAAGACTCTCAGGCTTGATTCCTTGCAGGAATGTTTGCAGGATGAATTGCCCGGTCAACCTGAAGAGACGGCTGGATTCGCCATAGAGGATCAGCCTCCATTGGGAAAAGAAGCGCACAAACAAAACAGCGCGGACACGTCCGCGCTGTTGATGCTTCCGAATTGTTTAGTCGAGCAGTTCTTTCGGAATGTTACCGCCGTTTGCGGCGATCTTCCTCAACACCTCTTTGTGAAGCCAGGTGTTCATTTTCGCCGAGTCGCCCATCAGGTCGGCGGGGCAACCGAGTTCGGTCGCCAATTCCTTGCGTGCCTCGAAACTGGAGTCGAGATCGAGAAGTTTGAGCAGGTCAACGATGGAGGTCTTCCAGTTGAGTTTTGCAGGGTTTGCCTTGGCGAGACCTTCGAGTTTGGCGACCACATCCACCATCTCCATGGCAGCGGAAGCCGATTTGACGACCGCATCATCCTTGCTCATTTCCACGCGAGCCTTCGCGCCAGCCGCGGCAACGGGTTTAGCAGGCGCCGCTTCTTTAACATCACCAGCGGGCTTAGACATACTTGCGGCTTGTGGTTTGTCATCATCCTTCTTGCCAATACCGAGTTTTCCGAGGATTTTCGAGAATAGACCCATGAGAATTCCTTTCTGATTAGGGGGATTTTGTATAAGGATCACGCATGCTTTCCATGCAACCCTTATGCAATGATTATAATGCAAAATTCATGTAATTCTTCTTCTACATGTAAATCGTATTGTCACGCCAATCCTCCGCATGAGCGGTGTGGTTAACCATTGCTCAAATAACTTATAATCACGCCCAATGAAAATCTTGTTGATCAATCAGGCGTTTGTCTCTCCGGACGAGCCCGGACATACGCGCCATTTTGAATTGGCGAAATTTCTACAAGTGCGCGGACACGAATTAGTCATCGTCGCCAGCGACTTGAACTATCAAACGGGTCAGCGGACGGTCGAACGCACAGGAATTTTTGCCGAGCAGATCACCGAGGGCGTTAGAATCTTGCGCGCGTATATTTACCCGGCTCTGCACCGCAGCTATTTTTGGCGCGTGATCTCGTTTCTTAGCTTCATGTTCAGTTCGGTGTGGACTGCTTTACAAGTCCGCGAAGTGGATTTAGTGCTTGGTACCACACCGCCGATCTTTCAGGCAGTCTCGGCATGGTTCGTAGCGTGGACGCGCCGCAAACCGTTCCTGCTCGAAGTGCGAGACCTGTGGCCCGAGTTTGGCGTGAGCATGGGGGTGTTGAAGAACCCTGCGGTGATCGCATTGGCGCGCTGGTTGGAGATGTTCCTGTATGCGCGAGCGACGCATATCTTGGTGAACTCGCCCGCGTACAAGGATTACATGATTGGCAAAGGCGTGCCCGAAAACAAAGTGACCTGCATCCCCTACGGCACAGACGTGGACATGTTCAATCCGCAAGTAGATGGCTCTTCGGTCCGTGCGGAGTTAGGCGTAGAAGACAAATTTGTCGTGCTGTATGCAGGCGCGTTGGGACAGGCGAACGATATTGATACGATTCTGCGTGCCGCGGAACGATTGAAGCGTGAATCTAAAGTCCGTTTTGTATTGTTCGGCGACGGCAAAGAACGGACTCGACTGCAAGTTGAAGCGGAGCGGCTGCAACTCTCGTACGTCATCTTCGCGGGCGTTCGCCCCAAAAAGGAAATGCCGCGGGTAGTTTCTTCCGCTGATGTATGTCTCGCAATTCTGCAAGATATCCCCATGTTCCGTACCACATATCCGAACAAGGTCTTCGACTACATGGCGGCGGGACGCGCAACTGTGCTTGTCATTGACGGCGTCTCGCGTACGTTGATTGAGTCATCGAATGGGGGAGTGTACGTCCAGCCCGGGAATGACGAACTGCTGGCTAAGACCATTTTGGAATTATCAAAAGATTCAGAGCAAGTCAAACAAATGGGACAGGACGCCCGTGAGTATTTGGTCAAACATCTCGATCGCCGCGATAAGTTGAATGAAACATTTGATTTGTTGCAAAGAATCGTACATGAATAATTTTGTTTCATCTGGTGGTCGAGTGCCGCCGACCCCCGAAGGGTGATTAGGCGACGTATCGAGACCACAATACTAGGTATCTATGAAAATCTTCGTCACAGGTGCAACCGGTTTCACGGGTTCACGCGTGGTCCCGCTCCTCCTCAAAAACGGATTCGAAGTCCGCTGTCTTTATCGCGCCTCCAGTGACCTTTCTCCGCTGAACGGTTTAGATATCGAATGGGCATTGGGTGATGTGTCCGATACCCAATCGCTAGCTTCCGCGATGCAAGACACGGACGCGCTCGTCAACATCGCCTCGCTGGGTTTTGGTCACGCGGACTCGATCATCCGCGCAGCGAAAGACGCGGGCATTCAGCGCGCGGTCTTCATCGGCACGACAGCCGTCTTCACGCAGTTGAATGCGAAGAGCAAGAAAGTGCGTGTGGCGGCTGAACTTGCCATCGAAAAGAGTGGATTGAAATACACCATCCTGCGCCCGACGATGATCTATGGCAGTCCCCGTGACCGCAACATGTGGCGTCTGATTCGTTTTATGAAATATTCGCCAATTGTTCCGGTCTTCGGTGATGGAAAGCATCTCCAGCAACCCATTTTCGTAGACGATGTCGCCGAGGCGATTCTAGGTTGCTTGAAATCAGATATTACCATCGGCAAGCGTTACAACATCGCGGGGAAACATCCGCTGACATACAACGACGTCATTGACGCGATCGCTACAGCGATGAGCAAGCGCGTGCGGAAATTTCATATCCCATCCAAGCCTGTTGTTGCCCTGCTTAATCTCTTCGAACGGATGCGGATTCCGTTTCCCATCAAAGCGGAGCAAGTCTTGCGCCTGAATGAAAACAAAGATTTCAATTACGCCGAAGCGCAGAGGGATTTTGGGTTTAGTCCGCTGGCGTTTGAGGAGGGGATAAAAAATGAGTTGTATAATTCAATCTGATGGAACTTCCAAACAAATCCAGGGCGCAAGTCCCGCTGGAAAAGGTCACAGACTATTTACTTTCTGAAACTCATGTGGTGGGAAAGCCGAAGGCAAGGTATTTTCGTTCCTATGGATTCACCGATGAGAATGCGAATGATTTGGCGCAAGGATTGATGGCGATTGCCCAAAGTTCTCCTGTGGAGGATTCCCATAAGTCGGCATTTGGTGTGAAATATGTGTTAGATGGCGAACTGGAGACGCCAAATGGTGTTATGATTCGGGTTAGGACAATCTGGATAATCGAAAACGATTCGGATGCGCCCCGATTCGTCACAGCTTATCCAACCGAGTAAGGAGTCTCAATATGATTAACGAACTTGATACCGTTGTGCTTGCCAAAGATCTAAAAGAGTATCAACTCACACGCGGTGATGTGGGAGCAGTGGTTCATGTGTATGAAGGCGGCAAAGCCTACGAAGTGGAGTTTGTGACTGGCGAAGGTAAAACTATTGCCGTTGTGACGCTCTCTAAAAGTGATATTCGCCCCATGCAACGTGCCGATATTCTCCATGTCCGCGCGTACGCGCCAGCATAGGAGGAGAGAGTACGGTTGGAGTAGTAGGAATTGTGACCTCTCAAGTTGTTTACTTGAAAACCAAGTAAGCAGAGCATACATTCAGAAAACTACAACGGCATCCGACAAATTCACGGAGAACCTCCTGTGAGTTTTGTTTTCAGCATGCATCATTTAGCGAGAATTCCTCCTCTCGTTTACAATCATCCCAATATCTCTCATTCTCCTCTTCATCGTTCTCACTGTCCTCGCTTACCGCCTCGTCGACCGCATTCACCGTTACGCGAAGCAACGTCAACTGCTTGACCATATATCACCGACGTAGTTCGCTCATCCTCAGAGCCGCTCACAATTTTCACCTGCCTTTTGCGTTATAATGCCAATCTGTCAATCAGGAAATTGTGATGTCGCAGTTCCGTGACGGCGGTCTTTGATGTTGCCAGTTTCGATGTTTACAAAAAAGAGATGATTGAGTAAAATAGTGCAATATTTCACGAATAAATCCTTGTCCCAGGAGCATGTATGGTCCGAAAAATCTTCGAATGGGTGATGAGCCCAATGGGGCGGATAGCGGTGCTGATAACGGCATTATCTCTGTTCAGTCTTGCCGCGTACGGGCTGTATCAAACTCAACAACCTCCCGAACAACCGATTGAATTCACGCATAAATTGCATGTGGGACTGGGAATCCAATGCTTGTACTGCCACCCTGGCGCGCTGCGCGGACCTTCACCCGGTTTACCTACGATTAACAAGTGCTGGGGCTGTCACCAGCAGATCGAGAAGACACAAACCAGCGAATCCTTGAAGCCCATGGTCGAGGCGATGGAACAGGGTGTTGGTTTTACGTGGGTTCCTGTGGCTCAGGTGCCGGACTTCGTCCACTTCACGCACCGTCCCCATGTCGCGGCGGGATTGAACTGTGAGAGCTGTCACGGCGACATGACGAAAGTCGAGATCGCTGTCAATCCGCAGGTGATGAACATGGGCTGGTGTTTGGATTGTCATAGGGAAAAAGCCGGCGACGATGTGGAAAAACTCATCAAGCTCACCGACTGCGGAACGTGTCATTATTAATCCGGGCAAAGAGGATGACTCCATGAGCGAAAAAATCACCCGGCGTAATTTTCTCAAACTTGCCACTGCTGGCGCGGCGTCCACAGCCGTGTTGACCGGTTGCGGACCCGCTTCTCGCTACGTGACGCGCGAGCCGTATATCGAAATGCCGGAATATACCTACAACGGTTTGAGCACGTATTACGCCACAACGTGCCGCGAGTGTGCGGCAGGGTGCGGGCTCATCGTCCGCACGATGCAGGGGCGCGCGATAAAAGTGGACGGCAACGCGGCGAACCCTATCAATCTCGGCAAGACGTGCGCTCGGGGGCAAGCCACATTGCATGGTTTGTATAATCCCGACCGCGTCGAAAAGCCGACCAGGCAAGGACGTTCCGCAACACTGACGAATGATGCTGTTACGTGGGACGATGTTTTCAAAATTGTCGCTGACGCGTTGAGCAACACGAATCCCTCCGAGGTCGCGTTCCTGATGGGAACTGCGCCGGATCACCTCTTCGACTTGGCGTCAGACCTTGCAAAGGCTATCGGCGCACCTACCCCGATCCGCTACGGTGCGTTAAGCATGTTCGAAACGCGCGCCACGCTGAGCAAGGCGGCGGAGAATCTGTTGGGGCAGGCTGGCTTGCCATTTTTTGATCTCGCAAACGCCGACGTGGTTGTTTCTTTCGGCACAAACTTCCTTGAGACGTGGCTTTCGCCGGTCGCATACACCCGCGGTTTCGCGATGATGCGGCGCGGCAACCCACAGCGACGCGGCTACTTCGTTCAATTTGAATCGCAACTTTCGCAAACCGCCGCCAAAGCGGACGAATGGATCCCGCTTCTTCCCGGGACGGAAGGCTTGGTCGCGCTTGCCCTCGGCAGACTTGTAGCAGAGATAAAGGGCACCTCTGTGCCTCGCGCCTTTTCATCTGTTGATGTTCGAGAAATTTCTGCCAAGTCCGGTGTTTCACTTGAACAACTCGAACACGTGGCGGGGCTCCTTGCTCAAGCGCAATCTCCGCTTGCGATCCCCGGCGGACAGGCGCTCGGTCAAACCAATGGGCTTGCGAACGCGGAGGCGGTGCTCGCTCTCAACGCGCTGACCGATAACTTTGAAAAGCCCGGCGGCGTATCACTTTCACCGCTTGCGCCGAACGCAGACGCGTATCATCGCCCCGCCAGTGCGCAGGAAATGCGCGACTTGATTGCGAAGATGAACAGCGGCGGAATCAAAGCATTGTTCGTTCACGGAGTCAATCCTGTCTTTGAGCTTCCCACATCGTTTGGTTTTGCGGAAGCACTGAACTCTGTCGAGTTGGTCATTTCGTTTGCGACCTTCCCCGATGAAACCGCACTTGCCTCCGATTACATCTTCCCCGACCACCACGGACTTGAATCATGGGGATATCAACGCTCAGCGACTGGCACGATGCAATCCGTGCTTTCGGGCGCCCAGCCGGTGGTCTCGCCGATGTACGACACGCGCGCAACCGCAGATGTGTTGCTCGAGGGGGCTCGGCTGGCTGGCGGAACGCTGGCGCAGACATTACCTTATGACGATGAGGTTGCGTTCATTCAAAGCAAAATTGCTGGTCTCGTTGGGCAAACAGATGGCAACTTCGTTGCGCCAGAGATCAATTCGTTTTCAGCTTACTTCCAGCAACACGGCGGCTGGTGGAAATCTACGGCCGAATCCAGTGCTCCGCCTGCGACAAGCGCGCTTGGTAGAGGTTTGAATGTTGAAGCCGCGGAGTTTGCCGGTGATGGAGAGTTTTTCTTCATTCCGTTCGTTTCACCCACTTTAGCCGAAGCCGGCGCTAACAAACCGTGGTTGCAGGAGTTACCCGACCCGATGACGACGGTCATGTGGAACACGTGGGTGGCGATCAACCCTGAAACCGCTCATGAATTACACGTCGAGAACGACGATGTTGTTCGGGTCATCAGCGAAGCGGGGGAGGTGGAAGCCGCCGTCTATTTGTATCCAGCCATCCATCCGGATGTGATCGCCATGCCGTTCGGGCAGGGTCACACTGCCTATGGCAGGTTTGCGCAGGATCGCGGTGCGAATCCGATGCGGGTGCTGGGTCTGCATTTCAATGAAGCGGGCGACCTTGCATTCGCGGCCATGAAGGTCCGAATCGAAAAGACCGGAAGACAGCAACTGTTATCCCGCCTGGAAAGCCGAATCGGCGTTTACGGCGAGGGATTTCCTGAGGAACCCTAGGAGCGAATCATGACTGTTGACTTGAATCTTGTCGGCGCGAAGGGCGCGATTGCCGAATCCGCGGAAGGCAAATGGGGCATGACGATTGACCAGGACATTTGCACCGGTTGCCAGGCATGTGTCGCCGCGTGTGCCATGGAGAATAATCTTTCCTTCGTCGGCGAAGAGGATGCCGGCTACGGGCGAACCCAGCATTGGATCCGCATCGAGCGATTTTGGGATGGCGCATATCCCGATGTGAAAGCGACTCCTTTCCAGCCGATGCTGTGCCAGCAGTGCGGTCACGCGCCGTGTGAGCCGGTTTGTCCGGTGTTCGCGACTCCTCACAGCCCCGCGGAAAAAATCAATTTGCAAGTATACAACCGTTGCGTTGGCACGCGTTATTGCGCCAACAACTGCCCGTATCAGGTGCGTTCGTTCAACTGGCGTGATTACCACACCGAGCCAGACCGCGGAAACATGGTCAATGGGACTCTCGTGTTCCCGCTCCACAACCAGTTCAACCCCGATGTGACCGTCCGCCGCCGGGGTGTTATGGAGAAATGCACGTTTTGCATCCAGCGTATTCACAAGGCTCAGGATAAGGCGAAGTCCGAAGGGCGCGAAGTTGAAGACGGCGAATTCACCACTGCCTGCGCTCAAGCTTGCCCTGCGAACGCCATCACCTTCGGGCGTGTGGATCATCATGAGTCTTTGGTCAGCCAGCTGGCGCAACAAGAGCGTGGCGTGAAGCACCTCGAAGAACTGAATACCCTGCCGCGCATCACATATCTGAAGGGAAGTTAAGGATATGGCTGTCACCTCCAAATATTTTTCACGGGCTGAAAAGGCGCACGACTCTCACCACGAAGAGGAACACGACCCGCGCCAGTATTTGATGTACGACCCCAAGCCACGCGGCGAGATGAACGCCATGGTGATGGAATCCATGTATGCCACTTCGTGGAAGTTCTGGGTGGTGTTCGGGATTCTATCGGTTCTCGTGGCGACGTGTTTTTTCTATGCATGGGGTTACATGATCGCTGAAGGTCTGTGGGTGGCTGGCGTGATGCGTCCATCCTATTGGGGCATCTTCCTGGTCAATACCGTGTTTTGGATCGGCATCAGCCACGCGGGCACATTTATCTCCGCCATCCTGCGCGTGTTCAAAGCGGAGTTCCGCCGCCCGTTCACGCGCGCCGCAGAATTGATGACCACCTTCGGCTTGATCCAAGCCGGAGCAAGCATCTTCATGCACCTCGGTCGCGTTTGGCTGGCGTACTGGCTGTTCCCGATTCCGAATGAGCGGCAGTTGTGGCCCAACTTCCACTCGCCGTTGATGTGGGATTTACTGGCGATCACCACCTACGTACTCGGTAGCACGATGTATTTGTTCCTGCCGTTGATCCCCGATCTGGCGATGGCGCGCGACCGTTCGACCGGCTGGCGCAAGACCTTCTACAAGATCCTTGCCCTCGGTTTCCGCGGCACCGAAGGCGAGTGGCGGCACCTGACGACCGCCATGAACTTCTTTGCCTTTGCCATCATCCCTGTGATGTTCTCGGTACACACCATCGTTTCATGGGACTTTGCCATGGCGATGCGCCCGGGCTGGTCCTCCACGGTGTTCGGTCCGTATTTTGTGCTCGGAGCATTGCACTCCGGTATGGGAGCGGTAGCCGTGGTGTTGTTCATCATGCGCACAACGATGAAACATATGGATTATTTCATCCGAGCGGAGCACTTCAACGCGCTCGGCAAATTGATGCTCATCGTCACCTTCGCCTACTCATACTTCTTCTTTAATGACTACATCGTGCAATGGTACGGCGGCGACAACGCGACCGATACACTCCTGCATTGGCTGGAAGAAGGTCCGATGGCGTGGATGTTCTATCAGTTTGTATTCTTCAACGTCGTAATTCCTCCGCTTTTATTGTGGAGTAAGAAGGTGCGCGAGACCCCCTGGTTGCTGGCGGCGATCGGTTTGCTGGTCAACGTTGGCATGTATTGGGAGCGTTATCTGATTGTGCCGGTCATGCTCACCATCAACCGCATGCCGTTCACCTGGAAGTTGTATGAACCGCGCATCGAGATCTTCCTGACCATCGGGACGTTCTCCATGTTCCTTCTCTTCTACATGATCGCCTCGCGCCTCATTCCGCTCGTGCCGGTCTGGGAAGTGCAAGAGGGACAGATGACGCACACCCTGCGCAAGGTCGGCAAGACTCATGTACCCACCGTGAGCGAATTCGAATAAACGGAGCAGACATGTCTGACGCAACCTTGTTAGCTGTATTCGAAGATATTGACCCCGCCGCGGATGCCGTTGAGAAATTGCACCAGATGGGGATTACGGATGAAAACATCAACGTGATCTCCGGCGTGCCGATCGCTCACAAGATGCTCGGTCGCCCCCACCCGTGGACGAACGTGTCGCGATTATCCTTGGGCGGCGCAATTGCCGGTTTCCTGTTTGGGATCTTTCTCAACTTTGGGACGCCGTATTTGTACACCGTCCCGGTGGGAGGTCAATACATCACGCCGATTCCGCCTGGCATCATCGTCATTTTCGAGATGACCATGCTCTTTGCGCTCCTTGCCACGTTCCTCGGCGTTTTCCTCGATAGCTACTTCCCCAATTACCAGCCCATGGAGTACGTCAGCGAGGTCAGCGACGGCAAGATCGCGGTGTTCTTCAAATGTGCGCACGGCGAGGCAAAAAAGATCACCGACGCGCTGAACAAACTGGGCGCTGAATCTGTGAGACCCGCGGAGGCGCGGCAATTATGAGATTATTGCGACAACTGTTTTGGTTCTTTCTTACCCTTGGCATTCTCTTCGGCATCTTGATGCTTTTTTCGTACGATATCATCAAGATAGACTGGGTGAGCTTCATGGAGATTCAGCCGTCTTATCGTCCGATGGAAGACCCACTTCCTCCCCCGGCGCGTTCGATTCCCATTGAAGGACCCGTCTCCATTCCCGGCATGGGTGCGCCCGTGAATCCGACGCTGGCAGATGAATCCTCCATTACGCGCGGCGCGGCATTGTACGCGATCAATTGCCAGATGTGTCA
>Ga0187892_10011971_pt1 | contig 10464 bp, 7 predicted proteins | sample MA1701073metaG_FD_139345 | JGI IMG/M metagenome (GOLD analysis project Ga0187892, IMG submission 139345) | Bio-ooze microbial communities from a basaltic lava cave in the Kipuka Kanohina Cave System on the Island of Hawaii, USA - MA170107-3 metaG ...
AGCATCAAATGGCCGGACGTGGTCCGGCTCTCCCGCACGCTGCTTTCGACCAAGTCGAAGGACCTCGTGGTCGCCTCCTACTTCACGCTGGGCTCGTTTCGCCAGAAGGGTTACGCGGGGCTGCGCGAAGGCCTTGCCGTCCTGCGGGACATGATCAGGACCTTCTGGGACGGGCTGTTCCCCGAAAAGACGCGGATGAGGGCCCGGCAGCAGGCGCTGGAGTGGATGGCCGAGCGCGTGGGGTCGGCCGTGGCCGAGCCCAAATCCCCGTCGAAGTCCGACCGCGAGGCGCTGGAGGGGTGCGCGGGCCTCCTGGAGGAGCTGGGGACCCTGGCGGGCGAGAAGTTCGAGGGCTCGGCGCCCGAACTGTCGGTGCTGGCCCGCGCGGTCGACGACAAGATTTCGGAGATCCCCTCGGACACCCCGCCGCCGAGCGGGTCCGAGGCGCCCGCGGAGCTGCCGGCGGACCCCGCCGGGACGCCGGGCGCGGCGCCCGTCTCGATCGACTCCCCGGAAGCGGCCCGCCAGGCGCTGGGGACTCTGCGGGAAGGCCGGGTGAGAGCGGCGGCCGTGCTCCGCCAGGCTGCGCCGACCGACCCGCTGCCCTACCGGCTCCTGAGGCAGGCCCTTTGGGAAGACCTCTTCGACGCGGACCTTCCGGCCGGCGGTCAGCTCGAGGTCGGGGCCGCCGACGAGGCCTTCGTCCAGCAGATGGAGGGCCTGCTCTCGAAAGGGGAGTACGCGGCCGTGATCGAGCAGTGCGAATCCCGCCACGCCACCGACCCGGTGTGGATCGACCTGAGTTTCCTCACGTTCCGGGCGATGGAAAGTCTGGGGCGTCCGTACCTCGCCGCGGGGAAGGCGGTGGTGGACGAGGTGGCTTGGCTGGCGCGGGCGGCCCCCAAGGTGCTGGAACTGCGGTTCGCCGACGGGAAGCCGGTCGTCTCGGAGCCCACGCAGGTCTGGATCCGGAACGAGCTGGGGGGGAAGGTCGCGCCGGGGGCGGCCGCCTCGGGCCTGGACGGGACGCTCGTCGAGGCGCGGAAGCTCGTGGCGCGGAAGCGCTTCTCCGAGGCCGTGGAGCTCCTCCTCAAGGAGCTGCCCAAGGGGCCCGACCGGCGGGCACGGTTCGTCGGGCGGCTCCAACTGGCGAAGCTGTGTCTGGAGGGGGGCAAGGTCGAGCTGGCGCTCGCGCAGCTGGAGGGGCTGGACGAGGAGGCGCGCAAGGCGGGACTCGACGAGTGGGAGCCGACTCTCTCGGCGGACCTGGCCCAGCAGCTGTGGAAGTGCCTTACGGCGGCTCAGGCCACCGAGCGGGCGCGCGACCAGTACATCCGCCTGTGCCGCCTGGACCCCGCGTCGGTCCTGGGCGTCGACGGGAAGCGTTAGGTTCTGCCGCGACGGCGGCGGGTCACTTAGGAGGACGACATGGCCAAGGAAGGATCGGTAGCCCCGAGGGAACGCGTCAACATCGTTTACAAGCCGGCTACGGGAGACGCCCAGGAGGAGAAAGAGCTTCCGCTGAAGCTGCTGCTGATGGGCGACTTTACCGGCAAGCCGGACGACCGGACGCTCGAGGACCGCAAGCCCGTCGACGTGAACAAGGACAACTTCAACGACGTGATGCGGGGCATGAACCTGTCCGCCGAGATGCAGGTTCCCGAGAAGCTCTCGGGGAAGGAAGGGGGGGAGCTGGCGGTGAACCTGAAGTTCTCGACGCTGAAGGACATGGAGCCCGAGTCGGTCGCCAAGCAGATCCCCGAGGTCAACAAGCTCCTGGAGCTCCGGGACGCCTTGACGGCGCTCAAGGGGCCCCTGGGCAACCTGCCGGAGTTCCGCAAGAAGATCCAGTCCCTGGTGTCCGACCCGGCGGCCCGGGAAAAGCTCCTGAAGGAGCTGGGCGCGGGCGAGGCGGAGAAGAAGTAGCCCCGTAAACAAAAGGAGAATCGACCCATGGCCGAGGCGGAGAAGAAAGCACAGGCGGCCGGCGCGGCGGCGGCGGAAGGCTCGCTGCTCGACGAGATCATGGTCCAGACGAAGCTCAAGCCCTCCGACGAGGGCTACGAGACCGCCAAGAAAGGCGTCCAGGCCTTCATCGCGCAGCTCCTGGGCGGGAAGGACCAGAAGGCCGACAAGAAGCTCGTCGACGGCATGATCGCCGAGATCGACCACAAGGTGAGCCTCCAGCTCGACGAGGTGCTGCACCACTCGGCGTTCCAGAAGCTGGAGTCCGCCTGGCGGGGGCTGAGGCTCCTGGTGGACCGCACGGACTTCCGGGAGAACGTGAAGCTCAACATCCTCAACTGCTCCAAGGAAGACCTGCTCACCGACTTCGAGGACTCGCCCGAGATCGTCAAGAGCGGCCTCTACAAGACGGTGTACACGGGCGAGTACGGCCAGTTCGGCGGCGAGCCCTACGGCGCGATGATCTCGAACTACGAGTTCAGCGCCGGGCCGCAGGACATCGCTCTCCTGCAGAAGGTGGCGAGCGTGGCGACGATGGGCCACTGCCCGTTCCTCGCCAACACGTCGCCGAAAATGTTCGGGCTGGAGAACTACCAGAAGCTGCCGAACCTGAAGGACCTCAAGTCGATTTTCGAGGGCCCGCAGTACGCGAAGTGGCAGTCGTTCCGCGAGTCGGAGGACTCCCGGAGCGTCGGGCTGTGCGTGCCGCGGTTCCTCCTCCGGCTGCCGTACGGCTCCTCCACGGTGCCGGTGAAGTCCTTCAACTACGAGGAGAACGTCAAGGGGAAGCACGACTCCTACCTCTGGGGGTCGAGCTCCTTCGCCTTCGCCACGCGGCTGGCCGACAGCTTCGCCAAGTACCGCATGTGCGCCAACATCATCGGGCCCGCCTCGGGCGGCGCGGTGGAGGACTTGCCGCTGCACCAGTTCGAGTCGATGGGCGAGATCGAGACGAAGATCCCGACCGAGGTCCTGATCTCCGAGCGCCGCGAGTACGAGCTGTCGGAGGAAGGGTTCATCTCGCTGTCCATGCGGAAGGGGAGCGACAACGCGGCGTTCTTCTCGGCCAACTCCTGCCAGAAGGCCAAGACGTTCGGCAAGACCAAGGAAGGCAAGGATGCGGAGCTCAATTACCGCCTCGGGACGCAGCTCCCCTACCTCTTCGTGGTGAACCGGCTGGCGCACTACATCAAGGTGCTCCAGCGCGAGCAGATCGGCAGCTGGAAGGAGAAGGCGGACCTGAACCGGGAGCTCAACAACTGGATCCGGCAGTACGTCGTGGACATGGACAACCCCGCCCCGTCGGTCCGCTCCCGCTGCCCCCTGCGTGCGGCGGAGATCACGGTCGAGGACGTGCCCGGGGAGGCCGGCTGGTACAAGGTGGACATGAAGGTGCGGCCCCACTTCAAGTACATGGGGGCATTCTTCACGCTGTCCCTGGTCGGCAAGCTGGACAAGAAGTAGCGGCCCCTCAACCCTTATGTAATGGGGAGGAGGGGTGCGTCGTCAAAAGAAAGCGCCTTTCGCCACTGTGGCGGAGGCCCAGACGCGATATCGAGGAGGAAACGACAATGCCCATGTCGATGGCAAGTGAGCAGAAAATGGCCCCGGGGAGCTCCCGGGATCTCCTGCTGGAGGCGTACTGGCAGGCCACGGGCATGGACGCCAAGTCCAAGATGAAGGGGATGGAGCCGTTCACCCGAATCCTGGGCTTCCGGTTTGAGGTCAGCTCTCCCACCGACCAGCAGTCCGGCCACGCTTCGGGGCGGCGCCAGTACAAGCCCCTCGTCATTTCGAAGTTCACCGACCAGAGCACCCCTCTCATCTTCCAGGCGCTGGCCAAAAACAGCCTGCTCGACGAGTGCAAGATCGTCTATTACCAGACCAAGCCCGACGGCTCGGGGACGGTCAAACAGGGCGAACTCACCCTGAAAAAGTGTCGCGTCATCCACCACGAAATCCAGGCCGGAGGGCCCGACGCCCGAGTCGTCGAGGAAGTGGCTTTTACGTTCGACACGATCATCATCAAGGATCTGCCCAGCACGAAAGAGCACGAGGACAGCTGGACGGACGCGATTCACGGGTAGACGGGCTCGGCCCGAACACGATACGGATGTGACGGGCTCGCCCCGTGCCCGAGAGGGCCGGGGCGGGCCCTTTCCGCAACCGTCCCATGCCCGACGAACGGACGCTTCTGGAACGCCTTTCGAGGCCCCAAACGGGCGCTTCTCCGACGATGTCGGAGAACACGCAGGAGCTCGTCCGTTCCATCCTCCGCAACTTGCAGAGGATCCTGAACACGCGCACCGGCCACGCCGCCGCCCAGATGGACCTGGGGACGCCGGCGCCGTGCGAGATGGTGGCCCTCTCCCGGGAGGGGCTCGGCGGCGTCGTGCGCTCCCTCCGCCAGGCGATCGAAAAGTACGAGCCGCGCCTCACGCAGGTCGACGTCGTCTACGTCAAGGGCGAGGACGACATTCTCACCCTGCGCTTCCAGGTCACGGCCAAGGTGGCGACATCCAAGAGCGGAGCCTCGATCAGCTTCGACACGCTCGTGGACCCCTCCGGAAGGATCAAGCTTCAGGGCTAGGTATGAACTCCCAACTCCCAACTCCCAACTCCCAACTCCCAAGCGGCTCCCCCCTGTCGTCCCCCCCCGGGGGACGCGAGGGGGGAATCGGTTGGGCTTTGGGAGTTGGGAGTTCATTGGGAGTTGGGGGTTGGGAGTTGGGAGTTTCGCCAGGGCCGCATGTTTAACAAGTTCTACCAGGACGAGCTCGTCTTCCTGCGCGACATGGGGCGCGAGTTCGCCGCCGCGTACCCCGAGGCGGCCCACTTCGTGGGCGAGACCGGCCGCGACCCGGACGTCGAGCGGATGATCGAGGGGTTCGCCTTCCTGGCGGCCCGGCTGCGCCAGAAGCTCGAGGACGAGCTGCCCGAGATCACCCACGCGTTCGTCGAGATGTTCTTCCCCCACTACTTGCGGCCCACGCCGTCGATGACCGTCGTCCAGTTCGAGGCGATGGCCCAGGCCGCGAAGGAAGTCCGCGCCGTGCCCCGGGGGACCCTCCTCGAGTCGGTCCCCGTGGACGGCACCCCCTGCACGTTCCGCACGTGCTACGACGTCCAGCTCGTGCCGTTCACGCTGGAGTCGGCGCAGCTGCGCAGCGAGGCCCCGCCGTCGCTGCGCCTCCGCTTCCGGCTGCCGGACGGCGTCCCCTTGAAGAAGGTGCCGCTGTCCGGCCTCCGGCTCTACCTCTCCGGGGACGCGGCGGTCACCCGGGCGATTTACGTCTGCCTGTGCCGCTACCTCAAGCGGGTCACCGCGCTCCCGGTCGCGGGCGCCGCGCCGGGGAATCCGGTCCTGCTGGGGGACGGCCGCGCGCGCCCCGCGGGATTCGACGCCGACGATCTGCTCCTCCCCTTCCCCGCCGGCTCGTTCCCGGGGTTCCGACTCCTTCACGAGTACTTCGCGTTCCCGCCGAAGTTCATGTTCGTGGACGTGCCGGGAATGGAGGCGCTCGCGTCGCTCGGCGACGCCACCGCGTTCGAGCTCACGTTCGAGCTCACCCGCCTCCCGGACCCCATGCCCCCCGTGGCGCCGCAGAACTTCCTCCTCCACTGCACCCCGGCCATCAACCTCTTCCAGCACGACGCGGACCCGATCCGCCTCGACCACAAGCGGGTCGACTACCGGATCCGCCCCGCGGGCCGGGACGCGGCGCACTTCGAGATCTACACGGTGGACCGCGTCGTCGGCATCGCCAAGGGGACCGCCAAGCCGCGGGAGTACCACCCGCTGTTCCGCCTGGCGCGCCCCGCCGCGCCCGACGCCCGCTTCTACCGCCACCGCGTGGCGCCCCCCGTGGTCGGGGAGGGGACCGACGTTCTCCTGAGCGTCCTGCTTCCCGACCGGATCGAGGACCTCCCGGAGGAGGAGACGCTGTCGCTCGAGCTCACCTGCACGAACCGGAACCTGCCCTCCCGGCTGGAGGTGGGGCAGGTCTCGGTCCCTACGGCCTCGTCCCCGACGTTCGCGCGCTTCCGGAACCTTTCGCGGCCCACCCCGTCCCTCGCCGCCCCGCTGGGGGACGACCTCCACTGGAGGCTCCTCTCCCACATGGCCGTGAACTACCTGTCGCTGACCGACCTCGACGCCCTCCGGGCGATGCTGCGCCTCTACCACTTCCGGGCGCGCACCGACCGGCAGGCCGAGCAGGCGCTGCGGCTCGTCACCGACGGGCTCCGGAAGCTCACCGCCCGGCCGTCGACTCGGCTCCTGGACGGCATGCCGGTCCGCGGGATTTCGGTGGAGCTGGAGGTGGACGAGGACAATCTGGGCGGCGAAGGGGAGGCATTCCTCTTCGGCTCGGTGCTCGACGAGTTTTTCAGCCAATACGTGACGCTGAATGCCTTCAGCAGGCTGACGCTCAAGGCGATGAAGCGCGGAGAAATCCACACGTGGCCAGCGAGAATCGGCAGGCGAATCATCCTCTAATCCGGACACTCCTGGAGGAGGCCCCCGGCTTCTCCTTCTTCCAGGCCGTCCGCCTCCTCCAGAGGGCGTTCCCCGACGCCCCCCCGCCGGGCCGCCAGGGGCCGGCGGACCGGGAGGTGATCCGGTTCAGCCCCAGCGCCGAGCTCGGATTCCCCACGGCGGACCTCGTGGCCGTCCGGCGGACCGACGGGGCCGGGGGCGGGCCGCGCTTCGAGGTTGAGACGGCGTTCTTGGGCCTCTACGGCAGCGTCTCGCCGCTCCCGACCAACTTTACGGAGCGGCTGCTCGAAGAGGACGATCAGGGACTCCAGAAGGAATTCCTGGACCTCTTCCTTCACCGCGTCCTCTCGCTCTTCTTCCGGGTCTGGGAGAAGTACCGCTTCGACGTCCAGTTCTCCCCCCGGTCGACGGACTACTATTCCCGGAGGATCCTCGCGCTCCTGTCGGTCGACCCCGAACGGTTCCCCGCCGACCACCGGGTCCCCGCGCTGCGCCTCCTGGGCCTGCCGGGGCTCCTGACGCAGATCCCCCGCTCGGCGCCGTCGTTGCGCGCGGCGCTGTCGGAGTATTTCGAAGGCGTCCCCATCGAGGTCGAGTCGTGCGTCCGCCGGTGGCTCCCCATCGCGCCCGACCAGTGCACCCGCGTGGGGAGCCAGAACTGCGTCCTGGGCCGCGACCTCTCCCTCGGGGACCGCCTGCCCGACGTCTCCGGCACCTTCCGCGTGGCGGTCGGGCCGGTCGGGCTGGAGGACTTCCTCTCGTTCCTCCCTCCCGGGGAGCGGACGGCCGAGCTCCGGGAAATCGTGGACCTCATGAACGGAGACGCGCTCGACTTCGAGCTCGAGCTCCACCTCCGGGAAGATGAAATCCCGGAGCTCCAGCTCTCGTCGCCGCGGGCGATGCTCGGGTGGTCAACGTGGCTGGGGCGCCGGGAAGGGATGGAGTCCCGTGTGCGCTTCCTCGTGAAAGGATGGTTCCATGGCCGAGGTTAACCTGAAGTCCCTGATCGCCCGGCTCAACCGGTTCTGCACGCGTTCGCTGGAGGCGGCGGCGGGGCTGTGCATCTCGCGCACGAACTACGAGGTGACGCCCGAGCACCTCCTCCACGCGATGGCGGAGGACCCGGGCGCGGACGTCCAGCAGATCTTCAAGCACTTCGGGGTCGACCCGGGGAAGGTTCAGAAGGGCCTCCTGCGGGTCATCGACGCCCTGAAGACCGGCAACGCGGGCCGGCCGACCTTCTCGCCCGTCCTCGTGGAATGGCTCCAGCAGGCGTGGCTCCTCGCCTCGCTCGACTTCGGCCTGGCCGAGACGCGCTCGGGGGTCCTCCTCCAGGCGCTCCTGGCCAGCCCCACGCGGCTGGGGGCCGACGACTACCTCGAGCTCTTCGAGGGGATCAACCGCACGGACCTCAAGGCCAAGTACGCCACGATCATATCCGGCTCGCAGGAGCAGTCGCGCCGGATGGGCTCCGGGGAGGCCGGGGCCCCCGCGGCGGCGGGCCAGGCCGGGGCGCCGTCCGGGGAGGGGGCGCTGGCCAAGTTCGCCAACAATTTCACCGGGCAAGCCCGGGAGGGCAAGGTGGACCCGGTCTTCGGCCGGGACCGGGAGATCCGCCAGATGATCGACATCCTGGCGCGCCGCCGGAAGAACAACCCCATCTGCGTGGGCGAGCCCGGCGTGGGCAAGACGGCGGTGGTCGAGGGTCTGGCCCTGAAGATCGTCGAGGGCGACGTCCCCGACGCGCTCAAGAACGTGGAGGTGATGGGGCTGGACCTGGGTCTCCTGCAGGCGGGGGCCAGCGTGAAGGGCGAGTTCGAGAACCGGCTCAAGTCGGTGATCGAGGAAGTGAAATCCTCGCCCAAGCCGATCATCCTGTTCATCGACGAGGCGCACACCCTGATCGGCGCGGGGGGCGCGGCGGGAGGCGGGGACGCGGCCAACCTGCTCAAGCCCGCGCTCGCGCGCGGGGAGCTCCGAACGATCGCGGCCACGACCTGGAGCGAATACAAGAAGTACTTCGAGAAGGACGCCGCCCTGGCGCGGCGCTTCCAGCTCGTCAAGCTCGACGAGCCCGACGACGAGCTTGCCACGACGATGCTCCGGGGGCTGCGGGAGCACTACGAGAAGGCCCACGGGGTCCCGTACCAGGACGCCGCCCTCGCGGCCGCGGCCAAGCTGGGCAGCCGCTACATCTCGGGCCGCCAGCACCCCGACAAGGGCGTGGACCTCATGGACACGAGCGCCGCGCGCGTCAAGATCGCCCTCACGACCAAGCCGCCCGAGCTCCAGGACCTCGAACGCCGGGTCCAGACGCTGGACCGCGAGCTCAACGCGCTCAAGCGGGACAAGGCCGGCGGCGCCAAGGGCACCGAGGAGCGCACCGGCGAGATCGAGAAAGAGGTCCAGGAGACGAAGGACAAGATCGCCGCCCTCACGAAGCGCTGGCAGACCGAGAAGGCCGCGGTCGAGAAGGTGATCGGCCTGCGGAAGTCGCTCCAGGCGAAGGATCTCAAGAAGGACGAGGAGTCCAAGCTGCGCAAGGATCTCGAGGCGGCCCTGGGGGACCTCCAGAAGCTGCAAGGGAAGGACCCGCTCATCTTCGCGGAGGTCACCCCGGAGGTGGTCGCGCGCGTCGTGGCCGACTGGACGGGCATCCCCATCGGGAAGATGGTCCAGGACCAGGCGACGGCGCTGCTGAAGTTCGAGGAGAGCCTCCGCCAGCGCATCAAGGGCCAGGACCACGTGGCGGAAATCGTGGGCAAGGGCATCCGCGCCTCGAAGGCGGGGCTCAAGAACCCGCGGACGCCCATGGGTGTCTTCCTCTTCGTCGGGCCCTCCGGCGTGGGCAAGACCGAGACGGCGCTCGGCGTGGCCGACCTCCTCTTCGGGGGCGAGCGGTTTCTCACGGTCATCAACATGTCGGAGTTTCAGGAGAAGCACACGGTCTCGCGCCTGATCGGATCGCCGCCGGGCTACGTGGGGTACGGCGAAGGCGGAGTCCTCACGGAGGCCGTGCGGCAGAAGCCCTACTCGGTGGTGCTCCTCGACGAGGTGGAGAAGGCCGACCCCGAGGTGCTCAACCTCTTCTATCAGGTGTTCGACAAGGGGATGCTGTCCGACGGCGAGGGCCGCGAGGTGGACTTCAAGGACACGATCCTCTTCCTCACGAGCAACCTCGCGACCGAGCAGATCATGCAGGCCGGGGCCGACGGGACGCGGCCGCCGACCGACGACCTCGTGGCGCTCATCCGGCCCGTGCTCTCGAAGCACTTCAAGCCCGCGCTCCTGGCCCGCATGACGATCGTGCCGTTCTTCCCGATCGGCCCCGACGCGCTCAAGGAGATCACGCGCCTCAAGCTCGGCCAGCTGGAGAAGCGCCTCCGCGAGAACCACCGGATGGCGATGGACGTCGACCCCAAGGTCATCGACGCCGTGGTGGAGCGCTGCACGGAGGTCGAGACCGGCGCCCGCAACGTGGACCACATCCTCAGCGGCACGCTGCTCCCGAAGATCTCCAGCGAGATCCTCCAGCAGATGAGCGCCGGGAGTCTGCCCGACCGCGTCCGGGTCACGCTCGATGGGAAGGGCGAGTTTGCGTTCGAGTTTGCGCGGAAATAGGGAGGCGCCGCCATGGGCTTAGACAATCAGATCGTGGAGTTCGACGCCGGGGGGCTCGGCACGGGCACCTTCCTCGTCCGCACGCTGGAGGGCTTCGAGGAGCTCTCGGGCCTCTTCCGCTTCCGGCTGGAGTTCTGGTCCGACAACCTGAAGCTCAAGATCGAGGACCTCCTGGCCAAGCCGGCGCGGATCGGCCTGCACCGCACGGTCGAGACGAGTGAGGGCACGAAGGGGGACGTCCTCTACAACATTTTCGGGATGCCCGCCTCCTGTCAGCAGTACCAGAAGTCCGGGGGCTTCTGCCGGTACACCGTGGAGGTCGTGCCCCGGCTGTGGCGGCTCTCGCGGACGGTCCAGAGCCGCATCTGGCAGGAGAAGGC
>Ga0187892_10011972_pt1 | contig 10464 bp, 11 predicted proteins | sample MA1701073metaG_FD_139345 | JGI IMG/M metagenome (GOLD analysis project Ga0187892, IMG submission 139345) | Bio-ooze microbial communities from a basaltic lava cave in the Kipuka Kanohina Cave System on the Island of Hawaii, USA - MA170107-3 metaG ...
AATGTACCGCAGGCTGTCTAGCCTGCGGATGACTCGATCAATGAGTCGTTCAGTTACCACCAGGCGGCTTGATAATGAAGCCTCCGCAGGCTAGACAGCCTGCGGTACGTCGCGCAATGTACCGCAGGCTGTCTAGCCTGCGGATGACTCGATCAATGAGTCGTTCAGTTACCACTAGGCGGCTTGATAATGAAGCCTCCGCAGGCTAGACAGCCTGCGGTACGTCGCGCCCGGCAATTTCATCTACAACTCCCCTAGAATTTGGTGAAGCGCGATTATAGCACACGCCTCGGCGTTGAAAGTTTCGCGCTTCGAGATTACAGTGCCGCTTCATTTCGCAATCTCAAATCCCGAATCTCAAATCGCAAATCTTTATGCCACACAAAGTCACACTCATCCCCGGCGACGGCATCGGCGCGGAAATCACCGGCGCGGTCGTTCGCATCATCGAAGCTTCGGGCGTGGAAATCGAATGGGAGAATTTCATCGCCGGAGCCGAAGCCCTGTCGCGTTACGGCGACCCGTTGCCCGAACCCGTGCTCGAATCAATCAAACGAAACCGGGTGGCGTTGAAAGGCCCGTTGACTACTCCGGTCGGAACGGGCTTTACGAGCGTCAACGTGCGGTTGCGCAAAACGCTCGATCTTTACGCCAACTTGCGTCCGGTCAGAACGCTGCCTGGGCTGGTCACGCCGTTCGGCGATCTCGATCTGGTCGTCGTGCGCGAAAACACAGAGGATTTGTATTCGGGGATCGAGCACGTCGTCGTGCCCGGCGTGGTCGAAAGTTTGAAGATCATCACCGAGAAGGCTTCGACCCGCATCGCGCGCTTCGCGTTTGAATACTCGCGCCGCGAAAATCGCAAGAAGGTTACGGCCATTCACAAAGCCAATATCATGAAATTGTCGGACGGTCTTTTTCTCGATTGCTTCCGCAAAGTCGCCGTCGAATACCCCGAAATCACCGCGGACGACAAAATCGTTGACAACGCCTGCCTGCAGTTGGTGATGAAACCGCAACAGTTCGACGTGTTGCTGCTCGAAAACCTGTACGGTGACATCGTCTCGGATCTGGCTGCGGGGTTGGTCGGAGGTTTGGGCGTTGTGCCGGGCGCGAACATCGGCGAACTCGGCGCGGTCTTTGAAGCCGTTCACGGCAGCGCGCCCGACATCGCGGGAAAGAACATGGCGAACCCGACGGCGCTGCTGCAATCAGCGATTATGATGCTGCGGTATCTGGGCGAGCGCGCAGCGGCTGATCTGATCGAACGCGCGATGATTCATACGCTGGCGAACAAACAGGTGCGGACGCGCGACCTGAATGGCTCGGCCAGCACAACCGAATACACCGAAGCGATTGTGGCTTCGATGAGGGAGCTTTCGCAGTGAGGTAATGTACCGCAGACTGTCCAGTCTGCGGAGGCTTGCGTTGCTCGAAGATGGCCGGCAGCGAGAGCCTCCGAACGGGGCGAGTTTCCTTTCAATGTTTCCGTTGATGATGCCTCCGCAGACTGGACAGTCTGCGGCACATCTCATCGTTGGCGCAACTTTTCAATAAACTCTGTCAGTTTCTTCTCTTCGCGCAGGTCGGACGCGAGTTTCGGCAGTTGCTGAGGATCAACCAGACCTTTTGAGGCGAGCAATCGCAACAAAGCTTCGGCGTCGGCTCTGAATTGCCTGAGCGCCGCGACGCGCTCGAACTCGGGCGCCAGTTCCTCTGGCGTGAACAAACCCGCGTCAATACAGGCTTCCAACAATTCCTGCATCCACCGCTCATCAATATCAGCGGGCTGCGGCGCGTCGAGCGACAGCTTCTGCGTTACGCTCCCCATCTCCATATGGGCCTGACGAGCGAGGTTCTGGCGGATGTCGGAAAGTCTCAGGCCCCGCGCATACAGAACCTCAGCGGCGATTGACTCCTCTTCTCGCAACAATCCGAGTAGCAGATGTTCTGTCCCAATGTGGCGATTCCCGAGCCGCTCAGACTCTTCGGCGGCGAAAGACAGCGCGCGTTTCGCCTCGTCTGATAGCGGCAGGTCAATCTGAGAAGTGATGCGATTGCGCGCCACTGTGCGCCCTTCTATCTCCTTGCGAATTGACTCGGCGCTGGCCTGTGAGCGGTGGAAGAACCGCGCGGTCAGGCTTTTGTCCTCACGGATGAGGCCCAGTAGGATGTGTTCAGTTTCGATCTGGGGCGCGCCGAACTGGCTGGCTTCATATCGCGAAAAGAAGATCACGCGACGCGCTTTTTCAGTGTAGCGTTCAAACATAGCCGTTCCCTCAAAACTATCGCAGCGCCCTTTGTTCGCGCTCTGATTGACGCAACACCTTCACCGCTTGCACGTGATCAGAGGAACTGGTCGAAAATTTGTGCGAGCCGTCGTTCTTCGTGGCGTCAACCACGAAGTAGAGGTAATCCGTCGCGGCAGGGTTCAGCGCAGCTTGCAGTGAACGTTTACCGGGCGAAGCGATGGGGCCGGGCGGCAGCCCCGCTCGCTTGTAAGTGTTGTAAGGCGAATCCCGGTCGAGATCGCTCTGGTAAATCTTGCCGCGATAATTGCCTGCGAGCAGCGCGGCGTAAATCACCGTCGGATCGCAGGCCAGTTGCATTCCCATCTTCTGCCGGCGATGAAAGACTTGGGAAATCAACTCGCGCTCGCTGTCTACTCTCGCTTCCTTCTCGATCAGCGACGCCAGCGTGACCACCTGCCGCGTTTTCATCCCCATTTCTTCGGCCCGGCTTTGCATCTCCGGCTCGTAGACTTCGCGGAAACGTTTGACCATCACTTCGACCAGTTTCTCGCGCGTCGTGCTTGCAGTGTATTCGTAAGTGTCGGGGAAGAGGTAGCCTTCGAGCGTCGTCGCCTGCGGGTCCAGATCGTCAATCAGCGCGGTGTTTTTGAGGAGCGCCAGCAGGCTCTCCGATCTAGCCGGCGCGGGCTGCTTCATGCCTTTCAATTCAGCCAGCAGGCGCGCGATGTCGAATTGGTTGTAGCCTTCCGGGATCGTGAACTGCCGCGTGGCCACGCTGCCTTTGATCAGTTGATTGATCACCTGGCGCGGCGAGACCGGCGATTTGAATTCGTAATCGCCCGCTTTGAATCTCTGGTTGCCTGAGAAAAGCCGCAGCCATAAGCGCGTTGGCCATTCGTGCTCCAACACGCCTTCGTCGTAAAGCCGCGCGATGATCGAAGCCGTGTTGGAGCCGGGTTCAATCGTCACGATCTTTTTCGCGGCGCTGTGTTCGTGGGGAGTGTCAATTTCGCGCTTCAGCCAGAACCAGGCGCCGAACGCGGCGATGATGATCAACAGCGCGGGGCCGGCAAAGGAACGGGAATTCTTTTTTCGTCGGAGAGTAGGATTAGGTCGCATTGCTTTAAACTACAGTGAGAAGTCCGGTGAGGAAATGTCGGGAGGATCAGTCAGTTTCAGTCCATCAAGGTAATCCTGCAAAATAATCGTCGCGGCGTATTCATCCGATCGGGCGCGGCGTTCGCGTTCGTTCATTCCTATTTCGCGCATCATCCGATCGGCTTCGTAAGAAGTCAGCCTTTCGTCAATCGTCACAATCGGAACCGAAAGGCGTTGCCGCAAATCTTCAATAAAACTTTCGACTCGCTCTACGGCCGGCCCACGTGTTCCGTCCATATTCAGCGGCAAGCCGACCACGAGAGTACCAATTTCGTGTTCGGTAATCAACGCGCCGATTTGTTCGATGACCTGCGCGTATTTCCGTTTCTCGCGGCGAATTGTCGTCAATGGCCGCACGGTCAGTTGCAACTCATCGGAGATGGCCACGCCGATTGCCTTCGCGCCGTAATCAATTGCCATTACTCGCATTGCTCTAGCAGCGCCTCGGTCATTGCGAAGGGTGAATCTTATCGAGCCAATGCAGGACCGTATCTGCGAGGTCGAAAGATTCGCTGACCAGATCAGCGAGATTGGGTAACTCGGCAACGTAATCCGCCTTATCCCGATTGTCTCGCAGATGCTTACCCTTGTTTCCAATGGTTTTGAAGGTCTTGCCTTCCGCGATGTACCGGTCCCAAACCTGCTGGTGAGCCGGTTTGTTGGCTGAGTGAATGAAGCCGGTGGTCTCTTCGAGTTTCAGCAACGCCCGGTGATAGATCGAGTAGTAAAGCCGGCTGATGGCCGATCTTTTCGCCGCTTCGTCACCGTTCCGCAGACTGCTCGCCAGTTTTTCGTAGTCGCTCCAATCGAACATTATTCGTATCCGATCTTGATCACCATCTGGAAATTCGAGCGATCCATCGCATCGAGCCACCAGTCTTCATCGAAGCGGTCGAGCGTCGCAATGGCCTCCGACACCGGCAGATCGGGTTTAACGTAAAGAAACAACTCGCACGATCCGTCGTCGGGATGGTAGACGACCTGCAATATCTGAGGAGTCTCCGGGCCAAAATACTCGACGAGCTTCGCGCTCGCTTCATTGATCAGCGGGATTAGGAAGCTGTTCTCTTCAAGATACTTCTTCAGGGCTTCCGGTTCGCGCAGTTCCAGGCGGCGGGACTTCCCATTCGTCCACTCTTCCGGCAAAAGAACGGGTTTTGGATAGTCAACGACGCTACTTTGTAAGACGCTCATTTTGTACTCCTTTCCACCATCGCTGGTGGCCGCCATTATACTTCAAACCTCAGCCGCGAATTCGCCGGTGAGCCTTAAGCCGGGAAGAAAGCGCAAGACGAGCCGACCCAGGTTTTGTTCTTGTTGAAATCCACGCCCATCATCGCGCCTTTGCTCAACCGGATCAGCGTGTTGACCGCCAATGGTTCGGCTTCGCCTTCAGGCCACAGGAACATCACGCGCACTTCGACTTTGCTGGGCTCGTCGGGAGTTTCGATCACCGGCGCGTAAGCGACCTTCTCCTGCAAGAGGTAATCGCCGCGCTCACTCGGCGGGATGGCGCCCAGGTCTTCGCGCGTGACCGTGACCTTCACGCCGCTGCCCGCGAACGAAAAGAGCGGTTTCAAGACGAATTGATCGAGGTCTTCAGGATATTCGTTCAGTTGATTTAAAAACCACGCGCGCGGAACCGTTCGATGTTTTAGAAAAGGCAGCGAGAACTTGCTCATCCGAAAATACCAGTTCGGATGGCCTGCCCATTCGACGTCCAGTTCGTCGCGGAAATCGAAATTGGCCTGCACGACTTTGCGCACGAACTCGTCAATGATCACGCGGTTGTAAATCCGCCGAACCTCGATCTCGCGCCCGTCGCGTTGGTAGAACAATTTATTTCCGCGCTTGATGACCTTGGTGACGCAGACGACCGGAACGCCGATCAGCTTCTCGGTCACGCGGAAATCGGGCAATGTTTTCTGATGCAGCGGATCAATCTCCATCAGGATGACTTGCTCTGGAGCGTGACCATTGAGGAAGACTTTACGGAGCAGATCGAGATAGCCGTCATCAGTCAATCCACTGAGTAGGTAATTCAACCCGCTCAGATCGTAGTGCTGCTGATAAACGCGCGGCAGGGCGAATTGAAAAGCATAAAGCGACGCGCAACCCTGCAATTCGATCAGCTTCGGCGCGAACCGCCCTTCGGCGTCGCGCGTCACGGCGAAATCAACCTGAATGAAATCCGGGCGCGCACCTTCGTTCGGCGCGTTGAATTCGGCGGGGATGGCGCGGGCTGACGCTGCAAAATACTCAGGCGCGCAAAGCTGGGTGATGATCTCTCTCGCCGAACCATGCATTTCGGCCAGCAGGTCGGTTGGGATAAAAATCGGCGTTTCGCACGGCCGGAATTCGATCTTCGTCTCGACCGCCGCGTCCAGCGATTGGAGGAACCGCTGGTGTTTCTCTTCGGTGAAGTCTGTGTTGAATTGTTTGCGCAACTCCGGGATCACTGCCGTCTCCGCCGGTAATTTTTTCAGGTATTGATCGAACTATAGCCGCGAGTGGGATACGGCGGTGATGATAGTCTTTGTGAAGATGTCAGTCCAGCGCAGCCGATTTCGATTTCTTCCCGCCTTCAGCCATCGTCTGAATCTTCGATTTGTGCTGAATGATGTATGCGATGAAGGCCCGCGCCGGCGACGGTTGAAAGCGTCCGAGCGAAACCAGCGAGACGGAACGCCGCAGCGGGTGTCCGCCGATCTGAAGCTGCGCCAGCTTGCCTGCGGCGACTTCATCGCGGATCGCCCAGGCGGGCAGCAGCGACACGCCGACGCCGCGTTCGACCATTCGCTTGATGAAGAAAGTGTCGTTCGATTCGAGCGCCAGGTCGGGTCGCGCGCCCACCTGATCGAAGAATTGGTCGGTCGCCCGGCGGATCGAAGCGCCGCGCTCGAACAGGATCAGTTTCTCTTTCTGAAGCTCGGCCACCGTGACCACGCGCTTTCTGGCGAGTTTGTGGTCGCTGCTCACCGCCAGCATCAACTCGTCTTCAAAAAGTTTCGTCACCTGCAGGTTTGGCGAATAGACCGCCAACGACGCGAAGCCCACGTCAGCCGCGCCATTCAAAATGTCAGCCACGGTCTGTTCCGTCGTCGCCGTCGTGCGGAACGTCAGGTCAACGCCCGGATGCGAATCCATGAACGATTCGAAGAGCGGCGCGAAGAGGTAAACAAACGCCTGGGTCGCCGCCGCCACGCGCACGCGGCCCACGGGCGAATGCTCGCGCCCGGAAAGCCTTTCGCGCAACGCTTCCGACTCGTCGAGGATTCGCTCGACGTATTCGAGCGCGATCTTGCCGGCCTGCGAAAGCTTCACGCCGCGTTTGGCGCGAATGAACAGCGGCTCGCCCAATTCTTCTTCCAAAGCTTTGATCTGATGGCTCACCGCCGACTGGGTCAGATGTAATCGCTCGGCGGCGCGCGTGAAATTGAGCGCCTCGGCTACGGCGCGGAACGTGCGGAGTTGTGACATTTCCATTTCGGGCTTCCTTGCCGGGTGCGCCCGCGTCCTCGATTTTGTTGGCGAACCCAACCTCGCCAGCGGAAAGGAAAATGCGGGAAAGGAAAATAAGGAGTTTGAGATTCGTGTTTATATTTTCCTTTCCGCAAAGCTGGCAGAAGTTCGCCAACAGAGTCGTCCTCGCGGGCAGGTTCACGAAAGAGACTGTCTCATCGCAGTAAGCGCGCCTGAGTAAGCTTGCCCGCGAGGACGCGGGGGCGCCCAGGGAGACAGGCGCTGACAAAAATAGCGGCTCCGGATTTCCGAAGCCGCTTATTCAGTCAAGGAGTGAAAGTGAGATGGAGGCGTAAAATTATGATTGCAGTTCCTTGCCCGGTTTGAAGCGAATCGTTTTGCCTTCGGGGATCGCCACCTGGGTGCCGGTGCGCGGGTTGCGTCCGATGCCGCGTTTGCGCGGTTTGACCACGAAGACGCCGAAACCGCGAAGCTCGATGCGCTCGCCACGCTTCATCGCTTCCTTCATCGCCTCGAAGAGAGCTTCGACTGCCGCCTCCGCTTTCATCTTCGGGACGCCGGTCTTTTCGGCGACGTTATTGATGATGTCCAGTTTGATCACAGTTCCTCCCACTGTCAGGAAGCGATGATTTGGTTTTGTGTTTTGATGGTTATTTGCCCCAAAGCAGCGCGCATTATAGGAACGGCTTTCAGGGGTGTCAAGCTTGCGGCCATTGCAGGGCATCGGATAGACTGCGCGGCGCATCACCGAAGAGCGTGAACCAACCTGTTCACGCAAGATAATTCAACAACTCGTCATAGATTTTAGTGGAAGGTCAAATCAAGTGAGCGTCAAATCGGATCGCTGGATTTTGCGGATGTGCCGCGAGCACGGAATGATCTCGCCGTTTGAAGAAAGACTCGTGCGCGAGATCGAAGGGCGTCGCATCATCTCGGCGGGCATCTCTTCTTACGGTTACGACCTGCGGCTGGCGCCTGACGGCTTCCGCGTCTTTTCGCCGATCGCCAGCGCAGAGATTGATCCGAAAAAGTTCGATGAGAATTCGCTGGTCGAAGCGCCTTTGAGAATTTCCGAAGACGGCTCGCAATACTGGCTGCTGCCGCCGCATTCCTACGCGCTCGGCGTGACGGTCGAAACGTTCAACATGCCGCGTAACGTGATCGGCCTGTGCATGGGAAAATCGACTTTTGCGCGTAGCGGATTAATCGTGAATACAACTCCGCTCGAACCCGGCTGGCGCGGGCGACTGGTGCTGGAATTTTCAAACTCCGCCAATTTGCCTGTCCGCATTTACGCCAACGAAGGCATCGCGCAAGTGATTTTCTTCGAATCTGACGAAAACTGCGAAACATCATACGCCGACCGCGCAGGCAAGTATCAGGATCAAACCGGCCTCGTGACGCCGCGACTTTAGAAGATTTCGATCATGGACAACAACCTACGAAAAAAGAATCCACAGGATTTGCGCAGTGATCGCTGGCTCGGCTCGGACAGTCTGCGCTCCTTCACCCATCGTTCGCGCGCCAAGCAGATGGGCTATGCGAACGCGGATTACGCTGGCAAACCCGTCATCGCCGTCATTAACACGTGGAGCGATCTGACGAATTGCCACAGCCACTTCCGCGAACGCGCCGAAGAAGTCAAACGCGGCGTGTGGCAAGCGGGCGGCTTTCCGGTCGAAATCCCGGCGATGCCGCTCAACGAAACTTATATGAAGCCCAGCCCGTTGATGTATCGCAACTTTCTGGCGATGGAGGTCGAAGAATTGTTGCGCAGCCAGCCGATTGACGGCGTGGTGCTGATGGGCGGATGCGACAAAACCACGCCTGCGTTGCTGATGGGCGCGATCTCGATGAATTTGCCCGCGATTTATCTGCCGGCGGGACCGATGCTGCGCGGCAATTGGAATGGACAGATTCTGGGGAGCGGCTCGGACGTGTGGAAATTCTGGGCTGAAAAATGCGCGGGCAACATCACCGACGCCGAATGGAACGAGATGGAAGACGGCATCGCGCGTTCGCCCGGACATTGCATGACGATGGGCACGGCTTCGACGATGACTTCGATTGCCGAAGCTTTGGGGATGACCTTGCCCGGAGCTTCTTCGATCCCGGCGGTTGACGCCAATCATCAGCGGATGGCCACGGTGTGTGGCCGGCGCATCGTCGAAATGGTCTGGGAAGATTTGAAGCCGAGTGACATTCTGACGCCGCAATCGTTCGAGAACGCGATCACGACCGACATGGCCATCGGCGGTTCGACCAACGCGATCATCCATCTGGTGGCGATGGCCGGGCGCGCGGGAATCAAGCTGGAATTGACGAAGTTCGACGAGATTGCGTTGCGTACGCCGATGATCGCCAACATCCGCCCGTCGGGGCAGCAGTATCTGATGGAGGATTTTTATTACGCTGGCGGATTGCGAGCGCTGCTGGCGCAGATTTGTGAACTGCTGCATCCGGATTGCTCGACGGTGAATGGCAAAACGCTCGGCGAAAATATCTCAGGAGCGAAAGTTTGCAACGCGGACGTCATTCGCTCGCTCGACAACGCAGTCGCTCCGCAGGGCGGCACAGCGATCCTTTACGGCAACCTCGCTCCGAACGGCGCGGTGATCAAATCGACTGCGGCTGAAAAACGATTGCTGCAACACACGGGTCGCGCAGTGGTCTTCAAAGATTACAACGACATGGCCGCGCGGATTGACGATGAGAGCCTGGACGTTGATGAAAATTCCGTGCTGGTGTTGCAGAACGCGGGGCCGCTCGGAGGCCCCGGAATGCCCGAATGGGGAATGCTGCCGATTCCGAAAAAGCTGTTGAAACGCGGCGTGCGCGATCTGGTGCGGATTTCCGACGCGCGGATGAGCGGAACGTCTTACGGCGCCTGCGTGCTGCACGTCGCGCCTGAAAGTTTCATTGGCGGGCCGCTGGCATTCGTGCGTGATGGCGATTTGATCGAGCTTGATACGCCGAATCGGAAATTGAATCTGCAAATCAGCGAAGAAGAACTGGCGAAACGTCGCGCCGGGTGGGTAAAACCTGAACGCCGTTACGAACGCGGATTCGGCGCCTTGTTTTCAGAACACGTCACGCAGGCCGACCGGGGGTGCGATTTCGATTTCCTGAGCGCGGGCGCCGAAACGCCTGAGCCTGAGATACATTGAGCAGGACTCCTTGCAAACGATCACACCGCTAATTGCAAATGCTTTCAAAGCCCGGGGCAAGCTGTTAAAGTGGCGGCTCGTAAACGGGCTTCTTCACTTCACACGACAAAGGATCACCTAATATGCGAACACTTAAGCGGATGCGCCGTGTCGTTATCACGGGCATCGGATGCGTCAGTCCAATCGGCATCGGCAAAGAGCAATTCTGGCAATCGGTCAAGGCCGGGCGCAGCGGCATCTCTGCGATCACGCGCTTCGACGCCTCCGATCTGCCCGTGCGGATCGCCGGCGAAGTCAAAGGTTTCGATCCCGACCAGTTCATCCCGCCGAAAGACCGGCAGCACGTTTCGCACGCTGTGGCGTTCGCCATCGCCGCCGCCGACCTGACTTTCAAAGACGCGGGC
>Ga0187892_10011974_pt1 | contig 10463 bp, 11 predicted proteins | sample MA1701073metaG_FD_139345 | JGI IMG/M metagenome (GOLD analysis project Ga0187892, IMG submission 139345) | Bio-ooze microbial communities from a basaltic lava cave in the Kipuka Kanohina Cave System on the Island of Hawaii, USA - MA170107-3 metaG ...
GACGTCGGAGAACGCGCTGCGCGTCATCTCCAAGCTCAAGATCGACGCCAAACTCGACATCGCCGAGCGGCGCAAGCCGCAGGACGGCAGCTTCCGGAAGCGGCTGGGCGAGAAGCTGATCGTCGACTTCCGCCTCGCGATCCAGCCGACGCTTTACGGCGAGAACGCGGTCATCCGCGTGCTCGACCGGACGTCGCCGCTCCCGACGCTCAACCAGCTGGGGTTCCCGGACGACATGCTCAAGAAGTACCTCCGGTGCATCTCGAACCCGCAGGGGATGATCGTCTTCACGGGCCCCACCGGGTCGGGCAAGACGACGACGCTCTACTGCACCCTGGAGGTCCTGCGCAAGCAGAAGCTCAAGACCATCACCGCCGAGGACCCGATCGAGTACATGTTCGACGGGATCCAGCAGTGCCAGGTCCAGGACCAGATCGGGAACACGTTCGCCAAATACCTCCGCGGGTTCCTGCGGCAGGACCCGGACGTGATCCTGATCGGCGAGATGCGCGACCAGGAGACGGCCGTGATGGCCACGCGGGCCGCCGTCACGGGCCACCTCCTCTTCTCGACGATCCACGCGATCGACTCGGTGGGCGTGGTGCGGCGCGTCGTGGACATGGGCGTGGACGGCAACATGCTCTCGATGAGCATGATCTGCGTGGTCTACCAGCGGCTGCTCCGGCGCATCTGCACGAGCTGCAAGTCGGAGTACCGCGAGGACCCGGCGGTCCTCGATGACCTGGGTCTGAAGGACCTGCTCAAGGACGTGCCGCTGTACAAGGGGGTGGGGTGCGAGGCGTGCGACAACGAGGGGTACCGCGGGCGGATCGCGGTCTACGAGTACTGGGAGTTGAACGACGAGGTCAAGGACCAGATCGCCAAGGACCCCGACGACCGGAAGATCCGCGCCCTCGCGTTCCAGACCGGCCTGAAGCCCCTGGTCGTCGACGCGATTCAGAAGGTCAAGCAGGGGGTGACGACCCTCGCCGAGCTGCAGGAAGTGGTGCCGTACAACCAGATCCTGAAGGCGAAAGATTTCGTCAAGTAAGTTCGGAATTTGGAGTGCCTTCGGCTCCGAACTCCGTACTCCAAACTCCGAACTATCCTCTGACGGGGATCGGCCTTCCCTTCTCGTCCACCGCCACGTAGACGATCTCGGCCTGCGTCACGAGGACGCGCTGGGTGGGGTCGTCGAAGCGCTGCGCCTCGACGTCGACGCGCACGGTGACGGAAGTGGTGCCGAGCTTGACCGTTTCCGAGTAGAAGCTCACCACGTCGCCGACGAAGACGGGCTCCTTGAAGACGACCTCGCGCATGGCCACCGTGACGAAGCGCTTCGAGGCGTGCTTCCGGGCCTCGACCACCCCGGCCAGGTCCAGATGCGAAAGGATGACGCCGCCGAAGACGGAGCCCTGCGCGTTCGTGTCGCGCGGGAGGAGAATGACGCGGATCGCCGGGTCGCGCACCGGACGAGACTACCATCCGAAAGAACAGAGAGCAAAGATCAAACTTTGATCTTTCGGGAGGGCGGGGTAGAATTCGGACGTTCATGTCCGGCACGACGACGTCACGGATCCTCGAAAGCGTCGACCAGCGGTCGCGGCACGTCGTCGAGCGCCTGCAGAAGCTCCAGGAGATCGGGACGCAGCTTTCGGCGGAGCGCGATCTCGTCAAGCTGCTGGCCCTCATCCTGCGGGAGAGCCGCCACCTGACGAACGCCGACGCGGGCGCCATCTTCGTCCGCGAGGACGACGTCCAGCTCGTCGAGAACGCCACGGCCCGCGACCGGATCCAGACGGTGACGCCCTACCTTTCGCTCAAGGTGGCCCAGAACGACTCGCTCCACTTTCCGTTCAAGGAAATGAAGCTGCCGTTCGATCGGCGCACGCTGTCGGGCCACGTGGCGGCGACCGGGGAGATCCTCAACGTCGGCGACGTCTACCAGATCCCCAAGGACGCGCCGTACAGCTACTCGACGGCGTTCGATGAGATCTCGGGCTACCGGTGCCAGTCGATGCTCGTCATCCCGATGAAGAACCGCGAGGGGGAGTCGATCGGCGCGATCCAGCTCATCAACAAGAAGAAGGATCCGGAGGAGCTGCTCGACCGGCGGGAAAAGGTCGAACGCGGGGTGACGGTCTTCGACGCCTTCGACGAAGAGTTCGTGATGGCGCTCGCGTCGCAGGCGGCGATCTGCATCGAAAAGGCGAAGCTCTACGACGAGATCGAGAAGATGTTCGAGGGCCTGGTGAACTCGTTCACGCTGGCCCTCGAGCGCCGGAATCGGACGACCTTCGGCCACTGCACGCGAGTCGCCCGGTACGCCGTGGCGATCGCCGAGGCGATCAACGAGTCGCCGCCGGACGCCTTCGCGGGTCTGAAATTCACGCCTCTCCAGATCCGGGAGCTCCGCTACGCCGCGCTCCTCCACGACATCGGGAAGATCGCGGTCCCCGAGGCCGTGCTCGACAAGCAGAACAAGCTCCTCGACAGCGAGATGCGGGCCCTCGAGTACCGGCTCCACTACGCCCGGCTGCAGGGCAAGCCGGCCCCGAAAATCGAGGCCTGGGCGGTCGCCCTCAAGCGGATCAACATCCCGCGCGGGCTCTCGGAAGAGGACAAGAAGGTCCTCGACGAGATTCGCACGGAACGGTTCGTCGACGTGGACGGGAAGGAGCGCCCACTTCTCACGGACTACGAATACGAGAACCTCGCCGTCTCGCGCGGGAACCTGACGGCCGCGGAGCGCAAGCAGATCGAGCAGCACATCGTCGACACGTGGGAGATCCTCAAGCGCATCCCGTGGCCCCGGGACTACCGCCAGGTGGCGGCGATCGCCGCCTGCCATCACGAGAAGATCGACGGCTCCGGCTACCCGTGGAAGTTCAAGGGGGACGACATTCCCTTGGGCGGGCAGATCCTGGCGATCGTGGACATCTATGAGGCCCTCACGGCCAAGGACCGTCCGTACAAGCCCGCCATTCCCGTCGACAAGGCGATCTCCATCGTCCAGCAGGAGGTCGACCGGGGAGCGCTCAACCCGAAGCTCTGGAAGCTCTTCCTCGACCGCAAGATCTACAACCTGTTCACGGACGAGACGGGGTTCGTCCAGCGTCCGACGGGCCCCGTCCTGCCGAAGCTGACCTAAGTAGCAATCCTTCCTGGAACTTTTGTTGCATGGACTTACGGCCTTTCGGGAAAACGGGGCTGCGCGTGAGCGAGATCGGGGTCTGCCCGGGCGACGGGCCGGCGCGCGAGGAGGTCGTCCGGCGCGCGCTCGACCGCGGGTGCCGGCTTTTCTGGTCGGGGCGTCCGGTGGCCGGGGCGCAAACGTTGCCGGGGGGTCTCGAGGGGCGGTTCGGCGTCGTCCGCTACAACCTGCTGGACCAGAAGGAGGCGAACGAGGCGATCGCGCGCCTGACGCGGGAAGGGAAGGGGGTCGTGGCCGCGCACGTCCTGGCAGGCGGGGCTTTAGCGGGGACGATCGGCCATACGCCTTACGGGGTGCGGGTGGCTCAGCTCCGGTTCCTCGTCCGCCCGGGCCGCACGCTCGCTCAGGCGGCGCTCCAGTTCGTGCTGGCGAACGAGTCGGTCAGCTGCGCGGTCGTCCGGACGTCCTCCCCCGAGCACGTGGACGAGACCCTGGCCGCCCCGGAGGCGCCGCCTCTCACGGGACGGGAGCTGGAGCAGATCTTCGAGCTCTGGTCAAACCGATTTGAATGACCCCTTGAAATCGTCTCGCCGTTTGGGGATCGGACGATTTCAAGAAGAAGAAGAAGAAAACCGGAACTCGCCCCGCGTGCTTGAAATCAGAAGGACAACCCGCTAAAAACGAAGGGCGATGCATAGGATTTTTGCGGGGATGGCCGTCTGGGCGGTGCTGTTTCTCCTGGCGGAGGGGGTCCTCGGCGTCCTCCTCAAGCGCTTCGGCGCCGCGGGCCTGGTCGGCTGGCACATGCTGTTCGGGGTCTTCGTGGGCGTCTACATCTGCATCCTCCACGTCATGGTGATGTTCCATTTCATCGGGAGCGGCAAGGCGATGAAGGAGCACGCGCTGGTGCTGGGGGACAACGCGGAGATCCTTCGGCGGCTCCGCCGGCTCAAGATGCGGGTCATGCCGGCGGCCACCTTCGCGCCGATCCTGGTGGGCGCGGCGGTCATCCTGGGCGGCGAGGCGCAGATGAAGGTCTGGGGGGTGGGGGGCTGGCTCCACTGGGTCGTCGGGGCGGCGGGCCTTGCGCTGAACCTGTACGCCTTCCCGGTCGAATATCGCTGCCTCGTGGCGAACCTCGAGCTGCTTCACGAGGTGGACGAGCGGATGAGGCGCGAGGTGTCGCCGGGGCTCAACCCATGAACGAGCGGGCGGAGGAGTACTGGCGCCAGGCCTACGAGTACCAGATGTCCGGCAAGCTCCAGAAGGCGATCGAATACTACCGCAAGTCGATCGAGGTCTGGCCCACCGCCGAAGCCCACACGTTCCTGGGGTGGACCTACAGCTTCCAGCGCCGCTACGAGGACGCGATCGACGAGTGCAAGAAGGCGATCGACGTCGACCCCGCGTTCGGCAACCCGTACAACGACATCGGCGCCTACCTCATCGAGCTGGGGCGGTGGGGCGAGGCGATCGCGTGGTTCCAGCGGGCGATCGAAGCGCCCCGGTACGAGCCGCGGCATTTTCCCCATTTCAACCTCGCGCGCGTCTACGCGCAGCGGTACGAGTACGACCGGGCGATCGAGCACCTTGAGAAGGCGCTCGGGCTGGAGCCGGGGTACGCCGTCGCGCGCCGCGAGTTGGGCAAGCTGCGTGCCCGCCTGAATTAGCTTTCAGCCGGAAAGAGGAGACTATTGCTTTACCTTCGGGCTGAAAGCTGATAGCTGACAGCTCATGAAGCACGCGACCGTGATGTACGCCGCGAGCGAGACGGACGCCAACCTCTTCTACGCGACGAAGTTCCTCGTGGGCGACCCGGTGCCCTTCGTGCAGGTCGGCCGGCGAAAGATGCTCGTCCTTTCGGACCTGGAGATCGGCCGGGGACGCGACGAGGCGGACGTGGACGAGGTCCTGTCCCTCTCCGAGATCACGCGCCGGGTGGGGAAGCGGTGCACGATGGCGCACGTCATCGAGCGGGTCCTCCGCGACCACGGGGCGGGCGCCTGCACCGTGCCGGCGAACTTTCCGCTCGACCTGGCCGACCAGCTCCGCCGCCGCCGGATCAGGGTCGCGCCGAAGCCGCACCCGTTCTATCCCGAGCGCCTGATCAAGACCGGCGCGGAGATCCGCGCCATCGAGGCCGCCCAGAGGGCGACCGAGGAGGCCGTCGAAGGGGCGCTCGACATCCTGCGGCGCTCGAAGGTCCGCGGCCACAAGATCTATCACCGCGGCCAGGTGGTGACAAGCGAGCTCCTCAAGCGCGTGATCAACGTGAAGCTCATGGAGCGCAACTGCGTCGCCAAGAACACCATCGTCGCCCCCGGCGACCAGGGGTGCGACCCCCACAACCGTGGGACGGGCCCGGTGCGCCCGGACCAGACGCTGATCCTGGACGTCTTCCCCCGGTCGGGCGACTCGCACTACTATGCCGACATGACCCGCACGGTGGTGAAGGGCACGCCTTCGGCCGCGGTGCGGCGGCTCTATGCCGCGGTCCTGGAAGCCCAGGAGACGGGCATCGAGGGCGTCCGCCACGGCGTCAACGGCCGGGCGGTCCACGACGAGGTCAAAAAGGTCTTCGACCGGCTGGGGTACAAGACCGAGCCCAGGAACGGCAAGATGGTCGGGTTCTTCCACGGGACCGGGCACGGGGTGGGCCTCGACATCCACGAGGCGCCGTCGGTCGGGGCGCGGGACAGCCTGCTCGAGGCGGGGGCGGTCGTGACGGTCGAGCCCGGGCTCTACTATTTCGGGACGGGCGGCGTGCGGATCGAGGACATGGTGCTCGTCACGAAGTCCGGCTGCCGGAACTTGACGAGATTCTCCAAGGATCTCGAGATCCGATAAGCCGCGGACCCCGGACTCAGAGACTCAGAGCTCTCAGAGACCCGTCAGGAAGAGAAGGCCGTCTCTGAGTCTCTGAGACTCTGAGTCCCGGTCCGTCGGGACATTCTGGCGCGCTGGAAGCTGCCCCCGGCTAATTTGCACGGCCGGGCGTTTGCTTGCGGTTCCCGTCGGGCTGTGTTATAAGGAAGGGGAGATGAGCGTCGCTCGCTGGGCCGGGGACATGGTCCGGGGCCTCTGGACCGTGGTGGTGGGCATGCGCATCACGATGCGCCACATGCTCCAGGCCCCCGTCACGATGCATTACCCCGACGAGAAGTGGGTGATGCCGGAGGCCTTCCGCGGCTTCCTCAAGGTCGATATGGACGCCTGCATCGTGTGCGACCTGTGCATGAAGGCGTGCCCGGTCGACTGCATCAAGATCGAGTGGAAGCGCGAAGCGGGGAAGAGCGGAAAGGTCGCCACGCGCTTCGAGATCGACTACCAGAAGTGCATGTACTGCGGCCTGTGCTCGGAGCCGTGCCCCACGCTGGCGATCTGGCACACCCACGAGTACGAAAACGCGACGTACAACCGCGTGGCCCAGGTGATCGACTGGGTGCACCCCGAAAACAAGGTCACGAACCCCAACGCCAAGCCCAAGCAGGAGAAGCCCGCGGCGAAGCCGGCGCCGAAACCGGCGGCCGCCGCCGCGCCGGGGGCGGCCCCGGCGGCCGTGGCCACAGCCCCCGCTCCCGCCACCGGCGGCGGGACGGACCTCGACGGGAACGTGGTCGAAAGCGGCCTGGGCGGCAAGTCCGACAACGGGAAGGCGGGTACGCTCGACAAGGTCTGGATCATCCCCGGCTGCATCGTCTGCGACCTCTGCGAGGACACGGCGCCGGACGTCTTCCACGTCACCGAGACGACGAGCGTGGTCCAGATGGAGAGCCAGCCCAAATGGGCCGAGCAGTCGCAATCGATCATCGACGCGGCCGCCGGCTGCCCCGTCAACGTCATCAAGTACGAGCTCAAGAAGTGACCGAATCACGAATCGCGAATTACGAATCGCGGGAAGAGGCCCGTGCTCGGTCCGTCATTCGTGATTCGTCATTCGTAATTCAACCCCCGAACCCCTAATGCCGTATTTCATCAACAACGAGTGCATCGGCTGCACGATCTGCGCCAAGAAGTGCCCCGTGCCCTGCATCTGGGGCGGCGAGGGGAAGGGCCACTGGGCCAAGACCAAAGAACTCCACATCATCGACCCGACCGTCTGCATCGACTGCGGCGCGTGCGCGAGCTACTGCCCGGTCGACTGCATCCAGAACGAGGCGGGCATCATCGAGCCCAAGATCGAGGCGAAGAAGCGGCCGGTCGCGGTCGTCCGCGAGGAGAACTGCACCGGCTGCGAGTGGTGCGTGGACGTCTGCCCGTTCGACTGCATCGAGATGGTGCGGCCCGAGAACCCGAGCGAGTTCTTCGCGGTCGCCAAGGTCGTCCGCCCCAAGGACTGCGTGGCCTGCAAGCTCTGCGAGGAGGTCTGCGTCCAGAAGGACGCGGTCATCATCGTCTACCCGGACGGGTCCTACGCGGAGGACATCGGGGTCACCTGCCGGACGACCTACCTGGGCCCCGACAACATGGCCGGCCAAGAGAGGGTCGAGAAGCCCTAATTGACCTCGTTTGGCGGCCAGACTACAATCCGGGTCGATGCCGATCTACGAATACCACTGTGGCAAGTGCGAGAACCGCTTCGAGATCCTCGTTCGGACGGAGCGGCAGAAGGTCGGCTGCCCCAAATGCCGCTCGCGGAAAGTCGAGCGCAAGTTCTCCGTCTTCGGCCTGAACCTCGGCGCTTCCCCCGCCCAACCGTTTACGGGCCTCTGCAACTGCGGCGCGGGCGGCTGCGCGATCTGCAGCGCAAAGGTCTAGGCATTGCCTCCCTCCTCTAAGGTCCGCTGGCACGACTGGTCCGACGACGCCTTTCAGAAGGCCCAGTCCGAGGACAAGCCCATCGTTCTCAACCTGGGCGCCACGTGGTGCCTCGGATGCGCGGAGATGGAGGAGACGACCTACGACGACGACGAGGTCGCGGAGCTTCTCAACCGCGACTACGTGGCCGTCCGGGTGGATTCCGACCGCCGGCCCGACATCAACGAGCGGTACAACATGGGAGGGTGGCCCACCACGGCCTTCCTCACCCCCGCCGGGGACCTCCTGGGCGGGACGACCTTCGTCCCCCGCGACCAGATGAAGCAGCTCCTCGTCCAGCTCAAAGTCGGCTACGCGCGCGAACGCCACCGGCTTCGCGACGAGATCTCGCGGCGCGACGAGAAGATCGCGCAGGCGCTCGAGCGGGCGCCGGCCGGGCCGCCGGCCTTGACGATCGAGATCTTCCGGAAGACCGTCCGGGGGGTCGCCGCGACCTTCGACCCGCTCCACGCGGGGTTCGGCAACGCGCCCAAGTTCCCCCTGGTCGCGTCGCTCCGCGTCGTCCTCCAGGCCCTCTACGAAACGCAGGGGCCGGACTTCCAGCAGGTCCTCTGCCGGACGCTCGACGCGATGGGCGACCGCGGAATGTTCGACTCGGTGGCGGGCGGATTCTTCCACTACGTGACGAACGACGTCTGGTCGGCGCCGCGGACCGAGAAGATCGGGGAGGACAACGCGAGCCTGATCGGGCTGTACCTCGACGCGTCGCTCGTAACGGGCCAGGAGAAGTACGCGATCCGCGCGCACCAGGCGCTGGAGTGGGTTCGCGCGTCGCTGTGGGACGAGTCCCGCGGGGTGTTCCGCGCCAGCCAGGCGGCCGACGACGCGTACTACTCGCTGCCGCCCGACGAGCGCGCGAAGCGGCCGGCCCCGGCGGTGGACGAAACGGTCTACGTCCCGGCGGCGGCGGCTCTCGCCTCCGCGGGACTGCGCGCGTCCCAGGTGCTGGGCGACCCGGCGTGGGCCGGCCTGGCGCTCCGGGCGATCGAGTTCCTCCTGCGGGAGTGCGTGACGCACGAGGGCGTCGCCCACTTCCACGACGGGCGGGCGCGGCTCTTCACGCTCCTCCGGGACCCGGTCGCGCTGGCGGGGGCGCTCCTGGACGCCCACGATCACACCGGGGAGGCGCGGTTCCTGGAGCGGGCCCGCGGGATCCTCGAGGCGCTCCCGGGCAAGTTCTGGTGGGAAACGGAGAAGGGGTTGGCGGACCGCGCGGTCGACGCGATCGACCGGGGGGATCTGGCGCGGCTGCGCAAGCAGCTCCACGAGAACTCGCTGGCGGCCGGCCACTTCGCGCGGCTCTGGAGGCTGGGGGGAAACGAGGAGCACCGCCGCTGGGCGGAGCGATTGCTGCAGTCCTTCCCGGATTTCCTGGACGGGTACGGCCACTCGACGGCGGAGTACGCGCTCGCCGCGGACTGGGTCGTGCGGCCGCCGCAGGAGGCGGGCCCCGGACAGCTCCGGGACTACCTCCCGCGCCGCGTCGTGAAACGATGAGCTGGCTGCCGACTTTCCTTCAGCTCTTCGCCCTGGGGACCGCCGGCGCGATGGCCGCCGTCCCGTTCCGGGAGCTCGGGAAGTACTACTTCAAGTTCCACGCCTCGATCGCGCTGGTCCTCGTGACCCTGGCGGTCGCGATCGGCCGGCCGTGGCAGGCGTTCTCCGCGGGGCGTCCGATGGAGCGCCTGGCGGCGGGGGGGGCGCTCGCCTTCGCGGTCCTCGTCCTTCTCGAAAACGTCCTCGTCCGGGCCGTGAAGAGCGATCTCCGGCGGGACGCGCTCCTTCTCCCGGTGTCGCTGGGGGCGATCTTCGTGGCGGTGGCGGCCCTGGCGCGCGCGGGATACGGGGCAGGCTGGACGCTTCTCCTGACGCTTCACCTGCTCTCCTCCGCGGCGGTCCTGGGCACGTCGCTCGTGGCGATGAGCACCGGCCACTGGTATCTCGCCAACGCGAAGCTTTCGTTCGACGTCCTGATCGGCCTGTGCCGGGGGTTCCTCGGCGCGCTCGCCGCGAAGGCCGCCGTCACGGGGGTTTATCTCGCGGCGCGGTTCGACGCGGTCTGGAACCTCGAGGATTTCGACAAGCTGGCCGCCGGCACGCGGGTCGCGGCGGGGATCGTGCTGGCGGCGGTCCTCGCGCTGATGAGCCTCTCGTGCGCGAAGCGGAAGGCGAACCAGTCGGCGACGGGGATCCTCTACGTCGCGGTGGTCTTCGTCCTGATCGGCGAGACGATTTCGATGTACTACACCCTCGGCAAACACCTTCCCCTCTGAGAGGAGATAGGGAGATAAGTGGAGATCGGGAGATAAGGGGGTGACCAAGAATTACTTCCCCAAGTAAAGGCGGAACGTGCCCCCCAACCCCCCGTGGGGGGGCTTGAGGAGATAAGCGGAGATGAACGGAGATCGGGAGATAAGAGCGAGAAACCGCGGGGCGGCCCGGCCCCTGCGCGGCCGCCCCGCGGTTTCTCGCCCCTCTTTACATCTCCGTA
>Ga0187892_10011975_pt1 | contig 10462 bp, 13 predicted proteins | sample MA1701073metaG_FD_139345 | JGI IMG/M metagenome (GOLD analysis project Ga0187892, IMG submission 139345) | Bio-ooze microbial communities from a basaltic lava cave in the Kipuka Kanohina Cave System on the Island of Hawaii, USA - MA170107-3 metaG ...
CTGCCACCCTTACCCGAGCCAGCGTCTGATCGTCACGACCCGAGGCAAGAGCCGTATGCGGTAGCTCCGCACGTACGGATCTGTAGAGGGGGTGTTGGGTGACTGACATTCCTACTCTGACTGTTTTGATGACGTTAACTTAACGCATGGCGGGGCCGCAGGTTTCCCGGGCTAACCCTCAACCGACGTACTTCACCAGCCACAGCGAGATAGCCGGGAAGAGCAGCAGCAGCAGCGTGCGCAGGGTGTCGCTGATCAGAAAGGGCATGACGCCGCGGTAGCTCTCGGCGATCGGCACGCCACGGGCCATGCCGTTGACCACATAGACGTTGAGGCCCACCGGGGGAGCCAGCAGCCCGAAGCCGACGGTCATCAGCACCATGATGCCGAACCAGATCGCCACCGACTCCCTGGGCATGCCGAAGTCCAGCCCGATGACCATGGGAAAGAAAATGGGAATGGTGAGCAGCAGCATGGACAGCTCATCCATCACCGCGCCCAGCACCACGTAAAACAGCAGGATGCCAAACACCACCATCAACGGCGACAGTCCCCAGCCGGCGACGACGTCGGCCAACTGGCTCGGCACCTGGGTCAGCGCCAGGGAGGCATTCATCAGGTCGGCGCCGATGAAGATCATGAAGATCATGGCCGAGCCCTCGGCCGTGGCATAGAAGCAATGCTTGAACTTCTCCCAGGTGATTTCGCGCTTGAGCAGCGCCGCGATGAAGGTCGAGGCCGCGCCGACCGCCGCGCCCTCGGTGGGCGTGAACAGGCCGCCATAGATGCCACCGAAAACGATCAGGAAGATCAGCGCGATGGGTGCCACACCCATCACGGCCTGCAGGGTCATGGGTGGTGCATCGTCCTCGAGGTCGGGTGCGTGCCCTGGCACCACGCGCACATAGATGGCAATCGCGATCATGTAGCCCCCCATGGCAATCAGGCCCGGGATCATGGCCGCGGCGAACAGTTTGGCGATGTTCTGCTCGGCCAGGATCGCGTAAATCACCAGGGGCACCGAGGGCGGGATCAGGATGCCCAGGGTGCCGCCTGCGGCCAGCGTGCCGGTGGCGAGCCGACCCGAGTAGCCGTGGCGCTTCATCTCGGGCAGGGCCACGGAGGTGATGGTGGCGGCCGTGGCCACCGATGAGCCGCAGATCGCGCCGAAGGCCGCGCAGGCCATGACCGAGGCCATCGCCAGGCCGCCGCGAAAGCGCGACATCACCGCGCTCGCAAACCCGAACAGGGCCTTGGAGATGCCGCCCTGGGTGGCGAAATGCCCCATCAGGATGAACAGCGGAATCACCGACAGGTCGTAGCTGGCAAAGCGCGCGAAGGCCTGGGTGTTGAGAAAGCTGGACAAGGGCCCCCAGCCCGCCTGCAGCACATAGCCGATGGCGCCGGCCACGAACATCGAGATGGCGATGGGCACGCGGACTGCCATGAGCGCCAGCATCATGGCAAAAATGAGCAGGGTCAGGGCGATCGGGCTCATTCCTGCACCTCCGGGCCAAAGCCCTGGATGGCTTGCCACAGGCCGATGACTGCTGTCAGTGCCATTGGCGGCAGCATCGCCGCGTAGACGATCCATTCAGGAAAGCCGAGCATCATGGTCCCGGAATGGGTGGTGTAGGCGTTGAGGCCGCCGAGCACGGTACGCCAGGCCAGCACGGCCATGGCTGCGCCGAGCAGCAGTGCGCCGAAGCGATCCAGCCGAGTCGTGGCGCGCTCGCTCGCTTTGGCGGTGAAGAAGTCCACGATGATGTTGCCCCGTCGCAGCTGGCACCACGGCAGGAACAGCGCAACCGCCGCGCCGGTGGCCACGCCCGTGAGTTCAAAGTCGCCGACCAGGGTGATGCCCACCGTGTTGCGGCCCAGCAGGCTCAGGCAGGTCATGAGGGTGATGCCGGTCAGCATGACGCCGGCCAGTACGGCGCAAAGCTTGGCTAGGAGGTCCAGCAATTTCAACGGTGTCTCCGATTCCTGTGATGGATTTTTTATGGTCGGATACTAAGCAAGCCGCAGCCGGTCTGGCCGCCCGCCACTGCGGCGACCCACGGGACTGCGCGATGATCGCATATTTGGCGCGATCATCGCGCAATCGGCGCGGGGCCTCAGGCCACTTTGACGCTCAGCCAGCCCAGGCCGCTGACCTCGCCGACCAGGGTATCGCCCGACACCACGGCGGCCACGCCCTCGGGGGTGCCGGTGTAGATCAGGTCGCCGGGCTGCAGTTCCCAGGCCGCCGACAGGTGCTCGATGGTTTCGCCAATGTTCCAGATCAGCCTGGAGACATGGCTGCGCTGGCGGTCCTGGCCGTTGACCTGCACAGAGATCTCGGCGTTGGCCACGTCACCAGCTTGCTCAGCCGGCGTGATGGGCCCGATCGGCGCCGAATGGTCGAAGGCCTTGCCTATGCACCAGGGGCGGCCCTGTTTCTTCATGTCGTTTTGCAGGTCGCGCCGCGTCATGTCCAGGCCCACGGCGTAGCCGTAGATGTGCCTGTGCGCATCGGCAGCGCGGATGTTCTTGCCGCCGGTGCCGATGGCGACCACCAGTTCGATCTCGTGGTGCAGGTTCTTCGTCAGGCTGGGGTAGGGGATGCTGCCGGTGTCGCCGGCATCGACCGCGACGATCGCATCGGCAGGCTTGAGGAAGAAGAACGGCGGTTCGCGGCCGGTGAAGCCCATTTCCCTGGCGTGCTCTTCATAGTTGCGGCCCACGCAGTAGATGCGGTGCACGGGAAAACGCTCGGTCTTGCCAACGATGGGCACCGAGACCGTGGGGGCGGGAGGGAAGACGTAGCTCATGACAACCTTTCGTGGTGGATGCCCAGTGCCTGGTGCACGGGGCGGTCGGAGCGGCTGAACGGCACGCAGTCGCGCGCCGATTCGAAGCGCGCAGTGTGCCACGACGGAGTCACGGAGCGACGGGGCGATCGCTGACGGCCCGCGCCAGGTCGCCTCGTTTCGTGCCTCGCCACGTTGTTCCAAGGTGGGCGCCTTCGGCTTCGAGCCGGGTTTGTATCGCCGACATTGACGGCCGCGCCTGTCGCGTCAGACTGCAGCGCCAGATCGGCTGCCGCCGCCGGCGACGAGGAGGGGAAGCATCGGTGCCGTGGGATGGGCCTGCGGATCGCATCGAACTTCGTCAAATAATAAGTTGGCATATTAATTGACGCCGAGCAGGCAACCGGTTTTGCGAAACGCTCGCTAAACTCACAGACATGGCAAAAAGCTTCGATTTCCAGCATGCGCCCGGGCATCTGATCCGTCGCGCTCACCAGCTGGCCGTGGCCATCTTCATGGAGGAAACGGCGGACTACGATGTCACGCCGGTGCAGTTTGCCATCCTCAACGCGCTCATGGATACGCCGGGAGAGGATCAGGTCACGCTGTCGGGCACGGTGGCGTTTGACCCGGCGACTTCGGGCTCGGTGATCGGCCGGCTGGAGGCCAAGGGCTGGGTGCGGCGCGAGGCCGACACGAGGGACAAGCGCCGCAAGCTGCTGTGGGTCACGCCCGAAGGCGAGCAAGCGGCGCTGCGGATGAAACGCGCCGCCACCAAGGTGCAGGCCCGCCTCGTGGATCCGCTGGACCAGGTGGAGCGAAAGCAGTTGGTGGCCTTGCTCGGCAAGCTGATCGCAGGCCACGAAGCTCAGCAGTGAGGCGGCCTGCTCGGCCCCCGAGGGCTCAGGCCGACTTGGCGAGCAGCTCGAAGTGCTCCACCACCGGCGGAGTCGCAAAGAACGGCCCGACAATCGCGCGCCATTCGGCAAACAGCGCTGACTGGCGAAAGCCCACGGTGTGGTCTTCCAGCGTCGCCCACAAAATCTGCAGGACGTAGCGCTCGGGCGACTCGATGCCCTTGTTGACCTTGAAGCCCTGAAAGCCCGGGGCCCGGGCGATCACGGTGCTCAGGCCGCGCTGGATGGCTTCGTCAAAGGCGGCCTGCTGGCCGGGGTGGATGCGGATGTCGGCAAGTTCGAGAATCATGGGAAGTCCTGGGGGTCGATGTGTATCGGGTGGCCAGTCTACCGTCCGCCCAGCCCGGGCCTGCGTCAGCCGGATCCGGCAGGCCAGGCGGCTACGGGTTGCCGCCCGCGGCGTCCGGCTCCATGTAGATCAGCCCCCAGAGGTGTCCGTCCAGGTCCTGGTAGCCATGCTGGTACATGAATCCGTAGTCCTTCGACGCGTTGGGCGTCCTCGCCCCGGCGGCTACTGCCTTGCCAACCAGTTCGTCGACCCTGGCGCGGCTGTCCGCAGACAGGCATACGATGACCTCGGTGCTCTTGTGGGCGTCGCACAGTTCATGGGGGGTGAAGGTCTTGAAGAAGCCCTCCAGGAGCAGCATGACGAAGATGTTCTCGTCCACGATCATGCAGGTGGCCTTCTCGTCGGTGAACCGGGGGTCGAACTTGTAGCCGAGTGCGGTGAAGAACGCGACGGACCGCTTGAGATCCTTGACCGGCAGGTTCACGAAAATTTGCGTCGCCATGGCTTGTCCATTCGGGGGGTGATCAGCGCCATTCTCACGCAGTCCGGCCCAAGAGTCAGCCGCCCGGCTTGCCGGCGGCGCGTCGTGAAGCCACTGTTGGCGCAGCCATGCGCTCATCCGGTTTATCCTTGCATTCCATGAAGCTCTACAACTATTTCCGCTCCTCCGCCTCGTTTCGCGTGCGCATCGCGCTGCAGCTCAAGGGGCTTTCGTACGACTACGTGCCGGTGCACATCGCCAAGGGCGAGCACAAGCAGGCGGCTTACACGGCCATCTCGGCCGACACCCTGGTACCCATGCTCCAGACCGATGGCGGCGATCGTCTGTCGCAGTCCATGGCCATCATCGAGTACCTCGACGAAATCCATCCCGAGCCGGCGCTGCTGCCCGCCGACGCGATCGGCCGCGCCAGGGTGAGGGCTTTGGCGCAGTCGATCGCCTGCGAAATCCATCCGCTCAACAACCTTCGCGTGCTCAAGTACCTGGTCAAGGAGCTCAAGGTTGACGAAGAGGCCAAGAACACCTGGTACCGCCACTGGTGCCGCGAAGGGCTGGAAGCTTTCGAGCGGCAGCTGAACCAGCTGCCCGCGGCCACCTACTGCTATGGCGAGACGCCCACGCTGGCCGACTGCTGCCTGGTGCCGCAAATCTTCAACGCCAAGCGCTTCGACACCAATTTCGACGGCCTGCCGCGCACCATGGCGGCGTTTGAGGCCTGCATGAAGCTGGACGCCGTCCAGAAGGCCCAACCCTCGAGCTGCCCCGACAACGAAGCCTGAGTTCGCCCATCGTGCGCCATGACTGGCTGATTCCCGACTGGCCCGCGCCCCCCCATGTGCGGGCCCTGTGCACCACGCGGGCGGGCGGCCGGTCCCTGCCGCCATACGACAGCCTGAACCTCGGTGACCATGTCGGTGACGATCCGGCGGCAGTCCAGGCCAACCGCGCCGAGCTGCGCCAGGCCCTGGGCTCGCATGCCGTGTTTCTGAAGCAGGTCCATGGCACGGCGTGCATCGAACTCGGCCGCGACACGCCAGACGGGACGCCGGCCGACGCCTGCGCCACCGATCAGCGCGGCCTGGTCTGCACCATCATGGTGGCGGACTGCCTTCCCGTGCTGCTCAGCGATGTCGAGGGCCGGGCCGTGGCGGCCGCACACGCCGGCTGGCGCGGGCTGGCGGGCCAGGGCAGTTGCGGCGTTCTGGACTCGGTTTACGAAAGATTCAGCGCTCTGGCGCGGAAGGGAAGGGCATCAAGTGCTATTGAAACGATTGCGTGGCTGGGACCGTGCATTGGTCCGCAGGCGTTCGAGGTGGGACCGGAGGTGAAAGCTGCATTCGAGGCGCAGGACGCGCGGGCCGCCGCTCTGTTCCAGTCCCATGGGCCGGGCAAGTGGCTGGCCGATCTTGCCGGGCTGGCGCGGCTGCGCCTGCAGGCCCTGGGCATCACGCGGATTTACGGGAACGACGGCAGCCGCGACTGGTGCACGGTCAGCAAACCCTCACGGTTCTTTTCTCACCGGCGTGATGGCATCAGCGGGCGCATGGCGGCCTGCATCTGGCTGGACCGAGCGCCCGCCTGACGCTGCCATGCGGGCCGCATGCTCCGCCACCTCGCGGGCCCTGATCGCCTTGCGCCGCGCGGGCGAACCCATCAGGTAAACCACCAGTGCCACGGGAGCGAGTCCGTAGAGTACAAAGGTGATGATGGCGCCGAGCAGCGTGCCATTGACATTGGTGGCTTCGGCCACGGCCATCATCAAGGCGACATAAATCCATGCAATAACGACGAGGTACATAAGCAAATCCGAAATTGATTGTTGCACTGCAGCATGAATTGCGGGATACTAGGGTTATCCCGCAGAACGACAATGCATAAGGAGACAGCATGAATTCTGAATCGGACTGGGCTCAAGCTGCCCAGCAATTCCAACAGACCTTTGCCGCGAACTGGAGTCAGGCCTTGCAGTCTTTGCAGGGCATGAATCCGGCAGGGCTGGCCGCCGAAGGCAGCGTGCCGCCGCCGCCGACCCTGTCCCCCGTGAAGCTGCAGGAAATCCAGAAGCAGTATGTGCAAGACGCGACCGAACTCTGGAACCAGGGTTTACAAGCCAACCCGGCGATTCGCGACAGGCGCTTTGCCGGCGAGGCCTGGCGCAGCCACCCGGTTGCCGCCTTCTCGGCCGCCACCTACCTGCTCAATGCCCGAACGCTGACGGCCCTGGCCGAAGCGGTGGAAGCCGACGACAAGACCAAGGCCCGCATCCGTTTCGCGGTGGAGCAATGGATGGCCGCTTCGGCGCCCAGCAACTACCTGGCCTTCAACGCCGAGGCACAGAAGAAGGCCATGGACACCCAGGGCGAGAGCATTGCCAAGGGGCTGCACAATCTGCTGAGCGACCTGCGTCAGGGCCACATGAGCCAGACCGACGAGAGCCTGTTCGAGGTCGGCAGGAACGTGGCCACGACCGAAGGCGCGGTGGTGTTCGAGAACGACTTGTTCCAGCTGATCGAATACAAGCCGCTGACCGCCAAGGTGTATGAAAAGCCCTTGCTGCTCGTCCCGCCTTGCATCAACAAGTTCTACATCCTCGACCTGCAACCCGAGAACTCGCTGATCCGCCACGCAGTCGAGCAGGGCCACCGCACGTTCGTGGTGAGCTGGCGCAACCCGGACGAGTCGCTGGCGGACAAGACCTGGGATGATTACATCGAGCACGCTGCTATCCAGGCGATAGCATTGACGCAGGAAATCTCCGGGGTCACGACCATCAATGCGCTGGGCTTTTGCGTCGGCGGCACGATTCTGGGCACGGCGCTGGCCGTGCTGGCCGCGCGTGGCGAAACGCCGGTGGCCAGCGCGACCTTTCTCACCACCTTCCTCGATTTTTCAGACACCGGCGTGCTCGACCTGTTCATTGACGAGGCCTTCGTCAAGTTCCGCGAAATGCAGCTGGGCCAGGTTGGACTGCTCAAGGGGCAGGAACTGGCCTCGACCTTCAGCTTCCTGCGCCCCAACGACCTGGTCTGGAACTATGTGGTGGGCAACTATCTGAAGGGCGAAACCCCGCCGGCCTTCGACCTGCTGTACTGGAACAGCGATTCGACCAACCTGCCCGGGCCGTTTTACGCCTGGTACCTGCGCAACACCTACCTTGAGAACAAGCTGGTCAAGCCCGGCCAGGCGGTGGTCTGCGGTGAAAAGGTCGACCTGCGCAAGCTGGACCTGCCGGTCTACATCTACGGCTCGCGCGAAGACCACATCGTGCCGATCGGCGGCGCCTACGCCTCGACCCAGCATTTGCCTGGCGAGAAGCGCTTCGTGATGGGCGCTTCCGGCCATATCGCGGGCGTGATCAACCCGCCGGCCAAGAAGAAACGCTCCTACTGGACCAATGACACGCTGCCGCCGAACCAGTTCCCGGCCTCGCATGCGCAATGGCTGGACGGCGCCCAGGAGCACCCCGGCAGTTGGTGGAGCGACTGGGACGGCTGGCTCAAGGCCCAGGCGGGCAAGCAGATTGCTGCGCCCAAGGGCTATGGCAAGGGCAGATACAAAGCGATGGAACCGGCGCCCGGCCGCTATGTGAAAGCCAAGGCTTAACCCTATTTGTCATTCCGGGCACGGCGAAGAATCCAGGCGTTGTAGCGCAGACCCCTCGTCCGGTTCAGAATGGCAATGACCCCCCACCACACAGGAGACTCTCTATGGAAGACATCGTCATCGTTTCAGCCGCGCGCACGGCCGTGGGCAAGTTCGGCGGCACGCTGGCCAAAATCCCGGCCACTGAACTCGGCGCCGCCGTCATCAAGGACCTGCTGGCCCGCACGGGGCTGCCCGCCGACCAGGTTGATGAAGTCATCATGGGCCAGGTGCTGGCAGCAGGCGCCGGCCAGAACCCCGCGCGCCAGGCATTGATCAAGGCCGGCCTGGCCAAGGAAACCCCGGCGCTGACCATCAACGCCGTCTGCGGCTCCGGCCTCAAGGCCGTGATGCTGGCGGCCCAGGCCGTGGCCACGGGCGACAGCGAGATCGTGATCGCCGGCGGCCAGGAAAACATGAGCGCCGCGCCCCACGTGCTGCTGGGTTCGCGCGACGGCCAGCGCATGGGCGACTGGAAGATGGCCGACACCATGATCCTGGATGGCCTGTGGGACGTCTACCACCAGTACCACATGGGCATCACGGCCGAGAACGTGGCCAAGAAATACGGCATCAGCCGCGAGCAGCAGGACGCACTGGCCCTGGCCAGTCAGCAAAAGGCCGTCGCCGCGCAGGATGCGGGCAAGTTCAAGGACGAAATCGTGCCGTTCAGCATCGCGCAGAAAAAGGGCGAGCCCATCGTCTTCGCCGCCGACGAGTTCATCAACCGCAAGACCAGTCTCGAAGCCCTGGCCGGCCTGCGCCCGGCGTTCGACAAGGCCGGTGGCGTGACGGCGGGCAATGCCTCGGGCATCAACGACGGCGCCGCCGCCGTGGTCGTGATGAGCGCCAAGAAAGCCGCGGCCCTGGGCCTCAAGCCGCTGGGCCGCATCGCCAGCTACGCCACCTCAGGACTGGACCCCGCCTACATGGGCATGGGTCCGGTGCCCGCGTCCACCAAGGCGCTGCAGCGCGCGGGCTGGAAGCCGGCCGAGCTCGACCTGCTGGAGATCAACGAAGCCTTTGCCGCCCAGGCCTGCGCCGTGAACCAGGAAATGGGCTGGGACACCAGCAAGGTCAACGTCAACGGCGGCGCGATCGCCATCGGTCACCCGATTGGTGCATCGGGCTGCCGCATTCTGGTGACGCTGCTGCACGAAATGCAGCGCCGTGACGCCAAAAAAGGCATTGCCTCCCTGTGCGTCGGCGGTGGCATGGGAGTTGCCCTAACGATCGAGCGCTGATTTCGCGTAGACAATGGCTGGAACACAGCGGAGTGATGCCGTTTTCTGCCTCGGCAGACTGTGTTTCAGGCCGTCAGTCCAGGCGAATTGGGCTTAGTGCGCTATTCAATTTGTAGCATCGATAACGAAACAGGAGAGAATCATGAGCCAGAAAGTCGCCTACGTCACCGGTGGCATGGGGGGTATCGGTACCGCCATTTGCCAGCGTCTGCACAAAGAGGGTTACAAGGTCATTGCGGGCTGCGGCCCCACGCGTGACCACGCCAAATGGCTGGGCGAACAGCAAGCCCTGGGTTACAGCTTCCATGCCTCGGTGGGCAACGTGGGTGACTGGGATTCCACGGTGGAAGCCTTTACCAAGGCCAAGGCCGATCACGGCCCGATTGACGTGCTGGTCAACAACGCCGGCGTCACGCGCGACCGCATGTTCGTGAAGATGACCCGCGAAGAGTGGGACACGGTGATCGAGACCAACCTCAACAGCATGTTCAACGTCACCAAGCAGGTCGTGGGCGACATGGTGGACAAGGGCTGGGGCCGCATCATCAACATCTCCTCCGTCAACGGCGAGAAGGGCCAGGCCGGCCAGACCAACTACTCTGCCGCCAAGGCCGGCATGCACGGCTTCACCATGTCGCTGGCGCAGGAGCTGGCCACCAAGGGCGTGACAGTCAACACCGTGAGCCCCGGCTACATCGGCACCGACATGGTGAAGGCCATCCGTCAGGACGTGCTCGACAAGATCGTGGCCACCGTCCCGGTCAAGCGCCTGGGCGAACCCAGCGAAATCGCTTCGATCATTTCCTGGCTGGCCTCGGAAGAAAGCGGCTACTGCACCGGGGCGGACTTCTCGGTCAATGGTGGGTTGCACATGGGGTGAACCTGTGCCATGCGGGGCGCTTGCCCGTACGCTTGTGCAAAACCCGCTTCGGCGGGTTTTTGTTTTTTGGCCGCGGGCACGCGTGTAGTAAATTTCAGTCGTCCCCCCGCGCGCGCCCATTCCCGAACCCAGAGGAGAACCCCGCCGATGCCCCACAGCGTCTCGCTGATCAACACCATCGCCGCCGGCCTCGGGC
>Ga0187892_10011976_pt1 | contig 10461 bp, 7 predicted proteins | sample MA1701073metaG_FD_139345 | JGI IMG/M metagenome (GOLD analysis project Ga0187892, IMG submission 139345) | Bio-ooze microbial communities from a basaltic lava cave in the Kipuka Kanohina Cave System on the Island of Hawaii, USA - MA170107-3 metaG ...
GAGCACGGACACCGCCTCCCGCCCCGGCAGCCCCCCGTTGATCCCGAAGCCGGTCGGGGTGTAGAAACCCTCGCCCCGGAAGCCCCACTTCGCCGGCTCCGTGATGGCGATCTCGTAGATGACACCGGTGCCGCCGCGGAACTCGCCGGCGCCGCCGCCGCCCGGGCGGAACTCCCAGCAGTGGTAGTGCGCGGGATACACCTGCTCGTACAACTCCACGTCGGGCAGCACGATCCCACCCAGGGTGTTCAGCGAGCCGAGCGTCTCGAACCCATCGCGCCCCTTGATGCCGCCCACACCGGCTGAGCCGGCCCAGTGATAGAGGATGTAGCTCTCGCCGTTCTTGTAGCCGGCCATCGTCGGATACGACGGCACGCCCCAACCGGCCGACACACGGTCGGGCACGGCCTGGGCCAGCGCCTTCCAGCAGGCGTGGATGATCTGGATCGCCGGGAAGACGGTGGAGTACGTCAGCGGCGCCGGAGGCTCCGGGTTCACGACGGTGCCCCGCGGCATCACGAGACGGATGGGCCGGAACATCCCCTGGTTCTTCGGGATCGACAAGTCGACGAGGCAGGCAAACGCCACGAAGACCGCCGAGTACGTGTTGGCGAAGGAGCTGTTCTTGAACGAGCGCATGTTCGGGTCGGTGCCGGTGAAGTCGACGGTCACCTCACTGCCCTTCACGGTCACTGTCGCGACGATCTTCACCTCGCGCCGGCTGAACACGTCGTTGTTCATCACCTCGACACCGGTCCAGGAGCCGTCCGGGAAGCTCAGGAGCTCGGCCCGCATTCGGCGCTCCGCGTAGTCGAGCAGCCCCTCGAAGTACGCCACCGTCGCCTCCCGCCCGTACTCTTCGAGGATCTCCCCTAGCCGCCGAGCCCCGATGCGGATCGATCCCACCATGGCGCCGACATCTCCGGTGACCGTCTGCGGTGCCCGGGTGTTGAGGGCGATCATGTCCCACACGTCACGGCGGAATGCGCCGCGCTCGTAGAGCTTGATGGGCGGGATGCGGATGCCCTCGTCGAAGATCTCGACGGCGTTGGAGTTGTATGTGCCCGGCATGCCGCCGCCGATGTCGACCTGGTGCGCCCGGTTACAGGTGAACGCGACCAGCGCGCCATCATGGAAGACCGGGTACATCACCGTCCAATCCGGCAGGTGGTTGCCGAGGGCCGCGTAGGGGTCGTTGGACAGGAAGACGTCGCCGGGGTGGATGTCCTCGCCCCAGTACTCGAGGACGCGCTCCACCGCGAAGCCGCCGCCCCCGGTGTGGATCGGGATACCGTCGGCCACAGAGATCAACCGGCCGCGGGCGTCGGCCAGGAAGCAGGAGAAGTCGTGGGACTGGCTGAAGATGGGGCTGCGCGAGGCGCGGCGCATGATGATCCCCATCTCGCGCGCGATGCTGTCCAGCTTACGCTCCAGCACGGTCAGCGTGATGCTATCGAGCACCATGGAGGTCCTCCTGGGCACGCCGGCCGCGGATCAGGCGGTAGTTGCCGTACCGGTCGACGCGAACCTCCTCCCCTGGCGCCACCACCAGCGTGGTCGCCGGCTCCTCGATGACGGCCGGCCCCACGACCAGGTCGCCGCTCCGCAGCGACGACCCTGGGAAGATCCCGGCAGGCACGGGGCCGCTGGCGCCTTCGAACCACACCGTCCGGGTGGCCGGCGCCGCCCGTGCCGCCTCGTCGGTCCGGGCCGCCTGCTGGGCGAGCTTCAGCCGGGTCGTCGGTCCGATCGCGGTGAGGCGCACGTCGACCAGGTCGATGGCGCTGGCGATGTCGCGCGACCCGTACAACTCCTCATGCCGCGCGTGGAAGCGCTCGACGAGCGTGGGCAGGAACCCAGGCGCCAGCGGCCACACGATGTCGATCGGGATCTGCCACTGCTGGCCCGCGTAGCGGAGCCCCAGGGCCGGCCGGTACTCGATCACATCCGCCGCGAAGCCCTCGGACACGAGCTTGGTCCGGGCGGTCGACCGCATCTGTTCGAGTAACCGGGCGGCGCTGTCCACTGCCTCCGGTGACAGCCGCGCAAAGTGGCTCTGGAAGTAGTCGTGCCGGATATCGGAGTGGAGCATGCCCACGGTGCAGCACACGGCCGCCTCCCTGGGCAGATACACTTCGCGCATGGTCAGCTCCCGGGCGAGCGTGCCGGCGTGCAGTCCGCCCGCGCCCCCCGCGGCCACCAGGGCAAACTTCCGCGGGTCATGGCCGCGCTCGAGGCTCAGCATCTTGATGGCCTCGATCATGTTCTGGTTCACGATGCGCAGTACTGCGAGCGCCGCCTGCTCCGCGCTCAGGCCGAGTGGACGGGCCAGCCGCTCCTCGATGGCCCGCCGCGCCAGCGCCGCGTCGAGCGCGATCTCGCCGCCCAGGAAGTTGTCGGGGTCGAGCCGCCCGAGCACCAGGTTGGCGTCGGTGACGGTGGGCTCGACGCCGCCCTTGCCGTAGCAGACGGGGCCGGGGTCGGCGCCCGCGCTGTGCGGCCCCGCGCGGAGCAGTCCCCCGGAGTCGACCCACGCGATCGTGCCCCCGCCGGCACCGATCGTCATCACGTCGACCGCGGGCAGCGCGATGTCGTAGCCGGCCACCTGCAGCTCTTCGGTGTGCGCCGGCACTCCGTCCTTGACGAGGACGACGTCGCAGCTGGTGCCGCCCATGTCGAACAGCACGACGTTGCGCTCCTCCAGGCAGTCCCCGAAGAGCTGGGCGGCGGGGGCGGCGGCGGCAGGCCCGGAGAGCACGGTGAGGACCGGCTTCCGCTCGCAGGCCGCGAGGTCGATGATGCCGCCGGTGCTCTCCATGACGAGCATCGGGCTACCGAGCCCGGCGCTGACCAGGTCGCGCTGCAAGCGCGACAGGTAGTGGATCGTCCGTGGCGCCACGAAGGCGTTCACCGCCGTCGTCGAGTAGCGCTCGTACTCGCCCATCAGCGGCAGCACGTCCGAGGACCGGAACACGTACGCGTCGGGCAACTCGGCGGCAGTGATCGCCTCGGCCTGGCGTTCGTGCGCGTCGTTCAGGTAGGAGTTCAGGAAGCACACGATCACCGCCTCGACGTCGTGCTCGCGGAGCATCCGGCAGCCGGCCCACACGTCGTCCTCGACCAGCGGGGTGACGATGCCCCCCCGGCCGTCGATCCGCTCGCGCACGGGCCGCCGCAGGTGGCGCGGGACCAGCTCCACCGGATGCGGGCTGCGGTAGTCCCACATGTTCGGGCGCCGGCCCCGGCGGATGGCGAGGATGTCGCGGAACCCGGCAGTGGTCAACATCCCCAGGCGGGCCCCGGCGCGCTGCACCATCGTGTTGGTCGCCACCGTCGTGCCGTGCACGAACATCGCGCAGGCGCCCACCAGCGCCGGTCGCGCCACGCCGAAGGCGGCCGCCGCCCGGTCCAGCGCGTCGAAGACGCCGCGCGAAGGGTCGGCGGGCGTGGAGGCCGCCTTGAAGGCGCGCAGGTGGCCATCCTGGTCGGCGACCACCAGGTCGGTGAAGGTGCCGCCGACGTCGACGGCGATTCGGAGCGCGCCCAGTGGCGCGCCCGCGCTCCGAGGTGTCCCGGGCATGTTCGTCTCCTTCGGGCCGGTTGCCCGTTCGTGCGTCTGCCAGGCTACCCGCGCGCGCGATTCATGCCTGCGCGCGCGGGTCCATCACGTCGCGGATCCAGTCACCCAGCACGTTGAAGGCGAGGACCGAGACGAAGATCGCGAAGCCGGGAAAGGTGGGAACCCACCAGTAGTCGAGCAGGTACTTGCGGCCGGTCGTAATCATGGCGCCCCACTCGGGGATCGGCGGCTTGGCGCCGAGCCCCATGAAGGACAGCGCCGAGAGCATGACCACGACCAGCCCCATGTCGATCGACGCCTTGACGGTCAGAGGCGCCAGGCCGTTGGGTGCGACGTGGCGGACCAGGATGCGGAGGCGGCTGACGCCGGTGGCCCGGGCGCCGAGCACGTACTCCTGCGCCTTGATCTCGAGAGCCCGGCTGCGCATGAGGCGGGCGTACTGTGCCCACCAGATCCCGGCCAGCCCCAGCACCGAGTTCACGAGGTCCTGCCCGAGCGCGGCGACGATCGCCATGGCGAGGACCAACGGCGGAAAGGCCAGGAACACGTCCGTCGTCCGCATGACGATCTCGTCGAACCACCCGCCAGCGTAGCCGGCCAGCAGGCCGACGATCCCGCCGGCCAGCGTGGCGAGGGCGACGGCGAGCACGGCGGCGCCCAGCGTGAGCCGGGCGCCGTACACGATGCGCGTGTAGATGTCCCGCCCCATCTCGTCCGTCCCGAGGGGATAGATGGCGCTGGGCGGCAAGAGCCGGTTGACGGGATCGAGCCGGTAGGGGTCGCGGGCGGTGAACCAGCGCGGCTCGGCGCTGACGACGAGCAGCAGCAGGATGACCAGCGCGCCCAGCGAGGCCGGCACGTTGCGACCGAGCTTGTGCGCGAGCCACCCGAGGCCCCGGCCGCGCGTCACACCGAGATCCTCGGGTTGAGCCAGTACGCGAGCACGTCGACGACGACGTTGAGCAGCGCGTACAGGAACGAGAACGTCACCGCGAACCCCATGAGGGCCGGGTAGTCTTGGTTCTCCACGGCGTTGACCGCGTAGGTGCCGATGCCCGGCCAGGTAAAGATCGTCTCGGTCAGGACGGCGCCGCCCATCAGGGTCCCGAGCTGCAGCCCGACGGTGATGAGGATCGGCACGGCGGCGTTGCGCAGTGCGTGCTTGTAGACGACCAGCGCCTCGCGCAAGCCCTTGGCGCGCGCGGTGCGGACGTAATCTTCGCCCAAGACCTCCAGCAGGCACGAGCGCGTCATGCGGGCGATGAAGGCCAACGACACGCTGGACAGCACGAGCGCGGGCAGCACGAGATGTCGAAGCGCGCTGGCCAGGCGTCCGGCGTCGCCGGCGAGCAGGCTGTCGGCGGTGTAGAACCCGGTCACGTGCGGCGGCGGCGTGAGCAGGTAGTCGATCCGCCCGCCCGCCGGCAGCAGCCCGAGCACGGCGTAGAACACGAGGATGGCGACCAGCCCCAGCCAAAAAACCGGCATCGAGATGCCGAACAGGAAGACCAGGCGGCTCATGTGATCGCTGAGCCGGCCCCGCCGGACGGCGGAGAGGATCCCCAGCGGCACGCCGAGCAGGCCGGCGAAGGCCACGGCGGCGGCCGTCAGCTCGAGCGTGGCCGGGAAGAACTCGATCAGGTCGTCGACGATCCGCCGGCGCGTCACGACCGAACGCCCGAGGTCACCCTGCACCGTGCGCCCGAGGTAGAGCACGTACTGGACGGCCAGCGGGCGGTCGAGCCCGAGCTGCTCGCGGGCAATCCGCACCATCTCCGCGGTGGCCTCCACGCCGCCCGCCGCCACGCGCGCGGGATCGCCGGGCAGCGCATGCGCGACGACGAACATCAGGAGCGACATGCCCAGCATCACGAACACGAGGGCAGCCAGGCGGCGGGCGACGTAAAGCAGCATCCCGCAGCGCTCACCTGCGCGGCGTCGTCGCCCGCCGCCCGCTCACCTACTTCGCGCGCGACAGCTCGTAGAGATAGAGTTTCCGCCCGTTGTCGTAGGCGTGGTACTTGTAGCCGCGGATATCGCTTCGCAGCACGGCGATCTCGACCATCCTCTCGATGGGGATCGCCGGCATGTCAGCGTAGATCAGCTCATTGGCCTTGCGCCACTGCGCCGCCGCCTTGGCCGCGTCCATGGTCAGGTTGGCCTCGTCCATCAGCCGGTCGACGGCCGGGTTGCCGTACCCCACGAAGTTCCACTGCCCGCTCGGCTTGTGCAGCTGCGTCTCGCTGTGGAACATGCGGTAGAGAAACGTCCACGGCGTCCACAGGTCGGGGGATTTGTAGAACGCCAAGATGTGCCAGTTCAGCCCCGGGTCCTTGGTGCCCGACCAATCGGTGGCGCGCTTGAAGATGGCCGGCCACGTGGCCTCTACGAAGTCGACCTTGATGCCGAGGCCACCCAGCTCGTCCCGGAACACCTCCGTCAGCATGCGCTTCTGCTCGTCGCCCTTCTGCACGAGCGCCGTCAGTGTCGTGGCCGGCTTCACGCCCGCCTCGGCCAGCAGTTTTCTCGCCTTGTCGAGGTCGAAGGGGTAGGCGTTGGTGAGCGTGTAACCATCGCCCAGCATGACGTTCGGGGCCGGTCCGTCGGCTCGGGGCGCGATGCCCTTGCGCAACGTCCTGTACTTGTCGTGGTTCCAGGCGTGGGCGAGGGCCTTACGCACGCGCAGATCGTTCAGGGGTGGCAGCGCGGTGTTGAGAAGGAGGTACATCTGCCCGGCGTACTCAGTCTCGACGACCTGGACCTGGGGGTTGCGCTTCAGCGCGGGCAGCGCGTCGATCGAGATGATCTGGGCGATGTCGATCTGCCCCTGCTCGAGCAGCAGGCGTTGACTGTCCGACTCCAGGATGACCCGCATATTGATCCGGTCGAAGTTGTCGGGCCGGAAGCCGCGCCAGTGGTGGGGGTTCCGGACGAGCGACACGACGCTGCCTCGCTGCCAGCGGTCGACCTTGTAGGCGCCGCTGCCGGCCGTGCGTTCATTGAACCAGCTCTGCCCGAAGTCGCTGCCAGCGTTCGCCCGGAGCGCCGTCGGGCTCACCATCATGAACAGGCGCAACGTCGACAGAAAGGCCGCCGCCGGCTTGTGCACGCGCAGCCGGACCGTGCCGTCGTCGACGACCTCCACGGCCTTGATCTGTTTTACCGCCGCGTACGGCCCGCGCTTGACGTTCATCACGCGGTCGTAGTTGACTCGGACCGCCTCGGCGTTGAAGTCGGTGCCGTCGGCGAACTTGACTCCCTTGCGGAGCTTGAACGTGTAGGCCAGCCCGTCATCGGAGACCGTCCAGGACGTGGCCAGCACCGGCTCGTATACGCCGATCTTCTCCCGGACGTCGATGAGCGGCTCGTAGATGTTGGCCAGCTCGCGGATGAGGGTGCCCAGCTCCGTGTTGTGCGGATCGAGGCTGGGGGGCTCGATGTAGAGCCCGATGTTCAGGACCTTCTCCTGGCCGTGGGCGGCAGGGGCCACCCCCAAGCCGGTGACGAGCAGGACGATTGCGAGCACGGCCAGGACGCGCCAGCGATTTTCGGACACGCTCGGAGATTTCATACGCCCTCCTCTGCTACCCCCGTGGTGACCATCCCCACCGATACCGCCTCTTCAGGCCGTGTCGCCTAGGCCGCAGGGCCGCCCGGCACTTGTTCACGGCCTCTCACGCTTGGGCGCTCACCTCCTCCAGGCACGCGCCCAGGATCGCGAGCATGTCGTCGACCTGGGTCCGTGTGATCGTGTAGGGCGGCGCCAGGCAGACGTAGTCGCCGGCGACGCCGTTGATCCCGCCCGCGCCCGACACGATGATCAGCCCCCGGGCGAACGCCGCCTCCACGATGCGCTCGCTGAGGCGGAGCCGGCGGTCGGGCGGGCGCGCGGTCACGGGATCAGCCACCAGCTCGATCCCCATCAGCAGGCCTTTGCCGCGGACGTCGCCGACGACGGGCAACTTCCGCAGTCGGTCTGCCTGCTCGAACAGGTACGCCCCCGTCTCGGCGGCGCGGGCGATCAGGTCGTTGCGCTGAATGTAGTCGAGGACCGCGACGCCGATTGCCGAGGACAGCGGGTTGCCCGAGTAGGTGTAGCCGTGGACAAACGTGCCTGACCCGCGCGCCAGCGCGGTGTGTACCTTCTCGTGCGCCAGGACGGCGCCGACCGGCGCGTAGCCGCCGGTGACGACCTTGCCGGTCACGATGATGTCGGGCACCACGCCCCAGTGGTCGATGCCGAAGTTGCGGCCGGTGCGGCCTACGCCGCAGATCACCTCGTCATCGATCATCAGGATGTCGTGGCGGTTGCAGATGTCCCGCACCATCCGGAAGTACTCGGCGGGGGGCATGGCCATGCCCAGCGGCCCGGCCGGGATGGGCTCGGCGATGAAGCCCGCGATCGAGTCCGCCCCCTCACGGGTGATGACATGCTCCAGCTCCTCGGCGCAGCGCACGCCGCAGGCCGGATAGGTGAGGTTGTACGGGCACCGGTAGCAGTAGCAGGGCGCGATATGGGGAAAGTCCAGCAGGTAGGGACTGTAGAGCTTGCGGCGCGCCGGGGTCCCCGACATCGAGAGCGCGCCGATCGTGTTGCCGTGGTAGCTGTGCCAGCGGGAGACGATCTTGTGCTTGCCCGTGTTCCCACGTTCGACGTGGTACTGGCGAGCGAGCTTCAGGGCAGTCTCCGTGGCCTCGGAGCCGCCGGAGACGAGCCAGACGCGACCGAAGCCGGGGGGCGCCAGCGCCGCCAGCCGGTTGCACAGCTCGATCTGGGCCTCGCTCGTGAACTGTGTGACGTGGGCGAAGCAGACGCGGCGCGCCTGGGCCGCCATGGCCTCGATGACCTCGGGCACGCCGTGGCCGATGTTGACCACGTACATCCCGCCGGCGCCATCGATGTACTGTCGGCCTGCTTTGTCCCACAGATAGATCCCCTCGCCCCGGTCGACGACCGGATACTCCTTATTGAGCTCGCGGTAAAAGGTCCGGTCCCGCATCGCCGTCGGCTCGGTCATCGAGGCCTCCTTGCAGGTTCGAGAAGCGGGACGCGGGCACGGCGACGGGCCCCCGGTGTGCCGGGCGCGTCGCCGAGGACGGCGCGCCCGTCAGCGGGGAACTGGTCGCGTGTGACTCCCGAGAACCGAAGGGCGCGCGAGACGTCTCTCGCGGCCGCGCAAACCGCATCGCCCAGCTCCGCCAACCGCCGGCGCGTGGACTGGGCGCGGGGCAAGGAGACATTGACTGCCGCGATCGGGTGGCCGTTGGCGTCCAGGATCGAGGCCGCCACGCCGGCCACCTCCGGCCGCCAGGTGCCCACGGCGATCGCATAGCCGCGGCGGGCCGTGCGCACGACCTCTGCGCGAAGCTTGTCTCGGTCCGTGATCGTGTGCGGCGTGAAGGGCTCCAGCATGGGCGGCACGAGTCCCTCGAATTGCTCGGCGCCCAGCCTGGAAAGCAGCGCGATCCCTGTCGACGTGCAGTGCGCGGGGATGCGCGTGCCGATGTCGGTGTGCACGCGGACCGCCGCCTGCAAGGCGTCGATGCGGTGGAGGTAGACCACATCGAACCCCACGAGCATCCCGAGGATCGAGCTCTCGCGCGTGGTACCCGTCAGCCGCTCCATGAATGGCGCCGCCACCGTCACCAGCCGCAGCTCGGGCACCGCGCAGCCGAGCTCCCAGGCCCGGACGCCCAGCCGATACGTGCGCCGGGGGCTCTTGTCCACGTAGCCGCGCGCGCTCATCGTAGCCAGGATCCGGTACACGCCCGCCTTCGACATGCCGAGCGACCGGGCCAGGTCGACCAGCGCCACCTCCCCGCGGTGATGCGCCAGTCTCTCGAGCACGTCGAGCGCTCGATGCAACGATTCGAGCTGCCGAGGTCCGGTGGGCTCCACCTCATCCACCTGTTTCTCTGTGGAAAACAGCGTTTGCTGCATCGGAGGCTTTACGATCGTCCGGAGCCCGAAGTCTGTCAAGAGAGAATGCCATCCGGGCGCGCCCAGGCGAGCCCTCGACGGACCGGAAACTCGGGTGCGCGGTGCGGGTTGTGGCCATAAGACTGACAGTCTGTCCCGTCGTTATCGGATCGTCGATGAGCGGGATATCAACAACCCTCAGCCACCAACGGGGGCCGAATTGAAGAGGCCTGGAAAGAGGCGGTCTTCCTGACCCACCACGCAGATCCCGTACAACTGACGGAGGACGCTTTGCCAGTCGTTGATTTGTTGGTGCGCCTGGCAGGGATCGAACCTGCGACCCTCGGCTTAGAAGGCCGATGCTCTATCCAACTGAGCTACAGGCGCGGCAAGGGTTTACGCGACACCAGGGACGAGTCTACACCTCGATGTGCTGATCTTGTGCTGAGCGCCACGGCCAAGACCATGTCCACATGTCCACCGAGGTCTCAACCAAGCCGCCCTTGAAGGAGAGATCGCCCAACACGTTCGCCTCGATGAGCATTGAATCAAATAGGCGTACTGAGGATCAGGCGGGCTTTGACCGCCGTCTGCCGAGCTCGGTACCGAACGCAGGCCGCGCGACACCGATTCTTCGGACAACAACCGGAAAGCCCTCCCACCCTTCCGTCCGGAGGGTAGTGGGTACGCTGGCGGTGGACTTCACATAGAGGAACAAACTCTCGCGGCCGTCCGCTTCGCCCTTCCCGACCATGCGAAACCACGGCGCGTCCTGAAACTTCTCTTGCAGGGACTTCGCCGCCTTCTTGACATCCATCGCTAGGTTCCGTGCCGAGCAACTAGAGTCCTTGAAGGCTCAGAGTTGTAGTGAATGAGTCAAGTTTCATGCGGCAACTTTCGCCTGTGCGCACGACTCGTCCATCGCCTGCTCCAGGCGCTCGAACGCCCGCCGGAGCGTGCC
>Ga0187892_10011977_pt1 | contig 10459 bp, 8 predicted proteins | sample MA1701073metaG_FD_139345 | JGI IMG/M metagenome (GOLD analysis project Ga0187892, IMG submission 139345) | Bio-ooze microbial communities from a basaltic lava cave in the Kipuka Kanohina Cave System on the Island of Hawaii, USA - MA170107-3 metaG ...
GCGGCCGACATCAAAATCCAGTAGGCCGGCATTGTGGCGAGCGGAAAAATCCAAGCGGTAATCCCCCGCCTGCGCAATGCCCGGTGCCCGGCGGCGATGGAAACGCCATAGCCCAGCACGAAGACCAGCAGATTGAGGCCGCACAGGCCGATCGTCAGCGCGCTGGCGCCGGGAGTTGCAGGCTGAAAGATCAGCAGCGCCAGCGTGGCCGCAAGGCAGAAAGGATGCAGCAATGCAGAAGCAAAGACCCCAATCGTGAGCGCCTGCGCCGCCCAGAACCCGGCGGGCCCGACTTCGGTCATCAAGCGCGACGGCTTGCGGGTGTGAACCAGCCAGGTCGCTAAAAAGCCTTTTAACCAGCGTGACCGTTGTTTCAGCCAGGTCGACAGCTTCACGCTGGCTTCCTCGTAGGTGCGGGTTTCGAAGGTTGCGGTTTCATATCCGGCGCGTGCCAGGCGAAAGCCCAAATCGGCGTCTTCCGTGACGTTGAATGGATCCCATGATCCCACCTCGCGCAAAACATCGATACGGAAATGATTTGATGTTCCGCCAAGCGGCAACGGCAGGCGATGATTGGCAAGGGCCGGCAGCATAAGGCCGAATAGGGTAGCGTATTCGATGGTGAACTGCCTGGTGAGCCAATTTTCATTGGAATTGTAAAACGCCAGCTGCGCCTGGAGGCAGGCAACCGCAGGGGGCAGCACGGCGAATGTTTCGGCGGCGAGGCGCAGCTGCCGAGGGTCCGGAATATCCTCGGCATCGAAAATCGTGACCAGCGTGCCACGGGCGAACCGCAAACCATAATTGAGAGCACGGGGCTTGGTTTGCGGCATTCCGCACGGCACCACGATCACCTCGAACTGCGGCGGCAGGCGGATGCCCGCCAGGGCGCGCTGCATCAGAATATCGCTTTCTTCGAGAATGATCTTGATATCGAGCTTTTCCGGCGGGTAGTCGAGGTCCATCAACGCTCTTAGCAGCTGGCGAAGCACGGACACTTCGCGAAACAGCGGCACCAGCACCGAGTAGATGGGAAGTTTGGAATCGTTCAATGGGCGCGCCCGAATCCTTCGCATGGGGACTGGCGGCAGGAGGCAAAGGATGCGGAGGGCGATCACCGCGAGAAAAAACAATCCGCCGAGCAAACTTGCCGATACCCACACGACGCGGCCGGGCAGAAGGACACAGGCGGCACCTACCATGGCGGCTAGCATCGCGGCCCCTACAAGCTGCGAAGGCGTCAGACGGCGGCTGGCCGATTTTTCCGGATGATTCAGCGCGAAGCCATGGGTCGCATCGCGCAGCAGGAACGGCCCGTGGGTCTGGCGGACCGCCTGGTGGAAATCGGCAACATCGGCCTCGGCCACTACCTTGAGACCTTCCCTTAACGCCCGGTCCAGGGCTGCTTCACCACAGACCGCGTAAAGAGTGAGGCCCGGAACGGAAACGACCGGCAGAATCTTGTGACGAAGCGCCTCTTCCAACTCATCGCGAGGCAGGCGGCGAAGTGCATCGGCCAGTGCCTCAACCGGCAATCTTGGCAAGACATCGGATTGTTGTGCCGCTATCCTACCGTCAAAGTGTTCGTAGAACCCCGGCAGCTGACGGGTTTCGCCGAGACTCGCGGCAGACTGCATAGACAAGGTTCGTTTCCCTTTGCGTCAACAAATGAAGCTTCGTTACACTGGAACAACAAGCACCTTATGGTTGTGTTTGTGGATTTTGATCCTGCTTACGGTGGCGGTTTCTTCCTCCAGCGGACAGGACGCCACCGGCTACAAATTGCCGAAGTTCCGAAAAATTCAAACCGAGGCAAAAATGCCGGCCTTCCCGCAAGACCTGACGATCCGGCTTGCGGCGGATATGGATTTTCCGCCCTACAGCTTTCGCGCCCGCTCTGGCGTACCGGCGGGGCTGTCGGTCGAACTCGCGTTGGCGGCTTGTGCCGAGATCCAGATAAAGTGCGAGGTGTTGCTGAAGCCGCTGCCGGCGCTGCTGCGGGACCTTGCCAGCCGCGAACATGATGTCATCGTCTCAGGTCCGCGCATCGACGAGAAAGCCTTGGCGCACGCGGTCATGACACGGCCGTGGTTTCGCAGTTTCGGCCGGTTTGCGGTTCAAAGCGGCAGTCCCCTCAAGGGAAGCGATGCGCGGAGTCTGGCGGGCCGCCGGATCGGCGCCGTGGCGGGAACGGCCCACGCGGCGTGGCTCACAAGCTACTACGGCGATTCGGAACTGCTGACCTTCGATAGCGATGCGCAAGCCCAGTCGGCACTGCGCACCGGCGCTGTCGATGCGCTGTTTGCCGATAATCTGCGGCTCATCTATTGGATCACGGGCGGGGCCTCACGCGATTGCTGCAAGCTTTCCGGCGGCGCCTATTCCGATTTCGAGACTTTCAGCCGCAATCTAGCCTTCCTGGTCAGGAGCGACCGCGCCGATATTCGCGATGCCTTTGACGTAGCTCTCGACCGGATGCAGGCCAATGGCACCACCGAGAAACTTTTCAATACCTATGTTCCGCTCAACCCGTGGTGAGCCAACGCAGCCGCATCGCGGCCCACGATTGCACTGAGCGAGGATGCGCCTGAGCTGCCAAGCCTCTCCGAAAGACCCGATAATATTTCCCCGATGAGCGCTGGCCCCTTGAATATGAGCGCGGAATAGAACTGGAGCAGCGTGGCGCCAGCCAGCAGCTTCCTCCAGGCTTGCTCCGCATCGCCGATGCCGCCGGCGCCAATCAAGGGAATGGCGCCGCCCGTCAGCAAATAGAGGCGCGCCAGCTGACGGGTGGACAGATCAAAAAGCGGCGCACCGGAAAGACCGCCCTGCTCCTTGGCATGAGCCGAATGCAAGACGGGACGCGAGGTGGTTGTGTTGGACACGATGATGCCGTCAACCGCGCCATTGCCGCAACACTGGGCAACGTCTTCCAACTCGCCGGTACGCAAGTCTGGCGCAATTTTCAGAAGCATCGGGCGATGCCAAGCCTGCGTCGCGCGCGCTTCATTGAGGCGGTCGAGCAGGGCTTTGAGTTCGGCGCGCGATTGCAGCGCGCGCAGGCCCGGCGTGTTTGGCGAGGATATATTGATGGTGAAATAATCGGCGGTACCGGAAAACGCCGCGATGCCCGCCACGTAATCGGCGATGCGATCGAGCGAGTCCTTGTTGGCGCCGAGATTGATGCCGACAATGCCGGGACGAGCGCGGCGCGCCGCGAGCCGCGCCGACGCGGCGGCGTGTCCGTCATTGTTGAAACCCATTCGGTTAATTACCGCGCTATCTTCCGTGAGACGAAAAAGCCGGGGACGGGAGTTGCCGGCCTGGGGCCGCGGTGTAAGGGTTCCCACTTCGGTAAAGCCCAATCCCAGCGCCAGCATGGCATCGGGAACCTCGGCATTCTTGTCGAAGCCCGCCGCAAGCCCCAGCGGATTAGGAAAATCCAATCCGAACGCCTGAACTTTGAGACGAGAATTGAAGGGCGAAGGTATTGATGGCGGCAATATCCTCAGCATACGGATGGTCAGTCCATGGGCCCGCTCGGCATCGAGGGCATGCAGAACCGGCCGCAGGACCGGGAACATCAGGCGGGCAATGTTCACCCGGGGATTCCGGCGGGGAAAACATGAGCGCCGCTCTCCAGCGGCAGGGGAGCGACCGAGCGGACTGCGCTGATGGGAATCGCGCCATGGACGTGGGGAAAAAGATCACCACCTCGCGAGGGCTGCCATTTGAGGCCTGCGAGATCCCCTTCGGCAAGGGCCACGAATACCGGTCCGCCAACTTCCGCTAAGTGGCGCCGGGCCGTTTCGCGCACCTGCAGGGCGGTAGAAAGATGAATGAATCCAGATATATAGTCGTCCCCGTAACCGCTAAACACGCCCTTGGCCTCAGCTTCAGTCCATTCCGCCGCAGGGCAAATTTTGTAGAGAAGCTGCATGATTTTTATCCATAGGCGAATAGCAAACTCTGGACAATATGGAGAAATTGAGGTATTGCTTCCTAGTTTATATGAAAATTAGCGGCAAAGGGAGCGCATATGTTTACCCACAAGCAGGTTTGGAATGCCATCGACACGATTGCCGAACGCTACGGCTTTTCGCCTTCGGGCTTGTCCAAGAAATCGGGGCTTGACCCCACATCCTTCAACCCTTCCAAACGCCTGGGGCCGGACGGACGCCCGCGCTGGCCGACCACGGAGAGCATCGCCCGGGTGCTGGCCGCATCGGGCGCCAGCATCGAGGAGTTCACCGATCTGTTGACCGGGCGCAAGGGCCATCCGCCACGGCGCAAGCAAATTCCGCTCCTGGGTTTCGCACGCGCCGGCAAAGGCGGCTATTTCGACGATTCCGGTTTTCCGGCAGGCTCCGGCTGGGATGAGATCGACGTTCCCGGCGTCACCGACCAGAATGCCTATGCGCTCGAAATCACCGGCGAGTCGATGCTGCCGGTGTATCGCGAGGGCGACACCATCATCGTTTCGCCATCGGCTACCCTGCGCAAGGGCGATCGGGTGGTGGTCAATACCACGGATGGACAAGTGATGGCCAAGATCATGCAGCGGCAGACGGCCAAGACGCTGGAACTGGCCTCGTTCAATCCGGACCATCCGACCAAGACTCTCGACATGAAGGACGTCGACTGGATGGCCCGCATCATGTGGGCGAGTCAATAAGCTCACCGTTCAGGGCCTTGCCGATCAGGGCGCGGGTGTTGGCGAGGCCATAGAGCGCGGCGAAGGAGCCGAAGCGGGGACCGCGCTCCTCGCCGAGCAGCACCTGGTAGAGCATGTTGAACCAGCTCTGGGCCACGCCGGCGGAGCCGTCCTTCTGCACGGTCTTGTAAGGATCCCTGCGGCCCACATCGTAAACTTTCTGCTGGATGGCCTCGGGCGACGAGCCTTCGGGGAGCGAAGCGAGCGCGGCAGACAACTCCTCCAGCGCCTTCGCCTCATCCTCCGTAGGCGGACGGTATTGTTTTTTCGGCTTCACGAAGCCCACGAAGTAGCGGATGGCGTAGCCCGCCAGGGCATCGAGGCGCGGATGGCTTTCGGGTGAAAGATTGGGCGCATGGCGCTTGAGGAAGGCCCAAAGCACCGCCTTGTCCTCGGTGTTGGCGACCGCCACCAGGTTCAAGAGCAGCGAGAAGGAAACCGCGCCTTCTTCCGGCGGCGGCGGATTGCCGCCATGGACGTGCCAGAGCGGATTCATCAGGCGGTCCTTCATCTCCTGGCGGCCATAAGTGCTCTGGAATTGCGCATACTCATCGACGGCGCGCGGGATCACGTCGAAGTACAGCTTCTTCGCCTCGCGCGGGCGGTTGTACATGTAGAGCGACAGCGATTGCGGATCGGCATAGGTGAGCCACTCATCGATGGTGAGGCCGTTGCCCTTGGATTTGGAAATCTTCTGGCCCTTCTCATCGAGGAAAAGCTCGTAGTTGAAGCCGTCCGGCGGCGCGGCCCCCAGTGCTGTGCAAATCTTGCCGGACAATTTCACTGAGTCGATCAAATCCTTGCCCGACATTTCGTAGTCGATGCCAAGCGCATACCAGCGCATGCCCCAATCGGGCTTCCATTGCAGCTTGCAGTGGCCGCCGGTTACGGGAGTTTCAAACGCCTTACCAGTTGCCGGATCATGCCAGACGATGGTGCCCGCGCTAAGCTTGCGCTCGGCGATCGGCACCTGCATGACCACGCCAGTTTCCGGGTGAATGGGAAGAAAGGGTGAATAGGTGGCGCGGCGCTCCTCGCCCAAGGAGGGCAGCATGATAGCCATGATATCGTCGAAGCGCTCGAGCGCGCAGAGGAGCGCTCTATCGAAGCGGCCGGACGCGTAATATTCAGTGGAGCTGGCGAACTCGTATTCAAAGCCGAACTGATCGAGAAAACGGCGGAGCATGGCGTTGTTATGATGGCCGAAGCTCTCATGCTCGCCGAAGGGGTCGGGAATTTTGGTGAGCTGATGGCCGAGATACTGGCGCACCATATCCTTGTTCGGAATGTTGTCAGGCACTTTGCGGAGCCCATCCATGTCGTCGGAAAAACATAGAATCCTGGAGGGAAGGTCGCTCAGCGTTGCGAAGGCATGGCGCACCATGGAGGTGCGCGCCACTTCGCCGAAGGTGCCGATATGAGGAAGCCCGGAAGGGCCGTAGCCCGTTTCGAACAGGATTTCCTTTTTGCCTGAGCGTTCCGCGCGCTTGATGAGCTTGCGCGCTTCCTCGAAAGGCCAGGCCTTGCTCTCGAAGGCGGCGGCGCGAAGGGCGGGATCGACAGGCATTCGGATTGGGAGTTCCACCGGCAAAACGCGCTGTTTAGGCAGCGGCGAAAGTCCCGTCAATGCTTCAACCCAAATGCTTCCTCAGAAACGTCACGGTACGGCTCCAGGCGAGATCGGCGGCTTCCTTGTCGTAGCGGGCAGCATTGGTATCGTTGTTGAAGGCGTGGTTGGCGCCCTCGTACATATAAAGCTCATAGGTCTTGTTGTTGGCCTTGAGCCCTGCTTCGAAGGCAGGGATTCCAGCGTTGATGCGATCATCGAGACCGGCATAGTGCAGCAGAAGAGGTGCGGTGATCTTTGGCACGTCGGCTTCTGGAGGCTGGGCACCATAATAGGCAACACCAGCCTTGAGCAAGGGGTCCGCCACCGCCAGACGGTTGACCTGGCCGCCGCCCCAGCAGAAGCCGACAGCGCCAGTTTTCTTTGCCTTGTTGTTGGGGTGCCTGTCGATGGCGTGGAGCGAACGCTGGGAGGTCGCCAGAATTTCATCGGGTTTCAATGCGCCGATCATATCGCGGGCCGTGTCGGGATCGTCCGGCGTGCCGCCTTGGGCAAAGAGATAGTCGGGGGCAAATGTCACGAAGCCCTCAAGCGCCAAGCGGCGCGTCACGTCCTTGATATGCGGATTGAAACCGCGGTTTTCGTGAATCACCAAAACTGCCGGATAGTTGTCGCCGGAGACTGGAATGGCGAAATAACCCGCAACGTCCGTGTCCTCCTGGAATTCCACCCGCAAGCGTGGATCGTCTTCGGCAACCATGGCAGCGCGGGCGTAGTTATTTTCCAGGGTGGCCAACACAGCCGTTGCCGCGGCAGCACTCCCGGCCAGGCCGCCAAGCTTTTCAAGAAACTCGCGGCGCTTCATGGCGCCGTGGGTGAAACGGTCGAAGAGCTCGATAAATTTCTGATCCATGGCGCTGTTACCTTTCCGGGATTAAAGCGTAATTCTAAATGGTGATTCATGGCATCAAGAAGACACGCGCAACCGGCAGATGGCACGATGGGGGCTAGCTGGCCCGTGGCAGTGCTGCGCGGCATCTCGCTCTGCACCAGCGAGGGCGAGACGCTTTCAACGGAGGAAGGCCTCGTGCGCCTTGGCGCAAAGCCGCATCTCCTCTGTCATGCGGCGTTTCTGATTGAGCGCCTCGGCAATTCGTCGTCCGCCCCTCGTTCGACCGTGCGGGTCGCTCGGGAGCAGAAGCACTTCGATGTGGCGGAGCTCTTTGCCTTTGTATGTCCCGCGCGATTTGCCACGCCGACACCGCAAGGGTTCGCCCGTTCACTGGCGGTTGAACCTGGGGCATCGGAAGTGGAAACCTTGCGCCTTGTCGCGCAAGACTTGCTAAGCCGTCTCGCCAACCGGCACTACCCGCATATCCGCGAAACGGCGGAAACCGCAAATTATCTTGCGCGTGCCAACTGGCCCTGGGCCAAGCCGGCGTTGCAGGCGTTGCTGCAGGCCATTCCAAAACTCGATGTGGGCACATTCGCAACAGGTCTCAACGTCTGGGATCGGGTTGAGGAATGGGAGGATGACAGTGGCCGCCCGCCTGGCCGGCAGGAGGCGATTTCGCCCGCCGATGCCCAGGCTTTCCTCGATGAGCTTTTGGGGAATGACTCTGAGCCGCGTCCGGCACAAATGGATTACGCAGCCGCCGCCACCCATGCCTTTGCGCCCCGCCAGCATCGGCAGGAGAACAATATTCTTCTTGCCGAAGCGGGCACGGGGCTTGGCAAGACGCTGGGTTATCTTTCGCCAGCCTGGCTGTGGGCGCGCAAGAACAACGCGCCCGTATGGGTTTCGACCTACACCAAGAATTTGCAGCGCCAGCTTGACCAGGAGTCGGCCCGTCTCGTGGCCGATCCGCAGGAGCGCCGCTCGCAAATCGTTATCCGCAAGGGCCGCGAAAATTATGTGTGCCTGCTGAACCTGCAGGAGGCGTTCGGCAGGCTCACATCCGCCAATGCGCGTTCGGCATTGTTCGCGGCGCTGATCGCCCGTTGGGCGCGTTTCAGCCGCGATGGCGATATGGTGGGCGGAGATTTTCCGTCGTGGCTGTTCTCTCTGTTCGGCGATATTGCGCTCGATGGCGAGGGACGCGGGCTTTCGCCGGGCTCGATGGGCCTCACTGACCGGCGCGGTGAGTGCATCTATTCGGCATGCCCGCATTATCGCAAATGCTTCATCGAGCGCTCGGTGCGGGCGGGGCGTCAGGCTTCCATCGTGATCGCCAATCATGCCCTCGTGCTGCACCAGGCCGCAGTGGATCACGCGCTGGGCGTGGCTTCCACGCCGGAAGAAGAAGCAGCGCCCGGCGGCATCCGGCGCATTGTCTTCGATGAAGGCCATCATCTGTTCGATGCCGCCGATTCGGCGTTCTCCGGCCATCTCACGGCATTCGAAACGGCGGAGCTCCGGCGCTGGCTCAGGGGGCCTGAGACCGAGCGTCGGCGAGGCCGGGGGCTGGCGGACCGAATCGGCGATCTGGTGGCCGATAACGCGGATACGGAGAAGTTGCTCCTGCAAGTGCTCCGCGCTGCCTTGGCGCTGCCGGGCCCCGGCTGGACGAGGCGGGTGCAAGCGGGAAGGCCAGAGGGCTCAGCCGAACATTTCCTCGCCCTCGTCCGCCAGCAGGTTTTGGCGCGAGCGGAACAGAATAATGGCAATTCACTGGAGACGGACTGCCAGCCGCCGGTCGATGGGCTGGCGGTGGCGGCAGGTGAACTTGCCGGCGCGCTCATCGATTTGAAGCGGCCCATGGCGCTGCTGGCCAACGGGCTCGCCAAGAAGCTCGATACGGAGGCTGAAGAGCTTTCGTCCTATGACCGTGGCCGCATCGAAGCCGTGTCGCGCTCGCTGAAACGGCGCGGTGAATTGATGGTGGGATCGTGGATCGACATGCTGTCGCGGCTGCTTGAAAGAGGCAACTCGCCGTTCATCGACTGGTTCTCGATCGACCAAGCGTTCGGGCGCGAAGCCGATGTGGGGCTCCACTCCCATTGGGTCGATCCGACCGAACCCATGGCCTTGGCGGTGCTGAAGCCCGCAGATGGAATTATCATTACATCGGCCACATTGAAGGATCGTCCTCCCGAGGTTCCCGACGATTGGACCAACGCCGAAATGCGCACCGGTACCGTGCACCTGCCCTACCCCGTCAAGCGCGCCAGTTATGACTCACCGTTCGACTACCGCGCGATGAGCCGCGTCATCGTGGTGAATGACGTGAATCGCGAAGACATGGACCAAGTGGCGGCGGCCTACCGCGAATTGTTTCTAGCTTCGCGCGGCGGCGGACTCGGCCTCTTCACCGCAATTGCCAGATTACGTGCCGTGCACAAACGCATCCTCAAACCCTTGGCGCAAGCGGGCCTACCGCTTTACGCCCAGCATGTGGATCCCATGGATACGGGGACGCTTGTTGATATGTTCCGCGCGGAACGCGATGCTTGCTTGCTGGGAACGGACGCGGTGCGGGACGGCGTCGATGTGCCCGGCGACAGCCTCCGTCTGATAGTGCTCGACCGCGTGCCGTGGGGTACGCCGACGATCCTCGAACGCGCGCGCCGCGAGGCCTTCGGCGGCAACGCATACACCGACATGGTGGTGCGCCTGAGACTTCGGCAGGCTTTCGGCAGACTGATCCGGAAGGATGGTGACCGCGGCTGCTTTGTCGTCCTCGATCCACGGCTGGCTAGCCGGTTCATCACGGCCTTTCCGCAGGGGGTTGCGATCGCACGGCTTGGGCTTGTGGAGACGATCGAAGCAATCAAGGGCTTTAGCAGTTTGTTGACACCTGCGCGGTGAGAAGCAAAAAGGATCATCTTGGGCAGGGAACAAGCGTGCAATTCCGCCGTTCTGTCTTCCTGGGTGGCGAGTGGCGCGACTGGAGCAGGATATGATGGACGGAATGGGTTGGATGATGGGCGGGATGGGCCTGAGCTGGATTCTGGGCCTGATCGTGCTCGTGCTGGTGATTGCAGCTCTCGTCAAATATCTGAAGAGTTGAGGCGCCGGTCAGGCTATGGCTCGCGGCAACACGAAAGAGTCAAGAGAGCTAGGTGTTTGGTCCCGGGTTTTGATGGTGCATTATTGTCTCTTGAATGGAGGATTGCACTATGGGGCAAATTCTTCACGGCAGCGCCACAACGACTGAGGCAGTCCGTCGAGCGATCCA
>Ga0187892_10011978_pt1 | contig 10458 bp, 9 predicted proteins | sample MA1701073metaG_FD_139345 | JGI IMG/M metagenome (GOLD analysis project Ga0187892, IMG submission 139345) | Bio-ooze microbial communities from a basaltic lava cave in the Kipuka Kanohina Cave System on the Island of Hawaii, USA - MA170107-3 metaG ...
CGCATCGCGCGCCGCGGCGCCGTCACGATCGCGGCGGCGGCGTCCGCCGTGGCGGGAGCCGCGTCGTCCAGGAACGTGATGCGCACGCTCGTGTCGGGCCGGAGCCACTCGTCGGCCTCGGGGATCGCGACCTCCACCTTGAGCGTGCCCTTCTGCCGGTTCACCTGCGGGTAGAGCTTCACGACCTCGGCTGCGTAGCGCCGGTCCGGGAACGCGTCGGGCACGACCTCGGCCTGCTGGCCGAGCCGCACCTTCGCGAGGTCCATCTCGTTCACGTCCACCTCGGCGCGCATGTCCTGGAGGTTCGCCATGCGGATCAGGTCGCCGGAGCCCGCGAAGCCGCCGGGCACCGCCATCTCGCCCACCTCCTTGAGCTTGGCGAGGATGACGCCGTCCGTCGGGGCGCGGAGCGTGGTGTAGTCGAGGTTCACGCGCGCCTGCGCGATCTCGGCCTCGGCCTGACGGACCTGCGCCTCGGAAACGCGGAGCTCGCTCTCCTTCACGTCGAGCTGCGACTGCGAGGCGACGTCCTGGCTGCGGAGAGCGCGGAGCCGCTTCACCTCGAGCCCCCGGAGCTCGAGCGTGGCGCGCGACAGCTCGAGCCCGGCCTCCGCCTGGCGCAGCGCCGCGTCGTAGTCGCGGCGGTCGAGCTGCACGAGCGGCTGCCCCTTCACGACGCGCTCCGACTCGTCGACCAGGTAGGCGTCCACGCGGCCGGGCACGCGCACGCCGATCGAGATGTACTTCTCGCCCGTGACGACGTAACCCGAGCCAGTGAGGACGGGGCCCGCGCGCGCCGCGCCGGGCTCCGCGCGCGCGGCGAACTCGACCTCGACGACGGGCGTGCGGCCGAACGTCGCGCGCCAGCCGAATGCAAAGGCGACGACCAGCACCACGGCGACGCCCGTGAGCCACACCCAGCGCGGCGGCCCGCTCCGCGCCCTCGCGCGGTTCCGGTCGATCCGCAGCGAGTGGAGCTCGTCGCGCAGCGAACGCTCGGCTTGCTCCGCCACGCCCTACCCCTTCCTCAGCGCTTCGACCGGGCGCAGATGCGAGGCGCGCCAGGCCGGCGCGAGCCCGCCCGCGAGCCCGATCGCCGCCGCGAGCGCCGCGGCCACCACGACGTCGAACGGACCCACCCGCAGCGTGATCACGTTCGTGCTGAACGTCGCGGCGCCGAAGCCGATTCCGCCGAGCGCCTTCGAGACCGCGAGCCCGAGCGGCCACGCCACGAGCACGCCCACCACGAGGCCGAGCGCCGCGAGCGCTACCGACTCGACGAGGAACGCGATCAGCACGGAGGCGCGCGAGAAGCCGAGCGCGCGGAGCGTGCCGATCTCCGCGATGCGCGCCTGGACGGAGGCGTACATGGTGTTCGTCGCGCCGAATACGCGCCGATCCCCGCCAGCACCGCGAGCCCCACGACCAGCCCGTAGAGCGTGTTCGCGCTCTCGGCCTGCTTCGCGTAGTACTCGGTCTCGGGCTTCGCCTCGAGCGCCCAGCGCGGGTCGTCGCCGATGCGGCGGATCAGCGCGTCGCGGTCCGCGCCCGGCGCGACCTTGACGCGCATACCCGAGTAGGGGATCGGCCGCTTCGCGTCGGCCGCGAGGTCGCGCGCGTCCACCCACACCTCGCTCTCGAACGAGGACCCGCCGGACTCCAGGATCCCGACCACCTTCCAGGTGCGCCGCCCGAACTTCATCTCGCTGCCGATGCCACGATTGGCGTAGCGGAGCGCGACGCCGCGGCCGAGGACCGCCTCTCCCTGCGAGGGCTCGACCATGCGGCCCTCGACGATCTTCACCTCGTCGTGCACCGCGAGCGAAACCGACTCGACGCCGCGCACGAGCACGTTCTCGCGCCCGCCGTCGGGGCGGAAGAAGAACGGCTGCACCACGAGCTCCGGAGACACGAGCGGCTCGCCCTCCCCGTTCTTCGCGATGCCGTCCACGAAGCGCAGCGTCTGGTAGGCCTCGAGCGGGAGCTGGCTCGAGCCGTCGTTGTCGGAGCCCTTGCGCAGCACGATCAGGTTCTCCGGCGAGCCCGTCGAGACGAGCGTGCGGCGCAGGCTCGAGACGAGCGCGAGGAAGAGCGTCGTCGCGATCACGACCAGCGCGACCACCGCCACCGTGAGGCCGGTGCGGAGCCGCCGGTGCACCAGGCTGCGCAGCGGATAGGCGAGCGGCAGCGCCATGGCTCAGAACACCTCGCGGAGGGTGGCGGCCACGCTGCGCCGGGCCGCGCCGAAGGACGGCACCACGCCGGAGAGGATCCCGATGAAGAAGGCGAGGAAGAGCGCCTGCACGATCAGGACGTTCGTCATCACGAAGCCCGAGAGCGGCCCGAGCTGCTGGTTCCAGCCCGCGGCCGTGCGGAGCATGCTCGTGAGGCCCACCGAGAGGCCGGCGCCGACCGAGCCCGCCACGGTCGAGAGCAGCGCCGCCTCGGCGACCAGCGTGACGAACAGGAGCCGCCAGTGGAAGCCGATCGCCTTCAGCACGGCGAGCTCGCGGAGCCGCTCGCGCACGGCCATGCTGGCCGTGTTCGCGGCGATGAACACGATGCAGAGCGTGACGAGCGCCGTCACGATCAAGATCACGGTGATGAAGCCCTCGAGGTTCCCGAAGAAGTTCTGGAAGAAGCTCTTCTCCGTCTCGGTGGTGGTCTCGGCCTCGCTGTTGCGGAACATCTCGTCGATCTGCCGCATCACCGCCGGCACCTTCTCGGCGTCGTCCACGCGCGCCCAGATCATGCCCGCCTGGTCGAAGCTCACGCCCTTCTCGCGGAGCGCCTGCTCGAAGTACTCGCGCTGGAACCAGAAGCGCGGGTCGACGTCGGCCGGGATCTCGCCCGAGATGCGGAAGGTGAGCTCGAGCGGCCACACGAGACTCGAGAGCGTCACCTCGTCGCCCGGCTTCCAGCCGTACTTCTTGAGGGTCTGGCGCCCGACCAGCGCGCCGTTCCGGTGCGAGCGAAAGTCTTCGAGCGTCTCCGGCGCGAACTTCAGGTCGCCGAACACGACGCCGATCGAGTCCGCGTCCACGGAGAAGCTCGGGAACGTCACGCCGTCGTCCTTGTCCACGGCGCCGCCGAACCAGGTCCAGGAGACGGCATCCACCACGCCCGGCACGGCCTTGACCCGCGCGCGGTACGCATACGGCATGCTGTAGACGATGCCGGCCGTGTTGTGGACCGAGATGCGCGTGTTCGTGGCGAGCTGCTCCAGGAAGTAGTCGAAGCCCGCCGGCATGGTGCGCAGGATGCAGACCAGCGCGATCGCGAGCGCGATCGCGCCGCCGGTGAGCAGCGAGCGCAGCTTGTTGCGCATCAGGTTGCGCCAGATGAACGGGAAGAACTTCACGGGTGCGCTCCGGCGGCGCCGTGCGCCGGTGCGGCGGGCGCCGCACCCGCCGCGCCGCCCGGCCGCGAGCCCATGAACACGCCCTTGTCGAGCAGGAACACCTCGTCCACGTAGCGCTCGGCGCGCGGATCGTGGGTCACGATCACGACCGTCTTGCCGAACTCCTGCTTCAGCGTGCGGAGGAGCCCGAGCACCTCCTCGGCGTTCTTCGCGTCGAGGTCGCCGGTGGGCTCGTCGCCGACCACGATCTCGGGGTCGGTCACGATCGCGCGCGCGATCGCGGTGCGCTGCTGCTCGCCGCCCGAGAGCTCGCTCGGCATGTGCCCGGCCCGCTCCGACAGACCCACGATGCGGAGCGCGGTGTCGGCGCGGGCGCGCCGCTCCGCCTTCTTGAGGTGCGTGAGGAGGAGCGGCAGCTCGACGTTCTCGCGCGCGCTGAAGACCGGGATCAGGTTGAAGAACTGGAACACGAACCCCATGTGCGCGGCCCGGAAGGCGGCGAGCTCGTCCTCGCTGAGGTCGGCGAGCTTCCGGCCGGCCACGCTCACCTGCCCCTCCGAAGGCCGGTCGAGGCCGGCCAGGATGTTGAGCAGCGTGGACTTGCCGGAGCCCGAGGGGCCCATCAGGGCGACGAAGCGCCCGGCCGGGATCTCGAGCGAGACGTGCTCGAGCGCGTGCACCTCGTCGGCCCCGCGCTGGTAGTAGCGCGACACGTTCCGGAGCTCGATCACAAACTGGGCCTCCGGGCGCGGAGGGCGACGCGCCGAGTCTACGAGGGGGGCGCGCGATGTGCTACGCCGCTCCGTGGAGGCGGGTTCGCCATGGCGGAGATCCACGGGGGCCAGATCGCGGCGCGGCAGCTCCGGGCCGCAGGCATCGACACCGTGTTCGGCGTGGTGGCCGGGCCGATGATCGAACTCTTCGCGGGCGCGCAGGAGGCCGGCCTCCGGGTGGTGGGCTGCCGGCACGAGCTGAACGGCGGCTTCATGGCGCAGGCCTGGGGCTACCAGAAGCAGAAAGCGGGCGTCCTGATCGTGGGCTCGGGCCCGGCGGCGACGAACGCGATCACCCCGCTCTACGTGGCGACCGCGAGCGCGCTGCCGCTCGTGGTGCTCGGCGGCTCCGCGTTCGGCGGGACGCTCGGCCTCGGCGCCTTCCAGGAGCTCGACCAGCTCGCGCTCGCGAAGCCCGTGTGCAAGTGGACGGGCCAGGTGGACCGCACGGAGCGCATCGCGGAGTGGATCCACCTCGCGCTCGGGAAGGCCGTCGCGGGCCGGCCGGGCGGGGTCTACCTCGACTTCCCGGGCCACCTGGTCGGGAGGAAGGTGGCCGAGGAGCAGGTGGCGCTGCGCAGCGACCCGGAGCTCACGCGCCCGTGGCCGGATCCCGCCGCGATCGAGCGCACGGCAGACCTGCTCGAAAGCGCCTCTCGCCCGCTGCTGCTCGTCGGTAAGGGCGCGGCCTGGGCCGACGCGGGTCCGGCGCTCGCGGAGCTCGCGGACCTCGGCATCCCCTACGTCACCTCGCCGATGGCGCGCGGGACGCTCCCCGACGACCACCCGAACTTCGCGAACGCCGCGCGCTCGCAAGCGCTCGGCAACGCCGACGTGGTCGTGATGTTCGGCGGCCGCTTCAACTGGATCTTCGGGCTCGGCCGCCGCTTCGCGAAGGACGCGAAGATCATCCAGGTGGACGTCGAGCCCGAGGAGGCGTTCTCGGGCGCGCAGCTCACGACCGCCATCGTGGCCGACGCCGCGCTCGCGGCCGAGGCGCTCGGCCGCGCCCTCGCGGGCCGGAAGCTCCGCTCCGCAGGGACGAGCTGGCTCCGCGGGCTCCAGGAGGCCGCGGCGAAGAACGAGGCCGGCGCCGCGAAGGCGCTCGGCGACGACTCGATCCCGATCTCGCCCTACCGGCTCGTGAACGAGGTGAAGGCCGCCCTCCCGCGCGACGCGATCGTGATCGAGGAGGGCGAGACGATCATGGGCGTCTGCCGCGCCATGCTGCCCTCGTACAGGAACCGCGGGCGCCTCAACGCCGGCACCACGGGCTGCATGGGTGTAGGCGCGCCCTACGCCGTCGGCGCGAAGCTCGCCTGCCCCGACGCGCCGGTCGTGGCCGTGCTCGGCGACTACGCGTTCGGCGCCGCGGCGCTGGTCGTCGAGACCGCGCAGCGCGTCGGCGCCCATCCCGTGTTCGTGGTCGCGAACAACGAGGGCATCGCCGGCCACATGATCCAGGACCACATGCTGCCGCCCGGCTCGCCCCGCATCGCGTCGCTCTTGCCCGCGCGCTACGACAAGCTCGCCGAGATGGTGGACGGCTTCGCCGCGCACGTGGAGCGGCCGGAGGAGATCCGGCCCGCGCTCGACGCCGCCCTCGCGGCCGACCGCGTCGCGGTCGTCCACGTGCGGATCGACCCGAAGGCGGCCCGGCTCGGCGGCTCGAACTACCTCCAGTAGCGCCGGGGCGGCCTCTTACGGGAGTCCGAACTCGAGCGAGCGCGGCTCGCTCAGGTTCCCGCGGATCAGCTTCGGCAGCACCGGCGCCACGACGAGCTGCACGTTCCACTTCTGGCCGTAGAGGTCCGGCTGCACCGCCATCCACTGGACGCCGAGCGCGAAGCGGACCGGGAGCCGCCCGCCGAGCTTCACGACCTTCGCGACACTCACGCCGATCGGCACCGTCCAGTCGCTGCCGTTCTCGTTCTTCCAGTTCGCGAGGACGTTGCCCGAGTAGCCGACGCTCCAGCCGTCGTGCAGGAAGTAGGAGAAAAAGGGCTGGAGGTTCATCGACGCGGTCTCGCTGACCTGGTCGGAGCCGGAGAACGACCACCAGCCCTGATAGAGGGCGCCCAGGATCCACTTCTCCGAGAGGTAGCCGACGAGGGCGGCGGGCCCGACCTGGTACTTGTCCTGCCCGGTGAAGTCCGAGTTGGCGGTGGGGAAGATCCAGCTCGGCCCGAAGCCGAGCAGCCAGCTGCCCACCAGCTTCGGGCTCGGCGAGACGAGCTGCATCAGCGCGATGTCGCCGAAGGCCGTCGAGCGGCCGACGTTCGTCGGGTCGCCGGGCTCGGGATCCGGCCGCGGCGTCGAGACGAAGAGCGGCACGACCGGCCGCGTGATCAGGTTCCAGTCCGGGCTGATCGCAACGGGCAGCACGGGCTGGAACAGCAGGTTCGAGCTCCAGCGGTTGCCTTCGCCCGGGCCGGGATCGACCCGGAAGTTGTTCTGCTGGAAGGTGATCGACCAGAGGCTGCTCACCGGATTGGTGAGCTGCTTGTTGATCTCCGTGGCCGAGTCCTCGCCCCAGGACGGCGCCGCGAGCAGCGCCGCGAGCAGCAGAACGAGAGCCCCGAACCGGCGCGCCGCTTGGACGTCCATCGTGTGATCTCCCGAACCCTCGAAGGTCGGGCAACGCTACCGCAGGCCCGAGGCTCGAGTCCTGTGCTCGACAGTCGCGCCGCACGTCCCCGATACTGGCCGGCACCCCGCGCGAGGAGTCCCCATGACCCTGCCGCTCGAAGGCATCCGCGTGCTCGACTGGACCATCTGGCAGCAGGGCCCGATCTGCACCTCGATGCTCGCCGACATGGGCGCGGACGTGATCAAGATCGAGCAGACCGGGCACGGCGATCCGGGCCGGCGCCTGGTCGCGGCCGGCGGCGCGGAGGTGAAGCGCGCGAACTGGTACTTCGAGTCCCACAACCGGAACAAGCGCGGCATCACGCTCGACTTCGCGAAGCCCGAGGGCCGCGAGGTGCTCTACGCGCTCGCCGAGAAGTCCGACGTGTTCGTGCAGAACTTCCGCCAGGGCGTGGCGGCGCGGCTCGGCCTCGACTACGCGACGCTCCGCGAGAAGAACCCGCGCCTGATCTACGCGAGCGCGACGGGCTACGGCCCGCTCGGCCCGGAGAGCGGCGAGCCCTCCTTCGACCATCTGGGGCTGGCGCGTTCCGGCATCATGCTGGCGGCAGGCGAGCCCGACATGCCGCCGCTCGGCATCGCCGGCGGCATCGCGGACCAGATGGGCGGCGCGATGCTCGCGTACGGCGTCATGACCGCCTTGTTCGCCCGCGAGCGCAGCGGCCGCGGCCAGGAGGTGAACGGCTCGCACCTGGGCTCGATGCTCTTCCTCCAGGGCCTCTCGGTCTCGATGAAGCTGATGGGCGGCGTGGCGATGCCGCGCACGTTCCGCGCGCGCGCCATGAACCCGCTCTGGAACCACTACCGCTGCCAGGACGACAAGTGGCTCGCACTCGCCATGCTCCAGGCCGACCGCTACTGGAAGGACTTCGCGCGCGCGATCGGGCATCCCGAGCTCGCGACGGATCCCCGCTTCGAGAACCTGAACGCGCGCGCCGGGAATGCCGCCGCGTGCGTCGCGATCCTCGACGCGGCGTTCGCGAGCAAGCCGCGCGCGGAGTGGCTCCGCATCCTCCACGACGCCCCCGGCGACTTCATCTTCACGATCGTGAACCGCGTAGACGACCTGCCCGACGACCCCCAGGTCCAGGCGAACGACTACATCGTCACGATCGACCACCCGCAGTGCGGGCCCACGAAGATGGTGGGCGTTCCGGTGCAGCTCTCCGAGACGCCGGGCTCCGTGCGCACGCCCGCGCCCGAGCTCGGCCAGCACACCGAGGAGATCCTGATGGAGGTCCTCGGCTTCGACTGGGACCGCATCAGCGCGCTGCGCGAGAAGCAGGTGATCTGATGAGCGTCGGGATCCGCTTCGTCGGCGCCCTGCTCGTGGTGCTCGGCACGTACAACCCGACCGGCCACTCGTTCTATCACTGGGCCGGCCAGGCCCTCGAAGCCGGCACCGCGGGCCCGGTGCACGCCTTCGTCGGCGTCGTGCTCGCGAGTGGCTGGGCGGTGCTCGTGATCGCGACGGTGCGCTCGCTCGGCTGGATCGGGCTCACCCTCGCGTGCGCGTTCTTCGGGACGCTCGTCTGGTGGCTATCCGACGCCGGCGTGCTGCCGACCGGCAGCGCGAACGCCATCCAATGGATCGCGCTCGTGTGCCTCGCCGGCGTGCTCTCCCTCGGCGTCGCCTGGGGTCACCTGTGGCGGCGGATCACGGGGCGCGTCGAGGTGGACGAGGCCGAAGACCGCTGAGCGCGGCCCCATGCACGAGACCGCCACCCCGCCGTTTCGCCGCCCTTCCGACCGGCTCCTCACGCTCGCCGTGGCCGCCGCGGCGGCGCTGCTGCTCTTCGCGAACCTGGGCGCCGTCTACCTCTGGCAGGACGAGGCGGCGACCGCGGTGCTCGGCCGGCGGCTCCTCGCACACGGGAAGCCGCTCGCGTACGACGGCCGGAACCTGATCACGATGGACCACTTCCTGCCGGACGCGGAGGGCGCGGTGCGCGCGCGTGCCGCCTCGGCCGAGGCCGCCATCGCGCACGCGGTCGCACAGCACGAGTTCCGCGCGGACACGGCGTGGACCGGCCAGCCGTGGGGCCAGTTCCTCGTCGCCGGCCTCTCCCTCGCCGCGTTCGGCCAGACGACGCTCGCCGCGCGCGTGCCCTTCGCCGCCGCCGCGCTCGTGGCCGTGCTCGTGTTCCTGCGCCTGCTTCTCCGCGAGACCGGGCGGCGCGACCTCGCGCTCGCCGCGGTCGCGCTGCTGCTGCTGAACGCGTACTGGATCCTGCACGTCCGCCAGTGCCGCTACTACGCGCTCTCGAGCCTCGCGCTGCTCCTCGTGCTCGCCGCCTTCCTGCGCTGGCGCGACGGCCGCCGCTTCGGCGCGCCGCTCTTCGTCCTCGCGGGCTTCCTCTACTTCCAGGTGGACTACGGCTCGTTCTGGCCGAGCCTCGGGGCGCTCTTCGGCTACGCGGCGTGGTCCGTGCGCGCGAGGCCCGAGCGCCTCCGGCCGATCCTCGCCGCGGGCCTCGCGCTCGCGGCCGCCGTGGCTCCGTTCGTCTTCTACTACGAGCTGCCCGAGCGCTTCCAGACCTCGCTCCTCGCCTTCGCCACGCGGCTCGCCGGGCACGCGCACTACCTGGATCGCTACGTGCTCGCGCTGCCGCTCGGCCTCGCCGCGGCGGCGGGCTTCTTCGCGCTGCGTGCGCGCCTCGCGCCGGGCCTCCGCCGCCTCCTCGCGCTCGCGCTCGTCCTCGTCCCGCTCCACTTCGCGTGGATCGCGCTCACCACGCCGCACCCGTTCCTCCGCTACCAGATCCAGCTCGTGCCGCTCGGCGCGCTGCTCGCCGCCTGGGTCGCGCTCGACGTCGTGGGAGGCGGGCCGCGCGCCTCGCGCGCGCGCCGTGCGGCGGGCGCGCTCACGCTCCTCGTCGTCGCGTTCACGCCGCTCCTCTCCGCGCCGTTCTCGAGCCTCCTGCCCGGCGCCACGCCGTCCGCGGCGTGGCTCCGCCCCGAGCTCGGGATCCTGACGCGCGAGCTCACCGGCGAGCGGCCCGACCCGAACCGTGACGTGATCGAGTGGATCGCGGCGCGGACCGCGCCCAGCGACGCGATCCTCGTCACCTACGAGGACGTGCCGTTCATGTTCTACACGGACCTCGAGGTGCGCGGGGGCATCGCGGCGTTCCGCGTGCTCGACGACTCGGCGAAGCCGGCGCGCTTCGCCGTGCTCCGGCAGGCGCCGTTCCTCCCGCGCGAGGTGTTCCGCGAGGCGCTCGCGCGCGGGCGCTGGCGGATGGAACGCGTGCCGACGCCGGACGCCGTGTGGGGCAACAACCCGGATCCGGTCGGCCAGTACTCGAACCTGCCACGCCATCCCGCGGGCGTGCAGGTCGCCGAGCGGGTGGAGTGATCCGTCCGGTAAACGCGGTAAACGCGGGGACGGAGTTGAAATTCAACCAGCTGACCCCGCAGGGTGAAAGTTGAATCTCAACTCCGTCCCCGCGCTGTTTCCACACCGGGCGCCGTCCAGAGCAGCACGGCGGCGTAGCCACGCCACGGCCGCCACGCCTCCGCGCGCCGCTCGAGGTCGCGCGCCGCGAGCGGGCCACCCGCGCCGCCGAGCGCCCTGCGCAGGCCGAGGTCGCTCGCCGGGAACGCGTCCGGCACGCCGAGCGCGCGGAGCGCGACGTACTGCGCGGTCCACGGCCCGATGCCGGGGAGCGCTTC
>Ga0187892_10011980_pt1 | contig 10458 bp, 6 predicted proteins | sample MA1701073metaG_FD_139345 | JGI IMG/M metagenome (GOLD analysis project Ga0187892, IMG submission 139345) | Bio-ooze microbial communities from a basaltic lava cave in the Kipuka Kanohina Cave System on the Island of Hawaii, USA - MA170107-3 metaG ...
GGTCTGGATCCGTGCCTCCGCCTTTCAACGTATGCGGCGCAGGCGACCATCAGGTACCTGGATACCGAAAACCCTGACGAGTTGACGGCTTACTGCGGCGATCTGTTCCGTCCCAGATTCCTGGCCAGGTTGTGGTTGCGGCGTCTGCTGCGCAACTTGCAGCAGCCGGGGTTGCTGGAGCTAGCCTTCCAAATGCTGCGCTTACCCTTGGTTGATCAGGTTGCCTGGCAAGTCTTTTTTGGTCGTGGATCCTTTCCAGTGATGGAAGAGAGTTTTGATCCATCGAGGTCAATAGCGGCGAGCGAGTTGCCGGATGAGCTACGGTAGATGCACACAGGGTGACTGAGGCTGGCCACATTGTCGCACCGGCAGCTTTTGGAGAGGGTACTCACAGAGATCGGTCAAGTTTAGGAGAAATCCATGTTGAAGCGAATCATAGCCATAACTTTTATCTTCATATGCACTTCAGTCGCCTGGGCAATTCTCGGCGGCACAATCTTTAACCGCACCTATTCAAGTAACTCAGTCTCGCGCAACCGGGTGGCCTCGACCTGGGGCACTGCGCAAAACCAGGCACCACCGGCCGCCTCCTACAAAGCAATTGTTACCAGAGAGGTGGAGATAATTGAAAACAACAAGAAAATAATCAAGAAGCAGCCCGAGGAGGTCCTTACAGCTTTACCTCTGGAAGCCAGTTCCATTGATGTGGGTCTCGATCTTGAGCATCGTCAAAAAGGGCTGCTCTGGTACAGCACCTACAAGGTCGCTTTCACCGGTGATTATCGCTTCCGCAATACATCCGAGAAGGAGCAAACAGTCGAATTTACGTTAAAGTTCCCTACCTCACAGGCCATCTATGACAATCTTACCTTCAAGGTGGATGGTGCTCCGGTAAATACCGTCAATGAAAGCAATCATGGAAGCGGATGGGTAAAAGGATGGGCCAAAGTTCCGGCAGGAGGGGTATCACGATTGAGCGTGGGTTATCGTTCGCAGGGTTTGGATGAGTGGCGTTACAGCTTTGGTGGCGGCGTCAGTCAAGTGCGCGATTTCAACCTGCGCATGCGCACAAATTTTGAGGATATAGATTTTCCAGACAATTCTCTTTCGCCCTCCCAAAAGCAGATGAACAACGGTGGCTGGGATCTTCGCTGGTCTTATCAAAACCTGCTTTCCGGATACGAGATAGCCATGGTGATGCCGGAAAAACTGCAACCCGGCCCGCTCGCTGGCAAAATCAGCTTTTTTGCGCCGGTCTCGCTCTTTTTCTTCTTCTTTCTAATGTTCATAATCACCACCATGCGGGGCATTGAGCTGCATCCGATGAACTATTTTTTTCTTGCCGCAGCCTTCTTCTCTTTCCATCTCTTGCTCGCCTACCTGGTTGATCATCTTTCCGTCCACGTTTCCTTTGCCATTGCCTCAGCTGTCTCTGTTTTCCTGGTCATTAGTTACCTGAGGCTGGTCGTAGGTTTGCACTTTGCCAGCCGAGAGGCTGCGCTGGCCCAGTTCGTCTACCTGGTGATGTTCTCGTACGCCTTCTTTCTGGAGGGTTTGACGGGTTTGGCTATCACAATTGGCTCTGTTTTGACGCTGTTTGTGGTAATGCAGGTCACCGGTCGAATCCGCTGGGCAACCAAGTTTGGCCTTGAACGCCATAAGCAGGTGGTCACCGAGGTCACTTAGCTTGTTAATAATCGCCCCTCGTTGTCGTTAAAGCATTGGCGAGATTGTGAGGTAGCTCCGATATCGGTATGGGCGGCACCTTCCAAGAAACCACCACGGCTATTTGGGTTACGTTTAGGGTAATTTCGTGTGGTTTCGTGTGATTTCGTGGATCGTTTGAGCGGCAAACAGACGATCCACGAAATCACACGAAATACACGAACAAAGCCCCAAGCTCGTGAAAGACGTACCAGGCGGTTTTCGTTTTCTCTAAGACATCTGCAGGCGGCAGCCGGCTCGTGAACTAAGTGGACCGCTGGTCGCACCCAGCTCGATTTCCCTTATTTTTGACATAGGGGGGCTTGAGTGGATTGCGAGTTGAGCGGGGGCGCGCGCTACGCGCTTGCCCCCTTCCTGACCTGCAAACTTTTAAGGTTGATCCTTTTCATTGGGGCTTGGTTGAGAACGGCTGGTGGGGAAGACTGATAAGAAAGGACCAACGAGAAATGACCAATGAGAGATGACCTGAAAAAAGAGAAATAAGAGATGACCAATGAAAAATGAGAAATGAGCGATGACCAATGAAAAATGAGAATTAACCGCCTCCTGCACAGCAAATCCCGCAAACCTAAAGCGCAATTTCGTCGTACAACGAAATTGCGCGGCGCGGCCGGCCTTCGTAAGACATTTGCATGAAGCCTTTGCTCTCATTCTATTCCGACGCTTTCCAGATTGCTCTAAAGTCCATTTTTGCCCACAAGTTGCGAGCCTTCCTCACTTTGATTGGCATCATTATCGGGGTGGCCTCTGTGGTTGCGGTAGGAGCCTCAATCAGCGGATTAAATACCTACGTGACTGAAAAAGTCGGACAGATACTCGGCACCAATCACTTCATGATTGCCCGCATGGCCTACCATGGGCGAATGTCTGACGAAGAGTTTGAAATGCGCAACCGGCGCAACAAACGGATTAATTGGGACGACTTTGAGTGGGTGCGCGACCATTGCGCCTCGTGTGCCGAAGTTGGTGCCGCCGTTGGCTCCAATACCGATCTCAAGCAGGAGGGTATTGAGTTTCCCGGAGCCATTGTCTTTGGAGCTACCGCTAACATGGTAGACATTGAGGACAAAGAAATTGCCGAAGGACGTTTTATCTCCGCCGATGAAGTCAACCGCTCGGCGCTGGTAGTGGTTCTCGGGGGAGATATTAAGGACAAGTTTTTCCCGAATACAACGGCGCTCGGCCGGATCCTGAAAATCCGCGGGCTGCCGATGCGTGTGGTTGGCGTTGAGGAAAAACGTGGCTCGTTCTTTGGTGACTCAATCGATCGCCACGTTTACATTCCGGTTACCACCCACCTGCAACTCTTCGGTCGAAATGGTCTCCAAATACACGGCGAGAGCGACAGCCGCGAGACATTTCAGGACGCGATTGAGGATGCCCGGGTAGCTATGCGCGTAAAACGGCGGCTGAAGGGGAATGAAGATGACGATTTCGGACTGGTTAATGTTCAAGAGCTCAATAATCAGATAGACGAGTTTACCGGAAGCATAGCGAAGGTGGTGATACCCATTACCTTGATCACCCTTTTAGTAGGCGGCATCGTCGTCATGAACATCATGTTGGTGAGCGTCACTGAGCGGACCTTTGAAGTAGGCCTGCGCAAAGCCGTCGGGGCCACTAAAAGACAGATCCTGATGCAGTTTTTGATTGAGTCAGGCCTGCTCTGTGCCCTTGGCGGCGTCCTCGGACTGCTTTTGGCCTGGGGAGTTTGTTACGCCATCACGGTGATTGCGCAAATTACCATGACGATCACTGTGGGCTACATCTTTCTCGCCCTGTTTGTTTCAACAGCGGTGGGAATGATTGCCGGAATCTATCCGGCGTTTAAGGCAGCGCGGCTGGATCCAATTGTGGCATTGACGCAGACGACCTGAGGAGTGGGCGGTCGTTTTGTTTATCTATGAAACCGATTTTCCATTTTTCATCGGGTGGGCTTGGCGGCGCTTTTGAAGTTTGAATACTGGTATGAAGTTTAGTTTACCCAGAGGAGTCTTGCGTGAAACTATTGTGATGGCACTGGATAGTGTCCGGGCGCATAAGTTCCGCAGTTTCCTGACAGTGCTGGGAATCGTCATTGGCGTCTTCACTGCCATTGTGATCGCCTCGATTCTGACCGGACTGCGCCAGAACATTATCGGCATAATCGAGGAGTACGGTACCAACAACATCTACGCCTTTCACCTTTCGACTGGACCGCGCGTCGGCGTTGACCGGTCTGAACGCAGCCGGCGACCCCTTACCTCCGCTGACGGTGAAGCTATCAAAAGGCAGGCGAGCGCCGTCGAGGACGTGGCCGCGGTGGCGCCGAACGTGGGCTACAGCGGCGGCCCCTTTGACGACAACATCACTTATCAGGGCCGCAACTACCGCTGGGGCAACACGCAGGGGGTGACGGCCAACTATGCGGCCATCTCGAATATTGCTTTAAAGGAAGGACGGTTTATTACCGAACTGGATGACCAGCAACGAAGCAATGTGATGGTGATCGGAGTCAATGCTGCCGACGCCCTGTTTCCGGGGATGGAAAACAATGTCGCGGGCACAAAGGTTCGCATGGGTGGGTATAATTTTGAGGTCGTCGGTGTGTTGGAAAAACGCAAGGCCGGATTCTTCGGTGAGAACGAAGAAGACAATGCGGTCTTTATTCCTTTCCGTACAGCCCAGAAGATCGCTCCGGCCCGCGGGTATGTGTTGCTGGTAATCAAGGGGCATTCGACCCAACTAACTGAGGCCTTGACACAGTCGGAAGAGATCTTGCGCCGCCGCCGGAATGTGAAGTTTGGCGACCCGAATAATTTCGATATCAAGACGGCAGACAAATTCATCGAACAGTTTGATAGTATCTTCGCGATGGTGGGACTACTGGCTATTGCAATTTCCTGTCTGGGATTACTGGTCGGCGGCATCGGCGTCATGAATATAATGTTAGTGAGCGTGACCGAACGAACGAAGGAAATCGGAATACGGAAAGCGATTGGAGCCAGACGCCGCGATATCGTGCGCCAGTTTCTTTTCGAGGCCATGACCTTAACCTTTTTTGGCGGTGTCCTGGGTGTGGTGCTGGCAATCGGCATCAGCAAGCTTGTAATGTTCCTGGTACCTAGTCTGCCGGCCTCGGTACCCACCTGGGCCATCTTCACCGGGCTGTCAGTTTCGGTAGGTGTTGGCCTGATTTTCGGTGTCTGGCCGGCTCGCAAAGCTTCGCGACTCGATCCGATCGAATGTCTCCGTTACGAATGAAAAATGCCACAGCGCGATCTTATAAAAGAGTTTCTTAACTATGTTCAGGTCGAGAAAGGGTTATCGCGACAAACAGTCTCCAGCTATGCCAACGATTTGAAACGTTTGCAACTTTGGGCGGCGGGCGCAGACAAACCTGTTGCCGGCCTCACGCGCCAGGATCTCAGAAAGTGGATCATCGGTCTGTCCCGCGAGGGGCTGTCGCCCCAATCGGTCGCTCGAGCAGTCAGCACCACCCGGGGATTCTTCAAATTTCTGATGATTGACGGGCATATTGCCAAAGCGCCAACTGAGGACCTTGATACGCCCCAGCGGTTTACTCACCTTCCCAGATTTCTCAACGAGAAAGAAATAAACAGTTTGCTCGATGCCCCCGATGTTGCCACGGCGGCCGGTATTCGCGACCGAGCCATTCTGGAAGTAATGTATGCAGCCGGTTTAAGAGTTTCTGAGTTGACGGCACTCAAACAGGCGGAAGTAGATTTGCTGAGTGGAATGATTGTTTGTCACGGAAAAGGAAGTAAAGAGCGGCGTGTTCCAATTGGCAAAAGCGCAATCCATTGGTTGCAGCAATACAAAGCAATCCGAAGCGCTGCCGGGAACGGCAATTCTACCTGCTTTTTTTCGCATCGAGGCAAACCGCTGTCACGATTCTTCGTTTGGTCGATGATCAAGCGCTATGCTGGTGAGTTGGGACTTGAAGGCATTTCTCCGCATACCTTGCGCCACAGTTTTGCTACTCACCTGTTGCAAAGAGGAGCTGATTCACGTTCAGTACAGGCCTTACTGGGCCACAGCGATATTTCCACCACGCAGATTTACACACACATAACGGACAGGCATCTTCGCGCTGCTTACGATCGGCACCACCCTCGATCGAGAGTTTCTGAATCCGGGCGCAAACGGCCTCACGCTAAGTAACTCTCAATGTTTCTGCGAAGGAAACCTTCTGACGAGTTCATTAGAAATTTTGTTTCCGAACAGCACGGTCTCCCGTTCTCGTACTCAGAGGTTGGGGCCACCCGGCACGAGCTGCCGGCGGGCTACATCATCGATCACAATCGGGTTAAGTTGGGAACGGGTGAACAGGTTTTCAGTCGAGCGGTCAAGGCACTTACGGAATGGCGTCAGTTTGATTTGGGCTGGGTCAAGGCAGTACCGGAAGGGTCGGTTTTGGAGGTCAATGCTGTTATCGCCATCCTCACTCGTCATCTCGGCTTCTGGTCATTGAATGCCTCCAGGGTAGTTTACTTATTGGACGAGAGCCGGCCAGTACGCAAGTTTGGCTTTGCTTATGGAACCCTGCCTGAGCATGTAGAGCGGGGTGAAGAGCGCTTTACCATTGAGTGGTGGCTGGTTGAAGACACAGTTTGGTACGACATTCTGGCATTTTCGCGTCCGAATAAGGTGGTTGCTCGCCTGGGCCTGCCTTTTACCCGCTTGCTGCAAAAACGCTTCGCCAGGGATTCAAAACGTCGCATGGTCGAATATGTAAAGGGTTGAGGGCATGTTCGGGTAGTTTCGTCAATTTCGTGTGATTTAGTGGATCGTATCTTTAAACAAAACAAACGATCCACGAAACCACACGAACCAGCGCGAACACCAAAGACCCAAGACCAAAGACCAATAATATGACAAGGTCCGGCGGGACCAGTTGCTCCTACTCAAACCCCGGAATCAGCATCTGCGTCATTCGTTCAGGGTTCAAAATCTGCTGTTGTGACATCCACTCGTCTGCCTGAGCCACCAGCTGCCGTCCTCGAGCTTCGCCGATGAGCAAACCCAGCCGGCGTCGAGTGGCGGCAGCATAGAGTTCCATGTCGGCCACCAGGAAGCCTTCCAGCGCTTGTGACAAAAAGGCCTTCGCTCCGGAATCGTTACGCCGGGCAACTGCCAGCCCCGCCCAAATCAACGAAGCCAGTGGGTCAGCCCACTGCAACTCCTCTTTTTGAATCTTGCGAGCGAGATTTGCAGCTATTTTCAGACGCGCCTCACGATCCCTTCCGCTGGCGCTGGCCAAAGCAGCCCGAGCCCGCAAGTGCCTGGCTTCAATTCGCAAGATCTGAATCCGCAGCAACATTGACTGCTCCAGCGGTTGCAAATGCCCTTCGAGGTGTTTCCAGACAACCTCAAAGTCCCCCGTATACAGCTCGATTTGGGCCAGCGCCATCATCGAACTGAAATGCTGCAGATGAAAGCCTTCCTGTGGCCAGGCCTTTAAAGCGGCAATTACTTCTTCCCGGGCTCGAGTTGGGTTGTCTGCCGCCAGCCAGATCAAATTCATTCGCGTCCGTAGGTCGGTGGCGGCGAAAAGATTTCCTTGTTCCACCGCCGTCAAAAGCAGGTGTGGTACTCGTCGAGCTACCTCAGCCACCTCACCCCGGTAGAGCAGGGAACTGAGCATGAACCGGTGGGCAATGGTTGCTTCCCAGGCCACGCCCGGTACACTCGTCGCGCAACACCTCAGCTGCCCGCTCACACAATTCCGAGGCGTTTCGCCAATGCCCGGCCAGGTAAGCGATTAGACCCCGTGCCCAGAGCGCCAGCCCGATTGCGTGTGGGTTGGCAACCCTTTGCGCAAGCTCCTCAGCTTTTTGTGCCAGCTGCAACGCCCGGTTCCTCGACCTCACACCACTGGCGGCAATTTGCACTGCTTCCAAAGCTAGTGCGCGTGCGATGCGATAGGGCTCGCCGGCACGCAAAGCAAGCAACAGGTGGCGGCTTTGGAAATCCGCACCATAGATCAGATCGACCATGCCCAAGCCGGCTGCTACAGCCCAACAGGTGTCTATTCGCACTAAAGTCGACCCCGAAATGTTACTTTCCGGACGCTCATCAAATTCCAGGCCGCGCAGACGGATTTTTAAACGATTGAAAATCAACGAAAGCAAAGCTGCTTGCGGACCACGCGGTAATGAAAAGCCGACGGCAGAGAGTAGGGAACGCAGTATTTGCAGCCCTTCGGTGATGTGCCCCCCCATCAAGAACTGTTGCGCGGCCCGTCTTTTGAAGTCCAGGCTGCGCGATTCAGACGTTTCGGCTGCCAGTTCCAGATAGGTCAAAGCAGCTTCGGCCGGCCTGCCTGCATTGGCCAGCGCATCCGCAAGTTCCCGCTTCATGTCCAGCAGGTCAGCTCCGCGAGCTGGTGCCAATTCCAGGGCGCGCCGAAAGAAGACAGCGGCTTGATCGAAAGCCAGCTTGGCTTTTGCCTTTCTGGCAGCAACAGCAGCGTAGTTAGCCGCACGCACTCGCTCGCCCGCACCCAGAAAATGCTCGAACAAAGATTCCGGATCATCCAGGCCTCGCGACTCGATGGCTTGGGCCAGGCGGCGGTGGATCTGCTTGACGGTCAACGGGTCCAACTGCGAAGCCAGTGTCTCGCGAATCCGGTCGTGATAGAGCTCGACTCTTTGCTCTGGTCCCTCACTGCGCAGAAACTGTGACGCCCGCAAAGTGGTTACCAGCGGTAACTCGTCGCCTCTAAGGCCGGCTGCCTCAAATGCCACTCTCTGATTAATGGGACGGCCGGCGACCGCCAGTGTGTTGATAAATTCCCTGGCACCTGCGGGCAGTTGCTTAAGCCGAGCTTGCAGCATAACAGCCAGGCTGATCCCAGTGGTTGAGCTGTGTTCGGAGGCGGCTGCATAACTACTAAGCTGTTCCAAGAGGAATGGGCTGCCGCCAGCTTCACGAACAATAGAATCGACGATTAGCTGAACGCCCTGGAGCCTCTGGCCGAACAGACTCGAGACAAGTACTTCACCTTCGCCTCGGTTCAGCGGCGTAACTTTCAGCTGACGACAATTCTTTGTCCCGGTACCGGCGAGCAGGGATTCCAGGAAGGACTTACTCTCGATATCTTCACTCCTAAAACTGGCCAACAGCAATAATCTGGGAGATCCAGGCGGACGAAGCAGTTCTTCAAGCAGGATTATGCTGTCCGGATCTGCCCACTGTAGATCGTCAATCCAGATGATCAGCGACTGGTGTTCACTAATCTGAGCAAGTAGTTCCCGCAAAGCCGCGAAGGCACGCCGACGCAGGGTAAAAGGATCAGGAATTTCCATTTCACGTTGCGGGGCATTAAACACCGAATCGACCTGCAACATCACTGGAAACAGCTTTGCCAGAGCGTGGATTTCGCGCGGAGTTAAGGACTCTGCCTTGGCGTCTGGCAGAGACATTAAAAATCTCGTCAAGCTGTCAATCACGCCGTCGATGGCTTTAAAGGGTACCGACTCACGCTCATAGCAACGTCCTTCGAGAATAACAACTTCAGGGTCACTTTTTCTGAGTTCTGCCAGGAAGTGGCGGGCGAGCGCGCTTTTCCCGATACCAGATAAACCCGGCAGGTAAACTGAGATGGTTTCGCCGTTTTTCGCCGCCGCGTAAGCGCGGCCGAGTTCCTCTAATTGCGACTGGCGTCCGATGAAAGTGGAGCGGCGTGTTAGGCCTGCTCCACCAATCGTAGTGAGTGGTTGCCCAAACGCTTCCAATCCGTCCGCACCGAGAGCGCGGATCACTTCGTTGCCTGATGGTCGCTTGGAAGGATCGCGTTGCAGGAGTCTCATACAAAGATCACTTAAGTGCCTGGGTAGATCTGGGACCAGCTCATGTGGAGGTGGAGGATCAGAACTTTGTTTGCACATCATTACTTCGAAGAACTGACCGGAAAATGGCAGGCGCCCAGTCAAGGATTGGTAAAGAATCACCCCGACGCTATACCAATCACTGGCAGTGGAAATCGGCAGTTGTGCACCCTGCTCGGGCGACATGTAATCCGGAGTTCCAGCCAGGATTAGATTCTCCTGGAGCGTCAGGTTTTCGACTTCGGCCACTAACCCAAAGTCAAGAATTTTGACGCAACCGTCCCTGGTAACCAGCACATTTGAGGGTTTAATATCACGGTGAAGCTTACCCGTTTGGTGCAGTCCATTAAGACCGTCTGCTAACTGCCACAGAGCCCGCTCAAGGCGATCCAAATCAAGGTGAGACTTATCGACCGGTGGGACCTCTGGATTTTCTGGCCCGGATTCATCAATCGCGGTCACCCGCTCAGGATCAAACTGCTGCGTTTCCGCCTCAAAGTGCACCGCTTCAGGCTCCTGCTCCAGCTCGGGCTCTATCATGAGTGTGGGTGGGACGGAGTCTTGACTTTGGCGACGGGTGCGGAAGCCTGGTCGCACATACTCGAGGAAACTAACTCCTGGCACCAGTTCCATCGTGAAGAACCAGTATTTCCCATCGGACATGAACTCATACAGCGAGACTAGATTCGGGTGGGAGACATCCGCTAGCGAGCGAAACTCATGCTTGAATCGAGAGATGTGTGGAGCCTCAGTGCGGGTAAGGGCCTTCAGGGCGACAACCTGGTCGGTTTGGCGATCGAGTGCTTCATAGACTACACCCATGCCACCAGAACCGAGCCGGCGCCGAATACGAAAACGCTCGGTACCAAAAAACTCACTGGTGGCGTGACCCATGGCAGGA
>Ga0187892_10011981_pt1 | contig 10458 bp, 9 predicted proteins | sample MA1701073metaG_FD_139345 | JGI IMG/M metagenome (GOLD analysis project Ga0187892, IMG submission 139345) | Bio-ooze microbial communities from a basaltic lava cave in the Kipuka Kanohina Cave System on the Island of Hawaii, USA - MA170107-3 metaG ...
GAAAACGCGATCGATTTCCGCCCGACCTATGACGGCGAGAATTCAGAGCCCATCGTCATGCCCTCGAATTTTCCGAATTTGCTGGCCAACGGCTCCTCCGGGATCGCGGTCGGCATGGCGACCAACATACCCCCGCACAATGTTCATGAATTGCTGGAAGCCTGCGAATTGCTGCTGGATGAAGATGTGCCGGTCAAAAAACTGGTCGGCATCGTCAAGGGGCCGGATTTTCCGACGGGCGGCATTCTGGTCGAACCGAAGACGGAAATCCTCAAGGCCTATGAAACCGGGCGCGGGTCATTCCGGCTGCGGGCGCGGTGGGAGAAGGAAGACCTTCACCGCGGCACATGGCAGATCGTCGTTACCGAAATTCCCTATCAGGTGCAGAAAGCCAAGGTTGTCGAGAAGATTGCCGAGCTGATCCAGGCCAAAAAAGTCCCGATGCTGGACGATGTGCGCGATGAGAGCGCGGAGGATATCAGGCTGGTGCTGGCGCCGAAGAGCCAGAATATCGAGCCCGGGCTGCTGATGGAGGCGCTGTTCCGCAATACAGACCTTGAGATCCGTTTCGGGCTCAACATGAACGTGCTCGAAGACGGGCTCGTGCCGAAGGTCATGAACCTTAAAGACGTGCTGCGCGCGTGGCTCGACCACCGGCAGGTCGTGCTGGTGCGGCGCTCGCAACACAGGCTGGAAAAGGTTTTGCACCGGATCGAGGTGCTCGAAGGCTACCTGATCGTTTACCTTAATATCGACAAGGTCATCAAGATCATCCGCGAGGCAGATGACCCGAAAATGGAGATGATGAAGAAATTCAGGCTCACCGATATTCAGGCTGAAGCCGTCCTCAACATGCGGCTGCGCAATTTGCGCAAGCTGGAGGAGATGGAGATCAAGGGCGAGCATGACGACCTTTCCAAGGAGCGCGACAAGCTGGACGCGCTGATCAAGTCGGAAGCAAAGCAGTGGAAGGAAATCCGCCGCCAGATCGGCGAGCTCAAGGAAATGTTCGGGCCCAAAACGCCGCTTGGCCGCCGCCGCACGGAAATCGGCAAGGCGACGAGCATCATCGATGCCGGGCAGCTTGAAGAGGCCCATGCCGAAATGACGCGCGAGCCGCTTACGGTGGATTGCTCGGCAAAAGGCTGGATCCGCGGCATGAAAGGCCACAGCCTCAGCCCGAAGGATTTCAAGTACAAGGACGGCGACCGCGGCGGATTCGTGATCGAGGCGCAGACGACGGACAAGCTGCTGATTTTCGGCACCAACGGGCGCTTTTACACGATCGGCTGCGACAAGCTGCCTTCCGGGCGCGGGTTCGGCGAGCCGGTGCGGCTGATGGCCGATCTGCCGAACGATGCGGATATCGCGGTTATCAAAGTATATAATCCGGAAGCAAAGCTGCTGGTCGCCTCGGAAGAGGGGCGGGGTTTCATCGTTCCGGAAAAAGACGTGCTCGCGCAGACGCGCACGGGCAAACAGGTTCTTAACGTTGACGAGAATGTCGAGGCCCGGATCTGCGTTTCAGTGCCGCCGGATGCCGATCATATCGCGGTCATCGGCTCGAACCGCAAGATGCTGGTGTTCCCGCTGGAGCAGGCGCCTGAAATGGGCAAGGGCAAGGGCGTGATCCTGCAGCGCTTCAAAGACGGCAAGCTTTCGGACGCGAAGGCTTTCAACCTGAAGCAGGGCCTCACCTTTAAATACGGGGCCGGCGAAACGCAGGTGTCTGATATCAAGCCGTGGATCGGCGAGCGCGCCCAGGCCGGCAAACTGCCGCCGAACGGGTTTCCGAAGAATAACCGGTTCGGGGAATAAGTTTCCGGATTAGGGAATACACGTTGTTTCAGCGATCACGATAAATGTTGTCGGTCATCCTGCCGGATGTAACGATATACGACAATATGCCGAGACTGACCGCTGTAAGTAGAAACAGCACGAGTATTAACCGCACTTTCGATAACTTGCGTTGCATTTTTTTCATGAGATGTTAGTACCGTGCTGTAAGTTGCAACAATGGAAATTGTTGCAAATAAAAGAAGCAAAAACCAGCCTTGAGCTATAGCCCAGGTCGCTATGAGAAAAAATCATGGGAAGTAGACGTCGCCCGGGGTTTTCTGGAAGGTGCCGACCGGTTTGTCGTCGATCATCGGCAGGCCTTCCTCGCCGGTGTCGCGGATTTCCTCTTCCTGCGGCACCGCGGATTCTCCGGTTTCTTCGCTCTCGCTCTCCGGCAGTTGCTCGAAAGCGCCGCGCTGGATGGCGTTCTCGACCGTATCGCGCAGCAAAACGATGCTGATGCGGCGGTTGCGGGCATCGAGCGGGTTTTCCGCGTTCAGGTGTTCGCGGTCCGCCTTGCCCATGACATCGTTCAGTCGGCCGGTATCGACGCCTTTTTCCAGCAACACGCGCCGCGCGGAGTTGGCGCGGTCGGCGGAAAGTTCCCAGTTCGTATATGTTGCGCCGGGGGCGTACTGGTGGCTGTCGGTATGGCCGCGGATCGAGATATTATTAGGCATGCTCTGGATGACTTCCGCTACCTTGCTCATCAGCAGTATCATGTGAGGGAACATTTCCGCGCTGCCGATGGCGAACATCGGCTTGCCTTCCTGGTCGAGGATCTGGATGCGCAGGCCTTCCTCGGTGACGTCGACCTGCAGGTGCCTGGCCAGTTCTTTCAGCTCCTCGTTTTCCTGCATCTTTTTTTCAAGTTCTTCCTTTGCTTTTTTGAAGCGCGCATCGTCTTCTTTTTTAAGCTGTTCCTCCAGTTTCTGCAGGTCGGCGTTTTTCGCGGGGGGCTGGGGCGTTTGCTCGCCTACTTCCTTGTTGTCTTTCTGCCAGCCGGTCGATTGCGGTTGTACGGGTTTTTGCATCATTTCGGCCATGGTGCCGACTTTGGTCATGCTGAGGCCGCCCAGCAAGCCGCCGGAGCCGCTTCTTGAATCGGAGATGCGGGGATGGGAGGGGTCGAAATAGCTGGAGATTATTTCCTGCGCGTCTTCGGTCGTCACGTTCAGCAGCCAGAGCAGCAGGAAGAAGGCCATCATCGCGGTCACGAAGTCGGCATAAGCCACTTTCCAAGCGCCGCCGTGATGGCCGCCGCCTTTCTTGATGACCTTTTTTACGACGATGATCGGCTGAAGTTCTTCTTCCTTGCCTTTTTTCGCCATGGGATCACCCCGGAGCCGGCAGTTCGTTCAGTTTTTCCTCCAGCTCGAGGAAACCTGGCTGGACGTGATGCGGCAGGAATTTTCGGGCGAACTCCACCGCCACCTGCGGCGCGGAGCCGTTGAGGAAGGCGAGGACCGCCACTTTGATGCAGCGGTAATAAAGGATCTCGGATTCGCCCTTTACGCCCAGCGCGCTGGCGATGGGGCCGACAAAACCGTAAGCGAGAAAGACCCCGAGGAACGTTCCGACGAGAGCGCCGCCGATCATCTTGCCGAGGACTTCCGGCGGTTCGGTAATGGCGCCCATCGTTTTGATAACGCCGAGAACGGCGGCGACGATGCCGAGCGCGGGAACGCCGTCGGCCATTGTCTGCATGGCATGGGAAGGGTGCATCTTTTCTTTTTCGAGCGTTTCGATTTCCTCGTCCATAAGGGATTCGATTTCGTGGGCGTTTTCGTTTCCGAGCGAAATTATGCGCAGGTAATCGCACAGAAAGGTGATGGCGTGATGGTTGCCGTGGAAGCCGGGGAACTGCTTGAACAGCTCGCTGTCTTCCGGCTGCTCGATATGGGATTCGAGCGCGAGCCAGCCTTTGGTGCGGGCCAGTTTGAAGAGCATGTAAAGGACGCTGAGGAGTTCGAGGTAGGATTCCTTGTCGTGCGCCTCCGCCTTGATGAGGCAGTTCATATTCTGGAGCGTCGCTTTGATTGTATGGGTCGTATTGGCAACCATGAAAGCGCCGATAGCCGCGCCGCCGATGGTCATAAACTCGTAAGGGAGCGCTTTCATAATGGGCGCGATATGTCCGCCCGCCAGCATGTAGCCGGAAAAAACCCCTACTATGACAATTAGAAAGCCGAGAAGCTTCATGAAATTTACAAGAAATCCTTTCTTGTCCTTCTTTTTATGTCATCCCCGCGAAAGCGGGGATCTGGCTGGTTTCGCGCTCTTGTTTACCCGATCCCTGCTTTCGCAGGGATGACACAAACCAGTCTGCCGGAAAGTCCTTAACAGACTGTAACCAATCATCTTCTTATTTTTATTGTTTTTCAAGGAGATCAGATCGCCGGACGGTTTTATTCGACAATTATTTCCTTGGCGGGCGGGCGGGGATTTTATCCGCGTGGAACTCCGGTTGCGGGGCGGGGTAGCCGAAGTAATAGCCCTGACCGTAATCGATGCCGAGTTCTTTCATTTTTTTCACCTGCTCTTCATCTTCGAGTTGCTCGGCGATGACGCCGATATGCAAATCCCGGCAAAGCTGGCTGAGGTTTTTGACCAGAACCTGGTCGCGGTCGGAGGAGAGGATCTTTCTGGCATACTGCCCGTCGATCTTCACATAATCAACGTGCAGTTGCTGGATATACTGGAAGGAGGCGGCGCCGGCGCCGAAATCGTCGAGGCAGACTTTATATCCCTTGCCCTGCAAAATCTGGATGAAGTGATTGACCATTTGCAGTTCAACGATGGTCGTCGATTCCGTAATCTCGAAAATCATGCGCTGGGCGAGTTCTTTATATATGTCAAGTTTTGCCATCAGGGTTTTGAAAAACTGTTCGTTCTGGATGGATTGCCCTGACAGATTCATGGCGAATTTCAACCGGTTATTGGACGCTTTGTAGAGAAGATAGTTGATTACCCGCTCACAGACCGCCATATCGAAATCCGCAGCCATGCCAATATCTTCGCCGAAAATGATCCATTCCTGGGTTGAGGCTTCGCCTTTAAATCTTGAAACTATTTCAAAATGGGACAGGGTTGTATTTCTCATATCGATGATGGGCTGGAAGTCGAAATTGAAGTTCATCTGCTCGATGATCTTTTTGAACTGGTGGATTTTTTGCGCGTTGGCGCTGACATAAGCCTTAAATCCGGAATTGAGCGTTTCGATATTCAGGCTGGTGCCTTTGCGTTCGAACTCGTTGATCGTATATATAAGCGCCTTCGTGGTTTCCCGCTCGCTGAGGCTCTCCAGATCCGCTGACACGGTCTTGCTGGTAATCTCGAATCCCTGACCGTCGGGATCCTTCTCTTTTCCCAGCTCGGAAATGCGATTACGAAGCGTATCGGAATCTATATTTTTATCGTGAATAACGCTGTAACGGCCTTCGGTGATCTGGGCGATGGCGGCGCCGTCGATTGAGCTTGCGCTGAGGATCTCGGTGATGGAGGCGGTGAACTGGTTCCAGAGATCATCGCCAAGTTTGCTTTTGATCTTTCCCGTGTCCGGGATATCGAGCAGGGTGAGGTCAACGCCTTCGCCCATCGAGCGGGCGAGATCGAAGGCTTCGGTCGCGGCATGCAGGAAGGCGTCCTTGTCGAGAAGCTGCATTTCCTCCTGGTCCCGCGCGATGCCGGCCATTTTCAGCATCAATTCGCTCGGGAAGCCGACGGTGAGATAGAGCCGGTCGCTGTCCGGCATCTTGATGGCGGTGACGATGGCTTCGCGGCCGTTGCCAAGGGTTTCATCCATTCTGACCAGAAAGGGGCCGCGGCGCTCCGCGTCCTTTGCGCGTTTGCGTATGCTGATGAGCGTCGCGCGGTCTTTCTTCGCGAACAGGTCGAGCCAGCTATGGCCTTTAAGCTTGGCATGATCGACGCCGGTCAGGCTTTTGGAAGCCCCGGTCGCATAGGTCACATCGCCCGATTCCCCCACTTCGATAAAGAGATCGGCGGAGGCGAACGAGAAGGCGAGGAAGCGGTCTCTTTGTGTTTTAAGTTCTTTTTGATCTGCCATAGACACACGACATGGATAGTATATCACACATGCCTACTATGGCCGGAGGCGGATTTATTATTAGTTAAAGCGGTTTAGGGAAAGCCAGCCTGGATAGTCCCCAGCATCCGGTGGCAATAAGCCCGATACTTGGCGCAAACAAGGGGAGGGCGGCCAAGTTGCCGGAAGCTACCGAGAAAGCGGTGGCGAATGTTCCCACCGTGCCGATAGCGACAGCGCCGATCATGAAACCTTTTTGCACAGCCTTGTTATTGAAGGCATCGGTCAGAAACTTTTTCATACCTGTGAATCTAATTCAGAATGCGCGCCGCGTCCAGAGCGGCGTAGGACAGGATGCCGTCTGCCCCGGCGCGGCGGAAGCCAAGAAGCATTTCCATCATTGTCTTTTCGTAATCCAGCGCACCCGCCTGCGCCGCGAATTTCAGCATCGCGTATTCGCCGCTGACGTTATAGGCGAAGGTCGGCATGCGGAATTCCTGTTTCACGCGCCAGATAATATCGAGATAGGGCAGGCCCGGTTTGACCATCACCATGTCCGCGCCTTCCGCGATGTCGAGCGCGACTTCGCGCATTGCTTCATCGCCGTTGGCGGGATCCATCTGGTAGGTCTTGCGGTCGCCTTTTTTCAGGCTGCATCCGGCGGCGTCGCGGAAGGGGCCGTAAAAGTGCGAGGCGAATTTGGCGGCGTAGGCGAGGATCGCGGCATCCTTGAATCCCGCGGCGTCGAGCGAAGCACGGATAGCGGCGACCTGGCCGTCCATCATGCCGGAGGGGGCGACGATGTCCGCGCCGGCCTTTGCGGCGATGACGGCCTGCCTGCCGATATTTTCCAGCGCCGCGTCGTTATCGACTTCGCCCCATGAGGTGAGCGGGCCGCAATGGCCGTGGTCGGTATATTCGCAAAAGCACAGATCGGCCATGATGATAAGATCCGGGCAGGCGTCGCGGACGCGGGAAACCATGCGGCCCAGCAGACCGCCGGGGCGCATGCTGTCGCTGCCGGCGCCATCCTTATTATGCGAGACGCCGAATAGCATCAAGGCGCCGAGGCCGGCGGCTTCGGTTTGTTTCGCGATTTCGATTATTGAAGATTCGGTTTCCCGGAAAACGCCGGGCATCGATTTCACGGCGGCGCGTTCGGCAAGGCCTTCCTCGACGAAAGCGGGCAGGATGAGGTGGCGCGGCTCCAGCGCGGTTTCGCGGAGCAGAGCGCGGATCCCGGCTGTGCGGCGGCCGCGGCGCATGCGGATGTGCGGAAATCCAGATTTTTCCGATGGAGCGGAAGCGGGCTCCGCGGGGTTTTTCAGAATTTTTGCTCCGGTCATTTTATAAATCCTTTCAGGCGCGGCGAAAAAATTGCTAAACTTCACGCCTGCGGCAGCAACCACGGATGGATGAACATGCCCGATAATGAAAGAGATGCGGAACTGGTTGTACAGCAGGAAGGCTGTGCAGTTCAAGTCACAATGAACAGGCCGTCGGCGCTGAATGCGCTGAGCCTTGAAATGATCCGCCTGTTCACCGCGGGTCTTGAGCGGTGGGAAAGCGATGAAAACGCCAAGGCTGTTTTCATAATTGGAGCGGGCGACAAGGCTTTCTGCGCCGGGGGCGATGTCAAAAGTTCTTACAAGACCGGGATGTCTTACCGCAGGGGCGAGGCGGACGCGCGGGTGCTCTCACTGTTTTTCCGCGAGGAATACCTGCTGAACCGCCAACTGTTTCATTTCAAAAAGCCGCTGGTTGCCTTTATGAACGGCATTACCATGGGCGGCGGGTTTGGCATTGCCGGGCCGTGCCGTTACCGGGTTGCCTGCGAGAGCACGGTTTTCGCGATGCCGGAGACGGGAATCGGGTTTTTCCCGGATGTCGGCAGCACTTATTTCCTGAACCGCGCGCCGGGGGAGGCGGGGGCCTGCATTGCCCTGACCGGCGGCAGTTTCGGGCCGGAGGACATGCTGTTCTGCGGCCTTGCCACGCATTTTATTCCGCTTGAAAAACATGAGGAATGCCGGGAAGCGATTTCCGGGGTTATCAACAAGGGGGATCAATCCTATTTAGATAACAAGATCAACGCTATACTATCAAAGTTTCACGTGAAGCCTGACGCGGAAAGCGTGCTGCGTAAGAACAGGGATATTGTTGACAAGTGTTTTACCGGGAACAAGGTTCAGCCGATCATCGACAATCTCAATTCCTGCGGTTCGCGCTGGGCGGAGGAGCAGGCCGATATTATCGAAAGCCGCTCGCCGGTCAGTCTCAAGGTTTCACTTTCGCACTTGCGCATGACTAAAAACATGAGTTTCGATGCAATCACGGCGCAGGATTTCATTCTTGCCCAGCATTTCATGCAGGGCCACGATTTTTATGAAGGGGTGCGCGCCGTGCTGGTCGACAAGGACCGCCAGCCGAAGTGGGAGCCGGAATCGCTTGAGGAAGTATCGCAGGCGGCGGTGCAGGAATATTTCATGCCGACCGGGCTCGATCTGGATGAAATCGCGGCGCGTTCAAAAATCGCTTGAGTCTTGCATGATCTTAATTATGATCTATCTTAACATATTGAATTCACGGTTTAAGATTTCACCCCGTAATTCCGTACCAACCTGGGGAGTTTATTAAAGTGACGACCACACCATATTACGAAGCCATCCAGATGATCGAGCGACTGCACCGTCATTTCCTCGATGTTCTCAAGGTAGAGCTTGACCGCAAGGGTATTCAGGACATCAACAACGTCCAGAGCATGATCCTTTATAATATCGGCGAGGACGACCTGACGGTGGGCGAACTGACGATCCGCGGTTATTACCTCGGCTCGAACGTGTCCTACAACGTCAAGAAAATGGTCGAGAACGGCTACCTGATCCAGGAGCGGTCGGTGCACGACAAGCGCTCGATCCGGGTCAAGCTGTCCGACAAGGGCACCGAGCTGCGCGACCTCATCACCGCCATGTTCCAGCGTCACGAGCAGAAGATCCAGGGCACCGAGCTTACGCCGGACCGCCTGAACGAGCTCAACAAGACCATGCGCATGATGGAGCGGTTCTGGGCCCAGCAGAGCAATTTCAGCGGGCTGGCTTCGGTTAACGAGTAAACTTCAAGTTTTTTAAACACCGAGCACGCGGAGCACACGGAGCGCTCTGCGTAAAAAGCTTATGAGAAAGCCTGAATTCCCGTCTGGGCGCGGCCGAGGATGAGGGCGTGGATGTCATGTGTGCCTTCATAGGTGTTGACCGCTTCGAGGTTCATGACGTGGCGGATGACGTGGTATTCATCGGCGATGCCGTTGCCGCCCAGCATGTCTCTTGCCTGCCTTGCGATGTCGAGCGCCTTGCCGCAGTTGTTGCGCTTGAGAAGCGATATTGCTTCGGGGGCGGCGCGCTTTTGATCCCTTAATGACCCGAGGCGCCACGCGGAAATGAGGCCTAAAGTGATCTCCGTCTGCATATCGGCGAGCTTTTTCTGGATGAGCTGCTGCGCCGCGAGCGGCTTGCCGAAGATGACCCGGTCCATGACGTAGCCGCGAGCCATGTGCCAGCAGGCTTCCGCCGCGCCCATCGCGCCCCAGCAGATGCCGTATCTGGCGCTGTTAAGACACGAAAACGGGCCGGTCAGACCGGTCACGTTGAGCCTGTTTTCTTCCGGCACGAAGACCTCGTCCATCGCGATGCCGCCGGTGACGGAGGCGCGGAGCGAGAACTTGCCCTCGATCTTGGGGGCGGTCAGGCCCTTCATGCCTTTTTCCAAAATCAGGCCGATGATCTTGTCATTATCGTCCTTCGCCCAGACGACGAACACGTCGGCGATGGTGGAATTGGTGATCCATTGTTTTGAACCCGACACTTTGTAGCCGCCCTTGACGGATTTCGCGCGGGTTTTCATGCCGCCGGGATCGGAGCCGCCGTCTGGTTCGGTCAGGCCGAAGCAGCCGATGAATTCGCCGGTGGCGAGTTTCGGTAAATATTTGTCTTTCTGCGCGTCCGTGCCGAAGGTGTAGATCGGGTACATGACCAGCGAGGATTGCACCGACATGGCGGAGCGGTAACCGGAATCCACGCGCTCGACCTCGCGGGCGACGAGGCCGTAGGAAACCTGGCTGACGCCGGGGCAGCCATAGCCGTTAATGAATGCGCCGAGCAGGCCGAGCTTGCCCATTTCCTTCATGATGGCGGGGTCGAATTTTTCATGCCGGTTGGCCTCCAGAATGCGCGGCATCAGCCTGTCCTGGCAGTAATTGTGGGCGGTGTCGCGAATCATCCGCTCGTCCCCGGTCAGCAGCTCATCGAGGCGTAGCGGGTCTTCCCACTGGAATTCAGGCTTGAGGTCTTTTTTCGGGGCCATGACTTTTCTTTCCGCTGTCATATTGAGATCCTTTTTAACCGCCGGCCTTCGCTAAAGCTACGGCCCGGCAAGTCAATACACTAAGACACCAAGAAGGATTATTGGCAAGCCCTTGGTGCTCCGGGGCGTTGGTGGTAAAACATTTTATGGCAGACGCGTTGCAGGGCAGGGAAGTTATTATCGAATTCGCGCCGGTGGGCAATGTGGTGCGC
>Ga0187892_10011982_pt1 | contig 10456 bp, 6 predicted proteins | sample MA1701073metaG_FD_139345 | JGI IMG/M metagenome (GOLD analysis project Ga0187892, IMG submission 139345) | Bio-ooze microbial communities from a basaltic lava cave in the Kipuka Kanohina Cave System on the Island of Hawaii, USA - MA170107-3 metaG ...
CATGCCAACATATTCTCAAAATGGGTCGGCACGAACGTCTTCAGAAAGCCGGAATCTTGTCAGGAAATTTCTGGTTGACTACCTGACTATTTTTGTCAACGAACTTTTTATACTCTACTTAGTCGGCTCTTCGGTCAAAGGCTTGCTCGCTGGATTGATTATCGGCTTCTTCGCACGCAAGGTGAAATCGCTCAAATCCGGTCTTATCTTCGGTGGTGCGGTCGGCTTGGTTTTGGCTTTTATTATCGCAGCCATGCCCGATCCTTCCGGCAAGTATTATTGGCTACAAATCATGATACCTGGCACCATCGTCGGCATCATTCTCGGTTACGTCACGCAGAAATATGGTAAAGAGCCGAAACCGGCGACAGCGAATTAGATTTGCCGAAGATCGAACTCTCACAAAAAATTACCGACATTTTGAATTCTGTGAGAGTTCGATTTCTCTGGACCGAATTTTTTGCACGGACAATTTTTTAAAGGAATTTACAAATGAATGACAAAGCACGGCTGTTCATTTTTGCTGCTATGTTGTCGGCATTCACCGGCGCCGCCTTTGCGCAGGATGATTTAGCCGAGCCGCTCAAAGCTTTCAAGCCATACCTCGGCAAAACCTGGAAAGGCGAATTTGCCAACTCCACGCCCAAGAAGCCGATCTTCGACGTTTCGCGTTGGGAACGCGCGCTGAACGGCCAAGCCATTCGCATTCTTCATTCGATAAATAACGGCGAATACGGCGGCGAGAGCATCATCTTTTGGGACAAACAAAAAGCCAGCCTGGTTTTTTACTATTTCACCACTGCCGGCTTTTTCACCACTGGAACGACGAAATTCGAGGACGGCAAGATGATCAGTCACGAATATGTGACCGGCAATCAAGATGGCGTCACCGAAGTCAAATCCATCGGTGAGCTTACGGCAGATGGCAAGCTTCTCAGCAAATCCCAGTATTTGCAAAAAGGCAAATGGGTGCAAGGGCACGAAGCGACTTACGTTGAAGATTCCACCGCGCAGGTGGTTTTCAAATAACCCAATTTAGCATGTGAAAGAAAGCATAATGCGAAACAAAACCACGCTATTTTACAAGCTGGGTAGCTACGTGCTGATCCTCTTTGCGCTCGTCCACACGTTGTCTTTTTTCAATGATCCTGCCGAGCTTTTGACCGACGCCGAGAGCAAGAGAGTTTGGCAGCTCATCGGCACGCACACGTTCGAAATCCAGGGCTGGGCATTCACCGTGCGCAGCATTCTCACGGGATTCAGCTTGTATCTCGAAGCCTTTGCGCTCGGCTTGGGCGTGTTGAATCTTTTCATCGTCAAATACCACGCCGGCAACCCTTCGTCTCTCCGCGCCTTGGCCGCCGTTAATTTAGGAATCATCAGCGTGGTGTTGATCATCACTGTCATCTTCTTTCATCTGCCGCCGCTGGTCTTTTTTGGGTTGGCATGGATATTTTTTCTAGCGTCTCTCTTAATGGCGAGGAAAGCAAGTACTTAAAGATGGTTTGTTCATATAAGACGGTTGTGACTCAACATTTATGTTGACAAGCACTCGCGAGGGCATGGCCTCATAAATGAGGCGTTACATTATCCGTTGGCAAAATCTAAAGTTGCTTATATTAATGGAGAGCCTTGCATGAATCAGCGTCATCCCTTTGCTGTCATTATAATGGTTGCCGCACTTTGTTTTTTTGTTCAAGCCCGCGCCCAAGACAAAAAATCACCTGCCATCAACCCCGAGTATCAATCTTATCTCGCGCACATTGCCGCGGCGAATGCTTCGCTCCGCTTGAATGAAACCGCCGAGGCCAAACGCTGGCTCGCCGCCGCGCCGGTGAAATACCGCAACTGGGAGTGGCGCTATCTCAACGCGCGCAGCGACAACAGCATCGCAATGATAAAAATTTCCGAGGCAACGCCGGACGAGGTGCATTACAGTCCCGACGGCAAAATGCTCATCGCCGCGATGCCCGACAACAGCATTCGCCTCTTTGACACTGAGAGTTTGCAAGAAATCAAACGTCTTACCGGCCACAAGCACGCGGTTTACGCGGCGAAAATCAGCCCGGATGGCACGCGCGTTGTTTCCTGCTCGCGCGACAGCACCATTGCGCTGTGGAATCTTGCCACCGGCAACATCGAGTGGCAAGCCAAAGGCGGCGGCTTTGGTTTCGCGGATGTGGATTTCAGCCCGGATGGAAAAACCGCAGCGTATTCATCCTGGTATCTCAAAAATCGAAAAGTCGTCGGCATCGTTTCACTTTGGGAGGTCGCAACCGGCAAAGAAACTTGGCGCACCGATTTTCGCGACAAGCCCATTCTCGATATTCGCTTCAGTCCGGATGGCAAGCGCCTCGCCGCCGGCACGTGGGGCTGGCGCGTCGGCGTGTGGAATCTCGACAAAAAAGAAGAAGCGCCCTTGGAGCTGCATTTTGATGACGTGCCCGAATATTCCGCCATTGACGACATCACCTTTAGTCCCGACGGCAAAAAAATCGCAGCGGCAACGAAGAACTCGACCCCGCGCGTGTGGGAAATTGAAACCGGCAAATTGCTCTTCGAATTGCGCGGCCATCAGCAGCCGGTTTTCGCCATCGCCTTCACCAACGACGGCAAGCGCATTTACACCGGCAGCGCCGATGCGACGCTCATGATGTGGGACGCCGAAACCGGCAAGCTGATCAAAAAAAATTATGGCCATGAAAATAAAATAAACTCAATTTCGTTCGATCCGCGCGGCGGGCGATTCGTCACCGCCTCGTCGGATAATACGATTCGAATTTGGGATGCCGGTTTTGGTCTTGAATTTACCGACGAGCGAGGCCGCGGCGAGCAGATTTATGCTTTTCCTCTCAGCAAAGACGGGTCGCTGCTGGCGACCGGCGGCCCCGATACGACGATCAGCATTTGGGAGACGAAGACCGGCACGTTGATCAAAAATTTTAAAGGTCTGCAAGCGCCGATTAACGCCGCCGATTTCAATCCCGATCACTCTTTACTCATCGTCAGCAATTGGGGCAATGCTGTAAAAATTTGGAACGTGAAAACCGGTGAAGTCCATCGCGACTTGCAGGGACAGGAAGGCGGCAGCAGCAGTTGCGCGTTCAGTCCGGATGGGAAGTTGGTGGCGTCGGCCTCGAACAAAAAAGCGACGTATGTTTGGAATGTCGAAACCGGCGAATTGCTCAACAAGCTGGCGCACGAGGCCAATCTTTATTTTGTCACGTTCAATCCGGATGGCTCGATGCTGGCGACCGGCGGTTACGATGGCAAGTTGACATTGTGGAACACAAAAACCTTCGAGAAAATTCACGAGATACCCGCTCACAAAGGAACGATCTACTGGATTGCGTTCACGCGCGACGGCAAAAAGATGGCGACCGGCGCGGAAGACAACGCCAAAATTTTCGAGGTGAAAACCGGCGCCGTGCTGCACGAATTGAAAGGCCACGCGCAAAGAATTTGGACGGTGGCTTTCACGCCCGACGGCAGCCGGCTCGCAACCGGCTCGGCGGATTTAACCGTGCGCTTGTGGGACGTCGAGCGCGGCATGACGGTGGCGATCTTTTCGGATTTTTCCGATCCGGTTTACAATCTCGTCTTCACGCCGGAGGGCGCGCGCCTGATCGCGAATTCGAGCGGCACGGAAATCGTGATGTACGACACCGTGCCGTTGGCGGAGAGAAAGCGTTAACGAACTTTCTTAAAGGCACTACGAAATTAACCAACGGAGGAAGGAGCTTGTTATGAACACGAAATGTTATGTAATCGGCAGCGCCGTTGTTTTCCTTTTTATTTTCTCGTTTGAATTTGTCCTGCATGGAATGGTGCTGTACGACACCTACGCGAATCTGCCAAATCTAATGCGGCCGCCTGCCGTGGCCAACGGGCTGCTGCATTGGATGATCGTCGCGGAGTTCATTGCAATCGTTGGCGTCTTCGTAACCGCTGCCGATCTGCGCCACGCGCTGCATCATCAAATCGAAGATCGTGTGTTTCACATAACGCGCGTCTCGCGGATCATCAATGACCGCCGCCAACTCTTTGATGAGGCCGATTTGTTGTTCCACTTCGCGGAGCAGCAAAATGCCCGCATCGGAGGTGAGGCTGCCGCCCTCGAAATCAAGCATGACCGGGGTGTTTTGTATATCCATTAACCGTACGCCGTCCGGTGTCGTTGTTTTTTGAGTTGCTTCCGGGCGCGCCGGGGCTTGAAGTGTCGTTACAACTGAGTTCATTGGAATTTTTTCCTTTGTTTTAATCGTTAGATGCTTATAATATAATACATTAGCGAGAAAATTCCTCGGACTTTTTTCAGTTTTTGTGAATAATTCAGGTTATGAAACTATGGGCCGATCGGCGCTGGTTAAAGCGATTGGGGAGGGCGGGTGAGACATGCCGGCAAGACTTATCTTAGGGTTACACAATATTTCTCCAACCCAGTGGCGCGCGCTCTTTGCCGCGCAAGCCGGCTGGATGCTCGACGCGATGGACGTGCTGCTCTACACCTTTGCGCTTACCACCATTCAAAAAGAATTTCAATTCGACTCGGCGACGGCGGGCGGCTTGGCTTCGGTGACATTGCTGGCTTCTGCCGTCGGTGGAATTTTATTCGGAATCATTGCCGATTATATCGGTCGCACCAAAGCCCTGGTTGCTACAATTTTAATTTACTCGTTTTGCTCCGCGGGCACGGCGACGGCGCAGAATTTATGGCAGCTTATTTTGTGGCGCAGCTTGCTCGGGATCGGCATGGGCGGCGAATGGTCTTCCGGCGCGGTCTTGGTTTCCGAAACCTGGCCCGCCGAACATCGCGGCAAAGCCATCGGCATCATGCAATCCGGTTGGGCGCTCGGTTATATTTTGGCGGCCATCGTCTCGGCAATCGTGCTCCCAACTTTCGGCTGGCGCGCGCTTTTTCTTGTCGGCGTCCTCCCTGCCCTGCTCACGATTTGGATTCGCCGCCACGTTCCCGAACCCGAAATTTGGAAAGCAGGACAAGCTGAAAGCCCGTCGCTTTCTTCTTTTCTAAAAGAAAAACTCAACGAAATTTTCAAGCCGGCGCTCTTGCGCCGCACTCTCATTGCGACGCTGGTCACAAGCTTCGTCCTCTTCGCCTATTGGGGTCTCTTCACCTGGCTGCCAGGATTTTTATCCAAGCCGATGACCCAAGGCGGCGCCGGCATGAGCATTGTCAAAACCTCCGGCTGGATTATTCCGATGCAAATCGGCGCGTTTTTCGGCTATCTCTCATTCGGCTTCATCGCGGATCGTTTTGGAAGAAAACCGGCGTTTATTTTTTATCTCATCGCCGCCGCGATTCTCGTACCGATTTACGGCCAAATGGCGCGCAACGAGACGATGTTGATGATCTTGGGGCCATTCATCGGATTCTTCGGCTCCGGCTACTTCTCGCTGTTCGGCGCAATGCTGGCGGAACTTTTTCCCACCAAAGTTCGCGCCACCGGACAGGGTTTTGCCTACAACGCCGGCCGCGCTTTCAGCGCCCTAGCGCCTTTTATCATCGGCGGTTTGGCGGATATTTACGGCATCGGCAGTGCGCTGGCATTAACCTCGACATTCTTTTTAACCGGGGCGATCATGATTTTATTTTTGCCGGAAACCCGCGGCACCGCTTTAGAATAAATCCTACCCTATTTTATCACACCCCAATTTTTCCAAACTTTGCTTCTTGCCGGTATAATTAAAGCAAAAGTGTTTTGCAAATTTTTAATATTCGCCTCTGAATGCGCTAAAATATGATCGTGCCCATGCGTTGCCGTCGACAAATTTTTTCGATCATCGTCTTTGCTTGTTTGACCGGAACGAGCTTTGCTTTTGCCGACGATCATGCCGTCGTTGCGACAGTAGCAGTAGATACATTTTACGTTTCGCCTTCCGGCAGTAACCTCACCGGCGCCGGCGTCAAGAACAATCCCTGGCGCAGCCTGGCTTTTGCCTTGAACAAGCTGGCTTCAGATTCGCTTCATCCCAAAGTGATAAAACTCGCCAACGGCGTTTACAGCGCGTCCACAACCGGCGAGAGTTTTCCTCTCGTTTTAAAAAGCTGGATTTCACTCATCGGCAGCGACCAGCTCAACACCGTCATCGACGCCAACCGAAGCGAACGTGTGTTGATTGGGCAAAATAACGCCAATATTTTAATAACGCAATTGGCTATTCGCAACGGCTTGACTCAGGCCGACACCAGTGATGACAGCCGCGGCGGCGGTTTACTGCTGCGCAATTGCCGTCAAATTATTATCACGAGTTGTGCGCTGCGCTCGAACGAGGCCAGGACACTCGGCGGCGGCGTTTTCATCGACGGCGGTTCCGACATCAGTTTGGAAAATAATTTCATTGAAAAAAATCTCGCGGTTGACGGCGCCGCGATTTATTGCAGCCGCACGAAATCCGCCAAATTTATTGCCAACCTCATTCAGCACAACACGGCGAAAAACAGCGCCGGCGGAATTTATATCGACCGCGCCTCGCCGATCGTGCAGCGCAACCGCATTCGCTGGAATAACGCCAATCCCGCCATTTCCAAAAATACCGGCGGCATCATCGTGCGTTCCGGCAATCCGATCATCGGCGGCGGCCTGGGTACCGGCAACGACATTCACAACAATCTCGGCGGCGCTTTTGCTTCGCAATTACAAGTCATCGATAACACCACGCCGGTGAATGCGCGTTACAATTATTGGGGCGAGATTCCGACGAGCAGTCTGGTGTTGCCGGCGGCGTTCGTCGATCTGAGCAATTATCGCAACAGCGCGATCAATATTCCATTGGGCACCAGCGAATTTTATGTCGCGCCGAACGGCTCGAACGAGAATAACGGCGCGCCCAACTCGCCGTGGCGGACGCTCGGTTATGCTTTTACACAAATTTTTGCGACCGGCCTTGATTCCTTGACAATCATTCTGCCTCCAGGAATTTACTCCGCTTCGACAACCGGTGAGCAATTTCCGATTTATCCCAAAAGCCGCATCGCCATTGTCGGAGCAACGCCCATATCAGCCGCGAAAAATCCGGCAGCGGCGACAGGCGCGGAAGCGATCATCAGCGGCGAAAATGTTTCGAATCATGAATTGATCCGCCTGCAAAATGTCAACCGTGTTCGTTTCGCCAATCTGATTTTCAGAAATTATAAAAGCGCCACCAAAACCAGCGTCATTCGCGCCCGCTCCAGCAGCGATGTGATTATTGAAAATTGCATTTTTGAGGATAATCAATCGCAGCGCGGCGCGGCGATAACGTTGCTCGAAACCAAAAACGCTGAGATTCGCAACAACCTGTTTCGTCGCAATCACAGCGTCAATTCCGGCGGCGCCGTCGCGTTAGTAAAGGATGCTTCCGTTTTCAGCGGCAATCTTTTTATCAACAACAGCGCTATCGAGGGCGGCGGCGCGCTGCTTTGCGATTCCACCAGCGAGACGCGTTTCTCCAAAAATCAATTTCAAAACAACACAGCCGGATTCGGCGGCGCGCTGTATATTTTACTTTCTAACGCCCGCGTGTTTAGCAATAGCTTTCTTTCGAACCGCGCAACGCTAAAGGGCGGCGCCATCGCTTTGGATGGCGCCTCGCAACCGCTCATCGGCACACGCGATTCACAGGCCAACGACATCTATTTGAACACCGCGGTGAAAGGCGGCTCGCAAATTCAACGCCTCGAGCCCGGCATCAAGGTTGATGTGCGCTACAACTTTTGGGGGCAAATCCCTGACTCGACGGCGCTTTCGCCGTTCGGGCAATTTGCTTCGGAAAATTTTCGTCAAGTCGCCTCGCGCATGCCGTCCGACACCAAAGAGATTTACATTTCACCAAACGGCGATGATGCGGCGGCAGGAATTTCTCGAAGCCAGGCTTTGCGCACGATTGGTGAAGCTCTGCAGCTCGTTTTGGGAACTGAAAAAAATCCCTTGACCGTGCGTCTGCTGCCGGGCAAATTCGCGGCTTCAACAAATGGCGAAACGTTTCCGCTCGTTTTGGAAAATTATCTCGTTTTGCGCGGCGCCGGCCGTGACTCTACAATCATCGAGGCGGAAAATGGTTCACGAGTGTTCGAGGGAAACAACCTTGTCGGCAGCATTATCTCGGGGTTAAATATCGCCGGCGGCAATGCTTCGGGTTACGGCGGCGCCATCTTGGTTAAAAATGGAATGGCGGCGGCAGCGAAAAAAACCGTGTCCGCGACGATTGAAAATTGTCTCTTGCAATCTAATTCAGCGACACACGGCGGGGCTGTAGCCGCCGTGCGAAATTATAAAACCCTCATTCGCAATTGCGTGATCACCAACAATCGCGCCCAACAAAATGGTGGCGCGGTGCTGGCGCTGGGAGATTCGGTGGAAATAAAAGATTCGGCGTTCTCATCAAACCGCGCCACCAAAGACGGCGGAGCGGTGCAGATCGACAGCGCCGCAGTCGTCACCTTGATCAATAATCGTCTTCATAAAAATATCGCAGCGCAAGGCGGCGGCGTGGCGGTGATGAACGGCGTGGGCCGAATGTGGCGCAATTTCATCATCGAAAATTGGGCGCAGAATGGCGGCGGCATTTATCTCAGCGCCAACGGCAAGGCGATCATCGGCGGAGCGAGCGGCAATGGCAATGATATTTACGGCAATGCCGGAAAAGAATTGAGCAGCGCCCCGCGCGGCGATAAGATCGAGGCGCGTTTCAACTACTTTGGCGGCAAACCGGGGCCGATTTTCATCGACAATCCGGCCGGCTTCGAGACATCAACTTTTCGCTACGTCACAATTACAGCGACGGAAAAGAATCGCGAGTTTTTCATTTCGCCCAAAGGCCACGATGACAATTCCGGGGCGACCAAAAATTCGCCGTGGAAAACCGTCACCGCGGCGTTGCGGCGTTTTTTTACCGAGCCGGGCGATTCGGTGCGGCTTCATCTGCTCAATGGAATTTATTCGGCCAACACCAGCGGCGAACAGTTTCCCCTGCGTCTTCCCCATCGCGTTTCATTGATCGGCCAAAATTCCGACAGCGTGATTTTCGACGGTGAAAACAAAACACGGCTTTTGGATATCAATTTCGTCATCGGCGTTCACGCGAGAAATTTAACCATCTTGAATGGCAACGGCACAATGCCGGCGATTCAGCCATTCTCTGCCGGCGGCGTTCGTGTTCATCGCAGCGCGATGGTCTATTTTGATCGAGTTGTTTTTCGCGGGAACAAAACGAATAACGACGGCGGCGCGATGGCCGCGGATTCTAGCCAGCAGGTTTTCATCACGAACTGCCGCTTTTTAGAAAATCAAGGCCGGGGCGGCGCTATCTTTTTTCATCGCCTCGGCGGCGAGATTCGCTCCAGTGAATTTCGTCTAAATCGCTCGCCCGGGCCTGGCTCGGCGATTTATTTGCACGAAGCCTCGCCGCAAATCAGCGGCAACATCATCGTCGGCAATGAAGTCGGCGGCGGCGAAACCGGCGGCGCGATCTTTTGCAGTCAAAATTCGCTGCCGATCATCGGCGGCGCGGCCGGGCAGGGGAATGATATTTACAACAACACCGGCGGCGGCCGCGGCCAAATTTTGTCGCGTCAAGGGAATTCTCCGGTCATCAATGCGATGTACAATTATCTCGGCAATAGTAACATCACTGAAACTTTTGTTGCTCCCCTCAACGGCTTTGATCTCAATTTCAGCCGCAAGGTTCCCATCGCGACCAACAGCAAACCGATTATCACACAAATTTCGCCAGCCGCCAATCAGCCGCTGCGCGCCAGCCGTTTCGACACGGTAAGATTTCACGTTGCGGCCTACGATCCGGAAAATGATTTTCTGACCTACTCGTGGATGCTGAACGACGGCGTCGCGCCGGTCGGGTTCGGCGCGGAATATAATTTTTATCCGTTCTTTGCCGGGCCGGGTGAACATCGCGTGCGCGTCGTGGTGAGCGATCAAAAAGACACCGTCATGGTTCATTGGAAGGTTGTCGTCTCAACCACGAGCGTGAATGAACGAACTGAAACGCTACCCCAAACGTTCGCGCTGCAACAAAATTTTCCCAATCCTCTGCGCAACGACGCGGCCTTGACGGTACTACCCTATCAAATTCCCAAGCAGACGGAAGTGTTTTTAACCGTTTATGATGTGCTGGGGCGGCGCGTGCGGCTGTTGGAGCAGTCACAGAAAGCCGCCGGATTTTATTCGGTCATCTGGGATGGACTTGACGAGGCTGGACTTCGCGTTAAAAGCGGACTTTACTTGGTTCGCATGCAAGCCGGGGATTTTACGGCTTTACGAAAAATTGTTGTGATGAGATAAAACGTAATTCGTAAAGCGTAATTCGTAAAACGTAAAATTACGTGTCTTGTCCTGATATAGGTTGACAGGTTTTGAAGTAATTTCAGGAGGTTACCTATGTCAGAGACGAGACCACATAAGCGTTACAGCCTTGCATTCAAACAAAAAGTTGTTTCCGA
>Ga0187892_10011983_pt1 | contig 10456 bp, 8 predicted proteins | sample MA1701073metaG_FD_139345 | JGI IMG/M metagenome (GOLD analysis project Ga0187892, IMG submission 139345) | Bio-ooze microbial communities from a basaltic lava cave in the Kipuka Kanohina Cave System on the Island of Hawaii, USA - MA170107-3 metaG ...
CCACCTCCGAGGCCGGGCGTCCCGGTGGTGGTGCACCGCGTGCCGGACGCCGCCTCCGGCGCGCTCCTGGCCGGCGTGCTCGAGAACCACGGCCTGCGCGTGCACCTCCGGAGCGCCACGCTCCCCGCGTACGGCGCCGTGCGCCGCGACTGGGGCACGAGCGCCTGGGGCGAGCTGCTCGTCCCGCCCGAGGAGGCCGAGGAGGCACGCGAGGTGATCGCCGGCTACCTCGCCGCGCTCGAGCGCGGCGGCCGCGTGCGCGACGAGGACGTGGAGGAGGGGAGCGGGGGGTAGCGCAGGAGCCCCTGTCCGGAGCCCGCCCGGACCGCTATCCTCGTCGGCGACGGTGACCGGCCGGGGCGATGCCCCGGCCGCGCGCCGCCCCACGCCACGCCGGGAGCCCACGCATGCGCGCCCGACACCCCGGACGCTCCCTCCGCCTCTTCGCGTGCCTCGCGCTCTGCGCGGGTGGCGCCCGCGCGGTGACGCCCGCGCCGGCGGACCTCGCGAGCTGTGCCGCGGCGGGCTGCGTGCCCGCGGCGTGGGGGCCGGGACAGGTCGCGGCGGGCTTCGGCGTCGGCGGCTTCCAGCCGGGCCAGACGTTCGCGCCCTCGTTCACCGGCGCGCTCGCGGCGGTGAAGCTGGGGCTCCAGACGAGCGGCGCGATCACCGCGGTCGCCGAGATCCGACCGACCGCGAACGGTCTGCCCACGGCCACCGTGCTCGCCTCGGCGCCGGTGCCGGGGGCGCCCTACACGGCGGGCGTGCTCTACACGGCCGACTTCGCCGCCGCGAACCTCGTGCTCGTGGCCGGCACCCGCTACGCGGTGACGCTGCGCGCGACCTCGAACGTCACCATCTCGATCCTGGCCGCGTTCCCGCCCTGCCATGCGGCGACGACCGGGACGCACGACTACGTCCACTCCGACGACCTCGGCCAGACCTGGTCGAAGCTCGCGACCCGCGACCGTTCGATCGTCTACCAGGTCTGCCTCGACGCCGCGACGTCGGCGCGGGCGACCACCTGGGGGCGGGTGAAGGGGATCTACCGCTGAAGCCCGGCGGCCCGCGCGCGGCCGCGACGGGCCTTCGCGACACGCGGCGCTACTCGTCCTCGTCCTCGACCCCGCCCACGTCCTCGCTTTCGCCTTCGTCCACGCCGCCTTCCTCAGCCACCAGATCCTCGATCACGAACTCGCCGTTCATGTTCTGGGGCAGGATGACGCGCGAGAGCGCGCACGCGAACACCTCGTCCATGGTCTCGACCGCGATCAACTCGAGCCGGTCGCGCACGTCGAGCGGGATGTCGTCCACGTCCTTCAGGTTCCCGGCGGGGAAGACGAGCGCGCGGAAGCCGGCGCGGTAGGCGGCGAGCGCCTTCTCGCGCATCCCGCCCACGGGCAGCACCTTGCCGCGCAGGCTCACCTCGCCGGTCATGGACAGGTCGTGGTGGATGGGCCGGTCGGAGAGCACGGACGCGATCACGAGCCCCACCGTGATGCCGGCCGAGGGGCCGTCCTTGGGCACGCCCGCCATGGGAAAGTGGACGTGGATGTCGAAGCGGCCGAACGCGTCCGCCGGGATGTCCAGCGCGCGCGCCCGCGAGCGCACGTACGAGTGCGCCGCCTGTACCGACTCCTTCATCACGTCGCCGAGCTGGCCCGTCAGCACGACGCGCCCCGCGCCGGGCATCTTGATGGCCTCGACCACGAGCACCTCGCCGCCGGCCGCGGTCCACGCCAGCCCCATGGCCACGCCGACCTCGTCCTGCTTGCCCGCCATCTCGGGCTGGTAGACACGGTGGCCGAGGTACTCCTCGAGCTGCTCCGGTCGCACCGCGTGCCGCCCGGGGTCGCCCGTGGCGCGGGCGCGCGCCACGCGGCGGCAGAGCGTCGCGATCTGGCGCGACAGCGCGCGCACGCCGGCCTCGAGCGTGTAGTGACGCACGATCGCGCGCACGGTGTCGTCGGCGAGCACCAGGTCGCGCCCGGTGAGACCGTGCTCGGCGAGCTGCCGCGGCACCAGGAAGCGGCGCGCGATCTCGAGCTTCTCGTCCTCGGAGTAGCCCGGCACCTCGATGACCTCGATGCGCTCCTGGAGCGCATCGGGCACGAGGTCGAGCTGGTTCGCGCACATGATCACCACGGCGTGCGAGAGGTCGATGGGGAGCCCGAGGTAGTGGTCGGCGAACTGCGCGGCGCTGTCGGGGTCGAGCAGCTCGAGCAGCACCTCGGCGACCCCGTGGCCGCCCTCGCCCACGAGCCGGTCCACGCCGTCGATCAGAAGCACGGGGTTCCGCACGCCCGCGGCGCGAACGGCGCGCAGCACCTTGCCGGGCTGGGCGCCGGGCAGCGCGCGCGGCTCGCCCGCGAGCTCGGCGGCATCCGAGGTGCCCGAGACGTTGACGCGCGCGAACGGCCGGCGGAGCGCGCGCGCCACCTCGGAGCCGAGCGAGGTCTTGCCGGTGCCGTGCGGGCCCACGATGCACAGCGCGGGTCCGGGCAGGTCACGCTTCAAGCGCCGCACCGCGAGGTATTCGAGGATGCGCTGCTTGGCCTTGCCGAGCCCGAGGTGGCCCTGCTCCAGCTCGGCCTGCACGTGGCGGAGGTCGGCGTCCTCGCCCGCCAATGCGGTCCACGGCGTGTTCCACAGCCACTGGAGGTAGGCGCGCACCTGCGCCGCCTCGGGCGAGCCGGCGGGGAGCTTCCGCAGCCGGTCCATCTCGCGCTGCGCCCGGCGCGCGACCTCGGTGGGCAGCGAGCCGATGTGCGGCGCGCTCACGCCCGGCGCGGGGACCTCGGGCGCGTGCAGCGACGGCGCCTCGAGCGCCGACGTGGCGCGAAGCGTGCGGCGGGCCTGCGTCGAGCGGGTGCGGGACGGACGGGCCATGGGCCCTCCGGGGCGGTCCGGGTCCGGTGCGAGGAGCGTGCGCGCGGGCCCGGGAGCGCGGGGCCCGATCCCCAGGTGATGCAAGTGCGCTGCCGGGAGCCGCGGCCGTCGCGGCCGCGCCGGTCCGCGGCCCGAAGCGGCTGCGACGACCGGGCTTGGCGGAGCCCACCCGGTCCGCGCCCGCGAACGGCGCGGGGGTCGCGCGGCAAGCCGCTGCGGCGTCGCTCGGTCGCGCCCGGTCGCCCCCGGCGCCCGCCTGCGGGCGCGCGTGCACACCGCAATGTCGGGGCGGGCTGCTGGGGCAGCGCGCGACGCGGGCTGGGCGAGCCGGCGCAACGTGCCGGCCCGGCCGTGCCGCTCGCGGCACGGGACGGCCCCGAAGACGCGAGACCCCGCGTCCGGCTGCGGACGCGGGGTCTCGACGCGAGCGAAGATCAGGCGATCAGCGGTAGATGCTCTTCACGGCCCCCCACGTGCTCGAGCGCGTCGGCGTCACGAGGCAGGCCGGGTTGAACGACGAGCTGTTCCGCGGCACGGGGTTCACGACGATCGTGAAGTCGTTCAGGTTGTGGTCCGTGTCGTCCGCGCCAGCGTTGTTGCGCACCGCGCCCGAGCCGTTCGAGAGCGTGCCGACGTTCGTGTTCTCGGGGCAGTTGCCGGTGCCGTAGGAGACCTTGTCCACGAGCGTGCCCGCGAGCTCGCTGCCGCAGGCGAGGTTGTTGTTGAGCGCGTTGAACAGCGCGACCTTGCCCGTGGTGGCGCTCATCGTGAGCGTGCCCGTGAAGTCGGGCGTCACCGGCAGGCTCGGGCCGACCGTGCCCGAGGACTGCGCGATCAGCAGGTACTGGCAGGGCTGGATGATCGTGCCGCCCGGGAACGTGAACTGGTTGGTCCCGGAGCTTCCCCAGTTGCCGGTCGCCGAGCCGTACTCGATGGCCCAGCCGCCGATGTTCACCGCGGTCGTGCCGTTGTTGTAGATCTCGACGTAGTCCTGGTTGTAGGTCGGCGAGCCGCTCGTGGCGCCGCCGCCGCCGTAGATCTGGCTGATGCGGACCTGGTTCGCGGCAAGTGCGGGCGCGGCGCACGTCGCGATCAAAGCCAGCGTGGTAACGATTCGCCTCATCCTGGTGCTCCTTTCGGATGTGCAGCGTGGTGCGTCCCCGTAGGGGGGCCGGTGCATGACAACGAGGCCGAACCGACGCACCTCACGCCGGGAGACCGGGCAGGCACGAGCGGATGCGGGACACGTCGAAGATGCGGCAATTTCCCCGGCGGGGCAAGGGGAATGTGCGTTTCCGGCAGTGAGTTCCGGGCCCTCCGGGGCGCTCCGCACCCGGCGGGGCGGGGGCGAGTCGGGCGCCCCCCGCGGGCCGCTGTCCGGCGGTGAAGTGCCCGCGGGAACCGTTGCGGGACACCGTACAAGGCGAGTTGTCCACAACCCGGCTCCGGCCCGGCGAGCGCCCGGGAGGCCGGTGGCGTCCCACCGGCACGCCACACCCGGCCATCCCTCGATGGGGTGAGTGCGCCCCGGGCGCCGCGGTCAAGGCGCCCGCCGCCTGGCGAACGACGTCCATCCCATGCGCGCGGCGTTCGCCACCAGGAACAGCGCGAAGCCGCGCGCGAGCGTCTCCTGCGGCAGGCCCTGCGCGAGGTAGGCGGCGAGCGGAGCGCCGGCGATCGAGCCGAGCGCGAGCCCCGGAAGCAGCCGCGGTACCACGTTCCCGTGCCGGTGGTGCTCCAGCGCGGCGATGGGCGCCGTGACCAGGATCACCGCCAGGCTCGTGCCCTGGGCGAGGTGCTGGGGCATGCCGAAGAACAGCGTGAGCGAGGGCACGGCGAGGATGCCGCCGCCCACGCCCATGAACCCGGACAGGAGCCCCACGCCCACGCCGGCGGCGAGCCCGGCCAGAGCGCCGGCCACACCGGTGAGCGCGTGGTCGGGCGTGCCGATGGGCACTCGCCACAGGATGCGCGCCGCCACCACGAGCAGGAACGCGGCGAACGCGAGCCGTAACCGGTCGTGCCGCGTGCGCACGGCGAGTTGCGCGCCCCAGCGTGCGGCCGGCAGGCTGCCCACGGCGAGCAGCGCGGCCGGGAGCCACGCCACGTTTCCGTTCAGGCCGTAGACCACGAGCCCCGCGATCGCCGTGGCGCCGATCGCGCCGAGCGAGGTGCCGTGCGCCTGGTGCTGGGTGAGCGAGAAGAACGCGGTGAGGAGCGGCACCAGCAGGATGCCGCCGCCCACGCCGAAGAGCCCGCCCGCGAGCCCCGCGACGAACCCTGCGGCCGCCGCGGCCCACCCCGTGCGCGAGCACATGGTCGGGCAGGCTAGCCGCGGCCCGGGGCCGCGTCCACGCCGTCCGCCCGGGGACGCCGGACGCCGCGCCGCGAGCGCTCCGCGGCCGCGAGGCGGGGTCGCCCGGGCGCGCTCCGCACGCTCGCCGGGGGGCCTAGCCCGACCTATTCATGAGCCCGCCGCCTGCGAGCGCGGTCTGAGCGCCATCCGCGGCGTCGTCCGTCCGGCCGATTCCTCGACGTGTCCACCGACACGACTGCGTCGCGGCCGGCCGGACTCCTTGCGACTGGCGCACATCCCGCTCTCTCGGCTGGCGGTTCATGAATAGCTCGGGCTAGAGCTGCGTCTGGGTCGCCGCGGGCTGCTGCACCTTCTGCAGCAGCCGCACCGTGTCGGCGAAGCGCGTCGCGTTCGTGGGCGCGCCGAGCACGACCGCGATCAGGTCGCGGCCCTGGCTGCGCACCCAGGTGGCGAAGCAGTAGCCGGCCTCGCGGATGAAGCCGGTCTTGCCGCCCTTCACCTCGTAGCGCCCGTAGAGGAGCCGGTTCGTGTTGCCCACCCAGTGCCGGCTGCGCGCGGTGCGGAACTCGTGCGAGCGCGTGGTGGTGATCTCGGCGATCAGCGGCTCGTGCGCTGCGGCGTGCAGCAGGCGGGCCACGTCCGAGGCCGTCGAGACGTTGCGCTCGTCGAGGCCGGTGCACTCCACGAACCGCGTGCCGGTGAGCCCCAGCTCGACCGCCTTGCGGTTCATGCGGGCGATGAACTCCTCGCGCGGGAGCCCCGACTCGCGCATGAGCACGCGGGTGGCGCAGTTGTCCGAGCTCATGAGGCTCATGCGCAGCAGCTCGCCGAGCGGCACGCGCTCGTTGCGACGGAGCTGGGTCGAGCCGGCGCCGCTGATCTCGGTCATCGTCACCTCGACCTCACGGTCCAGGTCGGGGTCCTGCTCGAGGAAGACGAGCGAGGTCATGAGCTTGGTGAGGCTCGCGATGGGCACCGAGCGCGACGAGTTCTTCTCGAACAGCACCTCGCCCGTGCTCGGGTCGAGCAGGATGGCGTTGCGCGAGAACACGCCGTCGGGCGGCAGCGGCCGGCGGCGGCGCGCGCGGCGGCGGCGCACCGGCGTGGCGGGCTTCGTGGTGGTGGCGGCGAGCGTGAGCGGGCCGGTCGAGCCGGCCCCGGGCGCGGGCCCCGGCGTGGCGGCCGGCGCGGCCTCGGCCATCGTGGCGAAGACCAGCAGTGCGATCAGGCGGGTCGCGCCCGGCGCTCGGAGACACATGGGAGACACTCCTCGAGGCGATCCCGGATGGTTCCAGGCGCCGGGGCCTTCCGTGGCATTCGGCGGGAACATCCGTTCGAAGTTAGCTGCGGGATGCAAGGCCGGTCAACGCCCGCCGTGCGCGCTGCAATGCCGGACGCGCGCCGCGGCTCACGGCCCCGGCGTCAGGCGATGCCGGAAGTCGCTGAGACTGGCGGCGGCAAGCGTGTCGGCCTCGGCGAACTCGGCGAGGCGCCGGGACTCCTTGCAAGCTCTGGTCCGCTCCGGCAGCTCGCGGCGCAGCCGATGTTCCAGCTCCGTCAGGCGGCGCTCGAACGCCGCCGGGTCCGGCTCCGGCGCCCCGCGCAGCAGCACCGCACCCGCCCGCAGCGCCCGCGGCACGAGGCGGAGCTGCTCGGTGGCGCGCGCGATCTGGCGGCAGCCGGCCGGCGTGCCCGGGGCGAACGGCGCCAGCACCGCCGCCTCGACGAGGTCGAGCCACAGGAACGGGTCGCGCCGGAGCGCCCCGCCCGGCGCGCACTGGGCCAGCTCGAACGCGAGCCTGTCGCGGAGCGTGTCGGAGCTCGCGCCGGCGGGCAGCGCGCCGGCCTCGCGCGCCAGGGCCTCGAGCGCGCGCACGTGCGCGGCGAGGGCCGCCTCGTCGAGCGGCACGAACGGCTCGCTCGACTTCACGCTGGCGCCCCAGCGCGCGGCCAGGTCGGGGCGGTGGCGCACCAGAAGCCGCGCGTAGCGCCCGGCGAGCGAGGCTCCCGGGTCGGGCCCGCGGGCAGCGGCCGCCGCGAGCCAGCACGCGACGAGCACGAGCCCGGTGCGGAGCGCCCGGCTCACGGGCGGGGCGATACCGTCTCCACGAGCACGAACGGATCGTCCACCTTGAGCGGCCCCGTGGACAGGAACGCCTGGCCGAAGCGCACGCCCACCTGCCAGCCCCAGTAGCGCGCGTACGACTCGAACGCCTCGCGCGGGTGCGGGTGGCTCGTCGGGCGCGGCCGGTCGGGGTGGTAGAACTGCGTCTGGTGGCTGTCGAGCGCGGCGATCCAGTCGTCGAACCAGGGCGTGATGTCCACCACGAACGTGGGCTTCGTGCCGGGCGGGATGAAGTAGAAGAAGATCGCCCGCGCCTGGAACGGCTCGCCGTCGCACGGCGCCTTGGCCAGGTGCGCCAGGTTGAACGCGTTCGCCACGATCTGGCCCGTCTTGTAGTGGTCGTTGTGCCCGAGCCCGCGGCCGATGGGCAGGTCGTAGTAAGGCGCGAGCACGATCTGCGGCCGGTGCCGGCGGAGGACGCCCGCCACGCGGCAGCGGTTCTCGAACGTGTCCTCGATGCGGCCGTCGCCCAGGTCCAGGCACTCGCGCACGTCGAGCTGGAGCAGCGCGCCGGCGCGGCGACCCTCCTCGGCGCGCTCCTCGGGCGTGCCCCAGCCCATGTCCCCGGACGTCATGTCGATGATGCCGGTGCGGCGGCCGCGGTCCTTGAGCTTCCGCAGCAGTCCGCCGCAGCCGATCTCGGCGTCGTCGGGATGGGGGCCGAACGCGAGGATGTCGACGGGCATGCTCACTCCTCGGGAGCGGGGGCCCGGACCGACCGGACCGCGGGGACGGGTGGAAAAGGGGACGGGACACTATAGTGCCAGACGGCAGCCCGCGCCCAATCCGCTATCCTGACGGCCCGGCGTGCGCCTGGTGCGGGCCCGGTGCCCGGCGCGCCCGCCCGCGAGGCCCCGATGTTCTACTTCGCCTACGGTTCCAACCTCGACCCGGAGCAGATGCGCTCGCGCTGCCCCGGGCACCAGGTCGTGGGGCTGGCCGAGCTACGCGACCACCGGATCACGTTCCCGCTCACCTCGCACGACTGGGGCGGCGGTGTCGCCGGCGTGGGGGTCGCCCATGGCGAGAGCGTGTGGGGCGTCGTGTACGAGCTCTCCGAGCCGGACCTCGCCACGCTCGACCGCTACGAGGGCTTCCGGGGCCCGGGCGACCAGCACAACCTGTACGACCGCGAGTCGGCATCCGTTCAGCTCGTGCGCGCGGACGACGGCTCGTTCCCGCGCCGGCTGCAGGCCTGGATCTACGTGGCCCGCTCCGCGAACCCCGCCCCGCCCTCGCGCCGCTACCTCGACGTGATCCTGCGCGGCGCGCGCGCCCACCGGCTGCCGGACGAGTACGTCGCGAAGCTGGCGGCGACGCCGTTGGCGGACTGAAGGCGGCCGCCGTGGGGGATTCGCTGTGGATCGGGCGCACCGTCTCGCACTACCGGGTGATCGAGCGCCTGGGCGAGGGCGGCGTGGGTGTCGTCTACCGCGCCTGGGACGAACGGCTCGAACGCGACGTGGCGCTCAAGGTGCTCTCCGGGCGCGCGGCCGCCTCGGCGGACGCGGGCGAGCGGATCGCGCAGGAGGCGCGCATGCTGTCGCGCCTCGACCACCCCGCGATCGCGACCGTGTTCGACCTCGACCACGCGAACGGCGAGGCGTTCCTCGTCATGGAGTTCGTACGCGGCGCCACGCTCGCGGAGCGGCTCGCGCAGGGACCGCTGCCGGAACCCGAGGCGCTCGCGATCGCGGTGCAGGCCGCGGACGCGCTCGCCGCGGCGCACGAGCAGCGGGTGATCCACCGCGATTTCAAGCCCGCGAACGTGATGGTCACGGTGCGCGGGCACGTGAAGGTGCTGGACTTCGGGCTCGCGGCCTGCCTCGACGAGGCACCGGTGTCCGCGAGCGCACCCACCCAGCGCATCGGCCTCACCGGCACGGTGCCCTACATGGCGCCGGAGCAGCTCCTCGGCCGCTCGGCCGAGGCGGTGGACGACGTGTTCTCGTTCGGCGCGGTGTTCTACGAGCTGGTCACCGGCCGCCCGCCGTTCTCGGCGCCGGCGCTCGCGGCGCTCACCGACGCGATCCTCCATCGCACGCCCCCGGCTCCGCGCGCGCTCCGGCCCGAACTCTCACCCGAGACCGAGGTGGTGATCCTGCGCTGCCTCGAGAAGCAGCCGTCCGACCGCTACCCGAGCGCACGCGCGCTCGCGGACGACCTGCGGCGAGTCGCCGCGGGGCGGCAGCCGGCCGCACCCCGGCCCCCCGTCTCGCGGCTCGAGAGCTTCGCCACCCGCGACCCGGTCGCGCGCGAGGCCTACGCGCTCGGCCGCCGGCAGTGGAGCAAGCGCACGCGCGAGTCGCTCGAGCGGGCCATCTGGCACTTCGAGCAGGCGATCGACGCCGACCCCGGGTTCGCGCCGGCGTGGTCCGGGCTCGCGGACTGCTTCAACATCCTCGCCCCCTGGCTGCCGCCACGGATCGCGTTCCGCCGCGCGAAGGCGGCGGCGAGGCGGGCGATCGAGCTGGACCCGATGCTCGCCGAGGCGCACACGTCGCTGGCCTACGTGCTCTGGTTCGACGAGTGGGACTGGGAGTCCGCGGACCGCACGTTCCGCCACGCGATCGAGCTGTCGCCGGAGTATGCGACCGCGCACCAGTGGTACGCCGAGTACCTCACGACGCTCGCACGATTCGAGGAGTCCATCGCCGAGGGCCGCGCCGCCGAGGACCTCGACCCGCTCTCGTGGGCCATGCCCACGACGCTCATCAACATCTACTACTACGCCCGCCGCTTCGACGAAGCGCTCGAGTACCAGAACCGCATGCAGGCGCTGTGGGGGACGGGGCCCACGCTCGGCGGCACCGCCGACCGCGCGCGCATCCTGGAGCAGGCCGGTCGAGCCGAGGAGGCGGTGGTCGAATACCGGCGCGTGCGCGAGGTGGACGATGACCCGCGCATCGCCGCCGGCATGGCCTGCGCGTTGGCGCTCGCGGGACGGCCGGAGGAGGCGCGCACCGAGCTGGCGGACCTCGGGGCCCGCTCGCCCGACGTCCACGTGCCACCCTACGCGCTCGCCGGCCCGCTCGCGCTCCTGGGCGACCGCGACGCGGCGTTCGCGCAGCTCGAGCGCGCGTTCGAGACGCACGACCGGGCGATGGTGTGGATGCGCGTGAACC
>Ga0187892_10011986_pt1 | contig 10456 bp, 11 predicted proteins | sample MA1701073metaG_FD_139345 | JGI IMG/M metagenome (GOLD analysis project Ga0187892, IMG submission 139345) | Bio-ooze microbial communities from a basaltic lava cave in the Kipuka Kanohina Cave System on the Island of Hawaii, USA - MA170107-3 metaG ...
CGATGCCCGCCTTCTCCCGGGCAATCGCCCCCAGCGTCGTCCCCAGCTTGTCGGTGTGGTCGTAATCCACCGTCGTGATCGCGCAGGCGACCGGCACGATGACGTTCGTCGCGTCCAGACGCCCGCCGAGGCCCACCTCAATGACGGCGTAGTCGACGCGCCGTCGCGCGAACAGGAGAAAGGCCGCGGCCGTCATCGTCTCGAAATAGGTCGGCCGGAGGCGCCGGAGGTGAGGCCCCATCCGGTTCATGGCCCAGACGAAGTCCGTCCGGGAGACCGCGCGCCCCCCGACCCGGATGCGTTCCAGCATGTCGACCAGGTGCGGCGACGTATAGAGGCCCGTCCGGTACCCCGCCTCGCGGAGGATGGCCTCCGCCATGTGCGCGACCGACCCCTTGCCCTTGGTGCCGGCGACGTGGAGGGACCGGAAGGCGCGCTCCGGGTGGCCCAGGGCCGCGACCAGCCGCCGCATGCGCCGAAGATTGTAGGTGCGCGGCGAGTACCGGGCGGACATCCGCTCGTAGTCGGTGAAGGCGTTGAGGTGCCGGAGCGCCTGCGCGTACGTGCCGAACATGGAGCCCGAATTAAGTATCAAATAGGCGGCCCGGTCGTCTATGATAGTGAACGTTCCGCCTGGAGGTTACGATGAAGATCCTCATCCCGACCCTCGCTCTCCTTCTATCCGCGCAGGACGAAAAGCTGGAGCTGCGCTGGAAATATCAGAAGGGCCAGGAGCTGCGCTATAAGACCACGCAGAAGACCGCCACCGAGGCCGCCGGGAGTTCCATCAAGCAGGAGATGAGCACGACCTTCGCCATGAAGGTCGACGAGGTGGACGAGAAAGGCCTCGCCACGCTCACGTGCAAGTACGACGCCGTGGCCATCAAGATGTCCGGCTTCCAGGAGCTCGACTACGACAGCGAGAAGGACAAGGAAGCTCCCGACGAGCCGATGGCCCTCATGATGTCGAAGCTGGTCGGGCAGTCGTTCGTGATGAAGATGACGCCGTCGGGCCGAGTCACGGACGTCAAGGGGTTCGACAAGATCCTGGAAGCGATGATGAAGGCCGCGGGCGAGGACGCCGACCAGGAGATGGCCCGGCAGATGATGAAGCAGATGTTCTCCGACGACGCGTTCAAGTCGATGATGCAGCAGATGTCCCCGCCCCTGCCGGAGGAAAAAGTCGGCAAGGGCGACACCTGGTCCAACGAGTTCACGCTCAAGATGCCCATCCTGGGGTCCATGAAGTTCGGGATCAAGTCCAAGCTCAACGACATCAAGGAAAAGAACGCCGTCATCGACCAGGACGTCAAGATCGAGCTCAAGGCCGACGAGAAGGACGAGAACCCGCTGGCGGGGCTGATCGAGCTGAAGGACGCCAAGGGCAAGTCCAGCTGCGTCTTCTCGCTGGAGCGCGGGCTCTTCCTCTCCCAGAAGGCCACCATGGAGATGACGATCGCCGCCGGGGGCCAGGAGATGCCCGTCAAGACCGAGTCGGAGCTCCGGCTGATCGAAAAAAAGAAATTTTAGAAATCACTCGAAGAGCTATCGGGACTCAGAGGCTCAGAGCCCTCAGAGACCCGCGCTTTGAAAGGGCGGTGGGGGCCTCCGAGTCTCTGAGCCTCTGAGTCCGGTCTTCACAGGCGCAATTCTCCGAAGGAGCGGAACCAGACGAAGGGGACTCCCGCGGCTCGGGCGGCGCCTTCGTCGAAGCGGGAGTCGCCGACGACCAGCGCTTCCTCCGGCCTCACCCCCAGGCGGCGGCAGGCCTCCAGCACCATGTCCGGAGCCGGCTTGGAATGGGCCACCTCGTCGCAGCCGACGACCGTTTGGAAGAACCCCTCTAGCTTCGCGATTGAAAGTGCCCGTCGCGCGAGCGCGGCCGGGCTGTTGGTAATGACGGCCTTGGGGAGGGCGAGCCCCCGGAGCGCCGCCTCCGCACCCTCCATCACCTTCAGGTGGCCCAGGTGGTCGCCGTACCGGAGGGAGTACTCCTCCCGGATCTGTTCGACGGTGTGGCGCGGGTAGAAATTTCCGACGTCGACCTCGATGCCCTGGCCCCAGGATTCGTGGTAGGCGTCGCGGCGGATCTCGGGGTACCCCAGCCGGCGGGCGACGTCGTTGAGCAGGTGGAGCCAGACTTCGTAAGTGTCGACGAGCACGCCGTCGAGGTCGAAGAGAACGGCCTTCGCCATAGGCGCGGAATCATAGCAAACGGCGGCGCGAGGCTCTACAATGACCGCCCGATGAGGAACGGCGCGTCGGCGATTCTCCTTCTGGCCGCCGCGGGTTCGTCTTTGTTCCCCGCAGGCTGCATGGAGCCGCCGAAGGCCGGGCAGATGGAGCTGGCGGTGCGCGGGCTGGCAGACCTCCACTCCTGGGACCCGATCATGGAGGCCAAAGGCCAGTACGCCTACGACATCGTGATGAACTACGGCCCGGAGATCCTCCACCACCTGGCGGCGCACCTGACCGACGAGACGCCGACGGCGATCTACGACCGGATCCTGGACATCCGGCCGACGGTGAGCGACGTCTGCGTCCTGCTGCTGCTCAAACTCACCGGCATCGACAAGAAGGAATTCCTCCAGGACGGGCTCTTCATCACGACGGTGCTCCCCAACCCGGTCCTGAGCGTGCGCTGGGACCCGGGCGCGCGCCAGCGGGTCCAGACGCGCTTCCTCAAGATGCTCCCGCCGCCGGAGTAGTTGTGTTCGCGGGCTTCTAGGGTTTGATCCGCGCGGTGAAAATCGATTCCAGGTCGCGCTTCACGGCGATCGATTCGACGAGGGCGACCAGCGACAAGGAAGGTTTGCTCTTCCACAGTTCCTTCCCGGTCGGGTCGACCACCGTCACCTCTTCCGAGAACTTCACCATCTTTTCGTTCAGGAAGAGCGTGACGCCGGACCCTTTCAGGACGATCTTCTGGCCCTCGAGCTTGACGTCGACCGCGCCGCCCCCTTCGGACTTCACCCAGTAGAAGTGGCGCTTGTAGGGACGGGTAGGCTCCCAGACCACGTGCTTGGGGAAGGGGTCTCGCTTCTTCGCGAACACCCAGTCCCACACGGGCTTGAGGCCCTCCTTGGGGAGGCCGTGGCCGATGTCGCCGTACTCCTTGTACACGAAGTCGTACGGGCCGTGCTCCTTGCGAAGACGGTCGAGCGTCTCGGACGCCAGGCGGTCGGACTTGAAGTCGACTTGCGGGTCGTCGGTCGAATGGTAGAACCAGACCGGCAGGTTCTTGTAGTTGGGGAGGACGCCCGGGCCGTAGGTGCCGCCGGCCATGGCGGAGGCGGCGGCGAAGACGTCGGCGTGGCGGCCCGCGATCGACCAGGTCCCGAAGCCGCCCATCGAGTGGCCCGCAAGGTAGACCCGGTTCGTGTCCACGTTGTACGTCCGCTTGAGCTCGCCGAGGATCGCGAGGACGTACTGCTCTTCACGCTCGGTGTTCCACGCCCCGTTGTCCTTCTGGATGACCGTCGGATAGACGGTGATGAACTGGGAGTTGGGCGTGCCGAAGAGACTCTCGATCTGGGCCCCGTCGCCCACGCCCGGGCCGCCCCCGTGGAGTCCGATGAAGACGCCTACCCGAGCGCCCTTCCGCGCCGCGGAGGGCACGTGGAGGATGTAGGTGCCGGGGAAGCCGGGATGCGTGCACTTGACCGGGCTCTTGCCTTCCTGGCGCGGACCCTGGAAGGCGAGCCGGAAGCACTCCTTCTGCAGGGCGGCGAGGTCGGCCTTGGAGGGGCGGTCGAGCGGTTCCAGCTCCGCCAGGGCGGCCCTGAGCGCGTCCGGGCTTTCCGCGGCGAAGACCTTCTTCAGGATGGCCTTCGCCTGCGCCATCTCCGGACCGGAAAGGCCGGGCTTGGCCTCCTGTCCAAGCAGGACAATCAGGAAGAGCGTCGCCTGCTTCATGCTCGTTTAGACACCGGGTTTCCGGTCTCCCGATCTCCGCTTATCTCCCTATCTCCTTAAGCCCCCCCGCGGGGGGGGATTGGGGGTGGAACCCCCCGATCGCCTCCCCATATTGCATTCCTAACCCAGGGACGATATACTCTGCGGCCCTCTATGACGGATCTCCGCAACATCGCCATCATCGCCCACGTCGACCACGGGAAGACGACGCTGGTGGACTTTCTTCTCCGGCAGTCCGGCGCCTTCCGGTCCAATCAGGAAGTGACCGACTGCGTCATGGACTCGAACGACCTCGAGCGCGAGCGCGGCATCACGATCCTGGCGAAGAACACCTCCGTCTTCTGGAAGGGCACGAAGATCAACATCATCGACACCCCCGGCCACCAGGACTTCGGCGGGGAGGTCGAACGCGTCCTCCGGATGGCCGACGGGTGCCTCCTCCTCGTCGACGCGGCCGACGGCCCGATGCCCCAGACGCGCTTCGTCCTCCGGAAGGCCCTGGGCCACGGGCTCCAGCCCATCGTCGTCATCAACAAGCTCGACAAGCCCGAGGCGCGGCCCAAGGAGGTCCTCGAGGAGATCTTCTACCTCTTCATCGAGCTCGAGGCGACCAACGCCCAGATGGATTTCCCGGTCGTCTACGCGATCGGCCGCGCCGGTCAGTCGAAGCTGAAGCTCGAAGACCCCTGGAGCGACTTCAAGCCCCTCTTCGACACGGTCCTCAAGCGCGTGCCCCCTCCCAAGGGGGATCCGTCCAAACCCCTCCAGATTTCCGTCGCGAACATCGACTACAACGACTACGTGGGCCGGATGGCGATCGGCCGCATCTCGAACGGAGTCGCGCGTCCCGGGATCCCCGTCACCCTCCTCAAGAGGGACGGCAGCCGGATCCCCAGCCAGATCACGGAGCTCTACACGTTCGTCAACCTCAAGCGGGAGAAGGCCGCCCGGGCAGAGGCGGGAGAGATCGTCGTCGTCGTGGGCTGCCCCCAGGTTGACATCGGCGACACGATCGCCGGCGGCGAGACCCCCGAGCCCCTGCCCTTCCCGAAGATCGAGGAGCCCACGCTCTCCATGCACTTCATGGCGAATGACTCGCCCTTCAGCGGCCGGGAGGGACAGTTCGTGACCTCGCGCAACGTCGGGGACCGCCTGATGAAGGAGACGCTCTCCGACGTGGCCCTCCGCGTGGAGCAGCTCGGCCCCGACGAATGGAAGGTTTCCGGCCGCGGCCTCCTCCACCTGGGGATCCTGCTCGAAAACATGCGTCGCGAGGGCTACGAGCTCCAGGTCTCCAAGCCCGAGATGATCACCAAGACGATCGACGGCGTCCTCATGGAGCCGGTCGAGCTGGCCCTGGTCGACGTTCCCAACGAGTACGCCGGGCGCGTGATCGAAATCTTCGGATCCCGGAAGGGTTTCGTCGAGAAGATGGACCAGCGTCACGAGCGGACCCACTTCACGTTCCGGATCCCGGCGCGCGGGCTCGTGGGCCTCCAGTCGCGGCTCCTTTCGGCGACGCGCGGCCAGGCGGTGATCCACACCTCCTTCGAAGGCTACGAGGAGTGGAAGGGCGACATCCCCGACCGCCAGGCGGGCGTGCTCATCGCCATGGAACGGGGCGAGGCGACCACCTACGCGCTCGACTCCCTCCAGTCGCGCGGCCTGTTCTTCGTCGTCACCGGCACGAAGGTGTACGAAGGGATGGTCGTCGGCGAGCACTGCAAGGACCGCGACCTCGTCTGCAACGTGGCCAAGAAGAAGCGCCTCACCAACATGCGGGCCGCCAGCGCCGACTGGACCGTCGCCCTCGCCCAGCCGCGGATCTTCGCCCTGGAGGAGGCCCTCGAGTACATCAACGAGGACGAGCTCGTCGAAATCACCCCCAAGTCCATCCGCATGCGGAAGAAGATCCTCGACGAGAACCGCCGCCGCCGCACCTCCAATCGCGAGCTGGCCGAGAGCGAAGCGGAGTAGCGCCTGTCAAAAACAACGCGTCGCGTTTTCGTTGACAGACGCGTCGTCGAGTAACGCGCACACCTCCGCAGGATCTTTCTCATCGTGCACGGTCCCTTCTTGAAATCGCCCGAACCCCGAGCGACGGGACGATTTCAATGTGACCTTTAATGTCACAGAAGGTTCGTATCGTTAGGTGGAAGTTAGATACGGAGGCTTCGCATGTTTCCGGTGGACCGGGCGCCCCGCTACGTGGAGGAAACCGTGGCCGCCGCCGCGCGGCTCCAGGAGCAGACCACCCCCGGGCAGTACGCCGCGCTCCTCCGGCGCGCCGAGCGCTCGCTCGAGGGCCTTCTGCGCGTCGAGCTCGATCTTGAACCCGAGCTGATGGCCAAAGTGGCTCTGCGGGAACGGTTCGACCGCGCCCGCACGAAGCAGGCGCTCCTCAACATCGCGACCTGGAAACTCATCGCCGGGGTCGCGAAGGCATGGACGGCCTGGAAGGCCCCCGCCGCCGCGACCTGTCGGACCGCTCCCGCGCTCGCGACGGCCGTCTAGGGGGCCGCTTTCAGATAGACCAGAGCGGGCTGGCTCCCGTGCGGCGAGACGAGGCGCACGGCGCTCCCGCCCTGCACCGGATCGCCCTTGCGGGCCGTTCCGTCTCCCGTGCCGAACCATTCGACGTCGAAGCGGCCGGGGGCGGCCTGCAGGTTCACGGTGACCTCCTTGCCTCCAGGCAGGTAGGCCAGGTATTCCTTCCCCGGAACCGCCAGGCAGTACCCCGTGGAAGAAACGTCGTTCTGCGGGCGCGCGGAGGCCAGGTCGATCCGCTCCGCCCACCGGCGGGCCTGACCCATCGCCCGGTAGACCGGCTCCCAACGCGGGTCCCAGGCGGCGCCCAGAACCGAGCCGTCGTAGGGGTCCATGAAGATGGGGTTGTGGCCTCGCAGAAAGCCTTTCCAAACCCAGGCGGCGTTTCCGCCCACCCCCCACACGTGGTCCGTGTCCAGGAGGCTGACCTTCTTGCCGTCCCACGCCGGCGGATCCTCCCCGTAGCCGTCCCTGCGGCCGGGCGAAATCCAGTCCGCCTCGCTGGCCAGCATCTGGGCGACATTCTCCGCGCCGTGGCCCGTCAGTCCCACCGGGTGCTGCCTGGGCTTCGTCCGTTCGTGCTCCCGGATCGTCTTCACGACCCACCAGTCCCACTCCTTCTCCCCTCCCTCGTTGATGACCTCGTATAGGACGTTGTCCAAGTCGTTCACCGTGTCGACGACCTTGCGGATGTAGACGGCCTGGATCGCGTTGAGCGCCGCGTTGCCCAGGCGGTGGACCTCCCCGGTCAGGCCGTCGCGGTCCGCGTCGCCGTCCACGCCGTTGACGTTGTTCTCGCCGTGGAACGGGTGCGACCTCCACGCCCAGCCGTCCGGCGCCGCCCGGCCGCGGTTGCCGTGCATGAGCCCCCACCCCTCGAACAGCATCACGGAGACGTAGATCCCGCGCCGCCCGGCGGCGCTCACGCGGTCCCGCAGACGCTGGAAGTAGGCGGGGTCGAACTTCGAGAGGTCGAACTTGGGCTTGCCGTCGAGCGCCCGACCCGGCCCCGTCCTCGCCCAGGGGAGCGGGGCCACGCGGTGGACGAAGTCCTTGCCCAGCGCGCGGTTCGCCCTCGTGTCCCACACCGTCGAGTCCCACGCCCAGAGCCGGATGAAGTTGTGACCGTGGCGCTCGAGGAAATCGAGGTAAGCTCCGAAATCGAACGCCTCCGGCGGGTCCTCGCGGCCCATGTCCACCAGGCTGTTCCAGGTGTGCGCGCCCGTCAGGAAGACGGGCCTCCCCGCGCCGTCGGCAAAGTAGCGCGGGTTGGTCCCGTGGACCCGAAGCGTGCCGGGACCCCGGGCGGGGGCGCGCGCCGCGCTCCCGCACCCGGCCAGGGACAGCACCGTCGCCATCGCGCACGCGATCCTGATGACCATGGGACCCTCCGGCTTCCGGAGGGAAAGGATACACGGCGAGGCGCCGCTTGGCGAGCACTTGAAGCCCAACGTAAGGGCACGCGGATACTTCTCGAACTTACGGGACCACCTCAAATCCCAGCTTCCGGAACGCGCGGTCGAACGTGAAGAGAGTCCGAATCCGGCCGTCTCGCATCGACACGAGGCTGGTGCAATCGATAAAGCTGAGGCCGTGTTCCTCGTACCGGGTAAGCAGGTCCATCGAACGATCGAAAACTCCCTCCAGCGCGGGCAGGACGCTGTAGGAAGGCCGATCCAGGACACCCCGGACATAGGTTGTGGCGATTCTCGCGCTCACTTGACGGACGGCCCGGTTCAAGACTTCGGCGAGCACGAATCGGCTTGTGACCAGCCGCGCGTCGGTCAAAGACTCAAGCAGGGCGACGGCGGAGGCGTGATGCTGATCATCCCGGATCATGAGCGCAAGATGCGCTCCCGAATCGACGAACAGCCTCATCGCCTCTTGGATCGAAGCCGGCGCGGGCCGTACAGGACGCCGTCGAGGTCCGTGGAGGCGGTCGAGACGCCTTTCGTCTTGCTCCGTCCGATGCCGCAGAGCTTGAGGAGCTCCGCCTTCTCACGCTCCCAGTCGATCTTCAAGGAGGCTGCCTCCTTCAGGTGTTCGCGAATCGCCTGCCGGATGAGAACGGACGCCGGAACCCCCTGCTCCAAGGCGTGAAGTTTAAGGGCGCGGAACAAGGGCTGCTCCAGCCGAACGTTGGTGACACAGTACTTCATGTCATACAATCATACACTTGTAGAGTAGGGTACTCAAGGGGCTTTCGCCTTGACAGGGCCCCTCCGGAGGGCGACCTGCGTTAGGCGCGGTACGCGATCAGACGATCCCGGGGCCTTGCGAGCGGAGTCTCAAGGGACGGTCCTCGAAAGGCTGTGGAGCGCCCTGAAGACCCTCGTCCCCACGCACCCCGGTTCCACTCCGTAACGCCGGGCGATCTCGCGGCGGCTGAGCCCAAGGTACAGCCTGAGGACCAGGAAGGCCTTCGCTTGCGGAGAAAGCCGGGTCAGCGTTTGACCGATCCGCTCGCGGTTCTCCTCCAGCTCCAGCCGACGGCCGGGATCAGGACACAGCGACTCCGGAACGGCCTCCCGCACGAACGTTCGAGTTTCCAGCAGCCTCAACCGCGATCGGCCTGCGGCTCTCAGGTGGTCCACGCACAGGTTACGGGCGATGGAGAAAATCCAAGTCTTCAGCGAGGCCTGCCCCCGATACAGATGCAGCTTCCGGATCGCTTTCAGAAAGGTCTCCTGAACCAGGTCTTCGGTCGCGTGCCGATCGCGAACGAAGCCGAAGACGAACTTCGACAGCGGCTCCTCCAACCGATCCACCAAAGTCTGGGAGTCGACCGGCCAGATTGAGGCGGTCGGGGCCGACCTTTTCATTCGGCCCTTTGATAAGCAACCCCCGTGCCATGACTTTTGGGCTCGGGAAGGGCCTGAACAGGGGAATCCACTGTGTAGCGCAGGTTACACTTGCGGACAATCTGTCTCAGCGGGCGAACCGACAGACTCTGTAGACAGTTTGCGCCGGCCGGACAATCAGCGCGGCCTTCTCAGCACCGCCCGCATCTCGACCTGCCCGGCGCGCACGATCGACCCGGGGCTCGTGCAGGCGTCCGCCTCGTCCGGCGCCAGGTCCACACCCCCGCCGCGGAAACACGCCGAGACGAACTGAGAACAGAAGTAGGTCTCGGGGAGCCCCACGGGGTCGCACCGGCCCGAGATCCGGCCCGCAAGCAGCCGCAACCCCGCCCCCACGAGACCCCGGAACGAGTACGACTTGCCGAGCTCCGCGATGGCGACCGAAAGGAGCCGCCCGCGGTCGAGCCGATTCGCGTGCTCCAGCCTGAGCGTCCACCAGTCCACCTGCCCGTCGTAGCGCCAGACCAGGCGCCGCGCGGGGAGGACCTCGACGCCGATCGGGAGGCGCGCATGGAAGACCACAAGATGGCCCTCCCACCAGGTGATGCCGACGTGGGAGTACACGCACCCACTCAGCTTGCGGATCAGCCGGGACAAGGGACCGCGTCCCCGGAAGAAGACGAGGTCCCCCGTCTGGATCTGCTCGCGTACCTGGTCGTAATGCGCCCGGCGGGCGACTCTCCGTTCCGCCTCGATCTGCCGGCCCCCGCAGCGGCGGCGTGCGCGCGCCGTACCGGCCAGAACCCCTTCGGTCATTGGGACGGAATCTCGTTGAGGGTATAGGCGCCCGTGGGATGAACGAGCGACGCGCCCGCCGCTGAGCGTAGCCCGCGGGCCGAGATCATGTAAACGCGGTCCTTGACCAGCGGCGCAGTGGTCAGGTCGACCGTGCGGCCGTCGGGCGAGACCTCGATGCGCTCGACGCCGACGCGGGTGCGGTCGAGCTCGGGGGAGCCGTAGGCCCCGGTGTACTCGTACCGGTAATGCTCCACGAAGTACGAGGACAGATCGCGCGCCGCCGCCGCGTCGACCGGGAGCGTCAAGGCCAGGCGGAACCCGTGCGGGCGCACGCGGATCTCCCGGATCTCGAAGGGCGCCTCGCCCGTGTAGTCGATCCGGAAGAGCGCGCCGCG
>Ga0187892_10011987_pt1 | contig 10456 bp, 10 predicted proteins | sample MA1701073metaG_FD_139345 | JGI IMG/M metagenome (GOLD analysis project Ga0187892, IMG submission 139345) | Bio-ooze microbial communities from a basaltic lava cave in the Kipuka Kanohina Cave System on the Island of Hawaii, USA - MA170107-3 metaG ...
ACGCCCATGCCGCCGTTTGCGCGCCAGCACAGCGTGCGCGTGACCGTCAGCGGTCGCCTGCTGCTGCTCGACAATCTGGGCGATCCGAAGGAATCCCGTGGCGAGCGTTTCGTCATCGACGAAGCATCGCACACCGCGCGACTGGTGCAGTCGGTCAGTGCGGGGCCGGGATTCGTCACGTCGATCGGCGGCGGCGTGCAGGACCTTCCCGGCGGCCGCACGCTGGCTGCGTTCGGGACCGCCGGCCGCGTCCAGGAATTCGATGATCGAGGAAACGTGGTCTGGAGCATTGCCGGCAACGCCGGCTACGTCTTCCGCGCCCAACGCATCCGCTCGCTCTATGCACCGGGTTCGGGCAGCGCACGCTGACTCGGGAGGATCCATGCGAAATCGACCTTTGCGCCTCGGCCACGGCGCCACCCTGACGCTGCTGATTTGCGCGGCGCTTCCGGGTTGCCAGGAAGAATCGCCCGCGGCACCGCCGCCCGGACAGCCGCCGCCCGCCACCGGCTGGATCATCGTCCTTGCCACAGTCGGTGGCCAGGACATCGACCCGGACGGCTTCGCGGTCAGCGTCAATGGCGGCGAGCCACGTTCGCTTGGCGCAGGCGCCGCCACCGTGTTCGCGGATCTCGCGCCGGGCACGCACACGGTCTCGCTGGACGGCATGGCACCCAACTGTGAAGTGCGCGATCCGAACCCGCGGACCGTCGCCGTGCTCGCCCGCACCGTCACACCCGTCGTGTTCGCCATTAGCTGTCACGCGCACACGACGGGCAGCATTCGCGTTGTCGTCTGGACCGCAGGCTTCCAGACGTTCGGGGCATCGCTGGGCGGTGGTCCGGTCGTCCAGTCTCAGACCGGCGAGGTGGTGTTCGGGGGTCTGCCGCCCGGCGTTTATGCCGTCGAACTGCACATCGACGCACGGAGCTGCCAGCTCGACCAGCCGTACATCCAGTCCCACACGGTGGTTGCGGGCCGTGTCACGCTCGTGTCCTACGCGCTCACCTGCCCGAACCCGACCGGCAGCCTGATCGTGGAGGCGGTAACCTCGGGTACCAACCAGCCGGGCCAGCACTCCGTTTACATCACACCCACCACGGACGGATACTGCTACGAGGGTCTCTGTCGGTCTGTCTGGGTGGTTGCGACCGGCCAGGTCCGCATCGACTCCCTGGCCATCGGCGCCTACTACGTGTGGCTACGGTCGCTCCCGCGAAACTGCGCTGCGGCACCCGCGTCACGCACGGTCTTGATCGCGAAAGACAGCACCGCGCGCGCAGCATTCAGCGTGAGCTGCGTCTGACGCCGCTGCCGGGATCCGCGCCGCTGCGCCGGATCTGCCTGCCACCCGTGCGCACCGGACCGCCGCCTCGCGGTCCGGGGCTCGCGTTACCGCGCGCAAGGAAGTACGATATGGGGCGCGCGCACCGGCCAATCCCCAGGGCACGGAATGCGGATCGACCTGCACCTGCACTCAACAGCTTCGGACGGCAGCCTCTCGCCAAGCGCCCTGGTCTGGGCGGCCGGCGCGGGAGGCCTGCACGTCATTGCGCTCACCGATCATGACACCGTGGCCGGCTACGCGGAGGCGTGCGCGGCCGGCCTGGGCTCCGTGCATGTCGTGCCCGGCATCGAGATATCGACGACCTATGAACGGCGCGAGCTTCACATCCTGGGATACTACCTCGACCCGACGCATCCCGTACTGGCCACGCACGAGGGCGAAGCCATCGAACGGCGTCGAGAACGAATGCTCTCCATGCTCGATGCGTTGCGGCCGGAAGGCATTCGCGTCGGCTTCGAGGATGTGCAGGCGGCTGCGGCCGGCGCGCGCATCGTTGCACGGCCGCACCTTGCGCGCGTGCTCGTCGAGCGGGGCCACGCGCATTCCATCTCGGAAGCCTTCGAGCGCTGGATCGGTGATGCCTGCGCCGCGTACCGGCCGGTCGACCTGATCTCGCCCGCGGGCGCCGTCGATCGCATTCATGAAGCCGGTGGCATCGCCGTCTGGGCCCACCCGGACATCGACCTGTTCCGGCGCGACATCCGCCGCTTCATCAACTGGGGCCTGGACGGCGTCGAGTGCTACCGCCCGCGCGGCTCCGCCGAGGAATCCCTCGACCTGGAACGCGCCACCTCGCAGCACCGTCTCTTCGTCACCGGCGGATCCGACTGGCACGGCCCGTGGAACGGCCGCCTCGGCGCGTGGTCGCTTGGCCGCGAGGAGATCGGACCCGTCCTCGAACGCGGCGGCATCTAGAGCGCGACGAAGCGGCGGCGCCCCGAGTCCCCGCAGAACTATACGGCCTGCAGGATCGCGCCCTTCAGGTACGCGGTTTCGGGGATCTGCACGATGCCGGGATGGTCCGCAGCCTGCCCGCACCACTCGATCCAGCGCATGGGCCGGCCCGCATCGGCAGCGGCGTCTTCGAGCATGCCGCGAAATCGATCCTGGCCGACGTGCCATGAGCACGAGAACGTGAGCAGGTGCCCGCCCGGCGCGAGCAGCTTCATCGCCCGAAGATTGATTTCCTTGTAGCCCCGGAGCGCTGCATCGACGCTATCACGCCGTTTAGCAAAGGCCGGCGGATCGAGGACGATCACGTCGAAAGGATCGCCGGCGTCCTGGAAATCGCGCAGCGCATCGAAGACATTCGCTTCGAGCGTCCGGACCTGCGCCTCGAGGCCGTTCAGGCTCGCGTTCTCGCGAGCCCGGGCCAGCGCTTCGGCCGACGATTCGATGGCCGTGACGTGGGCCCCGCCCCGCGCCAGGTGCAGCGCGAACAAGCCATGGTACGCAAAGGCATCCAGCGCGCGGCCGCGTCCCAGGCGGGCGGCGCGGACCCGGTTCTCCCGCTGGTCGAGGAATGCGCCGGTCTTCTGCCCGGTGTGCACGGCCGCGATCCAGCGAACGCCCGACTCCTGCACCAGGGTCGTCTCGGGAACCGTGCCGTGCAGCACGTGGACGCCGCCGCCGAGTCGCTCGTGCGAGCGGATCGGCACATCATCGCGAGCGAGAATGCCGGCGGGCGCAAACACACGCGTCAGCGCGGCCGTGATTTCGCTCCGGTACCGCTCGATGCCTGCGGACAGGAACTGAACGACCAGGCAGTCGCCGTACCGGTCGACGATCAGCGAGGGCAGGGCATCGGCTTCTGCATGGACCACGCGATACGCCGTACTGTCCACGCGCAGCGCCTCGCGGTACGCGGCGGCCGCAGCTATGCGGTCGCGCCAGAAGGGCGGGCCGATGTCCGCCGGCTCGTGCGTGAGCATGCGAAGCGCAATCGTGGAGACGGGGCTCCAGAGCGCCATGCCGATGTCCTGGCCGCGCTCATCGATCACGCGAACGACGCCAGCCTCGGACGAGGGCGGCTCGAGCACGTCGCTGCGGTAGATCCAGGGGTGCAGCCGGCCGGTCCACCGGAGCGCGCCGCGGCGCGAGACGCGAGCGATCACGGGCCGCCGCGCCGGCCACGCGTCATGGCGTCCAGCAGCGCGCGTGTGGCCGCACCGGGATCCGCGGCGGCCATGACCCCGCCGATCACGGCAATACCGGCGGCCCGCGTGGCCGCAATCTGCGCGACGTTCCCCACGCTGATGCCGCCGATCGCGACTACCGGAATGCTCACGGCGCCCGCGACCTCATCGAGGCGCGCGGTGCCGATCCGTTCACTGGCCGCATCTGCCTTCGATGTGGTGCCGAACACGGCGCCGCAGCCGATGTAATCCGCGCCGTCCCGCGCCGCGGTCAGCGCCAGCGCCGGCTCGTCTGTCGAGTAGCCGATGATCAGGCCGGGTGCGATGCGACGCGCCTCGCGGACGGGCAGATCGTCCGGGCCCAGGTGCACGCCATCGGCGCCGGCCATCAGCGCCACGTCCACGCGATCGTTGATAAACAGCCGCGCGCCATGAGCGCGCACCATGGGGAGCAGCTCGCCGGCCTGGCGCAGCAGCTCGCCCGCGCCCGCCGCCTTGTCCCGCAACTGAATCGCGGGGGCGCCGGCTTCCAGCGCGATCCGCACGATGTCGAGCACTGCGCGAGGACGCGCCAGCTCGTGATCCGTGATCACGATCAATCGAAGGTCCACGGAGATTCCGTGTGCTGGACCGTGCTGCGCGCTCAGGAAGTGCGGGCGCGCCGCTCGCGTCGGATGCGCGCGCGCGCCCGGTTGTGCTCGGCCAGCGTGCGGCTGAAGACGTGGGTGCCATCGCTCTGCGCCACAAAATAGAGCCACGGCACATCCGCAGGATGCAGCGCGGCATCGATCGCGCGCTCGCTGGCGGACGCAATCGGGCCGGGCGGCAGGCCGGGCCGTGCGTAGGTGTTGTACGGATGATCCCGCACGCGCTCGATGTCCGCGTAGAGCAGCCGCTCGCGATGATTGCCCAGCGCGTACTGTACCGTGGGATCGGCCTGCAGCGCCATGCCGATGCGCAGCCGGTTGTGGTACACCGCGGAGATCACGGCCATCTCATCCGGATCGACGGCTTCTTCCTCGATGATCGAGGCCAGCGTGACCACCTGCCGCTCGGACAGGCCGATGGCCCGTGCGCGCGCGCGCCGCTCCTCCGTCCACACCCGCTGGTACGTCTGCACCAGCTCCGCCACGATCGAGTCCGGATGCGTGTCGACCGGCAGCGTGTACGTTGCCGGATAGAGATATCCCTCGAGCGTCGGGCCGGGCACCCGAAATCGCTGCGCCGCCAGCGTATCGTCCATCGCAGCGAGCAGCGAATCCGCCGGCACGCCCGCCACACCCGCGACGCGGTCCACGATGTCGCCCAGGCGCATTCCTTCCGGGATCGTCAGCTTCGTGGTCAGCACATCGCCGGCCACGAGCACGTCGAGGACGTGCCGCCAACCGGCATCCTGGTGGAACTCGTACGTGCCCGGCTTCACCTGGGTCGCCTTGCCCGTCACCCGCGCGTACCCGCGGAACAGCTGCGGCCGCGCGACCAGCGCCTTCGCGTGCAGCGAGTCGGTCACCTCGGCAAACGATGCGCCTGCCCGCACTCGCACGCGCACCGGCTCGCCCGTGCCCACGCGATCCGCGTCGCCGCAGCCGGCCAGGCCGAAACCCGCCGCTAACAGTGTGGATAGCAGACGTCCGCGCATGGCTCGCGCCTCAGCGGCCTGCGCCGGGCGCCGGGCCCGCCCGTTCCAGGGAGTGGCCGCTTCGCTCGCGGTCCAGGAACGACTGCAGGATGAGCATGGCCGCCACGGTATCGACCCGGTCCTTCCTCTGGCGTTCGTGCCGGGGCAGGCCGAGCGCACGAACGGCGCGCTCCGCGGCGGCTGAGGTCAGGCGCTCGTCCGTGATGTAGACGTCGCGGCCGGACCGCTCCGCCAGCCGGGCCGCGAACGCGCGCACCTCTGCCGTCCAGGGCGTGTCCGTGCCTTCGAGAGACAGGGGCAGCCCAACCACCACGCGGTCCACGTCCTGCGCTTCCATGACCTCGATCAGTCTGGCGATCGGCGGGCGTTTGCCACGCCTGCGAAGAAGCGGAGGCAACGGTTGTGCCACCGTGCCCGTCGGGTCGCTGATGGCCAGGCCGATGCGCCGCTCGCCATAGTCAATGCCCAGGGCGCGCACCGCCGCGGCGGCTCAGGCGAGCGCCGCCAGCGAATCCTCGACCGCCATTCCGGCGCGGAGCCGCCCGTAGACGGATTCCAGAACCTCGGGATTGCCGTAGAGGAAGCGGCAGCGGGCGTCACCGCGGGACCGGCATTCGACTTCGAGGATGGCCACCTCATCCTGGCAGACGCGGCCGAGCAGGTTGGCGAGCAGGCCGGACGTGAAGTGGCAGGCGGGACGGCCCGCGAGAAGCTCGGGATTGGACTCCACCCAGTCGAACGCGTCCAGCGCGCCAACGCCCGGGTGCAGCGCTTCGTTCGCGATGCGACCCCAGCCCCGGCGCTCGAACAGCTCGCCGAAACGGCGCCAGAACTGGGACTCGCCCCAATGCGCCGGATCCTCGCCCGGCGCAGCCGCATGGACCAGCAGCTTGTAGAACGCGTCACCGGCGGCCACTCCCGCTTCCTGCAACGCGGCCGCCGCAGCATCGTCGCCAACGGATTCGGCAAGCGCACGGCGCAACGCAGCCAGCGAAGCCACCGGCAGTGCCAGTTCCTGCGGTCGGGCGTTGGCCTGCGACATGTCGTTCCTCACGCGTTGGTCGTTTCCGTTCCGCTCGGCACGCCGCCGGCCCGCGTGGCCGCCAGCTCCCGTAGTTCCGCCTCACCGATCACGGGAATGTCCAACTCGCGCGCCCGGTCCAGTTTCGAGCCCGGGTCGCTGCCCGCCACCAGATAGTCCGTGTTCTTCGAGACGCTGCCCGCGATCCGGCCGCCGTGCCGCTCGATCAAACTCGTCAGGTCTTTCCGGCTCACATTGTGGGTTCCCGTGATCACGAATGTAAGCCCCTCGAGCGATGTGTGCTCGGCCCGCTCGACCGGCTCGATCGTGTTCACGCCGGCCGCGCGCAGCCGCTCGAGCAGCCGGCGGTTGCCCCGGTCGTGCAGAAACGCGGCCACCGCCGCCGCCGTCGTGTCACCGATGCCGTGCACCGCTGCAATCGCTTCGGCACTCGCCGCGAGCAGCGCATCGAGCGAGCCGAAGTGTCGCGCCAGCAGCTGCGCCGCATTGTAGCCCACGTGGCGGATCCCCAGCGCAAACAGCAGCTGCGTCAGCGGCCGGCCCTTCGACGCCTCGATCGACTGCAGCAGGTTCCTTGCCGAAATCTCGGCAAATCCCTCGAGCCCCATAAGATCGGCCGCCCGCAGATGGTAGAGGTCCGCATGGTCCCGGACCAGCCCGGCCTCCAGCAGCTGCGCCGTGGTGCGCTCGCCCAACCCGCGGATGTCCATGGCGCCCTGGGACGCAAAATGGACCAGGCCCCAGTGGATCCGGGCCGGGCACGACGGGTTCGGGCAGTAGATCATGACTTCGTCCGGCGGCTGCTCGACGCGCGTGCCGCAGGACGGACATTTTTTCGGGATGTCGAACGGCTTTTCCTCACCGGTCCGGCGCTGCTCCACGGGGCCGATCACCTGCGGAATCACTTCGCCGGCCCGCTTGACCAGCACCCAATCGCCGATGCGCAGGTCCTTCCGCTCGATATCCTCGAAGTTGTGGAGCGTGGCCTGGCGCACGGTAACGCCGCCGATGAACACGGGCTCGAGCACGGCAAACGGATTGAGCGAGCCGGTGCGCCCGACATTGATCTCGATGGCGAGCAGTCGCGTTGTCGCGATATCGGGCGGGAACTTGTAGGCGATGGCCCAGCGCGGTTCGCGTTCGCCGATGACGCCGAGCTCGGGCCAGAGCGCCATGCGTGCGACTTTGACGACGACGCCATCGATCGCATAGTCGAGCGACGGGCGCAGGTGATCGACCTGGTCGAGATAGGCGACAACGGCATCGAGCGAGTCGCATGCGCGTCGTTCGGGATTCGTGGGGACGCCCCATGCGGACAGCAGCTCGAGCACATCGATCTGTGTTTCCGCCGGGATGCGGTCGAGCCGTGCCGGATCGGTCTGCACCTGGAAGCCGAAGAAACGGAGCGGTCGCTCGGCGGTCAGTCGTGGATCGAGCTGGCGGAGTGCGCCGGCGGACGCGTTCCGCGGATTCGCGAAGGTCGGCTCGCCGGCGGCCTCGCGTTTCGCGTTCATCTCGCGGAACCCGGACAGCGACATGAAGACTTCGCCGCGGATCTCGAGCGCAGTCGGCAGCGGCGCGTCCGACCGAAGACGAAGCGGAATGCCGCGAATGGTCTTGAGGTTCGATGTGATGTCCTCGCCGATCGTTCCGTTGCCACGCGTGGCGCCGGTCACGAGCACGCCGTTCTCGTAGCGCAGCGTCACGGCGGCGCCGTCCAGTTTCAGCTCCGCTACGTAGCCGGCGTTGCGAACCTCGCGCAGGATGCGTGCGTTGCGCTCCTCCCAGGCGCGCAGCTCGTCAACCGTGAAGGCGTTGTCCAGCGAGTACATCGGTGCGAGATGCTGGACCTTCACGAACGCCGTGGCGGGCTCCGAGCCGATCCGCTGCGTCGGCGAATCCGGCGTAACCAGCTCGGGATGCTCGTTCTCGATGGCGCGCAGCTCGCGAAACTTCCGATCATACTCGGCGTCCGTGAGCGTGGGCGAGTCCAGCACGTAGTACTCGTAGTTGGCTTCGTGCAGAGCGCGGCGCAGCTCCTCCACGCGCTGCAGCAGCGAGCTCAGGTCGGTGCTCACGCGGGGCTCTCCGGGGCTTCGGCAATGGCGTCGAAGCGGACGACCCGGTTGCGGCCGCGCGCCTTCGCCGCATAGAGCGCCTCATCGGCGGCGCGTACCAGCATCTCCGTGTTGTGGATGCGGCCGTGCGGATACGTCGCGATCCCCGCCGAAACCGTCATGTGGACCGGCCGGTCCGTATCGATCGTGAAGGCGTGACGCTCTGTGGCGGCGCGCACGCGCTCGACAAAAACCTCGCCGCCGTCCGAGTCCGTGGCCGGCAACAGCGCCAGAAACTCCTCGCCGCCATAACGGCCCAGGCGATCGATGTCGCGCGCACTCTGCCGCAGCAGCTCCGCGATCTGCTGCAGCACCCGGTCGCCCGCCTGATGGCCGTACGTGTCGTTCACCTGCTTGAAATGGTCCAGGTCGAACATGGCAACCGTGAGTGGCGCATCCGTGCGGCCCGATCGCTCGAATTCCTCACGGAGCAGCCCGTGAATGTGACGATGGTTGTACAGTCCCGTGAGTCCGTCGCTGATGCTGATCCGCTGCAGTTCCCGGTTCTTCTCCTCCAGCTCATCCTGCAGCCGCTTGATGCGCAGCATTGCGCGCACGCGCGCTTCCAGCTCGGAGAAGTTGATCGGTTTGGTCAGGTAATCGTCCGCGCCGGCATCGAAGCCCAGCACCTTGTCTTCCGTCTGATCCCGCGCCGTCACCAGGATGATCGGAATGAACGGCAGGCTCGGATCGCCCTTGATGCGCCGCGAAACCTCGAAGCCGTCAATGTCCGGCAGCATGATGTCCAGCAGCAGCAGGTCGGGCGGCGAGCGGCGGATCGATTCCAGCGCGAGGCGGCCCGTCGCCGCTTCTTCGATGACGTAGCCACGGTAACGCAGCCGGGTCGCTATGATCTCGGCATTGTCCCGGTTGTCATCGACGACGAGAATTCTGCCCTGGCGGGATTCCGCCGGCGTGGCTGGCGCCTTGACGTTCATCCTCGGAGTTGACGCAAACGATTGCTGCAAAGTATCCTTAGCTGATTCCGTGCCGCAAGCGGAGACGCCCCGGCCCGTCCGGACGATCACCCGAAGAAACAGGGGAACCCCATGTATTACGACGAAGAGAACGGAACACTCAACTTCTTTCTGGGCATGCTGCTGGGCGCCGCCGTCGGGGCCGGCATCGCGTTGCTGGTTGCGCCGCAGAGCGGCAAGCGGACGCGCCGCCAGTTGATGAAGGCGGTGTCGAGCGCACGCGAAAGCGCGGGCGAGCGTTTTGGCGAGCTGACGGACGAAGTGCGCTCGGCCGTCGAGGCGGGACGCAAGCGCATTCGCGTCTGAACCGCGGCCGCCCGCCGGACGCGCGGCCGTCCTCGCGCTCATGACGCCGTACCGGACGGTCGCACGGAAGCGCGACGGACACGAGCTGGCGGCGGCCGAGATCCTCGAGTTCATGAACGGCTATCAGGCCGGCCATGTCGCAGACTACCACATGGCGGCGTTCCTGATGGCCGTTTTCTTTCGTGGCATGTCGCAGACCGAGCTGCGCGCGCTGGTCGACGTCATGCTCCACTCGGGCGCCGTCGTCAACCTGGACCGCGTGCCCGGCACCAAGGTGGACAAGCATTCGACTGGCGGCGTAGGCGACAAGGTTTCCCTGGTCCTCGCGCCGCTCGTCGCTTCGCTCGGCGTGCCCGTCCCCATGATGAGCGGACGCGGCCTCGGCCACACCGGCGGCACCGTCGACAAGCTCGAATCGATTCCGGGATTCCGCACGAACCTCAGCCTCGACGAATACCGGCACCAGATGGAGCGCATCGGCTGCGCCCTCATCGCGCAGACCGATGAAGTCGCGCCCCTCGACCGCAAGCTGTACGCGCTCCGCGATGTGACCGCTACCGTCGAATCCATTCCGCTGATCGCCTCCAGCATCATGAGCAAGAAGCTGGCGGAAGGCATTGACGCGCTCGTGCTCGATGTGAAGATGGGCAACGGCGCGTTTCTGCCCGACGCGAAGCAGGCGGAAGCGCTGGCGCGCACCATGATCGGCATTGGCGAAAGTCACGGCCGCCGCGTCGTGGCGCGCATGACGGCCATGGACCGGCCGCTCGGCGTCGCCGTGGGCAACGCTCTCGAGGTCGAGGAGAGTATCGAAGCGCTGCGCGGTGGCGGGCCCGCTGACCTGCGAGCGATTACGCTCGCGCTGGCCGCCGAAATGCTCGTCCTCGGCGGC
>Ga0187892_10011988_pt1 | contig 10455 bp, 3 predicted proteins | sample MA1701073metaG_FD_139345 | JGI IMG/M metagenome (GOLD analysis project Ga0187892, IMG submission 139345) | Bio-ooze microbial communities from a basaltic lava cave in the Kipuka Kanohina Cave System on the Island of Hawaii, USA - MA170107-3 metaG ...
ATCGAACCAATTATCTTGTAACATCGTATTTGCAAGACACTTGCGGATTGTTTGTAGAGGGGGAGATGCAAAAGCAGAGACAGTTTGTTGTATAGAGCTGAACAAGAGAAAGCTGAAATGGTGCTATCTGAAGAATAGCTGCACTAAAGAAGAAGCTTGAGGAAGTTAAGTGAAGCTAAATTTTAGGGAAGGATTCTAGTCTCTAGTTAAGTTCGAAAGTATAGGGGGTCTATATAAAGGACAAATCAAGCAGTCAAGCAGTCAAGAAAGAATGTCGGAACGCAGTTTCTACTGTAATAAAACAAGTGCAGAGTATGAATACTATCCAATCTATACGATAATCCAGTATCTAATCTACCCACATATCCTTATGCACGAAAGTGTTTGCCTTGGTATCCAAATGACTGATCATGCCGTATCCGCTTCTTCCTCCTGGGTATTCATAATCAAAATACAGAGCAACGAATAGCTGGCCATCGCCATTCTTGGCGTTCTTAACCGAGTCAGAATCTACGAAGAGCCAAAACCGCTTTTCCATGTTCGGCAACAAAGGACCCAGGTTGACCTTGTCTACACCATCGGACCCTTTCAAGATATCCCTACTTGGCATTTCGCTCCTCTTAGCACATATTGCCAAAACATTTGAAGCTGGCAGTTCACCATAGTTTTTCAAGGTTATTACAAACTGCTCCTTCCCCTCAGCCGTGCGCATGAACTCTATGCTGCTTGACGGTCCCACCCATGGTCTAAACCTGTGAGCCACCTGCACCTTGCTAAGCTTAGAAGTTTCCTCCATTTGTCTTACAGTTTTCCAGAGAAGATAAACGACCAAAACGGTCGCCACTCCGGCACCTATGGAGATCCATTGTTCGATTAATGCGATATCTACCACGAATTCATTGTTAACTATTACCTACATAAGCTTTCACATGTGATAGTGTTGATCAACTGCCTTCTGCATAATCGGTGCAAACAAAACAGGAAATACCCAATACTTCAAGTTATAGAACAAGATTTACGTTTTTGTAACACGGTAAATTATTCGACAAGCTCCATACATGTATATAAGTTAGAAGGAGTGATTTAATTAAGAGATGGAAACAGGCCGAGTCAAAACAATAGCTCAACGGAATGGATGGGCTCTAGCTTTTGGTATCCTGTTACTAACGTCATTCGTTATGGTACAACCAGTGCAGGTAGATAGCGTTTTAACTCCCAATCCTTCCAGCTGCAAGATTAGATATGCTGACACTGTACCAAGATCGCCAGAAGATCCAATCTCATTGAATACGATTAGAAGCGCTAACATAGTCAAGACCATTTATGCCGAAAAGGAAATTTATGACTGTTTACGAGATCCTGGCAACCTAGATACTATTGCTGACCTTACGATCATTGGAGAAATATTCGAGGATATGGATACAAGAACTGTTCTGATCAAACGATTTACCAGTGTAATCTGCCTAAAGAACAATGCCACATCAGTGGAAGCTAAGGTAATAGATTGCTCAACACAAACCGTTGCCACGGGAGAGCTAGATATGGTGAATTGTATTGATAAAGATCCTGAACATCCGCAAGAAATGAATACTGTAAAGCGTGGCAACATTGTAAAGACTATTGAGGTGCAAAAGGAAGTATTTGTTTGTGATACTGATCTTGATTCACCCAGTAGCCTTCCAAACAGCCCTGATTCTGATGACAGAAAGGTCTCTGTAGTTATGTTCACGGAGATATGGCAGGATCTGAGCCTGCTGCCCGGTGACACCGTAACAGAGGTAAGGTTTGAGGCCTTTATCTGCCAGCTATTCATGAATTCAGAATCTGGGCATATATGTACCTTCAAGACCATCATTAACTAGATTTTGATGCAGTGCAAATCGGCAAATACTTGATTAAAAATCCAAAGTCAAATATTCGTTAATTCTGGGACTGATCTTACAAGAAGACTATGATTTTTACTCGTTTATAGCATACTGTTCCTGCACGTACGCCTTCCATTCTTCCACTATAGTGTCAAAACTCAGGTCGTGTCTCTTGTCGTTTATGTCCATTCCACTAACATCGTACACAGCTTTCAACAAGGCGCACTGCTCGACAGTATCGCACCTGTGGTTACTTATCATCGTCGAACCTAAATTATGCAGTGTTTTATCAATTATTGCGTCGCCATACTTCTCTGCAAGGAACTTGAATAATGTCAACGAAGCCCCTTGCTGTGATGCTGTAGAAGCGCCATACCACTCGAACGATGCTGGTTCAGCAGCAAAAGCATCTAACTGTTTCTTGATCATGCCATTCTCTCCAACTATGCTTGCAGTAACATAGTTAGATATGCCGTCAACAAGCCAGTTGCCCTTGTCCATGGATATCTTCTGCTTTGCCCAGTATGTGCCATAGTTCTGCATTATAGTTCTGTAGGCAAATTCTTTCAATGCTAGAATGTTAACGTCTTCTGAGTTAGACCATACCAATGCTACATCTTCGTTATAGACATAAGCAGACGGCGCCAGTGCACGGCTCAACAGTTCCAACTCCTCATGTGAGTTGGTCATGTATATTACTGTCTTGCTATTTGTTTCGCCAATGAGCTTTGCGGTTTCAGCATAGCTGCGCTCCAGGAAGTTTATGATCTGCGCCGCTTTTGCAAGTTCTTCAGAATTATCCCTTGCATATACCACAAAGTGCGCGCTCGATATGCCCTTCCATACTATATTTACAGGGAGTATCTTCTTCATTCCGTCTGACGACACTATGATAATCTCGCTCTTGTAATCGTTCAGTATCTGTCTGACGTTTACATCAAGCGACCCTCTTGGTTGAATGTTAATGATCTCTTCAGAGTTTGGTTGTATTGATCTAAACGTGTCTTCGCTAAGTGAGAATATCCTCGCTAACTCCTGCGGTAATATTATGCGCACGTTGTCTATCGATTCCTCGCTGTTGTTTCTTATCACTATGCTATCGGCAGTGTTTGATACGTAATCATTTCCATACATTGTGCTTACTTCATAGCTGGTGTTCCTGTCCTCTGCCAATCGTTTGCCAATTTCCACAGGGACAGCTATTGGTATGCCATTTTCCGGTGCTATGATTACTTCGCCATGAATATCTCTAGGAATCTCGGCGTTGTTCAGCTTTGATACAAGTTTCACCTTGATGAAGCTCCCGGCAGGCAAAAGGTCGATATTCTTCTGCTCTGGTATAAAGTGGTCTGCCCCTGCAGATGTAATTATTCGCAGGTTCTTCAATGACTTGTCGCTGTTATTTCTGATTATCAACTCATCTGAAGCGCTCTTTATCACATCCTCGCCGCTTCCTAGTTTTACATCATACTCTGCTTCAGATATCCTTAGATCTGGTCTTACAAAGTCCTTGTATCGCTGCTCGCCCTTGCTGGCTATTGTCTTCATAAAGATGCTCTGCAACGATACAGATTCGTTGGGGATGCCTCCGAAGAGTTCCAGTATGTAGGGACTGCGATTATCTACAGAAATGATTACTTGACCGTTGTAGGGTATGGGCTCTCCCATCACGTTGACGTTTGGTTTCCCGTTGAGTTTCATAAGTACAGTTGCTTCAGATCCCGGTGCTATGCTTTTTATTGCATAATCATTTAGCAGGAACTTGCCCTTCAATTCAGGTGACAACACTACCCTTATGTTGTTTAGAGGATCTTTGCCCGTGTTCTTTATCGTTATAGTCAAGTCCTTGTTCTCGCTGTCTTGCTTTACGTCACCAGTAACTATGGAGTAGTTCGGGTTGGAAGTTACTGCACTTGCTGAAGGCGTCAGTGCCAACGAGCCGCCAGTAGGACCTCGTGCAGAAGAGCCTGTAGATCCCTGTCCTGAAGAAGCTTTCTCTACAATGTTATTGTTATAGTCCCATGCAGATATCTTGAAGAATGCCTCTCCTGAAGGAAGATCTTCTGAAGGAATCATCCTTTCCCACCAGAATGGGTTGCCTGGACTCTGCTGCATGGAGTACGATTTCTTACCCAGAATAACCTTGGCGTCCTTTACCCCAACATTATCTTTGATAAGAGAAGTCACCTTACCATTTACTAGTGACATCTCTGAAATTATTGGCGGTTGAGCATCATAGTTGGTACCTGCAGGATCAGCGAACGCAGAGCCTGTCCTAGCGAACGCGTCACTGCCGCCAGCACCACTTGGTCTCTTTACACCACCGACTGAGAACCTCGAAAAGTGTTCATTCGTTACTTCATATCCGCATCTGTCGTCGTCAGTAGTCGCCGTGTCTGTTCCAACATCAGTGCTAGGATCCCTTATAACAGAAGTTGCAGGCTCCCAAACCGCAGTAGCTTCGTTAAGAATGAATACTAATACTTCTGGGCAGTTAAATGGATCTCCAACTATTGGATCAGAGTCCAGATTCTTGTTAACCAAGATCGAAAATGAAGGATTCTCAGAGAAGCTGTTGGGATCAGAAAAGTCTATTCCAGAAACCGCGGGATCAGTGAAATCAATGTCAATGAATAACGCCAGTGTATCTGCTGGCGGAGTAGGCACTCCTTCAGGAAGCACCTCGGTGACCTGCAGGGTAAAACTTACATTCGTGCCATCTACTGCCAGCGGAATATTAAGTTCCTGAACTGTTGATGCTGTCCCTGTATCAGGAACTGCAACTACTACCGTCTGACCGGCAGTGACATTGTCTATTACATCTGTAGTTACAGTACTAGTCTGTGCCAAGTGGGCTTTTGTGTTTGCAATTTCACCGTTTAGATCATCTTGGCTATTGCCTACAGCAACTATCACAGGAAGGGAGCGTGTCTGTCCTGGGTTTAACGAGCCTAAATTCCAAGCCAAGGAAACTGTAGTGTCACCAGCAGTTAGCGAATCAACACCGTTTGGCGCTCCCAAAACAACTCCAGCATTAGCAGTTGGACCGGTAAAGAAGTGAAGATCGTGAGCACTAGAAGCCACTGATGAAGAAATTCCCGCAACTCCACCAAAAATTGAATCTTCCTGCAGAGCGGTATCAGTAGAAACATTGTACTGTGCTATATCAAAATCAGAATTACCGGCAACATCCCAGTCTGCGTATACGCCTATCCTAAAATCGTTTATTGCTGTACCGCCAATATTGGTTGCCTGCAGTGTGTATATTATTGATTTTGAACCGGCTTTGGTTTCTGCTGTCTGGGTTATTCTCACGGCACCTTCATCATCTGAGTAGATAGCCTGCGATCTCTGAATTTGCGCATTGTTAACAAGGAAGAATGAGAGAGTTTGAACCGTGTCTAGATTGCCTAGAGCTACACTTCTAACTGTTCCGTCCCTGCTTATACCAATATCTAGAAGACCTAGCTGATCAATTCCGCCAGCAGCACAAGCAGATTCACTGGGATCAGATGAGCCTTTTGGAAAGCAAAATACTTGCGAGAATCCTTCGCCTGCGCGAGTTTGTATAAGATCATTCTGGTGCACTACAGATCCAGAAAGAGAAGCTTCCTTATCGTCACCCTCGGCATATGCGGCTTGATTTAGTATCGAAAGGTTATTCAAACTACTAATGTTGAAGTAGCTTGTGCTGGTAAGAAGAGTGAAAACTATAAAACCGACCAGTAACAACCGCACGCTATATCTATGACCCAATGACATTGCTTTTATAGGACGAGTATTTAACACTTTTTTAGTCTCCTTTTTTTGTAATTATTTGTAGCGAAAAGTATTCGAGGAGCAATTTATTGATCAAATCAGAATCTAAAAAGATTTTATTAATATATAAGTACCAACGAAAGAAAAGCCGCGATTTTCTATAACACGTGCTACATACTTGGGGATATTGTATATGTTATACCAATGTTAGATATACATCTGTCAAAATTGACGAAACAAAGTAACGTGAGTTACATAACTGTCATGTATCATGATCACTCTGGACTTGCATAATTAGATTCAACGTACTCTTCCCATTCTTTGATCAGGTCATTGAAACTTAACGTGTTCCTCTTGTTATCGATATCTAAACCACTTGCATCATATACCGCATGTAGAATTGCACACTCCTCCACTGTAGAGCACCTGTGGTTGCTCACCATTCCAGAGCCCAGATTTTCCAGAGTGTTGTCAATTACATCGCTTCCATATTTGTTATCCAGAAATTCGAAGAATGTATGTGTCGCACCGTATTGTGCGTCACTGCCATAACCATACCACTGGAAGGTTAATTTATTTTCAACAAATGCTTCTACATATCTCTCCGCAATTACATCTCTACTGTTAGCTGCAACATAACTGCTGATTCCGTCCAACAACCAATTTTCTTGATCGAAGATGAACTTCTTCATATTATGATAGCTTGGGTAGTTGTTGATCGCTAGCCTGTAGATGAACTGCTTAAGAGCATCTCCCTGAACATCGTTGCAGCTGCATACGAATATTACATCGTCAGTGTATGAATAATATGGATGTCCTGATGGACTTATCAGATTCATCTCATCTATACTTCCAGTGATGTAGATTTTAGTTTTGGTCTTCATTTCACCAAATCTTGATGTTATGTTCTGATAGTTCTTCTCCAGCAGTTCTATAACTTGCTTTGCAACGTCATCATCACCGTTTCTTGAATATGCAGTGAAGTGCTGACTTGATGTCTCAGTCCATTCTATGCTTATCGGTACGCTTCTCATGTTATGGTGTTCTGACACTATAGTCAACTGACCAGTAAAGTTCTGCATGATGGTCTTCAGATCTCTTGCTTTGTATTTCACTTCCACTTGCTCACCTGCTTTTATGTTTTGGAAAGAACTTTCACTCAAGGAGAATATTCTCGCTAAATTATTGCTCAACATTACCTTTACGCTATCCATGGTTCTATTCGCAGTATTCTTAATCATAATAGTGTCTACTGCCTTTGTGATTGTACTGTTACCCGTTGTTATCACTTCAACCTCATTGGCGCTGTCCTTTCTTTCTCCAGTAGCTATATTGATTGGTACCTGGATTGGGTTGTCGTTTGATGGCACTATTAACAACTCGCCCTTGATGTCTTTTGGCGAGTACTTTTCGCTGTCTATTTTTGGTATTAGCTTTATGCTTACCTGCCCGTTCGGCTCAAGAGCAAGGATGTTGTTCTTCTCCAGCAGCAAAACATGACCGGCATTGGAGAGGTAGATTCTGATGTTCTTCAATTCCTTGTTACTTGTGTTCTTGATCACCAGTTGATCGGAGGAGCTTGTTATTGTATTCTCGCCGTCGGAAGTTGTAACTTCATAATTGCGCTCCATCTTTGGCTGCTTCGAAAGTATCGAATTAAGCAAGGAGAGCTTGTTGTACCTCTGCTCTGCCTTGTTACTTATCGAGTCCATGTAGTTAGTTAGGTAAGAGGATTCTTCTCCACCTATATTCACTGCAAGTGTTATGGGGCTGTGGTGCTCGGCCATCACTATCAGCTCGCCATTATAACCTACCAAGTTTCCTAGCATATCCTTGTTAGGACTGCCGTTGAGTTCTAGCGTAATGGTAACGTTGCTGTTCGGCTCTATAGACTTGATCGATGGATCGCTCAGCCTGAAGCTCTTCGATATCGCTGGGGAAAGCATGATACGTATGTTATCCACTGTCAGGTTGCCGGTGTTTTTGATCACTATCTTGTCTGGGAAGGTTTGAATTGACTTGCCGCCATTGATCGATGCAACTTCAAGCTTCTCTACTGGTTCAGCGGATTTTGGTTTGATCGCCGCCAGGACATGAGCAGGCAAGTTCTTCTGCGATGCCTTTGCAGGTGTTATGGACTGTCCCTGCTTTACATTTACAGTAACAACGTCTGACTTGGCAGAGTTTCCAGCAGCATCTAATGCTACAATCCAGAAGCTTACACTTGGCGAAATGATCTCAGAGCCCGGTATATTTGCCGCAAACCACTGACCATTCAATTTATTCATGGAGACCATGTGTGCCTTGCTCGAATCCTCTCCTGATCCATAGTAGAAGAGATGTGCACTTTTAACGGCAACATCGTCTATTACGTTGGCATTTATCGTAAGCCCTTCTCCTGAATACACAACATCTGGCTTCCAGTAATGGTTAACTATGTTCGGATTTACAGTATCTACAATAACATACGCAGGTCCTCCGCCACCAGAACCCGTAAAACTGGCTGGACTCTTAATAGCACCAACAGAGAACATCGAGAAGTGCGCCGTCGTGGCGATATACTCACATTTATCATCTTCAATAGTTGGAGTATCTGCTCCTACATCGGTGCTCGGGTGTCTTTCTACAGAAACCACTTCTTCCCATACTAGAGTAACTTCGTTGAACACGAACATCTTCACTACCGGGCAGTTGAACGGATCTCCTTCTATTCTATCAGCATCTATGTTCTTGTCAACCAGGAACGTTATGGATGGGTTGGATGCAAAGGTGGCAGGATTAGAAAAGTCTAGTCCTACACCATTTACCTCTAGAAACAGAGCCAGTGTATCCACTGGTGGAGCGCTAATTTCTGGAGGCACTACATCGCTGATCGTTAAGGTGAAGCTTATGTTAGTGCCTTCAACCGCCAGTGGAATACTGAGGTTCTCAACCGTAAGGCTATTGGGAACATCGATTGTTATCGTGTCGCCTGCAGATACCTCTTCTATGACAGGCGTAACTGCCGTCGTCACTTCAACACCGTTGGTTTCTGTCGTTGTACTAGTGGCTATTACCTTGGTCGTAGGCTTGCACTTGCCAGCTAAACCAGCATCTGCCAGACCCCGTATTTCCACAGCGGATAGAGCACGGTTGAAGATCTCTACCTCATCCAGAGAGCCGTTTACGTGATCAAGCACACCGTCAGGTGTTGGGTTAGCTCCTATCGCAAGCCTGCCATCAGGAGTTGGCACCGGTGAACCGGCAAGCGTTCCTGTTCCAACTAAAATACCATCGCGATAGAAGCTTATCGTATTGCCAGACTTTACAACTGCTACAAAGTACCATAGATTAGGTTCCCATGTCAATATGTCGGAATTGACAGTAAACACGGCCGGATTTGCTATGAGGAAGCGCATGGGAGCCTTTCCTGCACCTATGCCTGGAGCTGGATCGCCCTCGATGGAGAAGGCGTATGTTGCCAGTCCGTCGTTACCCTTGTGAGCAATCATCCTATCACTGCCTGGAGAACCAAATGACACTGTTGGCAGCTTTACCCAAGCGTCAATCGTCAGATCGTTCACTATGTTCAGATTTGTATTATCGTTCACTCTTACATGCGAGTTTGCGCTTAGCATACTGAAGGCCTGACCCACCTTTCCAAGTCCGAATGTTGCTCCATTCTTAAGTCCCCCTGGATTATTGTCTATAATATCGTCTGCGCTTCCAGCACCTGGCCACCAGCTCACCAAACCAAAAGGCGGGTCGAAGCAAACAGGTATGTTAATCTTCGTAGTTTCATCGTCTGTATTATCCACTGGGTTAGGATCGGGCTTTGCAGCATTTACTGCTACAACGTTCAGCAACGTGCCCGATGCATTCAGGTTAACTGTCACCGTTATTGTTATGGTCACGGTTGCCTTTGCAGGGATATCGCCAAGGTTGCACGTTACGATATTTCCAACAGGAGAGCATATGCCCTGCGATGCCGTAGCGCTTACGAGTGTGACTCCAGCTGGCAGCATCTCTGTTACCTGTGCGTTCGTCGCAGTGCTTGGGCCTGGGTTAGTGACTTGCAGTGTGTATGTAAGAGTGTTGCCAGCAGTGACTGGGTCGTGGCTGTCTGTCTTTATTATGGATAGATCAGCTACAGACTGAACCTGTGTTTCCTCACCGTCTGAGTTGTTGGCAGTGTTAGGATCAGGAGTTGTGCTTGAGACGGCTGCTGTGTTTGTGAGGGTGCCTGTGAAATCAGGGTTGACAAAGACGGTTATTGTCACAGTAGCAACGGCACCGCTAGCCAGAGAACCCAGATCACATGGAAGCGCTATGCATCCGCCTTGCGATGAAGTAAGGCTGACAAAGGCAACGCCAACGGGCAAAGTATCTGTAACCACTACATTACTTGCAAAACCAGGACCGTTATTGGTTATGGTTAGTGTGTAAACTAGATTGGTGCCAGCAACAACTGGATCATTACTGTCAGTCTTTATTATGGATACGTCAGCTTTCTGCTTGTTGGTTACTGTTATTGTAGCTGAACCGCCAGAGCCGACGGTTACTGTGTCACTTGGTGAATAACCAACTAATTCGTAGTTTATGTCAGGCGTTTCTACTGCTGTGAATGTTCCCGGAGGAACTGCAAATGTCGCTGGTGCGCCTTCGCTGAAGGGCTTTGTCTCTCCGTTCAGTGTTACGGAGAATACTTTAGAGTCAGTAATATCAGTGCCATCTGGTGCTACTACGTTCTTTATAATTGTGATAGTTGCTGCGTTCTGCTTGTTGGTTACTGTTATTGTAGCTGAACCGCCAGAGCCGACGGTTACTGTGTCACTTGGTGAATAGGTAATGC